>ERZ808240.99-NODE-99-length-111004-cov-4.851121_pt1 | contig 111004 bp, 80 predicted proteins | sample MGYA00521084_ERZ808240 | MGnify/ENA primary metagenome ERZ808240 (study PRJEB31516, sample SAMN03275571) | gut metagenome | biome: mammalia-associated habitat; material: feces | host: Papio cynocephalus | place: Kenya | collected 2012-08-06 ...
CCCTACTGCTGCCTCCCGTAGGAGTATGGGCCGTGTCTCAGTCCCATTGTGGCCGTTCACCCTCTCAGGTCGGCTACGCATCCTCGCCTTGGTGGGCCTTCTTCCCGCCAACTAGCTAATGCGCCGCAGGCCCATCCGGGGGCGGCGCCGAAGCGCCTTTCAGCCGAAGCCCATGCGGGCTCCGGCGTCATCCGGTATTAGCCAAGCTTTCGCCTGGGTATCCCGGTCCCGGGGGCAGGTTGCCTACGTGTTACTCACCCGTTCGCCACTGCGCGGGTCGCCCCGCGCCGTTCGACTTGCATGTATTAGGCACGCCGCCAGCGTTCATCCTGAGCCAGGATCAAACTCTCAATGAAGCAAAGAATAAAAATAGATTGCTTTTAAAGCCGATCCGGCCGGAACTATCTCTGGTTTGATTCACTTAAGAATCGACGTCAAGTGTTCGTTGTCTATCTGTCTAGTTTTCAAAGATCAGCCGCGCCGGCCGCCATGGGCCGCCCGGTCTCCCGGGGCGCGCGTGCCCGGCCATTCTACCCTTCGCCCGACCCTGGGTCAAGCCCGAATCGGATCCCGGGAGGGGCTGGCCGCCCCCCGCCGCCTCGGTTTCCCGCGGCGTGCGAAATGTATTTTACGCTTCTATTATCCATCCGTGCAACATCTTTTTTAATTTTTCTTTAAAAAGCTATTTTTATTCGATGAGATCGGATGTTTTTCGAATAAATTTGAAAAATCCCCTCCTTTCGAAGGGGATTTGTCGTCAATCGATTTTGGCAAGGTAGAGGCCGTGGAGGTTGCAATAGGCGTAAACCTCGATGGGTTTTTCGCTTTCCCGCAGTTCGAATTGGGCCTTGGGTTCCATGCCGGGGCGAAGGTTTTCCATTCGCCATCCCGACTCGGTCCGTAGGCAAATCCACTCAATGTAATGGTTCTCCAGCATGGGGTGGATCGTCGATCCGACTTGAACGAGGACTTTATTCCCCCTCCTTTCGACCTGTGGAACATGCTTTTCGAAGGCTCCATCGCCGGTATTGGCTTTCATCTCCAGCATGGGCTCTCCGCAGCAAGATGGGGCGCAGCCGACTTCGTTCAGTTTGGCCACGATGCTTCCGCAGTGGGGGCAACGGTAGAATTTCATAGGCTTATCCTTTCTTCCGGTTTTCCCGGATGCGACCCTACTTTATCATCCTCGCTTCCCTTCTTTGAGGGAAACGCTCACCAAATTCGCGCAGCTCCCCTGGGAGAAGTCGGGGTTTTTCTTCTTATATAAGAGAGAGAATTCCTTTTTGATGCGCTTGGCTTCGCCCTTGCTCAGGCCATCTTTCTTGGAAAGGCGCAAGTCAAAGCGAAGGGATAGGGCGCTCCTGGCTTTGGAGGAGCGGAAAACCTTTTGCAGGGTCGGGTCCCCGAAGCGGTCGGCATAGGCGCGCATCGCGGCGAAGCTTTCCAGGTGCTCCTGAGCCCGATTCGGGTTCTTCCGGCTGGTCGCGCTGGAGGAGGCTTCTTTGGAGTAATGGTAAAGGGGCTTGCTCAGGCAAACGACTTTGGCGCATTTCGAGAAAGAAGCGAAGCAGAAGGCCATGTCCTCAAAAAGATGGTTCTTGGGGAGCGAGATCGAAGGGCCTTCCCAAAGGACCTCCCTTCGGAACATCTTGCACCAAAGGAATCCCCTCATCGATGCGTCGTTGAGCAGCCTTTTCAGTGCCTTCTTCCGGCTTAGCACGGCGCCGGCCCCGCGGAAAGGATAGACGAATTCCCGCTTCTCCTCCTTGACGTAGAAGGAGCAGTCGCAGGCATCGGCCCCTTCCTTTTCCATCGCCCCGACCATGGAGGACAGGAAGGCGGGCTCCAAATAATCGTCCGCATCGACGAAGCCGATGAATTTGCCCGCGGCTTTTTCGATCCCCAATTCCCGGCAGGGGGCGATGCCGATCCTTTGTTCGTTGAAAAAGGCTTTGATTTCCGCGTTTTCTTCTTTCTTCAGATACCCCTCCGTCCCATCTTGGCTGGGATCGACGAGGAAAAGGATCTCCTTGCTCCCGGGGTAATCTTGGTTTTTGAAGGAAGACAAAAGCCGGGGAAGGGAGGAAAGCGAATTGTAGCAGGGGCAGATCAAGGAAACATCCATGGTGAGCCCATTATAAAGGAAAGGGCGGGCAAAAGGAAAAGCGCCCTCCGGGGAGGAGGGCGCCCAAGATCGGCTCAGCGTTTTTTCCGGCCTCCGACGAGCATGAGGACGTAGAGGACGCGCAGGAAGATCACGATGAAGTCGCAATACATTTGATACGCGCAGAACAAAGCGAGGTTCTTCATCCCCTCTCCGTTGGCGAGGAGGCGCTTGATGTTATAGGCGTCAATGGCAACCACCACGATCGAAATAAGCATCACCACGCCGGAGACGACCATGTCGTAGAAGTAATAGAGGAAGGAATTCCCCGAGACCAAGACCATGACCCCCCAAAAGGAGGCGGAGAGCAGAAACATCATCGCCGCCATCCCCAAAACCATCCCAAAGACATTAAGATTGGCTTTTGAGAAATAGCCGATCAGAAACATCGCCAAGAAAGCGAAGGAGGTGAGCAGGAAGGTCTCCGCTACGGTGTAGAAGCTGATCCCGGCGATGAGGAGGGAACTCAGCAAAACCCCCATCAAAACGCAGTAGATGATGTAAGGGACCCAAGCGGAGCGCTTGTTTTTGGCGATCACCGCGTTGACGACGATCCCATCGATCAGCAATCCGATCCCGGAGATCACCATGACGGCGATATAGCCGACAAAAGCGGCGGCGGAGATTTCACCCGTGGAAGGATCGCAGCTCCAGGAAAGGACGTAGACGAATAGAAGCGAAGACAGGAACGCCACCAAAGCGGAGACGGCGAGCCCAAGCGACATATAGCCGAAGCATTTCGCCAGCAAACGCTTCTGGGCGCTTTTCTCATTGGGGGAGGAGAACCGCGCCCCGACGGGGCCGCTCCCCTTCCCTTGAGGATAAGAGGCGTAAGCCATTACTTCACCAAGTTCTCGATCAAGCCGCGGTAGGAGTCCAAGGCCAAGGAAGCCCCGCCCACCAACGCGCCGTCGATGTCCTTTTCGGACATGTACTCGGCGATGTTATTGGGTTTGACCGATCCACCGTAGAGGATGCGGATCTTCTCGGCGGTTTGTTCCCCGAAGAGGCCCTTTAAGACGGAACGGATGCTGGCGATCGTGTCTTCCGCGATTTCCTTGGTCGCGTTCTTGCCGGTCCCGATGGCCCAAATCGGCTCATAGGCGACCACGACTTTTTCGGCTTCTTCTTTGCTGAGCCCGGCGAAGCCTTCTTCGATCTGCTTGGCGACGAAGGCTTTGGTCTGTCCCTGCTCGAAAGTCTCAAGCGTCTCTCCGCAGCAATAGACAGGGGTCATCGAATTGGCGAGGAGGGCTTTGATCTTGGCGTTGCAGGCAAGTGACGTCTCCCCGTTGTAGGTGCGGCGTTCCGAATGGCCCAAAATCACCCACGAAATCCCGATTTCCTTAAGCATCGGGATGGAGATTTCGCCCGTGTAGGCGCCGTGATCGTGCTCATTGACGTTCTGGGCGGCGATGATCAGATCCTTGGGGGCGTTCTCCACGACGGTCTGCAAGCAGACGAAGGTCGGGGCGACGCCGACGTCGATGCCGTGGCTGACGGCAAAATGGACCATCTCCGAGCAGCCGAGGGCGAATTCCTTGGCTTCGGAGGGGGTCTTGTTCATTTTCCAGTTCCCGAGGAGGAGCTTTTTGCGAGCCATGGTCATTTGCCCTCCGCGATGACGTCGATTCCAGGAAGGTGGCCGTCGTATTGGATCAATTCAAGCGAGGCACCGCCTCCGGTGGAGATGTGGGAGAATTTGTCAGCGTATCCGAAGATCTTCGCCGCCGCGGCGGAATCCCCGCCGCCGATGACGGTGAAGGAGCCTTTCCCGGTGGCTTCGGCGACCGCTTCGCAGATGGCTTTGGTGCCAGCCTGAAGGGCGGGGTTCTCGAACACGCCCATCGGGCCATTCCAGAAGATGGTCTTGGCCTTTTCGATCTCCTTCTTGTAAAGTTCGCGGGTCTTCGGGCCGATGTCGGCGCCTTCATACCCTTCGGGGAAGTTCTTGTCGTTCCCGTCCAAGAGGATGACGTCCTCAGGGGCTTTGCTCAAATCATCGAAATCGAGTCCTTTGACCAAAACGGTGTCGACCGAGAGCATGATCTTGCCGGTAGCGTAGCATTTGCGGGCGTAATCCAATTGGTCGTCCTCGCAGATGGAGCAGCCCACGTCGATCCCGAAGATGGCTTTCTTGAAGGTATAGGTCATGCCTCCGCCGATGAGGATCTTGTCGCATTTCTTCAGCAAGGAATCGATGACTTCGATTTTGGAGGAAACCTTCGAGCCGCCCAAGATCGCGATGTAGGGACGCTCGTCTTCGGTCGGGTTGACGCAGCGGCCGAGGTTCTTGATTTCCTTTTCCATCAAGTAGCCGACCGCGGTGGGCTTGCCTTCTTTGGCGAGGATCGCGGGAACGCCATAGGTGGAAGCGTGGGCGCGGTGGGCGGATCCGAAGGCGTCCATGACGAAGGCGTCGGCGTTTTTGGCCCAATCTTCGGCCAGCTTGGGATCGTTGGCCTCTTCCCCGGCTTCGTAGCGGGTGTTCTGCATCAAGAGGACTTCCCCATCCTTCAAAGCGGCGATGGCCTTGGAGAGCTCTTCTCCGGAGGTGGCTTTGCAGAAGGAAACGTTGACCTCATGTCCCAAAGCGGCGGCGAGCTTTTCCCTCAAGGGGTTGAGGACGATCGAGAGGTCGTTCTTCTTCATCTGCTTCTCGATGTCTTCCATCGTGGCCTTTCCCTTTTTGATGTCTTTCCACTTCACTTTCCCGAGGTGGGACATCAAAACGACGCGGGCGCCCTCTTTCAAAAGCCGAGCGATGGTCGGGATGGCGGCGGTGATGCGGTTGTCGTCGCTGATTTGTTCTCCCTTATGGGGGACGTTGAAATCGACGCGGACGAGAACCTTTTTCCCGTTCAGGTTCTTCAGATCTTCAACAGTAAGCATTTTTGCACTCCTTTTGCTTATGGTCGACATTGTAGCACCCGTAAGGGTGCTTCAACTAATGATAGCATGGGAACGAAATCCCCAAAACCTTTACCGATTTCCCAATACGAAAAAGGCCCTCCTTTCGGAGAGCCCGTTCTGCGGTTTGGATTACTTCGCGCCGAGGATTTCGCCGTACTTCTTCGCCAAGCGCATCATCTGGCAGGTGAAGGAGTATTCGTTGTCGTACCAAGAGGCGACTTTGACGAACACCTTATCTTCCGCGGGGATGAGCATGGTGAGGGTGGCATCGAAGATGGAGCCTTCGGTCCTGCCGAGGATGTCGGAGGAGACGATTTCTTCATCGTTGTAGCCGAGGATGCCCTTGAGTTCGCCCTCAGAGGCTTCCTTCATGGCGGCGTTGATTTCCTCAACGGTGACGTCCTTCTTCAAAAGGAGGGTGCAGTCGCAGATGGAGCCATCGGTGACCGGGACGCGGATGGCATTGCCGTTGAGCTTGCCATTGAGTTCGGGGATGACTTTGCCGACGGCCTTGGCGGCGCCGGTGGAGGTCGGAACGATGTTGGCGGCGCCGGCGCGGGAACGGCGGATGTTCTTGCCGGCGAGGTCGAGGATGCGCTGATCGTTGGTGTAAGCGTGGACGGTGGTCATGGTGCCGCCGACGACGCCGAACTTATCGTTGAGGACTTTCATCATCGGAGCCAAGCAATTGGTGGTGCAGGAAGCGCCGGAGATGATGGTCTGATCAGCGGTGAGCTTATCGGTGTTGACGCCGAAGACATAGGTCGGGATGTCTTTGGAGGAAGAAGGGGCGGAGATGATGACGCCCTTGGCGCCATTTTCCATATGGACGTCTCCGTCTTCATGGCTCTTCAAGCGGCCAGTGCACTCCAAGACGAGGTCAACCCCATAGTCCTTCCAGTGGAGATCGTGGGGATCCTTCTGGCCGAGGACGGGGATCTTGTGGCCGTCGAAGATGATGTTGGTCTCGTCGGCGGAGATGAGATCCTTGTTCCAGGTGCGATGGGTGGTGTCGTACTTGAGAAGATAAGCGAGGGTCGGGGCATCGACGAGGTCGTTGATCGCGACGACTTCGAAGATTTCCTTGCCGGCTTCCTTGTTCATCTCATAGGCGCGGCGGAACGCGAGGCGGCCGATGCGGCCAAACCCGTTGATTGCAAGTTTGATGGACATGTGTTTTAAGTCCTCCTTCATGAAACTGCGTTCGTATTATACAAAGTGCGCGCGTGGTTGGAAAGCAAGGAACGAAAGGAGAGAAACCGGCATTTCGGGAAACGATTTCAACGCAGCAAAACCTCGAGGGGGACGATCCCTTGGAAGAGCTTTTCCAATGACACTCCTAAGGCGGAGGCGATGCGCTGCAAAAGGAGAACGCTGGGGTTCCTCCGCCCGTTCTCCAAATCGCTCAGATAGTTCTTCGACACCCCCGAAGCAAGCGCCAAATCCAATTGGGACAGCCCTCGTTTCTTCCTTAGGAAAGCAATGCGCATCCCCAATTGGCGGAAGAGGGAAAGCTCATCGGCCGGGCTGTTGCTTTTTCCCATCGTTGGCCCTTTCTTTCTCGTATTCAAGAAGCAAATTCCGGAACAGGTGGTTGACGTTGCTTTTGCTAACGGAGCTCGCAAGGCGCTCCGAAAGCATTTCGCGGAGCTCGTCGAGGCTGGCGTCCTTATGTTCCATCCTCAGCTCCATCAAAAGGCGTTTCTTCGGATTGTCGAAATGCTGCCACCCGTCCCGGGAGACGAAGTATTCGATCGCATCGACCTGTTTTTGGCTGGCTTTCAAAGTCTTGGAGAGATTGGCCCCATCCAAATTGCTCAGGCGGTTGCCGATATTGGCGAAATCGCGGTCGACGCGGACGTTTTCGAACTTCAAGCAGCACTCCGGGGCCCCGATCAGGACCAAGAAATCCGAAATCTGATCGCTCCGTTTCAAATAGACGATGTACTGGTTCCGCCGCTTGGCGACTTTGGAAGTGAAGGTATGGGAGGAGACGCGGTTGATCAAATGGGAGATCCAATTCGCATAAGTCGGGTCGGAGAGGGCGATTTCCAAATGATAGTTGCTGCTGGAGGGGTCGTTGACGGATCCAGAGGCCAAGAAAGCCCCGGACAAATAGGCCGCGGCCTGCTCCGGGGTCGAAGTCAGCGCCTTGGGGAGCCTCCCGGAGAGGAAATCGACTTGCAAGTCGGAGAGGATATACTCCGCCTCGGGGACCAAGCAATGGTATTTGACCCTCTTGCGAAAGCCGATTCCTTTGGTATAGGCGAATCGGGGGCTCACCCCATAAACCTCGCGCACCGCCAAATAAAGGAATTTGGCCACGTTTGCCCTCTCGGTGGAAAGGTCGAGCTCCTCCTTCCCTCCGGAGATATGAATTTCTCCAGAAGTTTTGGCGAAAGAGGAAAGCAAGCTCCGGATGGCGGAGTCCTCCACGGAATGGCGGGCGATTTCCTCTTTGACCTCCCCCGCGAAGGAAAGGATGTTTGCCATGCTTCTTCTTTTCCTCCTGCAGTGCCCGGTTAGTATACCCCGGATTCCTCTTTTGCCAAAAAGAAAAGCCCTCCCGGTTCTCAAAGGGAGGGCTTCTTCTGATTCGATCGGATTAGCGGCGTTTCTTCTTGCCCTTGGCCAAGAGGTTGGCGAAAGTCGGGAAGATGGCCAAGACGCCGGCGGCGCAGGAAAGGATGCCCGCAGTGAGCCATCCCCCGCCGAGGGAGAAGTTATCCGGAGATACGGTGTAGTCGGCGGTGGACTGGGCGGAGCACCAGCAAGGAACCTCCACGAAGACGAGGATGCCACCGACGACCAAGCAAAGCAAAGCGACCAAATTGAGGAGGCCCGAGATTTTGTTGAGGACTTTGACTTTGGCGATCGGAAGGATGGCGCCCAAAAGCAAAATGACGATGGCGGCCGCGATCAAAATGAAGGCGATGATGGCGCTCGGGGTCGGATTGATCGTTCCCAAATCGACGCTGAACCCAGAGCCGCTGGCGGTGAGGGTCCCTCCGAAGATGCCAATAATGCCGGAATATTCGCGGGTCATAGTCTGCCCGGCGACCGTCACCGACCAAATGAGGGAGGGGCAAGCCAAAAGAAGAACGAAACCGACGATCGCGATGACGGCCGCGATGAGACCGGAGAACTGAAGGAATCTTTTCATGGTTCTAATAACCACCTTTCTATCCATTAATTTAAGGGAAGAGAAATCCCTTGTACATGGGTTTTTGACGAAAACCGAATTTTGTCAAATGCCCAAAACTTTTCCGTTTCGTTGACGAAGATAGGCAAGGGCCGAAGTCGCCGCGATGGCGCCTTCGCTGGCCGCCGTGATGAGCTGACGGAGGGTCTTCTTGACGACGTCCCCAGCGGCGAAAACCCCGGGAACGCTCGTCCTCATCGCGGAGTCCACAGTCAGGAACCCGTTCTCGCCTTCCAACCCCAAAGGGGCATAAAGAGCCTCCGAGGGGGACTCTCCGGAAAGGGGGAATACCCCAGAGACCTCAAGTTCCTTTTCCCCATCCTTGGAAGCGATGAGGGCTTTATCCACGAGCTTATCACCTTGAACCGACAACAGGCGGGAGGAGGGGATGAGGACGACGTTCTGGCGATTTTCCAACGCCTGGAGGTGGGATTCCGGGGCTTCGATTTCCTTCGGCGCGAGGAAATAGACCTTTTTCGCCAAGTTGCTCAAATACAAAGCGTCCTCCACCGCGTGGTCCTCGCTCCCTTCCACGGCGACGTCCTTCCCTTTGAAGAAAGCTCCGTCGCAGGTCGCGCAATAAGAAACCCCACGACCCATGAATTCTTTTTCTCCGGGGACTCTTTTTTCCCTCGCCCCAAGCCCTGGAGAAAGGATCAATGCGGCCGCGAAGACGTTCCCCATATCCGTTTTGGCGAGGAACCCGTTCCCCTTCTTTTGGATTTGAAGCGCATTCCCGTATTCGCAGGAAATCCCCAATTGGCTCATTTGGGATAAGAGATCCATGGCGAATTGAGGGCCGGAAACGGAAGGGAGCCCCGCATAGTTGTCAATTCGATGGATGTTGTTCAGCTTCCCGCCTGGGGCTCCTTTGTCCAAAAGGAGGAAATCCCCGTTCCCCCTTTTCAGGTAAATCGAAGCACTGATGCCGGCGATGCCAGCTCCGATGATCAAGACATCCGTTTTTTCCTTCATGTTTTGCCTCCGAAAAGAAAAGGGGTTTTCACTCCCCTTTATTCTCTGTGATTTTTTCTTTTTCGCCCACCGTTTCGCTTGGGCCCTTTTCATTCGGCTTAGAGCCATTCGCCAAGAATTTCTTCAGCGAAAAGTAGAACAAAGCCCCATTTAGAGCGATCAAAGCGAGTCCCAAAACGAGAACGAATAAATATGCCGAGCGATAAGGGCCATTGCATTTCCGGATCCCGTCGCCCACAAACCAAGCACCGATGCCGGAAAAAGCGGCTTCCAAGACCAAATAGAAAAACGAATAGACCTTCTCTTGATTGGGCAATCCTTTTTTCTTCTCCCAGTAGGCGAGCAATTGGAAAGCGCCTAGAAGCAATGCACCGAGAATGATGTAGATCAAAGAATTCCAAACCGACCACATCCCATTGGTGCCCATGTTGAATTCGGAGTTGCGAAGCGGCTCCATGATGATGCGAACCACCCCATACCAAATCAAATAGAAGCCGAGCATGTCGCCCTTAGCCCGCCCCCTTTGTTCCGTCCAAAGGGCCGGGATCAATTTCGCAATGATGAAATAACCCGCGATATTCGCAACGCCTTCAATCAAAAACAAGGGGACGTACATCGTATTTCCGCTAGGAAGGCCATTCAAAAAGCCCGTCGCCATCTGGAAGCGAAGCCAAGTGGGGAGGAAGGGCAAGCTCGACATGCTGACTTCGGCCCCATACACTTCGTGATTGAAGAAATTGCCCCACCTTCCAATCGCTTGGGCCAAAAGGATAGTCGGAACGCAGGCATCCACCGCGAAACGCAGATCGACGTATTTCCTCTTTTTCGTAACATATAGCATGCCGACGATAATTCCAGCAACGGCTCCGCCCAAAATCGTCAAGCCGCCGTTCCAGATTTGGAAGATGGACATCCAGTTGCCGTTGCTGATTTCTTTTGCGAAATTCATGCCCCCGGCATTGTCCCCGGCGAAATTGCCCACGACGTACCAAACGCGGGCGCCGACGATGCCGCCCAACAACGCCACAACGAAGAGAGTATCGATGATTCCGTGTTTCTTGAACTCTTTGTAAAACTCGCTGTCGGAGATCTTATAGGCCAAGAACGCGCCCGTTAAAATCGCCAATGCGTACCAGGCGATGTGGAAGCCGGAAGATCCGCTATCGCAAGTGACCCAACGGAACCCCCCATCTCCGATGCAGAACCCGGAAACCAAAGGATACTGCAAATGCCAGGCCACGCCTTCCCCCAACATCAGGAAACCGGCTAAAGCCAAAAAAGGTAGGACGTATACGAAAACGTTGTTGATTTTACCCTGTTTCGGATCAAGGTTCTCTTTGTAATGCTTGAGCAGGAAGCTCGTCCAAAACGTCCCAAAGAAAAGGAAGAAAAGACAGGCGCCAACCAAAGACAAGGCAACCTCGCCTGGGCTGAGGCTCCACTCAAAGCCCAGGTTGATGGAAAGCTGCAGGAAAAGCCCCGAGGCCCCATAAAGCAAAGAAGAGGCAAAAAGGAAAAGAAGGAGCTTTTTTTCGACTTTGGTTTCCTTCCGATCTTGGAAGAAAGGACGCAGTCTAGCGAATAGAAGGTAGATTGCCCCCGCTAAGCAAAGAAGACCAAGGATTAAAAATAGGATAAACATAACAGTATTTTATTTCCGATGCGGTCCTCTTACAAACGAAACAAAAGCAAGTTTGGCCATCAGGGTTTTATTTGCCCAAGCTTTCTCGCCTTTTCCAAGATGGGTTTCAGATAATGTCCCGTATAGGAAGCTTGGACATCGGCAACCTGTTCCGGAGTCCCCGTAGCCACGATATTTCCGCCCCGATACCCGCCTTCTGGGCCCAAGTCGATAATCCAGTCGGCGACTTTGATCATATCGAGGTTATGCTCGATAACAATGACGGTGTCCCCGTGATCCACGATCGATTCCAAAACATCGATAAGCCGAGAAACGTCGTTGGAATGCAGGCCTGTCGTCGGTTCATCGAGGACATATACGGTTTTTCCCGTGGCTTTCTTTTGCAGTTCCGAGGCCAATTTGACGCGTTGCGCCTCCCCGCCAGAAAGCTCGGTAGCCGGTTGGCCCAGTTTGACGTAACCGAGGCCAACTTCTTCCAAGGTTTTGATTTTGCGATAGATTTGCGGGCGGTTTTTGAAGAATTCGCAGGCTTCCTCCACCCTCATTTCTAAAACGTCATGGATATTTTTCCCTTTGTAAAGGCAACGGAGGGTATCTTCGTTATAGCGCTTCCCCGCACATTCATCACATTGCACGTAAACGTCAGGAAGGAAGGACATGGGAATCCGGGTAACTCCAGCTCCTTGGCATTTTTCGCACCGACCGCCGGGTACGTTGAAGGAGAATCGCCCTTTGGTGAAGCCCATGGAACGGGCTTCTTCCGTTTCAGCGAAAAGGGCGCGGATATCATCGAATACGCCGATGTAGGTTGCCGGATTGCTGCGCGGGGTGCGGCCGATTGGCTCTTGGGTAATCGCGACTAATTTGTCGATGTTTTCCAAGCCTTTGATCTTTTTAAGCATCAACGGCTCCCCTGTTTTGTTCTTGCTGAGAGCACGGGAAATGGAAGGAACCAAGGTCTCGTTGATCAAAGAGGACTTGCCCGAACCCGATACCCCCGTGACCAAAACCAACTTACCCAATGGGAATTTCACATCGACGTTCTTCAAGTTATGGCGATAAGCCCCATCGATTTCCAAGAATTTGCCGTTTCCTTTCCTTCTTTTCTTCGGCAAAGCGATGAATTTCTTTCCGGACAAATAGGCCCCCGTGATCGACTCGGGGCAATTCTCGATGTCCTGAAGGCTTCCTTGGGCGACGACTTGTCCTCCGTGCACGCCGGCACCGGGGCCAATATCGACCAAATAATCGGCGGCGCGCATCGTGTCTTCATCATGCTCGACGACGATGAGGGTATTGCCGAGGTCCCTCATTTCCTTCAGGGTGGCGATCAATTTGTCATTGTCCCTTTGATGAAGCCCAATTGAGGGCTCGTCCAAAACATAGAGGACGCCGGAAAGGCGGGAACCGATTTGCGTGGCCAGGCGAATCCTCTGCGACTCGCCTCCGGACAAGGTCATGGCGTAACGCGACAAAGAGAGATAATCCAAACCGACGTTCACCAAGAACTGGGAACGGTCCTCAATCTCGCGCAAAACCAAGTCGGCGATTTGATGATCGGTTTGAGAAAGGCCTTCCTTGGTTTTCTTCACCCAGACGAGGAACTTGTCCAAGGAAAGTTCGGTCGCTTCAAAAATATTGAGCCCATTGACCTTTACCGAAAGTGCCGCTTCGTTGAGCCTGGCTCCATGGCAGGTTTGGCAAATGGAATCGCGCATGAAGGACTCGTAGTAAGTCCGCATCCAATCGGAGGTGGTGTCGCGGTAAAGACGCTCGATTTTCGTTTTGACGCCCTCGATGAAGCCGTTCCGGTTCATCTTGTTCCCATTCACGGAAGTAAGCGTGTAGGAGACAGGCTTTTTCGACCCGAACAAAACAATGTTTTTTTGCTCAGGCGTCAGCCTTTTCCAAGGCTTATCAAGAGGGATATTGTATAAAGAGCAAAGGTAAGCGAACTCCTTCCATTCAAGGTTGGTGGTGTTGACGATGTTGTTGTAGTAACGGATCGCGCCTTCTAGGATGGTCTTGTCTTCATCGGGGACGAGCAAATCCACGGCCACTTCCCTTTTTATCCCTAAGCCATGGCAATCCGGGCAATAGCCAAGAGGAGCGTTGAAGGAAAAGAGCCGCGGTTCCAAATCAGGGACGGAAAAGCCACATTCGGGGCATGAATGATGGGAGGAGAGCAACCGTTCCTCGTCTCCGGCAAGCAAGGTTAGATACCCATGCCCCCAATCCAAAGCAAGCTCCACGTCTTCAGAAACGCGTTGACGGATGCCGTCTTTTACGATTAAGCGGTCAATGACGATATCGATGTCATGGCGCTTGTTCTTATCCAAAGGATGAATCTCTTCCAGCAAGGAAATAACTCCGTCGACGCGAACGCGGACGAAACCTTGTTTCTTCAGCTTATCGATCGTTTCCGCATGCATGCCCTTCTCATGGCGGACCACAGGGGAAAGGATTTGGATCTTCGTTCCGGAAGGATAGGCCAAGATCGCGTTAGTCATCGCCACAGGGGAAAAGGACGTGATGGGGCGATGATGAATAGGGCAATAAGGAACCCCAATGCGCGCATAAAGCAAACGCAGATAATCATAGATTTCCGTCACGGTCCCAACCGTGGAACGAGGGTTGTGGGAAGTGGACTTTTGGTCGATGGAAATAGCGGGCGAAAGTCCTTGGATTTCATCCACATCCGGCTTCTCAAAACCACCCAAAAACTGCCTTGCATAACTGGAGAGGGATTCGACGTATCTTCTTTGCCCTTCGGCGAAGATCGTATCGAAAGCCAACGTCGATTTCCCGGATCCGGAAAGCCCCGTGAATACGGTCAAGGATCCCTTTGGGATATCCACGTCTACGTTCTTTAGGTTATTTTCCCTGGCCCCACGGACCAAGATCCAATTCTTTGAGCTTCTTTCTTCATTCATAGCAAAAGGATTATACAAGAACCCAAAAGCGATGGTTCCCGAATGCTTTCAAAACGAAAGGAGGCGCTGGAAGAAAAAGCCAGGCCCCTTCCTTTCTTGGATGGAAGCCAAAAGGGCTTTTTATTAGAAAGGAACGTTGCTTGCCGATAGCGGACGATAGGATTGCCCCCCTGCAAAAACGAGATCAGAGACCATAAACCACGCGAGCTTCGGCCGAATCATCTCCAAGCATCGGGAAGATAATAAAAAGCGAAGATTGCCGAGCCCGTTTAAATAATGTGGCAAACCGATTTGAGGTGAGTATAATAACCATCGCCGGGACGTAGCACAGCTTGGTAGTGCACTACCTTGGGGTGGTAGGGGTCACGGGTTCGAATCCCGTCGTTCCGACCAGGTAAATTGATCCGCAGCACACTGTTGCGGATTTTTTATTCTCTTTTCCGCGTTTTTTTGAATTTATAATTGAGGCCATGATAAGCGCGCAGAGCTTGACAAAGCGTTATCGGCAAAACGAGGGTTTCTTCAACGCGGTTAATTCCGTTAGTCTGGACCTGCCGAGTAGAGGGCTCGTTTGTCTAATGGGCGAATCCGGAGCCGGAAAAACCACTTTGCTCAATTTGTTGGCCCTTTTGGACACTCCCACCGAAGGCAAATTGGCTTATGGGGACACGATTATAACCAAAAAGAACGCGGCGCATCTCAGAAATCAATTCGCAAGTTTCGTCACGCAGGAAAAGGGCTTAATCGAAGATTTGACCGTTCAGGAAAATCTATCTTTTTTATCCCAAAATCAGCAGGAAATCATTGAGGCGCTTTCTGAAGTTGGAATCGAATCGAAATCGGATTCAAAAGTCTGCGATTTATCCGGCGGAGAAAAGAAGCGCGTTTCGATCGCGAGGTGCCTTTTGAAAAAATCAATATGCATCTTTATGGATGAGCCAACGGCTGACTTGGACGAAAAGAACGCCGAAGGAATTTTCCGCCTCGCGAAAGTTCTCGCAAAGGACCACCTCGTTGTTGTTTCAACCCACGATGCTGATTTAGCACGCCAATACGGCGAATTTTTCATTTCGATGGCTCACGGAAAAATCATCGAAAACACAATTCCGAAAGAGGAATGCTCCAGCAACCTTCCTATAAAAATGCCCGATCCTAAAGTCCCACTGAGAACGTTCCATTCGTTCTTTTGGAACACCATTCATTTTAAGTCTTCGCGTTTTTGGGGAAGTTTTGCAGCGTCATCCCTTCTTTTATGCCTGTTTTGCAGTCTATTTTCGTTTTCCAATTTCCAGCCGAAAAAGGCATTTTCGTCCGCCTTGTCCAAAAACGACATATCGTTTGTGCCGATCTTGGAAAAGCCAGCTTCCCCCAATAGTGGCAATTACCCAATACGGTCGGATTCCATCGACGAAGCAAAAAGGGATTTTGGCAACGCAACCCCCTTTTTAGCAGGGACAGATACCACCTCCGATCTCCCCGTATTTGTTTTGCCGTACCAAAAAGGAATGCACCTAAGAGGGGAGGCAGTTCAAAACCCTAAGGTAGGGGAATGCGTTTGTTCTTCTTTCCTAAGCGAAAAAAGCAACGGAATTCTGAACTTGAATCTTAACTGTGAATTCTCAAGTTCTTCCATCAGTCTTAGTGTCAAACAGAAAATCGGAAATTTCGAAGCCGCACCAACGCCCTCTGCATTTTCGAATCAATCCCTTTATTACGAAGCCCTTTTGCAACGCTTCACTTACGTCATCATCAATGAGGATCAATTTTCAAACGCCTTTTCCATCTCCAACCCTGCAAATGTCACAGCCTCTGATTTTTTAGCCGACATTGCCATTCCAAATGAACGTTATTTCAAAAGTCGCACGAAATATAAAGCCTTTGTAAATGCTGAAATATCTTTGGGGCGTGCCCCAGAAGCGGCCGGAGAAGTCGCTGTTTCAGAAAGCTACTTATCCCGTTCTCCCTATTCAAACCAGCCAAACGAAATTCTAGGAAAAACTTTCTCATATCGAGACATCGGTGTTAGAAAAGAAACAAGCGATTATTTCCGGAAATGCATCGATTTATCTGCCGTTTTCGGGCAGGTCAAAATTGTTGGCATCACAAGCGACTCAACAAGTGATGTCTTCTTGAGCGAAAAAGACTCGATGTTGCTTAGCAAAGAACTGCTTTATTTTTCGGGAGGCGTTTTAACTCAGGTTCGCGATTTGAATACTACATCATCGACCTTAGCGGATTTTCACTATGTCGGTTCCCTCCCTGCTCTCGAGTGTGTTTATCAGGCAAGGCAATTTGCCACGTCCGCGATTGAAAAGCTTCTTCCGGCTGTGGCGATTGCTTTGCTAATAATGCTCCTAATAACCATCTTCGCTTTCTGCGTCTCTCTCTTTGACTACCGGCGGCAAGCTGCAGCAAGTTTGAACCTATGTGGGATCAAAAATTCGTCCTTGTTTCCGCTTTTCTTGAGCTTTGGCGCTTTTCTCAGCCTTATTTCTTTATGTTTAGGCGTTCCGCTAGCCTTGTTGGTTTTATTTTTGTTTAATCGCGCCTTGTACGGAAGCGTTTCGGTATTCTTTTTCTCTTGGTTGAGCCTAATCCCAACATTATGTACCCTCGTTTTCGCCGTAGTGGCGACAAACGCCGCTTGTTTTATCCGCTACAGTAAAACGCCATTGCCGATCACTTTTCGATAATTCGGTTTTTGCTTGAATAAGAAAAAAATTAAGCCTAAATTGGGCTCATGCTTAAAAGAAATCTAATTTTGTTTGCCGCAATTTTGTGTTTGTCTTTTTTTGAAACAAATGGGTCTCCACGCGCTTTAATCAAACGAAATTCAGCTCAGGGAAATGAATTTAGCGGGCATTGTGCTGCCTACGGAATGACAATCTCCTCTGATTGGGTTCCATATAAAATGTCGGATTTCGATACCCCTTTTTATCAATTCAATGATAACGGAAATCTGCAATATCGAACTGATATTCAACAGGTTTTGCTTAAACACAAGGACGCCAGTGACACCTATGCCTTTGCTTATCGTGTCGTAGAATCCCCAGTTGCAAAAGCAAGGCATTGGGGTTTTATGGGCATTGGAAGCTGCGGAGATGATTGGTACTGCAGTTCCGTAAGAACGACCATTGACCTTCCCGCATCGTACGAACTGTGCAATTGGGCCCCGGAGAATCTGCCAATGAACTATTCGGGATCAATTGGCATTTCCGCCGGAACTGGTGGAGTTCAATTTAGTGCCTCCGTAAACTTTGAAGGCCAATCCGTTGAAATTTCAAGCGCAACAAACGTTGCGCAAAAACACTTCGAGGCTTTTTATCACTCCACTCAATTAAACGATGCCTCCCACGCAAGCATGAAATTTTATGGTTTCTGCACTTTTCGAACTACCACAAAAGCTGTTTCTTTGTCTGTGAAACACATCGCTTCCTACTATGGAAAAGAATTTCACGGGGTTTGCGACGATACTTTGAATTATACTTATTGATATATGTTAACCGCTAAATGCCTAACGAAGGTTTTTGGCACAAAAAACAGTACAGAAAGCGTCGTCGACGATGTCAGTTTTTCTTTGCCAAACAACGGCCTCATTTGCATCACAGGGCAATCTGGATCCGGTAAAACCACACTATTGAGCCTTTTATCCGGCCTTTTGACTCCGACAAAGGGCGAAATCCTTTTCAATGGAGAACCCTTAAATAGGGAGAACTGCTCTTCTATCGTTGCTCCACTGTTTCAGCAGCACAACCTCGTCGAAGACATGAGCTGCGAGGCAAACCTATCGATTATCGTCCAAGACAAAGAGCGGATTGACCTTCTCCTTGAAAAGCTGGGCCTAAAAGGGAAAGGCAAGCGGAAGGCATCCACATTGTCCGGAGGAGAGAAAAAACGATTGGCTATCGTCCGAAACCTGCTCATGGACACGCCGGTTTTGACTTTGGACGAACCGACCGCGAACCTAGATGGTGACAACGCTTCCCTCGTGTTTTCCCTTTTGAAGGAAATATCGCGTGAAAAGCTCATCGTGGTTGTCACCCATGATGAAAAACAAGCGGGAGCTAACGCCGACATGCTTTTCCAAATGAGCCATGGAAAACTGGTTCTTTTGTCTAAAAAAGAAACGGCCGTTTCCCAAAGTGAAACAGGAAATTTCTCGGTGGCGAAAAGACGAAAACCAAATCCCCGTTTCTTCTTCCGCTTCGCGCAAAAGACCATCTGGAGAAAGCCAGGAAAAACGATAGGATCCGCTACGCTTTCTTGTTTTTCTTTCCTTTTGGCCACCCTGCTATCGACCCTCTCGTTCTTTCGGCTTCAGGATAGCCTGGGCAACATTTTCCAAGAAAGCGGCGCTTCCTTTATTCCTATTTCTTTGAAGCAAGAATCCGATGTGGCTATCGAAGGTTTCAAAGCCGCGAAGAAAGTCTTCCCGGATCTTTTGCCATGCGTTTCTTTCGTTGAAAAGAACGCCGACATTTCGCTGTACGCATTCCCTTATGAAGAAGGGATGAAAATCCAAGGACGAAGCGTAGAAAGTCCGAAATCGGGGAGCTGTTACACAACAAGCTTCGTCCAATACGTTTCCAAGGGGAGCATTTCCCTCATGGATGGCGATTCTTCTTTGAAATGGAGCACGAATTCCATCGTGGAATCCCCAAACTTAGATCAGGTCATCGATTGGTATCAAGAATCAAGGGGCGATTGGAAATACAACGCTTCTTCTACGGAGTTCTTCCACTTTAGCCAACAACCGGATTATCTTCAGGAATACGGGTTTGCCATCTTCAACGAAGAAGACTTTTGGGAGAAGATTGCCGCAAAGTCCTCGTATTTAATTTCAGGATCCGATTTTTTGCTTCCTTATTCCATAGAAAACGAAACGTATATTTCGAAGGAACTATCCTATTCCCCTTATCAAGGGCAGGAATTGCTTTCCGGGCGTAAACCGGAAAAGGAAAACGAAATCGTGGTCTCCCAAGCCTACCTCGAATCGGTAAACGTTTTCTATCCTGATTCAGAGCCTTCTTCCTTTTTAAGCAAAACCTTCTATTATCGGGATCTCTCTTCTTCTTTAATAAAGCCTAGAATTCGAATGGATTTGCTCTTCCCATCCGTAACAATCGCAGGGATTGTCGCGGACTCTTCTTCATCCGTTTATTCTTATCAATCCGACTATCAAAAAATCGTGGAAGAAAATTTATATGCGAGTAGGTTGTATTATTCTTTGAACAACAACCCGAAACAAATCGCGGAGGAACTGAAAAATCATAAGCAGAACTACACGACTTCGTTCATGGGAACATCCCCCAGTTATTTCTTAGATTCTTCGAAGAGCTCTCCGATTTACCCCTTCCTCATCGCAGGAACAGCGCTCCTTCTTCTTTTATCCGGCTTTTACACGATGATGATTTGCACGGAGAATGTGTCCGATCGGAAGAGGGAAATCGCCCTCTTTGAATCATTGGGGATCACGAAAACCGAAATCAACGGGAATTTCCTTTTCCAAAACGGAATGCTTGGGCTATCTTCTTTCACGATTGCGGTCGCAATCGCCTATCCGGCCCTCGCGATCATAAACTCGATCCTAAAATCCCCCGATGTGTTTAATATCGCTTTTGACGTTTTGGCCATAAGCCCATGGACGATCGCGGTTGGGTTCGCCTGCTTCCTTTTCGTCGTTTTATTCAGCACGGTTCTCCCTTTGATCCGCATTGGGAAAATCGACATCCTCGAAGTTCTGAAAAAGAATTGACCAAAAATCCAAAAAAGCCGTACGCAAAACGGATCCTTGAAGGTCAAAAGTCAAGATCAATCAATCCATCAACCAGCCGGATGGTTTTTCAGCCTCCGACGTTGCTCATAGAAAAAGCCCCGAGGGTAGTTCCCCCGGGGCTTTTGAGATTCGCTTATTCGCCGAACTTCTTGATGTCGGCCCAGCGTTGCTTGGCGTAGCCTTCGCACTTATTGAGGAGCTCTTCCGCATGCTCGGGGTTGACGACCGGGAGCTGGGAGAAACGCGTCTCGTGCATGATGAAGTCGCGGAGCTTGGTGAAGTCGGGCTCTTTGCAGTCGATCTGCAGCGGGCTCTTCCCTTGGGCCTTAAGCCTCGGATCGAAGCGCCAGGTGGTGAAGTAGCCGCAGTCGACGGCCATCTTCTCCTCTTTGATGGAGTTGACCAACCCACCCTTGATGTGCTGCTCCGCGCAGGGGCAATAGCAGAGAACCAAGGAAGGACCGTTGTAGCTTTCGGCTTCCTTCAAAGCCTTGATCGCGGCCGTCGGGTTGGCCCCGAGGGCGATTTGGGCCACGTAGACGTGCCCATAGGCCATCGCCATGAGGGCGAGATTCTTCTTGGCTTCCTTCTTGCCGGAGGCGGAGAACTTGTTGATGGAGCCGGTCTGAGAGGACTTCGAGCACTGTCCGCCGGTGTTGGAATAGACTTCGGTATCGAGGACGAGGACGTTGACGTCGGCTTCGTTGGCCAAGACGTGGTCGAGTCCGCCGTAGCCGATATCGTAGCTCCAACCGTCGCCGCCGATGATCCAAACCGACTTGTCGACGAGGTCGTTCTTATAGTTGAGGATGTCTTTGACCGCCGCGTTGTCGCTCTTCTCCACGAGGGCGATGAGCTCCGGGACGATCTTCTTCTCCGCGTCGCGGTTTTTGACGTTGGCGAGGTATTCGTCGATCTTGGCTTTGAGTTCGGGCTCGACGTCGTCGGCTTTCTTAGCCTCTTCCAAGGTGGAGCAGATGGCGGAGAGCTTCTGATCGGTCGCGATCCTCATGCCAAAGCCGAATTCGGCGTTGTCTTCGAACAAAGAGTTGTCCCAGGCGACGCCATCCTTGCCATGATCGTTGACGAAGGGCGTAAGCGGGGTGGATCCGCAGTAGATGGAGGAGCACCCAGTGGCGTTAGCCACGAGCATGTCTTTGCCGAAGAGCTGGCTAACGATGCGGTAATAAGGGGCTTCGCCGCAGCCGGCGCAGGCGCCGGAGACTTCCATATAAGGCTTCTTGAAGCCAAGCCCCTTCGCGGTGTTTTCGATCGCCGCGGGGAACTGGTTCTCCTTCACGGAGACGTGGGAGTAGCAATAATCGGCGGCCTCCTGCTCCGCGCGGGCCTTATGGGCGTCGACCATATAAAGAGCATAGTCGGTGGTGTCCGCGCGCTTCTTGCCCTCTTTCTGGGCTTTGGCGTCGGCCACTTTGTTGGCCTGGCATTCCGAGACGCAGAGGCCGCAGCCAATGCAGTTCTCCGTGGAAACGGTGATGCGGAACTTCAAGCTCTTGTCCGCGGTGCCAAGGGCCGGCTTAAGATTGGCCTTGACCACTTCGGGGGCATTCTCAACTTCCTTCTCATCGAGGAGGTAAGCGCGGATGGTGGCATGGGGGCAAACGAAGGCGCATTGGTTGCACTCAATGCACTTGGCGGGATTCCAAACGGGGACCCTGTCGGCGATCGCCCTCTTCTGGCGGAAGGTGATGTTTTCATTCATGGTGCCGTCAAGAAGCTCGTGCTTGGTGAAGGCGCTGGTGGGGAGCTCGTCCCCGTCGAGGCGATCGATGATCTCGACGTAGTCGTCGTAGTAGGTATCGCCGCTATCGGCGGTGGCGACTTTCTTCGCGGAGAGGTTGATCCACTCCGGATCGACGGCGATCTGACGAAGGCCTTTCGGGCCGGCGTCGATGGCGTTCCAGTTCTGCTGAACGATATCCATGCCCTTCTTGGCATAGGTCTTCTCGGCGAACTTCTTCATCCACTTCTCCGCTTCGGAATAATCCATGATCTGCGGGGAAAGCTTGAAGAAGGCGGCTTGGAGGGTGGTGTTGGTGTGACGGCCCATGCCGCATTCGGCGGCGAGCTTGTTGGCGTCGATGACGTAGAACTTGGCGTGCTTCTCAGCGAGGAGGTGCTTCATGCGGTTCGGCATGGATTTGATGAGGGTCTCATCGTCCATGTTGGTGTTGAGCAAGAAGGTGCCGCCCTCTTTGAGGTTGGCGATCATATCGAATTTGAAGATGTAGGTATCAAGGGAGCAGGAGATGAAATCCGCATTCTTGACGTAGTACTCGCTGTGGATCGGGTTCTTGCCGAAGCGCAAGTGGCTGCGGGTGGTTCCGCCGGCTTTGCGGGAGTCATACTGGAAGTAAGCTTGCGCATATTGCCCGGTGGCGTCGCCGATGATCTTGATGGAGCTCTTGTTGGCGGAAACGGTTCCGTCGGATCCAAGTCCGTAGAAGAGGCAGGAAGTGTAGTCCTGCGGAATCTGGAAGGAATCGTCGACGGGGATGGAAAGATGGGTCACATCGTCCTTGATGCCAACGGTGAATCCGGTCCAGGTCTTCTTCGCGTTGAGGAAGTCATAAACGGCTTTGACGTCCTTGGGCTGAGTGTCTTTGGAAGAAAGGCCATAGCGCCCGCCGATGATCTTGATGTCGGAGCGGCCTTCTTTGGAGAGGGCAGCCAATACGTCGAGGTAAAGGGGCTCGCCTTCGGCGCCCATTTCCTTGGTGCGGTCGAGGACGGCGATCTTCTTAACGGAAGCGGGGATGGCTTCGGAGAGAAGCTTGCTGGAGAAAGGACGATAGAGGTGGACTTCGACCAAGCCGACTTTCTCACCGCCTTTGTTGAGGGCGTCCACGACTTCCATGGCGGTCTCGTTGACCGATCCCATGGCGACGATCACGCGCTCGGCGTTGGGATCGCCATAATAGACGAAGGGGGCGTATTTCCTGCCGGTGAGGCGGGTGGCCTCGGCAAAGTATTTCTGGGCGATTTCGATGACGTGGGAATAATGCTCGTTCTGAGCTTCGCGTCCCTGGAAATAGATGTCATCGTTCTCCGCGCCGCCGCGGGTGACCGCGTGGGAATGGGGGTTCAAAGCCCTCTGGCGGAATTCCTCAACCTTGTCCCAAGGCATGAGCTTCTTCCATTCCTCGGGGTCGACGAATTCGACGTTCTGGACTTCGTGGGAAGTGCGGAAGCCATCGAAGAAATGGCAAACCGGGGCGGAGGATTCGATCGCGACCAAATGCGCGACCGGGGCCAAGTCGGCGATTTCCTGAACCGAGTTGGAGACGATCATCGTGATGCCGGTCTGGCGGATCGCCATGACATCCTGGTGGTCGCCGAAGATCGACAAGGAACGGGTGGCCAAAGAACGGGCCGCGACGTGCATGACCGCGGGGAGCAATTCGCCACACCACTTGTAGATGTTCGGGATCATCAAAAGCAACCCTTGGGAGGCGGTGTAAGTCGTCGCAAGGGAGCCGCCCTGCAAAGCGCCGTGGACGGCGCCGGAAGCGCCAGCCTCAGACTCCATCTCCACGACTTTCACGGTATGCCCGAAGAAGTTCTTCTGCCCTTTGGAAGCGAAAACGTCGACGTTTTCGGCCATCGGGGAGGAAGGAGTGATCGGGAAAATGGCCGCTACTTCAGTGAAGTAGTAGCTCTCCATCGCGGCAGCCGTGTTGCCGTCGACGGATTTCATCGTCTTTTTGATTTCTGCCATGAATGCAAAATCTCCTTAACGCGGTTAGTATAGGAAGTTTGCCCAGCGCATTCAATGCGGGAAAGAAAAAAGCCCCCTATAGGGGGCTAAAGAGGGAAAAGAGGGAAATTCGGCTTAGGAAAGCTTAACTTATTTGCTTTTCCGGGCCGCTTTGCTTTTGGCTTTCTTCCTTCGCTTAGAGACCTCCCGCACAACGAGTTTGTGGAGGATCTTCAGATCCTTGTCGCCCAAACGGAACGAAGGGTCAACCAGCCCGCCGGCGGTGGTCATCTTCTTGTAGACGAAATCGGTGATCCCGGAGAATTCATCGATCTCCTTCTTCCTCACCGCAGGGGTGGAAGGGGCTCTTTTTTTCTTCGCGGGCTCATAGTTTTTGATATATTCCTCAATCGGGGGGAGCAAATCCATGCAATTGATGGTCGGGTCCATCAAAATCATCGGCGAAAAATAGGTCAGCTGCTGCCCCAAAGCATCGGGATAGATGCCAATTAAGGAAGAAAGGGCGTCAAGGGTGATGATTTTCTTTTTGCCGCGGCGGAGGGCGCCCGCGATCCGCTGGGCTTGGCGTTTGGTGGGCTTGCTCATATCGCTTCCATTATAGAAGGAAGAATCAAAGTTTGTAGATGAAGAGGAAATCCGGGTTCCCGCCATCCAGATTCACAACGATTTTGAACCCGTCGGAATCGCTGACGTAGGTGGAATCCCCCTCGTCGACATAGCCCAAGGAAAGGAGGTAGGCGATGTATTTGTCCGCGTAATCCAAATCCTTCCCCGCGGTCATGTAGACTTTGAAGTAATAAGGTTCTTCGTAGTCGTTTAAATCGTAGTCGAAGTCGTTGCCCGCGAAATAGGAGGCGTCATAGAGGAAGGGGATCTTCTTCGCCGCCTCTTCGCCGTAGAAGTTGACCATCTCCTCATAGACGGCGGTGGATTTGCTTTGGCTCCAGTCCGCGCGCTGGGTGGGGTTCAGGCCCTCGATCGCCTGATCGAGTTTCTCTTTCATGCCCGCGGGGAGGGAAACGGGGGAATAGTCGAAAGCGACTTGCTCCGTCCCGCCGTAATAGGAGAAATCCATGGAGGCGATCTTCCCGTCCTGGACGCTCATGACAAGGCTTGCGGGATCCACGGTCAAAGGGTTGTAGATTTGCCCCAAGGAAGCGCCGATGTCGATGATGTCGCCGTAGCTGGTCAATTTCCCTTCGTTCAGGGTCAGCACTTCGCTGGAAAGCGTCCAACCCGCGATTTGGGAAAGGCTCATCCCCACGGGGTTTTGCTTAAGCTCGACGTTCCCGCTTTCATCGAAGGAGAATTGATACACCTCCCCGTTCTTTTGATAGTAGCCTTGGCCCAAAGACTCCAAACGATCTGAAATCACGTCCTCTTCGACGAAGTAGGTTCCCTTTAAATAGAAGTCTTCGCCTTTGACGATTTTGGTGGCCCTCGCGTTGGACCAAGCGGAATCCTTTTCGACGCTGGTGAAGACAGAGGAGTCCTGGTTCAGATACGAAAGATATCCTTTGATTTCGCCGTCATGCTCGGAGGCTTCTTTCTTTTTGGCCCCTTCGATCACATTGGCCGTTCCTTGAACGCGAGTGTCCGCGTAGCGGTAGAAGTAAGTCCCGGAATACGAGTCGCGGAGAAGCCCAGTCGAGAAAAGAAGCTGGGTGACTTTCCCATCCACGACCCGGGCTTTGATTTCTTGGACTTTCCACTGCTTGAAGGGAAGATGCTGGGTGAAGGCCAACGCCATCCCGGTCGCGTCTTCGCCCAAATAGGTATAGTAATCATCGTCTGCGGAGAGTTTCCGAAATTGATCCAATTTGGCCTCGCTTTCGCCCAAAAGCCCGAAATCGCCCCATTGGGTGCTGGTGGAGGCGGAGACTTCTTGGTTTTGCCCATTCACCCCGATGATCTCCAATTCCCCGGAGGCGTCCTTTTTATGATAGGTAATGGAAGTCGATGAGCCTTCCTCGCTGACGTCGGTGATGCGGAGATAATCCCCATAGACGTCCAAATTGGAGAAGCCCAAACGCTCGATGGAATCGTATTCGTCCAAGTGATTCGCGTCGTATAGGGCCGAAACGAAGGAGGCGTTGCCGAATAAGTTGCCCCCCTTGCCGGACAAAGAGTCAGCGGAAAGAGAATAGGAGGCGAGGAAATCTTCGGCTTCCTGCAAAGAAGAGCTCCCCAAATCGTGGATTCGAACCACCCCGCCCTCCACCGTTTGGAAGAGGCCGATTCCATCGAGCCCCTGGAATTCGGCGATCAGATCGCCTTCTTCCGAGATTGAGAAGAGGATCCGCTGAATCCCGGTAAAATCAAGTTGGGCCGAGAAAAGGGAAATCAGCTCCGAATCCACGCAGGACCAAGCGGATTTGTTCTTCGTCAGCGGAACCGCTTTGGGCTGGTAGGAGGCGAACTTGTTTTTCCACGCAAGATCCTTCACCCCTTGGGCGGAATAGTCCTCCGTGAAGGACTGGCCTCGGATTTCAAGCTTCCCGGACTTCAAGGCGAAGTCATAGGCGATGGGGGCATCCGCATAGGTTTGCAGAAGCATCGAGCCCGAATTCAAATAGCCCGTATAACAATAGGAAGCCGTGATGACGTCGGTGAGCTCCAAGGAACCGATCGTGTAGGTCAGGGAGAAGTTCCCTTCCTTCATTTTCGCCAAAGTATCCTGAAGCTTCTCTGAAATGACCGAAAGCGGGTCCAAGGAAGACTCTTCTTGGTTGGAGGAAACGCTTTCCGAAGGCAAAACGGATTCGGAGATCGAAGGCGAGGAAGAAGAATCGCCCCCCGGTTCTGACGCTCCCCCGCAGGAAAGCAAAAGGGGCAGAACGGCGAGCCCGAAGATCCATTTTCTTTCTTTCATAAGACAATATCCTCCTTAACAAGATAACTATATCGAAGATAAGCGGGAAAAGAAGCAAAACGCAGGCCGGGTGGAGAAATTCGAGTGGCAAGCGAGAGAAAAAAGAAAAACACCCTAGAAGGTGCTTTGCTATCGTTTTCCATGGTCAGCCACGGAAGGGAAGAATCAAGATGGTGGACCGTGAGGGACTCGAACCCGCGACCCGCTGATTAAGAGTCAGCTGCTCTACCAACTGAGCTAACGGTCCATGCGCGCTACCGCGCTTGAGTATTTTATGCCCCCTTCTTGCTAGAGAGCAACATTTTTTTGCGCGAAGGCGAACTCTCAGTCCTCGTAGGTCGGCTGAAAATCCACGGGCTTTTTCTCCCCATTAATCCCATCAAGGGAAATCTCTTCATAGTTAGAATAGATTTTCTGCTGGCTGGCGTCTATTTCATAAAGCCCCAAAAGATAATCGGGGAGGCCCTGCTTCTGCTTTGAGAAAACCATCAGTGAGAAAGAGACGATGATCGGAATCAGAAAGCTCACCAAGGAGAAGGTAAGCTCAAGGAAGAAGAAGATCGCCCAGCGCGCCAAATAACGGGGGAAGCTGCAGCTTAAAAGGCGGGAATCGACCAAACCGATATGATACATGGCTTTCCCCAAGGTCATGCGCCCCTTTTTGAAGAATAAGGGCGGGACCAAATAAACCAAAATCCCCGCAAAGAGGAAGGCTATGGGGATTTCCGCGAAGAACAGCATGTTCGATTCGAAACGGACCAATTCCAAATACCCAGGGATCATCGTCAGCAAATAACCCTGGCAATGGGAGTCCAAGAAAGGGGCGTAGGCGTTATGGAAATAATCTTCGCTCTTTGCTTGACAAGAGGGGTTTGGAACGATTGTTCCCTCCTCATTCTTAACGAAATAAGGGACGCCATCGAATGCCAAATTCGCATCCAATCGGTACTCATCGTAATCCTTTTGGACAATCGCTTGATTCTCCGCGCTGGACTTTTCCCCCACGTAGGCGATGAAGCCTTCGATTCTTTCTGAGGCCAAATTCATCTTCGCATACCCCGTGTAGTTGTTTGAGTCTTGATCAAGATAGGAAACGATGTCGATCGACTTTTTGCCATCGACATGGTAAAGCCCCGATTCCTTGCGAAGCGAAAGCATCGCCTCGTCTTTGGCCACGTACCCCGGCAGATTCGTCACCGCGGCCCGGCTTCCCAAAAAGAGCAAGAAGAAACAGAAGGCGAAAAGAATGAAATCGAAGAGGTTCGCGAAGACGCGGCGGTGGAACTTCGGATAGGAATAATGGATTTCGTAATGACCTTGGTAGCCCATCTCAATCACCATACCCCTTGCTGCGGTAAATCGCATCCATGCTTTCTTCCTCCAACAGAGTGATCCGCATCAGGCGATCCGTCAACGTGCGGTCGAAGGAATCGAACAAGACGAAGAAAAGCGAGACAAGGTCGAGAAGCAAGGAGATCGAAGAAAGCGCCCACAAAGCCGGCAAGGAAAAAAGCTCATTGAAGGTGATGATCGGCCAAGGCAAAAGAAAGAGCAAACCCGCGTTGAAGAAGACGCCATAGAGGAAAAGAAGGGGGAGATACCGCCGTTTTATGGGCATCAACGTCGCCGCAACGACCCTTTCCCGTTTCAGGAAAAGCATTCCAAGGGTCTTCCTGGTCTTCGAAATCAAAGGAACGACGACGAAGACGATGGCGCAGGAAAGAAGGTAGGAGATCGCGGCGCTAACAACGACGACGCGATTGGCTTTTTGGGAAAAGGAAGCGACTTGATTCTGCTTTTCGACATAGGAAATCCCCTGATAGGTGAGATCGTTTTCGAGAACGTCCTTCATCAGCCAAGAGTAGCAAGGCAAAAAGAATTCTTTTTGGAACTTCTCGTAATCTTCCTGGCCCTGCTTGGAAGGGGTGTTCCCCGCTTCGAAGAAGGGGACGAATTCTTCTTGGTAATGGGGCAGCAATTCCACCTTTGGGGAATAGGAAAAGAACTGAGTCCTCTCATCTTGGGACTTCACCCAAGAAGGATATTCGCTTCCCTTCCCGCGTATATCGGCGAAAAAGCGATGGAAGACATCGTAATCCACATCGGCTTTCCCCACAAGGCTCATCACATAGAGCTTTCCCGTATAAGAGAGATTCTTCGAAAAGGAAGAGGGTTCTGCGTTGCTTTTCCCCTCTTCGTAGAACAAAAGGGAATTCCCATATAAAACCCGGTCCCTTTCCTTTTGGGCTTTAAGGCATTCCTCTTGCTCTTCATATAGGTTGGTTGAAAACGCGGACAAAGGATAAAGAGCCAAATGGAAGAAGGCGAAGGAAATCACGAAGACCAAAAAGAAATCGGCGAGGAACAAAACGATTCGCTTCCCTTTCCCCAGGGGATAGATCTCGATTTCCTGCCTTTTCCCTTGCTTCTCCATGTCTAGGGAATCTTACCCCATGGAACAGGGAATAAAAAGAAGCCCCGGGGTAAACCCGGGGCCAAAAAGGTAGAAGAAGATTATTCGGCGAAGGTCAACGTAAGAGCCTTGATGTAAACGCGTTCGTTTTTGCTGGTTGACGTGGTGGTCAGCCTGAAGAAGCGGACATCAGTGCCTTCAAAAGTCAACGTGACAGTGTGCTCGCTCCAGGCCGAGGCTTCCACGGCGGTTTCTTTGCCAACGGTTTCCTCGGAAGCGCCATAAACGTATTTGAACGGCCCTTCGCCTTTGGAGGAACCATCCGAAGTGATGGCAAGGGAAACCAAAGCCTTGGAATCGCTCTTTCCGGAGACCGTGAAGAGGCCCCCGTTTTGATAAACGCGGATTGCCGAATCGTAGATGCCGGGTGCAGTACTAGCATCTCCTTGTTCCGCTTTGTAGGAATAGCCCGTTTCCCCCAGGGTTCCCGAAATATCCGTAAAGTTAGAGACTTGCTCGACGTTAGAAGCCGTGACGGTGATGGTGACATAGGCTTTTCTTCCGGAAGAGGAAGTGACGGTGATCGAAGCGGTCCCAGCGGCGACCCCGGTCACGACGCCTTCGCTGGAGACGGTAGCAACGTCTTCGGCATCGCTTTCATAGGTGAAGGTATCCCCTTCTCCGGCCTTGGCGGTGATCGTGGCGGTTTCACCAATCTTGATGGAAGAGGCGGAGAGAGTCGCACTCACCGGAGTGCCGGTGGCTTCTTCGAGCAATTCGATCTTAGCGGCCCCTTTGCTGACGGTTTCGGGGATTCCGTTGTACTGGGTAAGCTTTCCAGTCACCTTCACTTTGGCGCCGGAAATGATTTTTTTGCTCTCTTCTTCGGAGCACTTGACCTGGTAGGCGATGAACTTCGCGTCAGGATCATCGATCTTGTCGGAAAGGTAAACGCTCATGTTCCCATATTGGGAATCCCAAGCGCCTTTGATGCCGGTGACGTAGCCAGTGATGACGTATTCATCGGTAGAAACGGCGTTGTTGGCGAGCTTAAGCGCTTCGGTGACGGCCTCTGCGACGGTCACGTTCTTGGTTTCGCCGACCGCTTTTTCAAGCAATGTCACGGTTCCCTTGATGGCTTCCGGAGTGGTTGTGCTGTCTTTGACGTATTTTTGCAGATAGCAGCTAACTTCAACCTTGGCCCCGGCAACGATGTCATCGCTGGCGGTTCCGCTGGCGAGTTTGGCGCGGAAAACGGTGAGCAGCTCCGTCGAATCTTTGGCTTCGCCCAAAGTGAACGACATGTTTTTGTATGAATCCGAATATGCGCTGGTGACTTCGCTGACGTATCCGGTGACGACGTATTCTTTCTCCGACGTGGCGCCATCTCCTAAAGCGGCGATGATTTCAAGGGCTTTGGCGGTGGTGATTTTCTCAACCACAACCGGAGCGTCCCCGGCTTCGAGGATTTCGACGCTTTCGATTGTTCCGGTTTCAACGGCGTATTTCCCTTCGGTGCTGGTGGAGACGTAATACTTGATGGTGCAGGTCACCTTGACTTTGGCGTTGAGGGTGCACCGATCTTTGTTTTCTCCGCTATAGCCATAAACCAAGAAATCGTCTTGAGTCGGGGTGATCTTCCCTTTAGCGTCTTTCAGGTAGAAGCCATCGGCAGTAACGGCGGCGATATAGCCGGTGATGACGTATTTGTCGGTCGAGGTGGAATTCGCTTCCATCGCTTTGCAGGCGTCGACGGCCTGGGCTACGTTCACTTCATGGGTGTGTATCTCGGGCTTCGTCCCTTCAACGCTGACGATTTCTCCGCCCGAGGAGGTTTCGAGGATATTGTTGTTGTAGTTGACGATTTTTACTTTGGCAACCGCGACGGCTCCGACCCAGATATCGTCGTCGGTGACTTTTCCTCCATCTTTGAGGGTGGCGCGAAAAATCAAGAACTTTTCGGTTTTGCCTTCGGCCGGCTCCAGGTAGTAGGAAACGTTCCCGTAGGAGCTGGGGGCCTCGCGGAAGGAAGCGACGGTGCCTTTGACGTAGAAGTATTTCTCCGTCTCGGTGGTGCCGGTGGCTTTGGCGACCTTGATGGCATCCTCGTTGTCCAAAGGATCGGCTTCGGTGCCGGCGTGGACGGTGCCGTAAAGTTCGATGGCGTTCTTCTCGGCAACGACCGTGATTTCAACCGAGTCGGATTTGTCGCCATAAGCGACGGTGATGGTGGCGGTGCCAGCTCCGGCGGCGTGGAGAACCCTCCCGGAGACGGTGATGACCTGAGTGTTCGAAGAAACGATCGTGATCTTGCCGACGCTGATCAGGTAATTGACGTTCCCGGCGGGATCAAGGGCGATATTGACGGTCCTATTGGCAGAGCCAAAGGCCCATTCCGCCTGCAGCGCTTCTTTATTCGAAATCGTGATGGAATTGACGACGTCTTCCTCAGAAGAAACGGGCGCCTCAGAGGATGCAGGGGACTCAGAAGTTGCGGGAGCCTCAGAGGATGCAGGGGACTCAGAAGTTGCGGGAGCCTCACTGGTGGTCGGCTCGGGCTCGACAGAAGAGTTCTGATTGTTGCTAGGCCCCCCACAAGAGATGAGCGCGAGCATTGCCAAAGCGGTTAATGGGATAAATGATTTTTTCATGATTCCTCCTCTTCCCAAATAACGAACGAATATATCGGACTTACTGAACGAAGGTCCGATTGTTAATATCCTTGAGGAGGCGGGAGTTTTGGATTTTCTTGGTCAAGCCAAGGCCCACGAAGATCCCTCCGGCGACAAGGAGAATAACCGAAACGATGAGGAGCACGAGGAATACGTAGAATTCCGCGCACCCGACGACCAGCCTGTATTGATTGGTCGGCTTCTTCGCCAAGAAGAAGAAAAGAATGGAGAGAATGAGGCAAATGCCCCCGACGGAGACCATGCCCATGCCGCTTGCGAAGGCGTTGCGCGCCCTTTGGATCTGGGCGTGGGCGGCTTGGGAGAGGGACTTGACCTCCCCTTCGCTGAGGCCTGCGTGAATCAGATGGCCGCAGCGGGGGCAAACGTAAGATAGACGCGCATCCTCCGCGATTTCGACCTCAGGGGAGTAAGAAGAGCGCTTGGCCTCGACTTTGCTCTCGTCGATACGCTTCGCGCAGTGGGGACAGTACATCTTATTCCCCCGCTTTCTGCCAGACGATATCGCTGGACTTGGAGGGGTAGATGTTGAATTTGTCGTTCCCGGTCTTGGCGGAGCTATGGAGCCCCAAAACGCCGGAGAAGAGGAAAGATTGGTCCACGAACTTCTCGTAGCTCGTCCACTTTAAAGCGGTATCGTTGGGATCGGGCTGATAGGCGAAGGCGAAATAAACGCTCCAAGCGGTCTTATCCGTGGAAGAGGTGTAAAGGACGGTGGCGGAATCGGAATCGTAACCGCCGGTGACCTTCACCGGATCGGTCACCTTGACCGAACAATTGAGCGCGGAATAGTCTTTGCTCTTCAAAGCGGCGTTGAGCCCATCAGAAGTGTACTCAAAGGTATAGAGCTTATGCTCCTCCGTGTTTTTGTCGGCTTTGATCAAAAGCTGGGCATCGGTTTCACTGTAGGAGACGGACGGGAACGTCCCAGACGTGAGCTGGAAGCCGAAATCGCTGTTCAAGGCGAGGGCGGATACTTGGATGTAATTGCCGACCTTGGTGAACTTGGAAGGGATCGAGGACATGCCGACGAAGATGTTGATGCCGGCGTATTCGCCGAGGATCCCCGCATCGATCTTGTCTTGATAGGCAACGCTCCCATCGTCGTTGTAATAAAGGGGGTTGCCCGCATCGTCGACGTAAGAGCAGAAATCCTGGATGTAGAGGATGTGGTTGGAGAACCCAGCCACGGTGCCTTGGACGGTGACTTTCGCATTGTCGTAAGCATTCTCATGCGTGGGATCGTTCAAGCAGGCGACGACCTCGCGCTTGATGTCGAGCAAGGAAACGGTCTGATACCCACCGTAGTTGTAGGTGGGGTCCTGCTCATCGCTGAAAAGGTTGAGCTTATGCTCTTTGGCTTGGGTTTCGGCCTCGTAGAAGGTATCGCTGTATTCCGGGATGTCGGAGACGTTCTTGACCCAGGAATAGCCATCCTGGACGATCATGAGGTTCAGCAGCTTCAAAGAGGAGATCGGGGCGTTTTTGACGCTCTCGTTGACCCAGATGAGCGAAACGTAGCGCGAACCGGTCGAATCGGCGGAGGGGGCTCCGTATTCGCTGGAAGGCGAGGAGACGACGATCGTCCCGTTTTTATTGGCGTTTTCCAAAATTTTGGAGGTGTATTTGGAAGCGGGCTTTCCCCAAGGCTGGACTTTGCCGGTGGATTCGGGGGTATCGATCCCGTAGAAGCGCGACTTCAGAAGATTGTCCCCCTTGCCGTTCTTCTCGGCGGTCGTGAAATGGGCGGTGTCGCCATCGATGGTCTGATAAAGGGTGACTTTCTCCACGCCGTCCGTCCAAAAGGAATGCCCCTCGTATTCGAGGTTCAATTTAACGGCGCCGCTAGAAGCGTAATCGATCCAGTCGGAAGCGGAGCTTGAGGCATTCTCGGAAGAGGGCTTCCATTCAGAGGAAGAAGCGTCCTCGGAAGAGGGCTTCCATTCAGAGGAAGGCGCATCCTCAGGAGCCGTCGAAGATTCGCCCGAAGGCGTCCGGTTGGCACAGGAAGCTAGGCCGATTGCCAAGGCGGCAAGAGCCAAAATCAAAGGTTTTCTTTTCATATTCAGCCTCACTTAAAGAAGGTTTTCGCCGTGGAGATGGCATCGGAAATGGCTTGGGTCACGCCTTTGGTGCCCGTGAGCACCTGGGTCAAGGCCCCGCCGATGCCGCTGCGAAGCTCGGCCGAACCGACGAAGACGTCGGTGTTGAGGTAATTGCCGTCGATGTCGTTGATCAAGACCTTCGCGGAGTCGGCGTAGATCTCCCCGCCGTCCATGAATTCGAGGAAGGAATCGGTCTCATACCCGGAATGGCGCACGGGCAAATAGCCCTCCGAGCCATAAATGCAAAGGTAGTCGTTGACCTCAGGGTTGGTGAGGTATTTGGCGAACTGCCAAGCATAATACATCTTGGCGTCGTTCTCCTCCTCGGAGACTTTGCTGGACCGAAGAAAGGCCATGGTAGGGCCTTGGGTGACGTAGAGGGGGTTGTCGTTGTTGGCCGGGACGCGGGCCACCCCAACCTCGAAGGCGCTTCCTTCCGGGTTGTTGTATCCGGTGCCGCCGCTTGAGCCCACTTCGAAGAGGACTTTCCCGCTCTTGAACGCATCGGAGCCGTAGGTATTCTTCACGCCTTTGGTGATGATGAGCCCGTCATCGTATTCTTTCTTCGTCTTGTTCATCCACGATTCAAGCTTTTCCCTGGCTTCGCCGGTCTCAAAGTCGATGTGGCCGGTGCCATGGGAATCGACGGAGGCATAGGGGATGTTCTCTTGATACATCTTGGAGATGATGAAATTCGCGTCGGAATCGTACCAAACCGGGGTCTCCAAGGTGGAAAGGACTCTGTCCTTGTTTTCCAAGGCGATTTTGGAGAGCTCCATCATCTCATCCCAACTCATGTGGGCGATGAAGTTTTCCCGCTCGTCATCGGAAAGCACGTCCGGGCGGTAGATCTTGAAAGCGTTGGCGACGGCCTGCTTGTTGTAGAACATGACCTCGGAGGATTTCATCAAAGGCAGGGAATAGGTCCCTTCTTTGGCGTAGTGCTTGCCTTCATCGAGGAAGGATTCCACGAAATCGTCGGCATCGTAGATTTGCCCTTTGTTGGAATCGCCGAGGTATTCTTGCTTCCCGAACCCAACGATGGGGTCGTTCATATACGGATCCAAGTCATAGACCATCGATCCGCCCTGAACGCTCAGATAATTGGCGACGTGGTCGGGGTAAGCAATGGCCATCGTTGGGACTTCGCCGATCGCGAAGCCTTTGGAGATTTTGCCCAAGACATCGTCATAGCTGCCTTGGTATTCGACGGAGATGTTGACTTTGACGCCTTCTTTTTCCTTCACGATGGCGGCGAATTCGTCGGCCTTGGCCTGAACCGCCTCGCCGTTGCTTTGGCCGAAAGTGGTCCAAAAGGAAAAGCTCACCTCCGAGGCGGAAGGCTTGGGAAGGGCACCGCCGGGCGTAGATTGCTGCCCCTGCGAAGAGGAAGGAGAAGAGGATGGGGCTTGGCTTTCCAAAGAATCGGAGGGGGAATCCCCTCCGCTCTGGGAGCAGGCGCAAAGGGCCAAGACGGCCGGCAGCGCGGCAAACAATGCTTTGCGTTTTGGGTTCATATCGTTCTCCTTCTCTTCGCGGGGCGAAGAAATCACATATTCGTCTTCACGGCGTTTTCGGCTTTGGCGAATTCTTCATCGACGACTGCATCGTTGAAGGAAGCGGAATCCTTCTTCAAAAGGGTCGTGATGATCGATCCGACCTGCTTGCGGGCGGAGTCGGAGCCTTTGAACACCGGGGAGGTGAACAAGCTGCCCGCGACCTTCGGGTCCGCGACATAGGTGAAGGTCCTGGCTTTGACCATGTCCAACGAGTATTTCTCTTTGTCCTGCTCGTTGCAGATATCGAGGTAATCGTCGCTTTCCATAGCGGAGAAGCGGACGGGGGAATAGCCCGTATCGAGCGCCCACTTAAGAGCGTTGGCTTCGTTGGTCATGTGCTTGTAGAAGAGCCAAGCAGCCAAAGCGCGGTTGTCGTCTTTGTGGTCGAGGACGCAAATGGAAGGCCCTTGGTTGATGAGGGCGTTGACGTGCCCTTCCCCAGCCTCGGCCTGCGGGATGCGGGCGACGCCGGTATCGAGGCCGTCTTTGACCTGGTATTTGAGCCCGCCGGTGGAGCCGACGGAGAACAAAGCGGATCCCGCGGTGAAGGAATAGTTAGTGTAATTGCCGCCGTTGGAGGATCCTTTTGTGATGAGATAGCCTTTATCGTAAGCGGATTTAAGTTTCTTCACGATCCCCTTCATGCCATCGTTATTGAAGAGCAACTTGCCTTCGCCGGTGACGGCGTCGATGTCGGTATAGCCATAGCCGTATTGCTTGGCAAGAGTGATGAAGAGGTTGTCGTCGGAATCATATCCGAAGACCGCCTTGGAATAGGTCCCGTTGTCGCGGAGGATCTTGTGGTCATCGTCCAGGCCGTTGTTGTAGGCGATGATGGCTGGGCAGAGGCGGTCGAAGAGCTCTTCCCAAGTCAAGTTGTTCAAATATTCTTCGCTGAGGGCGTTGCCGCCGTTGATGGTGGCGTCCACGGAGGAAAGATCGAGGCCGACGAGGACTTTGTTGTAGAACATCGCCTCGGTGGATTTGCAGAAGGGGAGGGAGAAGGTTCCGGGAACGGTGTAGTTCTTACCCTCTTCCAAATAGGCGGGGACGATGTCGTCGACGTCTTCTTCGCTCCACCCGTAGGAGGGATTTTCGATGTAGCTGTCAAGCTGACGGACGACGCCATAGTCCATCAGCGTTCCGATCGCGTCAGGATAAAGGACGGCGAGATCGGCATAGTTGTCGACGGCGATCCCGTCGACGATCTTGTCCTTAAGCCCGTCGTAGCCGGTGGACTCTTTCACGGATTCGACGGTGACATTGGGCTCGATCTCCTTGAAGGATTCGATGAAGTATTCCAAGTCATCGGTGTAAGACAAAGTGGAAACGAGGGTGATTTTGGTCGGCTCTTTGATGAAGTAGGACCCCGTTTCGGCGCTTTCGCTTTCTTTCGAGTCGCCAGCGTCGACAGCGGAACTGACGGGTTCTTCCGGTTGAGAAGAGGAAGGTTGAGAAGAAGAGGGTTGGGAGGGAGATTCAGCGGGATTCTGACCGCAAGAGGCAAGCGCGGCTAAGGCCGCGACCGGCAAGACGAACAACGCTTTTTTCATTATTTCATCCTTTCAATGCTCAAAGATTTTATAGGAATCTTAGAACTCTATGATTTTAGCCTTTAATTCCGGCACGCCCAACACCTTTCATAATGTATTTGCGGAAGAAGATGAAAAGCAGGAACAAAGGGACGGTGACGAGCACCGTGGCGGCCATTTGGTAGCCATAGTCGGTGACGCCGAGGTCGACGTCGACGAAGGTAGAACCGCGGAGGCCGTTGGAGATGAGGCGGAAATCGCGGGACTGGGTGACCAATGCGGGCCAAACGTAGGAATTCCAGGTGCCCATGAATTTCAGGATCGTAATGGAGATGAGGGTTGGGGCCGCCAGGGGGACCATGACCTTCCAAAGGAAGGACCAATCGCTCTTCCCGTCGACTTTGGCGGCGAGGTAGAGCTCATTGGGGATCTGTTTGAAGTTCTGCCGGAGCAGATAGATGTAGAAGACCGAGACGATGAAGGGGACGATCATGGCCAAATAAGCCTGCGTGAGGGTCTGGCCCTGCCCGATCCAGCCGAAGCTTGCGACGGTGATGTAGTTGGAGATGACCATCATCTCGCCCGGGATCATCATCGTCATGAGGAAGACGGCGAAGACGGCGTCCCTGCCTTTGAATTTCAGCCTTGAGAAGGCGAAGGCAGCCAAAATCGTGGTGAGGAGGGCGCCGGCGGTGGAGAAGAAGGCGACCACGATCGTGTTCCACATGTAGGTCCCGAAATCGAAGACCTGGAAGACATGAACGTAGTTGCTCCACATGACGATGGTGGGGAAGAAGGTCTGAACGGCTCCGCGGATTTCCTCGTTCTGCTTGAGGGAGGTGATGATCATCCAGTAGAAGGGGAAGACGACGATGACGGCCAAAGCAAGGATGAAAAGGTAGGTCAAAGCGGTCATGATGACCTTGCTGACCTTCTCGGTCCGTTTGATCGCGTCGACGGTTTTCCCAGCCTCGCCCAAAGAAAGGGTGAGGTGGTCATTGACGCAGATTTTCTTAAAGTCGGGATAGGTTTTCGCTTTTTCGTTCATGGCTCTATCCTCCTTAATAATGGACCTTCTTCTTCGACGCCCAGAACTGCAGCGCGGTGAAGATCAAGATGATGACGAATAGGAACACCGCGGCGGCGGCGGCGAAGCTTGTGTTGTTGGAGAGGTTCTCGTAGATGTAATAGACGATGGTCTCCATGTTGGGGTCGCCGGCTTCCCCGAGGGTGCCCGGACCGTTGAACAAGCCGACGATGTGGGTGTATTCCTTGAAGGATCCGATGAAGGAAGTGATCATGATGTAGAGGATCTGCGGGGAAAGGAGGGGGACGGTGATCTTCCAAAGTACCTTCCAATGCGGGGTGGAATCGATCATCGCGGCTTGGTAGTACTGCTTGTCGATGCCCTGAAGGCCGGAGAGGAAGATGAGGATCTTATACGGAATGCTGCCCCAAACGATGTAGAGGCAAAGCGGGATCATGGCGACCATCGGCTCCGCCCCGCGGATCCAAGTCGTCGAAGTGTTGAAGATGAAGTTAATGACGCCGGCGTCGTCGAAGATGACCGAGAAGACCATGCCGACGGCGATCGCATTGGTGACGTAAGGAAGGAAAAAGACGGTCTGAAGGAACTTCTTAAACCAAGGGATCGAGTTCAATGCGACCGAAATGATGAGGGCCAAGAAGATCGAAACCGGGACGGTGATGATGACCAATAGGAACGTATTGGGCACGGCGTAGCGAATGAAATTGGTCTCCCTCCCGCCGGCTGCGTTGGTGATCAAGCCGAAGATGTAAGCGAAATTGTCGAAGGTCAGCCCATCGAAGCGGCCGGTTGCGTATTCGTAGTTTTTCGTGAAGGCGATGAAGATGGTGTTGATGAGAGGATAGATGAGGAAGATGGCGACCAAGACGATGACCGGGGCCAAATAGATCCATCCCTTCCAGTTGTTGGATGCGCCGATGTCTTCGATCCCGCGGGTTTGGTAGGCCTTTTTGCTGGCGCGCCGGGAGACCAAGCGAACGATCTGCTTCTGCTCCGGGTCATACCCCTCTTCGTAGACGGGGCGTTCCTCGGCGAAAAGCTCTTGGGCGGCCAAATGGGCGGGGGCGCTATCTTGCTGTTTCCTTTTGAAAAGCATAAGCACTCCTTAGAAGCGGATCCTTTCTTCGGTTTCTCCATCGAAGAGGAAGGTTTTCTTCTCCTTCAGAAGCAGCTTCACGGAGCTGCCCTGCCGCATTTCCTCCGAGGAGATGATGACTTTGAAAGTCGGCTTCACGCAGGCGGGGTTTTTAGCCACAAGGGAGATGTCGCGGCCCAAGACTTGGATCTGCTCCAAAGAAGCGTCCATGGCGTTCTTCTCTTCCCCTTTGGCAAGGACAAACCCCTCGGGGCGGACGGCGACGTAGACGTCTTTGTCGCCGAGCTCTTTGGGGAGATCCATGACGGGCTGCGAATTGACGAAGACTTTCTTGCCTTGGATTTTCCCTTTGAAGACGTTGATCGGGGGGTTGCCCAAGAATTGGGCGACGAAGAGGTTGGCGGGGTCATTGTAAACCGTCTGAGGGGCGTCCATCTGCTGCATGACGCCGAATTTCATGACGACGATTTGATCGCAGATCGACATGGCCTCCTCTTGGTCGTGGGTGACGAAGACGGTGGTGATGCCGGTCTCCTGCTGGATGCGGCGGATCTCCTCGCGGGTCTGCAGGCGCAGACGCGCGTCGAGGTTGGAGAGGGGCTCGTCCAGAAGAAGGACGCGCGGCTTTTTGACCAAGGCGCGGGCGATGGCGACCCTCTGCTGTTGGCCGCCGGAGAGCTGGTTGGGCTTGCGTTGGAGGTATTCGTCGACCTGAACGAGCTTAGCCGCGTCGTAAACGATGTCGCGCCTCTCCTCTTTGGTCAGCGAGCGATGGGCGATGGCCTGGGCCGAATCGACTTCGAGGTCCGTCAAAGAAAGGGAAGAGGAAAGATCTTTGAGGATCTCCTCAGCCCGCTTCTTGCTGGTCCGCTTCAGCTTGAAGAAGACCTTCGTATTGGTTTTGTCGAAATAAAGTTTGAAATCGCTGAAGGAGACTTTCATTTCCTTCAGGGCTTTCTTGACGTTCTTTTGGAAGAGTTTGTCTTCGACGTTGGAAATGGAATAGCCGACCCCGCGGGAATAGGAGAAGGAGGAGGCGATGGCGTTCATCATCGGCTCGAGTTTGTCGCGTTGGACCCCTTTGACATTGGCCATCAGCTCATAGCCTTCGCCGGTTTTGGCGATGGCGGCGTTCTCCACGGTCCCAAATTCCTTGGCCGAGGCGCGGAAGGAGGAGATGCATTCGTCGATCTTCGCGGTCGTGAAATCCTTGCCGAGCTTTCCTTTGACGGAGAGACGGAGCACTTCCTTTTCGGTGGGCTTGGAGACGGTGGCGCGGACGGTGGAATCGAAAAGCGGCTCGGAAACCTGAACCTTGTCCTCACTTTCAAGCACGGCGGGGACGATAGAGGGGAAATGCTGCTTGAAGCCATTCGCCACGGTGGGGGAGGTTTTCTTCAAAGCGACGTCGAAGCGAAGGACTTTGCCTTCTTCCTTCACGGAAACCGAATATTGGTTCTTGGGCAAGCCAAGCTTCTGGCAGAGGCTATTCGCGGACTTGACGATGCCGGCGGGGATGTCGTCCTCTCTGGCTTTGTAGGTATAGACGAGGGAGAAATCGTAGAAGGTCTCCAAGGGCACTTCCACCTTCAGGTTGGTGAGGGGGAACTCGATGTTCTTGTAAATCGTCATATGGGGATAGAGGGCGTAGTTTTGGAAGACCAAGCCGATGCCCCTCTTCTCTGGGGAGAGGTTGGTGACCTCCTGATCCCCGAACCAAACTTCGCCCGAAGTCGGGACCTGAAGGCCGGAAATCATATAAAGGGTCGTGGATTTGCCACAGCCGGAAGGCCCAAGCAAGCCAACGAGCTTGCCATCGGGGACCACGAAGGACATGTCTTTGACCGCGACGGTGTCGCGAATGCCCTTTTTGGCGTCCCCCGGGAAGATTTTCGTCAAGTCTTTGATGCGGATTTCCATGTGCTATCTCCTTCTTATTTCGTCCCGTCTTCCGCCACATCGGCGTCAAGATGAAGCTTTTCTTTTTTCTTCCTTTCCATCGTCTGCTTGATGGAAACGACGAACTCTTTGATGGCAAGCCCCAAGAAGATGGCGCCCGCGATGGTGAAGACGATCACCCAAACGTCAAGGATGTTGAACACGACCACCGTGCTGCTGAGCAAACCCCAACGAGCGACGATGAAGAGGATGCTGGAGAAGATCAAGCCGTATCCGAAGAGATTGCGGAGGCTCTTGAGCCAGTACTTCTTCGGATTGACGCGGCGGAACTCGTCGTTGCGGTATTTCTTCTTGCAGTAGAAGAAGTAACCCACGGCAAGCAAAGCGAACAGACCGACGTAGCAGGAATAGGAAATCGCAAAGTAGGCGGCCAAATCGATGACTTTGAGCTCGGAAAGCCCGCCTTGGGGAAGGATGTCGATGGAACCGAAGCGGACCGATTTCTTGGAGTTGTTGACGATGGAGTTCTTGTTCCCGTTGTAGAGGTCGACCTGCAGGTAGAAGCCGCACAGGCGAAGCGAGCGGACTTTGGAGAAGGAGAACCCTTCGCCCACGTCGGAGTCTTTGATTAGAAATCCGATCTCCTCCCCGTTTGAGAGGTTGATCGTTCCAATCGGGGTGCGGACGAGGATGGTGGAGACGATCGCTTGTCCGTTCTCGCCTTCATAGGCCACGCGGTATTTGGCGCTTCCCAAGGAAGAAAGGGAGATGCGGACGCGGAGGGTGCCATTATCGATGGAGGCTTTGTTTTGATTGTAGACGTTCGGGTTGATGGATTCGAAGATCTCCGTTTTGAGGTTGGCTTTCAAGGAGAAGCGCGAATATCCGGCGAAGTAAGAAGCCTTGCCCGAAGAAACCTCAAGGAAGTCCCCAAAGTTCATCACTCGGGAATAGGAGCGGACCGGAGTGGCCTTTAAAGGCTCGGAATCCGGCTCGATGATGACCCCGCTCCCGCTGCCGTTTTTTACGAGTCGGAAGATGTTGTGGAAGATAATGCTGGATTCATCGATGTGGGTCCCCTCGGGGATCTCGACATCGACCGAGCGGTCGTCTTTGGCCTTGCCGGCGATCGTCCCAACCGCATCGTAATCCAAAGTCGTGGAGGTTTTGGGGAGCTCATAGTACTGGGTTTGCCCCACGGGGTTGTCGTTAGAATCAAGCAGGCGATATTCCATCGTCAGGGGCTTGTTCGTCTCCGGGCTCTCCGGATTGAAATAGCCGACGAAGAAGCTTTTGCCTTCCCCGAACGTGGTGATGCCCGTGGTCCGGACCTCCAAAGCCCTTTGCTGGGAGGAGGTGAGGGCCACGCCGTATTCGACGTCGGCGTCGGTCCAGCCTTCTTCCCAATTCTCCCCTGGGCCGGAGGAGGCGGCTTTAATGGCGACGCCCGCTTCCTTCGCGCCCAAGAAGGCATCGGTAGAAATCTTTTGGTAGCCTTCCGGGATGATGATTTCCTTGATGTTGGCGTAGCTGAGTGATTTGCTGTCGTAATCGTAGCAGACATTGGCTTCGATGGAGCTCACTTGGAGCCGGAAGAGGGTCCCATAATCGATGAAGTTGGGCAAAACGATGGTGGTCGCCGAAGCTTTGGAATTGGAGACGTTGAAGACGGTGGCGTTATAAACGGCGGGGACGTATTCCTTGTTTTCTTTCTCGGCGGCATCTTGGGCGTCTTCGGCGTTTTTCTTGGCGGTCTGGAAATCCGTGTAATTGGCATCGTCGATGCGAACGAAGACGTTGTTGTAGCGCGTGGAGTTGTTGTAGGCTTCGATTTTCACCGACTGCATGCTCAAAGTGAAGCTTTGGGAGCATGGGGTAAGGGAACTGCCGGTGAGGGTGAAGGCAAGCTCATTGCGATCGGCTTCCACCTCATTCTCGAAGCGGGGGGCTTCCTCCGATTCGGCTTTCACCGGAAGCGATCCGGCTTTGGAAAGGGAAGAAACGCCCGCCAGGGCCAGAGACAAAGAAACGAAGAAAGCGAAAAGGCTTTTTTTCATAGACAATCATCCCCCTGTCGCAGTGAACGTTGCAAAAAAATCGGCAGGTTCATACTGCGGTTAATATAGCGCCAAAAGGGGTCTTATTGCAAACGGAGGAGGCGGAAAATCGGCTTAGTTCCACCACTCCACTTTTATTTCGTCAAAATAAGAAGCGACCTTCGGCGAAGGGTCGACGTAAATTTCCCTCATGCGGTCCATCACATCCTCGGGCACCCATTTCTCCTTCGGGCGCATTTTGTTTTGCTTATAGCAAAGGGAATAGTCGTGCATCTTCACCATGAAGAGAATCGCTTTATCGTAGCCTTTTATCCGCTGCATGTAGTATTCCCTGCGGTAGTCGTCGAGGAAAATCGAATCTTCGATCACCGTGCATTCCTTCCCTTTGTACCGTTGGAACAAGGAATTCGTCTCCTCGATCATCGCGTCGAAGATCGTTTCCATATGCTCGGGGAAAATCAAATAGGAACCCGTGATCTTCTTCCGCGTCTCATCGGTGTCGACGATGAAGACATTGGGGTGCTCTTGCTGATACTTTCTGCACCAAGTCGATTTCCCAGAGCCCGGGATTCCGGCCATGAGGATGAGGGTATGCATATCAAACGAGTTTCTTTCTCAAAAAGCTGGAGAAAAGATCGACCGCGACGATCATGACCACGATCCCCAAGGTATCGGCCCCCAGGTTGGAATAGGAGTTGTTGGACAAGCCGAGCAGAATCGAATAGCCGATCCCCGCGCTGGTCTGCAAAACCAATCCGAGGGTCGTCGCCGTGCGGAGGTTGATGTCGAGCCGGTACAATCCGACGCTCAGGAAGGAGGGCTTCACCTCGGGGACGACGGCCAGGGCGATGCGCTGAATCGGGCCCGCGCCTTGAGCGTCGAGGGCTTCCAAGGCATCGAGGTCGTTCTCATCGAGCTGATCGGCGTAAAGCTTCCCGATCATGCCGATGGAATGGATGGAAAGGCAAAGGATCGCGGTGAGCCAAGTGTAGCCGGAAAGGGAAACGAAGAACAAAGCAAGCAAAAGCTCCGGGAAAGTGCGAATGAGGATCAGCAGGGCCTCCACGATGTAGGCCCATTTCCCAAACAGGCGATGGCTGGCGAAAAAGCCGAACGGAATCGAGATCAGGAATCCGATGAGCGTGCCGATGATGGTGATGCCCAAAGTGACCAAGCACCCATGGACGACGCCTTCTTGGAACGTGTAATAGCCATACCCGAAAAAATATTCCCAATTCGGGCTGAGGAAAGCGCTAAGCCTCTCACCGACCAAATTCCAGTTGATGGGGCGGTCAAAAGCCCGCCAAACGCCCACGTAATTGCCCATGAAGAAAAGGGCGATAAAGAAGATGACAACGAACAGCAGGTTCACGATCCACATCTTCGGACGGGCTTGGTAAGCGGAAACCGGATCGCGGTAGTGAGTCATCCCCTTGGTATCCGCGGTAAAGAAATAAGCCGCTTTCCGGAAGGGGGCAGAGGCTCTTTTCCAATTGATTTTCTTCATCGAAGTTTCCTCACCAGCGTATTGGAGACGATTTGCAGCGTCGCGACCACCAAAACAAGCGGAACCAACATCGCCCCCACATAGTCATACCAGGCGTTTTCGATGAAAATCTGCAAGGAATTCATGTAGGTCGAAGTGATGCCGACATAGCTCAATACAACCGAGGCGCGGATGTTGATCTCAAAGGCGTAGATTGCGTAGGCGAAGAACATCGGCTTGACCTCAGGATGCAAGCCGAGGGAAACCGACTGCAGGTTATTGGCCCCGCAGGAGCGCATCGATTCGAAGGGGCGCATGTTAAGGGTCTCCAAGTACTCGTACATCATTTGGTACATGACGCCCAAAGTGAACACGGCAACCGCCAAAATGGAGGGAAGGGTATTTCCCGAGCCCATCACCATGCCGAAGAAAACGCAGATGATGAACATCGGGACGCAGCGGAGGAAGTCATTGAAGATCTTCACCGGGATGCGGACGTAGGGGTTGCGGTTCACGTTGTGGGCGCAAAGGTAATAGACCGGGATGGCCAAAACCGCGCCCAAAGCGGTGGCGATGAAATTCAAAAAGAAAATCTGCAAAAACGGCGCCGAATTGATCAAGGGGGTCTGGATGCCGAAGGCAAACGACTCCCAAGCGAATTTCCACCACCCGGCCCAATCCTTGGTTCGATAGGGCTTGGGAGTGAACATATCCGCGAAGTTCTCTCCGAAAGCCTGCCAATTCAAGCGCAGTTTGTTTTGGTAGTTGAAGGGCAGAAAGCTCAGCCCGACCACCAAAGCGATGGCGAGCAAAATCAAAACCGTCTTCGTGATGCGCGGCTTGCGGATCGTCTTGACGTTGCTCCCATCCTGGTTCTCGCTCAAGTCGATGGCGACGTTTTTATAGAAGCAGGAATCCAAAAAACGGCCGAGCTTCGAGCTTTGGAAAGCCAGCTTCCGTTGATGCTTTTTATCGGTTTTGCCTGTCATGCTCAATCGCCTTCTTTTGTTTCTTCCAAGCCACTGGAAAGGTTGTCGTTGCGGCTGAGATGACGGCCATAGATGCGGAAGCATGCCTCATCGTCGACTTCCTCCGGCTTGCCATCGAAAACGATCTCCCCCGCCTTGACCCCGATGATGCGAGTCGAATACTTTTTGGCGAGGTCGACGTGGTGCATATTGGCGATGATGGTGATGCCCATTTTGTTGATGCGGGTGAAGTCGTTCATAACCGCGATGGTGGTCGCTGGGTCAAGGGAAGCGACCGGCTCATCGGCCAAAAGGATCTTCGGTTCTTGGCAAAGGGCCCTGGCGAGGGCGACTCTTTGCTGCTGGCCGCCGGAGAGCTGGTCGGCGCGGACGTAGGCTTTGTCCAAGATTCCGAATTTATCCAAAGACTGCAAAGCGAGGAGCTTTTCCCGCTTTGAGTAAATTCCGAATATCGTCTCGAAGGTATTGTGATAGCCCACGCGCCCAGAAAGCACGTTCTTATAAACGCTGCTCCTTCTTACGAGGTTGAAGGATTGGAAGATCATCCCGATGTTGCGTCTTTGCTGCCGGAGGGCCTTGCCCTTCAGTTTTGAAATATCGACCCCATCGATCAAAACCTGCCCTTTTTGGATATCGTGCATTTTGTTGATGCAGCGGATGAGGGTGGATTTCCCCGCGCCGGAAAGGCCGATGATGGAAATGAACTCTCCGTCTTCCACTTTTAAATTGACGCCGGAAAGGGCTTTGTATCCATTGGGGTAAACTTTATCGACGTCGATGAGTTCCAACATGGGAAATCCTCCGAAATAGAGTTCAAGCCCAAGGGCTCCCGCAAAGGCGGGAATCCCTTGGGCGAAGTGAAGTTTTCGTCTGGAAAGCTTACTTGGTGGAGTGTTCCATCGTCCAGCGATACATTTCGCGGGCAGCGTCGTAATTGGCGTCGTCCCCGTTGATGTATCCGGTGTGGGAATAGATTTGGTAAAGCAGCCAAGCTCCGGTTCCTTCCTCATCCTTCCCACCATCTTTGACCGCTTTCTTCAGCGCGTTGCGGATGGCCTCGGATTTGGCGTCGGAGAGGTCGCCCCTGGCGCAAACGGTATCGTTCATGATCGGGTCAAGGACCGCCTGAGTATAGGTTTTGGTGAAGACGGCTTCGTCCTGGAAGTACTTGCCGCCCGACTGAGTGAAGGCAGACCCGTAGCGGATGTCGAAGAAGCCGACGGCGACGTCGATCTGCCCGGAGAGGAGATCGTCGACCATAGCCGGGTAGGACTTCTCGGTGTTGCCGATCATGAACTTCGCCTGCTCTTCCTTGGATTTGCTTTCATAGGCGGCTTTGTCGACGAAACCGCCGGTGTATCCGCCTTCGTAGATGTACTTGGTCGGATAGATGTAGCCGGAAGAGGAAGTGGCGCCCATGACGCCCCAAACGGCATTCCCATCGTGGATTTCTTTTAGGCTCACTTCCCCGTCGCCATCGCCATCAAGCTTGGGAAGGTTGAGGGCTTCGCGCTCGGAGTCTTTCAGCGTGATGACGATGGAGCAATAGAAATCGACTTCCTTTTCGGATTGCTCGCCGCGATAAACGTAGCCGTTGGCCCCATTCATGGCTTTGCGCTGCTGCTCGAGGTTTTCTTTCTTAATCCCAGGGAAATCGTCGGCCTGCACTTTGTAGGCCGAGCGGGAAGCGGAGAGCAAAAGCTTGGTCTTGCCCGGCTTTTCGATGGTCATTTGGGCATAGCCGGAAGCGGTGAGGAAGCCTCCATCGATTTGCCCGGCGGCGAGAGCGGTGGTGGTGGCGGCATAGGTGCTGCCGACATCGATGGTCCATTCGTAGTTGGGCTCGTATCTCTTGAGGATAGGCTCCAAAGCTTTGGCGCGGGTGAGAAGGGTGGCCGGATCGTTGGACGGAACAAGCTGCAAATGAATCTTGTTGTCCTCGTCAGGAGCGGAACGGCCGCAGCTGGTCAAAGCGGCACCAATCGAAAGCAAACCTAACGTCAACAGCTTCGCAGAAACGTGTTTCATGAATATTTCCTTTCTGGGTTTCCCCCAAACACGCAGCATTGGTTAAGGCGAGCAAAGGCGAAAAACCCCCTAGAGGGGGAAGCTTTCTTCGCACGGTGTTTGCTTCATAACCGGTGCACCATTGTAGGCGCATTATCGAAGCCCAACGCAAGAAAATTTTAGAAACCGCTTTGATGAAAGAAATCCTTGAAGTGGGTCCGGAAGCGGGTGGAAAATAAAATTCCCAACGCCAGAGCCCTTTCGCCCACCCTCGCCTTGCGACCCTTTTTTGTTTTCCGGTCCAGCCTCGCGCAGAGACGGCCGCTTCTTTCCGCTTGAGAAGGAGGGCTCGAACGAGAAAGAGACGAAAAAGCCCCTCCGAAGAGGGGCTGATTGGCTTTGAGGCCGAGAATCAATGAAGAATCTCGGAAACGGTGCCAGCGCCGACGGTCCTGCCACCCTCGCGGATGGAGAACTTGGTGCCTTTTTCCATGGCGATCGGGTGGATCAGCTCAACGGTGAAGGTAACGTGGTCGCCAGGCATGACCATGTCGGTCCCAGCGGGGAGGTCGATGGTGCCGGTGATGTCGGTGGTGCGGAAGAAGAACTGCGGGCGATAGCCATTGAGGAAGTGGGTATGACGGCCGCCTTCTTCTTTGGTGAGGATGTAGGTGGTGGCGGTGAACTTGTCGTGGGGGACGATGGATCCCGGCTTGGCAAGAACCTGGCCGCGCTCGACCTGGTCGTGGGTGATGCCGCGGAGAAGGGCCCCGATGTTGTCGCCGGATTCGGCGAAATCGAGGGTCTTGCGGAACATTTCAAGGCCGGTGACGACGGTCTTCTGGGTCGGCTTGATGCCAACGATTTCCGCTTCGTCGTTGATCTTGATGATGCCACGCTCGACGCGGCCGGTGACGACGGTGCCACGGCCGGAGATAGTCATGACGTCTTCGATCGGGAGAAGGAAGGGCTTGTCGGTGTCGCGGACCGGATCGGGGATGTAGGTATCAAGGGCGTTGAGGAGCTCTTTGATGCAAGCGCAAGCCGGATCGTCGGGCGAAGTGGCCTGGCCAGCTTTGAGGGCGGAGCCTTTGATCACGGGCACTTCGTCTCCCGGATAGCCGTACTTGGTGAGCAAGTCGCGGACGTCCATCTCAACGAGGTCGATGAGCTCGGGGTCGTCGACCATGTCGCACTTGTTGAGGAAGACAACGATGTAAGGAACGCCGACCTGGCGGGCGAGCAAGACGTGCTCGCGGGTCTGGGGCATAACGCCATCGGTGGCGGCGACGACGAGGATGGCGGCGTCCATCTGGGCGGCGCCGGTGATCATGTTCTTGACGTAGTCAGCATGCCCCGGGCAGTCGACGTGGGCGTAGTGGCGCTTCTTGGTCTCGTATTCCTCGTGGGCGGAGTTGATCGTAATGCCACGGGCCCTTTCCTCGGGGCTGGAGTCGATGTCGGCGTAGGCTTTGTCGACAGCGTTCCCTTCGGCGCCGTTGGTGGCTTTGCCAACCATGGCGAGGTAGTGGGTGATGGCCGCGGTGAGAGTGGTCTTGCCGTGGTCAACGTGGCCGATGGTCCCGACGTTCATGTGAACGCGGTCACGGTTGAACTTTTCTTTTGCCATTTGTTATTTCCTCCAAAAATGGTCTTGTCGAAATTGGCGAATAAATATTAGGACAAGGGGGGCGGGGAAGCAATACTAGAAGTATTGGTTTTCGCCCTCCCTCGGTCTAATTGGATTTTACTTCCCGCCGGTCGCCTTCTTGATGATGGCGTCCTGAACGAAGCGCGGGGTCTCTCCGTAGTGGTCGAACTGCATCGTGAAGTTCCCGCGGCCCTGGGTGATGGAACGGAGGTCGGTGACGTAGCCGAACATTTCGGCGAGCGGGACTTCGCATTCCACTTCCTTGGCGTTGCCGCGCTGAGTCTCCCCGACCATGTTGCCGCGACGGCGGGCGATATCGCCGATGACGTCGCCGTAATACTGTTCGGGAACGGTGATCTCGACCTTCATGATCGGCTCGAGGATGACGGGGTCGCACTTCGGAGCGGCGGCTTTGAGGGCCAAGCTCGCGGCGACTTTATAAGCGGCTTCGGAAGAGTCGACGTCGTGGTAGGACCCGTCGAAGAGGGTCGCCTTGATATCGATGAGGGGGTAGCCGGCGAGGACGCCGCGCTGGAGCGCGTCTTCCAAACCTTGCTGCGTCGGCTTGATGAATTCCTTCGGAACCGAGCCGCCGACGATGGCATCGACGAATTCGAAGCCTTTGCCGGGGTTGGGCTCGAAGCGGATCCAAACGTCGCCGTATTGACCATGGCCGCCGGTCTGCTTGATGTAGCGGCCTTCGGCTTCGCCGGTCTTGCGGATGGTCTCGCGGTAGTTGACCTGCGGGGCGCCGACGTTGACGTCGACTTTGAACTCGCGGCGCATACGCTCGACCAAGACGTCGAGCTGGAGCTCGCCGACGCCGGCGATGATGGTCTGACCGGAGTCCGCATCGGTGTGGACGCGGAAGGTCGGGTCTTCTTCGGCGAGTTTGGTGAGGGCGATGGCCATCTTCTCCTGGTCGGCTTTGGTCTTGGGCTCTACGGCCTCTTCCAAAACCGGTTCGGGGAAGGTGAGCTGCTCGAGGATGACGGGGGTGCTTTCGTCGCAGAGAGTATCTCCGGTGGTCGTGGACTTAAGCCCGACGACGGCGCCGATCTCCCCCGCATGGAGAACGTTGACTTCCTGACGGTGGTTGGCGTGCATGAGCACCAAACGGGCGATGCGCTCCTTGTTGCCGTGGGTGGAGTTCAGAACGTAGCTGCCGCTCTTAAGGACGCCTTGATAGACGCGGACATAGGCCAAACGCCCAATGAAGGGATCGGTCGCGATCTTGAAGGCGAGGCCAACAAAGGGCTTGTTGTCGGTAGCTTCGCAGACGTAGGGTTCCCCATCGAGGGTCCCCTTCTCCCCGGCGATGTCAAGCGGGGAGGGCAAGTAGTCGACAACCGCGTCAAGCAGCGGCTGGATGCACTTGTTCTTGTAGGCGGATCCGCAGAGGACGGGGAAGAAGGTCCCGGTCAAGACGGCTTTGCGGATGGCGGCTTTGATCATCGGGACGGGGACATCCTCGCCGTCGAGGACCAACATCATGATCTCATCGTCGAAGGAAGCGAGGTCCTCCAAGAGGATGGAACGGTAAGTTTCGACCTTTTCCTTGTATTCCTCGGGGACGTCGGTCACCTTCGGGGCTTCGCCCTTGTCGGTCTCATAGATATAGGCTTTCCGCTCGATGATGTCGATGCAGCCCTTGAAGTTGCCTTCCTTGCCGATCGGGCATTGGATGGCGTCGGCGTGCTTTTCGCCCAAGCGGGAATGGATGGACTCAACGCACATATCGAAGTCGGCTCCGGTGGCGTCCATCTTGTTGCAGAAGACGATGCGCGGAACGTTGTACTTGGTCCCCTGGCGCCAGACGGTTTCGGTCTGTGGCTCAACCCCGTTTTTGGAGTCGAGGACGGTGATGGCGCCGTCGAGGACGCGGAGGGAGCGCTCGACTTCGACGGTGAAGTCGACGTGCCCCGGAGTGTCGATGATGTTGAAGCGCGTGCCCTTCCAGAAGCAAGTGGTCGCGGAGGAGGTGATGGTGATGCCCCTCTCCTGCTCCTCTTCCATCCAGTCCATGGTCGCGGTCCCTTCGTGGACCTCGCCGATCTTGTGGGTGCGCCCGGTGTAGTAGAGGATGCGCTCCGTCGTCGTGGTTTTGCCCGCGTCGATGTGCGCCATGATCCCGATGTTACGGGTGTGAGGCAAATCGTAGGTTTCGGCTTCTTTGATTTCGTTCTCAGCCATTGGGATGCTCCTAGCTCAATTTAGAAACGATAGTGGGCGTAGGCCTTGTTGGCTTCAGCCATCTTGTGGACGTCTTCCTTCTTCTTGACGGAAGCGCCGGTGCCATTGGCGGCATCGATGATCTCGCCGGCGAGCTTGTCTTCCATGCTCTTCTCGCCACGGAGGCGGGAATAGGTGACGAGCCAGCGGAGGCCGAGGGTTTGCTTCCTCTCTTTGGAGACTTCGGTCGGAACCTGATAGTTGGCGGCGCCGATGCGGCGGACTTTCAGCTCGACTTCAGGCATGATGTTGTTGATGGCGGTCGCGAAGATGTCGATGGCCGGCTTGCCGGTCTTGGCTTCGATCTTCTCGAAGGCTTTGTAGATGATGGTTTGGGCCGTGCCCCTCTTGCCGTCGTACATGACGCGGTTGATGAGGCGGGTGACGAGTTTGCTGTTATAAACCGGATCGGGCAAAACGTCGCGTTTTTCAACAGAACCTTTTCTTGGCATGGTTATTCTCCTTACTTAGCAGCCTTGGGCTTCTTGGTCCCATAGAGGGAACGGCCCTGCCTTCTGGCGTCGATGCCGGCGCAGTCGAGGCAGCCGCGGATGATGTGGTAGCGGACGCCCGGGAGGTCCTTGACACGGCCGCCGCGGATCATGACGGTCGAGTGCTCCTGAAGGTTGTGCCCTTCCCCGCCGATGTAGGCGGTGACTTCATATCCGTTGGAAAGGCGGACACGGGCGTACTTCCTCAAAGCGGAGTTCGGCTTTTTCGGGGTCATGGTGCCCACACGGGTGCAAACGCCCCTCTTCTGGGCGGAAGGTTGGCTGGAGCTGCGCTTGGTCAAAGAGTTCCAACGTTTCCCCAAAGCGGGGGTCTTGGACTTCTTCACCGCGGACTTGCGGCCCTGCCGAACGAGTTGGTTGATTGTTGGCATGTTTGTGTTTCTCCTTACTTTTCTTCACACAATTCCCGGCGTATCCACCGCCGGGGTAAATAAAAGGGCGAAAACCCTCCTACTTACGTCCGGGGGTGATGATAATCCCCGGAAAGGGGGGCTGTCAACCAAAAAAAGAAGTTTTAGGCTAGCCCACGTTCCCCGGTGTGCCAAAAACGGGGAAAACGGTGTTTTTCCGTCCCTTTTTCCTTTGGCTTCAGACCGAAGAAAAGCCCGCCTCCCAAAAGGGAAGCGGGCTTGGAAGACATCAGTCCTCTTGGTCGGGGCGATCGTGCTTTTCGATGTATTGGGCTTTGACCTTCTTCATCGCGTCCAGCACGTCGAAGTGGCTCGCCTCTTCCTGCTGCTCGGAGTCGTATAGACCCGTCCCAGCGGGGATGAGCTTGCCGGTGATGACGTTTTCCTTCAAGCCGTGGAGGACGTCGATCTTGTTCTTCACCGCGGCGTCGGTGAGGACGCGGGTCGTTTCCTGGAAGGAAGCGGCGGAGAGGAAGGATTCGGTTTCCAAAGCGGCTTTGGTGATGCCAAGGACCAAAGGCTCGCAGACGGCCGGGCGCTTGCCGGCGAGAAGGGCTTTGGCGTTCTCTTCGGTGAAGCGGTCCATGTCGATGCGGGAGCCCGGGAGCATCCCCGTATCCCCACCGTCGACGATGACGACCTTGCGGAGCATCTGACGGATGATGATTTCGAGGTGCTTGTCGGCGATGCCGATGCCCTGGGCGTTATAGACCTTGCGGATTTCCTTGAGCAAATAGACTTCGAGCTTCTCGACTCCGGCGACTTCGAGCAAATGGCGCGGGTTGATGGCGCCTTCGGTGATCTTGCCGCCGTTTTCGACTTCCTCGCCCTCCTTCACGCGGAGGTGGGCGCCGTATCCGGTGGTGTACTTCTTCTCTTCAAGGGAGTTGGCGACCGTGACTTCGTAGCGGTCGTTGAGCTGCTTGATGGAAGTGACTTTGCCGGAGATTTCGGAGATGAGGGCCTCGCCTTTCGGATTGCGGGCCTCGACGAGCTCCTGAACGCGGGGGAGACCGGTGGTGATGTCGCTGCCGGCCATGCCGCCCGTGTGGAAGACGCGCATCGTCAGCTGAGTGCCCGGCTCGCCGATGGACTGAGCCGCCATGATGCCAACGGCTTCGCCGATGGAGGCCAGCTTCCCAGTCGCCATGTTCTTGCCATAGCAGTGCTGGCAGACGCCGTCTTTGGTCTCGCAGGTGAAGATCGAGCGGATCTCGACTTCCTGGATGCCGGCTTCTTCGATGGCCGCCGCCTGATCATCGTCGATCATGGTGTTGGCCGGAACGATAACCTCGCCGGTCTTCGGGTTGAGGATGTCATGCATCGAGAAGCGGCCGGAGACGCGGTCCCTGAGCGTTTCGATGGGCGAATTGCGGAAGGTGTCGAAGATGGCACGGACTTTGAAGCCGTGGTCGCAGTGGCAATCTTCCTCGCGGACGATGACGTCTTGGGAGACGTCGACCAAACGGCGGGTCAAATAGCCAGAGTCGGCGGTTTTCAGAGCCGTATCCGCGCCGCCCTTACGGGCGCCGTGGGTATTGTTGAAGTATTCGGAGACCTTAAGCCCGGTGCGGTAGGAAGAGACGATCGGGATTTCGATTTCCTCGTTCTTCGGGTTGGCGACCAACCCCTTCATGCCGATGAGCTGCTTGAAGTTGTCCAAGGAGCCACGGGATCCGGAGTCGGACATGATGACCAACGGGTTGCGCTTGTTGGCTTTCATCGCCTTGCTGACTTCCTCAGCGACCTCGCTGGTGCATTCGGTCCAGATTTTGACGATCTGCTTATGGCGCTCAGCGGCGGTCAGGAAGCCGCGACGATAATAGTCTTCGATGCGGTCGACTTTCTTGTTCCCCTCGGCGACCAATTTGGCTTTCTCCGCGCCGATGTTCCCCTCTTTGATGTCGTCGATGGAGACGGTGACGGAGGAGATCATGGAGAAGTAGAAGCCCTGGTCCTTGATTTTGTCGAGGACGGCGCTGGTTTTGGAGGTGCCGTACTTTTTGAAGACCATGTCGATGAGGGGCCCGAGCTGCTTCTTGCCGATCTGCTTCTTCAAAGGAAGGGTGGCGATGTATTGGGCAAGGGGCGAAACCTCGGAATTCGGGTCATAGGCCTTTCCGAGCTTTTCCTGGACCTCTTTCGGGGTGACGAACCACTCGTCCATGTAGTCGAGCTTCTCGTTGGGATGGGGTACGTCGTTGATGTAGGGGAAGTCGTCGGGGAAGACCTCGTTGAAGATGATCTTGCCGACGCTGGTGATGAGGTATTTGCCCTTCGCGGAGGCGGGGATGCCCTCCCCGAAGTCTTTGTGGATGGCTTCGGCGGGGATGGCGATGCGGTTGTGGAGGGAGACCGCTCCGGTTTCGTAGGCGAGCCGGACTTCGGAGACGCTGTGGAAGACCTTGCCTTCCATTTCCTTCCAAACGAGGTCCTTCTCAGCCATGGCCAAGATGGCTTTCCTCTCGCCGAGGGCGGTGCCTTGGGCTTCCTCTTTGGCTTCGATCGCCTTCAAGGCGTCGGCCCTGTCCTGGAAGTCTTGGCGGCTTTCCTCGGTGGTGAGGTGGTAGTTGCCCAAGATCATGTCCTGGGACGGGATGACGATGGCTTTGCCGTCTTTGGGGCCCAAGATGTTGTTGGACGCCAGCATCAGCTCAACGGCTTCCTGCTGGGCGGATTTGCTCAGCGGCACGTGGACGGCCATCTGGTCGCCGTCGAAGTCGGCGTTGAAGCCAGGGCAGACGAGCGGGTGCAGACGGATCGCGCGCCCATCGACGAGGACCGGCTGGAACGCCTGGATCGAAAGGCGGTGGAGGGTCGGGGCGCGGTTGAGGAGCACCGGGTGCTGAGAGATGATCTCCTCGACGATGTCGAAGACGACGGGATCGTACCGGTCGATGAATTTATCCGCGGCTTTGTGGGCCGAGACGACTTTCCTCTCGATGAGGATGGCCGCGATGAAGGGACGGAGCAATTGGATCGCCATTTCCCGAGGCAAACCGCATTGGTACATGCGCAGGCTCGGGCCGACGGCGATGACCGAACGCCCGGAGTAGTCGACGCGCTTCCCGAGGAGGTTCTGGCGGAAGCGGCCGGGCTTCCCCTTCAGCCCAGAGGAAAGCGACTTCAAAGGACGGCCGCTGGGGCCGGTGACGGCTTTGGTGCGGCGCCCGTTGTCGATGAGGGCATCGACGGCTTCCTGGAGCATACGCTTCTCGTTCATGAGAATGACGTAGGGGGCAGACATGTCGATGAGCTTCTTCAAGCGGTTGTTGCGCGAGATGACGCGGCGGTAGAGATCGTTGAGATCGCTGGCCGCGAAGCGCCCGCCGTCGAGCTGAAGCATCGGACGGAGGTCGGGCGGGATGACCGGGAGGGCGTCGAGGACCATCCATTCCGGCTTCTGGTTGGAATCGCGGAAGGCATTGATGGCCTCAAGGCGCTTGGAAAGCCTCATGCGACGCTGAGTGGTCGCATTGCGCATTTCCTCGGTGATCTCGTGGAATTCCTTGTCGAGGTCGACTTCGTGGAGGAGGCGTTTGATGGCCTCCGCGCCTTCGCCGAACTCCGCGCCCGTGTATTTGGTGATGAAGGCGGAAGAAGTGAAGAAGTCGAAGGTCTCGGAGGGGTTCTGCATCTTCTCGATGAGCTCTTGGGCCTTCATCTGGTCGGCCGATCCCTCTTCGAGGTTCGGCTGGATTTCCTTGATGGCGTCGACGAATTCGGCCCTGGCGACGCTCTCGGAGAGATAGTCTTTGTACTTGAGGGTCTTATAGGGTTCGCCGGTGGCGGGATTGCGCTTGGTGCCCGGGTCGAGGACGACGTGGGCGGCGAAATAGATGATGTCCTCCAAGTTCTTGGGGGTCATGTTCAAGACGAGCCCCATGCGGGAGGGGATCGACTTCAAATACCAAATGTGGGCGCAGGGGGAGACGAGCTCGATGTGCCCGAACCTCTCCCTTCTCCACTCTTTGGAGATGACTTCGACGCCGCACTTTTCGCAGGTGATGCCTTGGTAGCGGATCTTTTTGTACTTCCCGCAGTGGCACTCATAATCCTTCGCGGGACCGAAGATCTTTTCGCAGAAGAGGCCGCCCATCTCCGGCTTTTGGGACCGGTAGTTGATGGTTTCGGCTTTGGTGACTTCGCCATGGCTCCAAGCCCGGATCATCTCCGGGGAAGCAAGGCCGACTTGGACGGAAGCGAGATCGTTGACGTCGAAAGCCTCGTCGCGGTGCTGGCGGACCGGCAAGGGTTCCCCGAGCATGACGGAGTCGTCGAATTTCGGTTGATCAGACATTCTTGTTACCTCGCTTTCCTTCATTCCTCATCCAAACCGGGGACCTTGGTGGAGACGGTGAGTCCCTCTTCCTCGGCCTGGTCATTGCTGACCTCAACGGTTTCGGTGGGATCGGCTGTCTCCTCGCGCGGAGACATGGCGTTGCGGATGGACGAATTGACCTTCCTCTCTTCGATGAGGGCCTTGCGGGCCAGATCGTCGAGGTTGATCTGCGAGCCATCCTTCTTATATAAGGTGACGTTCAAGCAGAGGCCTTTGAGCTCCTTGACCAAAACCTTGAAGGCTTCGGGCATGCCGGGAGTCGGGATTTCCTTTTGCTTGATGATCGCTTCGTAGGCCCTCCTTCTGCCGACGCGGTCGTCGGACTTGATGGTGAGCATTTCTTGGAGGGTGTGGGCTGCGCCGTAGGCTTCCAAAGCCCAGACTTCCATTTCCCCGAAACGCTGGCCGCCGTTTTGGGCTTTGCCGCCCAAAGGCTGCTGGGTGACGAGGGAGTAGGGGCCGGTGGCGCGGGCGTGGAGCTTATCGTCGACCATGTGCACGAGCTTGATCATGTACTGGACGCCGACGGAGATCCTTTCCCCGAACGGCTCGCCGGTTTGCCCATCGTAAAGGACGGTCTTTCCGTCTTCGGAGAGGCCGGCGCGCTTCATCAAATCGAAGAGCTCATCGTTGCTGACGCCGTCGAAGACGGGGGTAGCGACCCTCATCTGGAGCTTGCGGCAGGCAAGGCCCAGGTGGACTTCGAGGATCTGCCCGATGTTCATACGGGAAGGAACGCCCATCGGGGAGAGGAGGATGTCGATCGGGGTGCCGTCGGCGAGGAAGGGCATATCCTGGATCGGGAGGATCTTGGAGATGACGCCCTTGTTGCCGTGGCGGCCGGACATCTTGTCGCCTTCGGAGATCTTCCTCTTCTGGACGATGTAGACGCGGACGACCATGTTGACGCCCGGGGGGAGCGGATCTTTGTTCTTGCGGGAGAAAATCTTGACCGCATGGACGATGCCGGCGCCGCCGTGGGGGACGCGGAGGGAGGAATCCTTCCCTTCTTTGGTCTTCTCGGCGAAGATGGCCATGAGGAGCTTCTCCTCGGGGGTGGGCTCGGTCTGGCCCTTCGGGGTGACCTTGCCGACGAGGATGTCGCCTTCTTTGACCTCAGCGCCGGGGATGATGATGCCCCGTTCGTCAAGGAAGGCTTTCGCGTCTTCCCCGACGTTGGGGACGTCGCGGGTGATCTCTTCGGGCCCGAGTTTGGTATCGCGGCACTCAATCTCGTATTTTTCGATATGGACGGAGGTGTAGACGTCATCCTTCACCATGCGTTCGGACATGATGATGGCGTCTTCGTAGTTGTATCCGTGCCAGGTCATGTAAGCGACCAAGACGTTGTGGCCGAGGGCCAATTCGCCATGGCGCATCGCGGGGCCGTCGGCGATGATGTCGCCCTGCTTGACCTTGTCGCCAACACGGACGATCGGGGTCTGGTTCATGCAGGTCCCGTTGTTGGTGCGGTCGAACTTCTGAAGGCTATAGGTGGTCTTTTCCTTGCCGGACTTCGTGACGATCGTCTTGGAGTCCATGTAGGTGACTTCCCCATCTTTGGTGGCAACGACGGCGAGGCCGGAGTCGCGGGCGATGATCTGCTCCATCCCGGTTCCGACGTAAGGGATCTCGGGGGAGAGCAAAGGAAGCGCCTGGCGCTGCATGTTGGCGCCCATCAAGGCGCGGGTCGCGTCATCGTGGTCGAGGAAGGGGATGCTCGCCGCGGCGATGGAAACGATTTGGCGCGGGGAGACGTCGACGAAATCGACTTTTTCCTTCTCGGTTTCGAGGTTGTCCTCATCGTGGCGGGCGACGACTTTCTCATCGAGGATTTCTTTGACCAAGCAGTCGTGCTCGATGTGGGGATAGAGCGAAGAAAGGTGGGTCGGTTCGCCCAAGCGGATGTTGGCTTCGGCGACATAGAGGCCCCTTTCATCATCGGCGGAGAGGTATTTGGCGCGGTATTCGATCGAGCCATCGTCCTTGAAATCGCCCTCCACGACGAAGGCGCGGCCATCGTCCATGTGAAGGACTTCGCGGAATGGGGTCTCGATGAAGCCGTGGCGGTTGATCTTGGCGTAGCAAGCCAAGTTGTTGATCAAGCCGATGTTCTGCCCTTCCGGAGATTCGATCGGGCAAATTCGGCCGTAATGGGTGTAATGGACGTCGCGGACTTCCATGGAAGCGCGGTCGCGGGTCAAACCGCCCGGGCCGAGCGCGGAAATGCGGCGTTTGTTGGTGAGTTCGGCCAGCGGGTTGACTTGATCCATGAACTGGGACAGCTGACTGGAGGAGAAGAACTCGCGGATGGAGGAGGTCAGCGGGCGGATGTTGACCAAGGACTGCGGGGTCATGGACTCCAAGTCCGAGATGGACATCTTCTGCTGAACCGTCTTGGCCATCTTGCTCAGGCCTTGGCGGAACTGGTTCTGCAGCAATTCGCCGACGCAGCGGATGCGGCGGTTTCCCAAATGGTCGATGTCATCGGTCTGGCCGATGCCGGACTGGATGTTGCAGAAGTAAGAGAAGCAGGCGACCATGTCCGAAATGGTGACGCGGGAGATGGAGAGGTTGAGGTCGGTGCCGACCACGGGGATGATATCCCCGCCTTCCTTGTCCCCAGCATAAACGTGGACGATGTTGACGTTGCTGTGGTTGTCAAGCCTTTCGTTGACCTTGAGCTTGACGGTGTAGTTGCCCCTTTCGAAGAACTCGCTGTCGCGGAGGCCTTCGACTTCCTCTTTGGTGAGCTTATGGCCCTTTTCGAAAAGGGTGACGGGCATGACGAGCTCGCCGTTGGCGTCGATGATATGCCCGGCGTCGTCGACGATGTAGCCGTCCCCTTCTTGGTGGGAATCGACCAGGTCTTCGGCCAAAACGCGGCCGGCGAGGCGATCGTAGATGCCAAGCTTCTGGGCGTATTTGAAGCGCCCGGCGGGGCCGAGGTCATAGCTCTTCTCGTTGAAGAACTTGCCGACGAGGAAATCCATGGTCCCATCGGGGGTCACGGGCTCACCCGGTTTGAGCTTCTGAAAGATGTCGATCAAGGCGTTGGCGGAGCTATGGATGCCTTTGTCCTTGGCCAAGGTGTTCTCCATGGCCTCGGATTTGCCGAAGAGCTCGAGGAGCTGGCTCTCTTTGTCGAGGCCCAAAGCCTTGAACAAAGTGGTCGCGGGCATTTTCCTCTGGCGGTCGATGCGGACGTAAAGGATGCCCTTGAGGTCGCTTTCGAACTGCAGCCAGGTGCCGCGGGCGGGGTTGATTTCCCCGTTGTAGATATGAACGCCGCTCTTATCGAGGGTATCTTGGAAATAAGAGCCCGGGGAGCGGACGATCTGGGAGACGATGACGCGCTCGGCGCCGTTGACGATGAAGGTGCCGGATTCGGTCATGAGCGGAAGCTCGCCCATGAAGACTTCGGCGTCTTTGATCTCCTTGCTGGGGAGGATCAAACGGAGCGTGACTTTGATCTTGCTTGAATAGGTCAAATCGCCCGCTTTGCATTCCAGCGGAGTGTACTTCGGTTCTTCCAAGCGGGAAGAAACGTAATCGATGTGAAGGGTGTTGGAGAAGTTGGCGATCGGGAAGACTTCCTTGAAGATTTCGTCGAGGCCTTCTTTGAGGAACCAACGATAGGAATCGGTCTGGATTTCCACCAAATAGGGAAGCGGGAGCTTTCCGGAGATTTTGGAGAAATTGATGCGGCCGTTGGCGCCGACGGGATAGCTAACGCCATTGGGATCTTTGTAGTCCAGAAGCTGGTGATCGAATTTTTCTTCTTGTGGCATGTATTGCTCCTTAATTTCGCGCGATGAGAATGAGGAAGCCCTTATGGCGGGCTTTCACCTCGACCTTCTTAAAGAGGGTCTGCAGGTAGCGGAAGCAGGACTCGGCGCCCTGCTTTTTGCGGATGACTAGGATCAAGGAGCCATCTTGATGAAGGTGGCTAGGTGCGCCCGCGTACATCGCGTACGTAACCTTTTTACCCGCGCGTATAGGCGGGTTGGTCACGATAGTGGAGAATGAGGCATTGATGTTGCTGTAGACGTCTGAGTGGACGAGCTCGACTTGGGAGCTGACGCCGAGGCTTTCGGCGTTCTTCTCCGCACATTCGAGGGCCCGGTCGTTCACGTCGGCTAGGACGACGTGGCGGGAAGGGTCAGTGTGAGCCAGGATTAGTCCGATTGGTCCGACTCCGCACCCGAGGTCCAAGATATTCGTCCCAAGGTCGGTCTTGGCGATGGTTTCAAGCAGTAGCCTAGTGCCATCGTCAAGGCCGTCTTTGGAGAAGACCCCCGCGTCACTTTGGAAGCGATAGCGCTCACCTAGCAGTTCGAACTGATAGGTGATTTCTTTGTGGGCCAAGCCTTCTACGTTGTCGAAATATTGGCTCATTTTTCACTCCTCTAGAAACGCAAGAACCCCGCCCAAGGGAGACGTGCCCCTGGGCGGGTTTCGGGTAAGCAAGTTGTAAAAGCCGAAATTACTTGATTTCGACTTCGGCGCCGGCGGCGACAAGAGCCTTCTTGTGCTCCTCGGCTTCGACCGGGGAGATGTGCTCTTTGATCGGAGCGGGGACGGCGTCGACGAGCTTCTTGGCATCCATCAAGCCAAGGCCGGTGATGGCCTGGACGGCTTTGATGATGGCGACTTTGGATCCTCCGCCAATGCCTTTGAGGATGAGGGAGACCTCGGCGGGTCCCTTCTTGACTTCCTCTTCTTCGGCGGGAGCGGCGGCGGCAGTGGCGACGGCGGCGGTGACGCCGAAGGCTTCTTCGACGGCCTTGACGAGGTCCGCGAGTTCGAGGGCGGTGTACTCTTTCAAGGATTCAACGATCTCTTCTTTGGTGAGCTTAGCCATTTTGATTTACCTCCATTGGCTTAGTTGGCGGCGGGAGCGGGGGCTCCGCCGTCTTTCTCCGACGCGGCTTTGATGGTCGCGGCGAATTTCTGAATTGGCGCATTGAGCACCGATAGGAACATAGAGAGCAACCCATTGCGGTCCGGGAGTTTGGCGATGGCCTTCATCTGGTCCGCATTGAACGCTTGTCCTTCGCCCATGCCGCCCTTGATCACGAGATGCTCGTGCTTGCGGGCGAATTTGGCAACAACCTTCGGTCCTCCCGAGAGTTCCTTGGAGAAGACCAAGGCGTTCGGGCCTTCGAGAACGCTGTCGAGGTTCGGGGCCGCGGTGTCGGCGATGGCGCGCTTGACGAGGGTGTTCTTGTAAACGCCCATGGTCGCGTTTTCCTTTTCGAGAAGCCTGCGGAGCTCCTGAATCTCAGCGACGGTGAGTCCTTGGTAGGAAACGACCGTGACAGAAGCGGATTCCTGAATCCCTTTAGTGATCGCGGAAACGGCTTCCTTTTTGGCTTGGAGAGCTTGCTGATTCATGTGTTTCTACCTCCTTTCTTAACGACGATATGTGATGCTTCGAATAACTAGTGGGTTGTGATGTTTCATTAACCTCAGCAGGGTGGAGTTTTAAGGCACTTGCCCCCGGCTATCTTAGGTATAGGAAGCGATTCACCGAATGTTGGATTACCGGCTTCGGGCAATTAGCTGCGGGAAGGGAAGGTGATCTTGATGGAAGGCCCCATCGAGGTGGAGATGACGGCCTTCTGGATGTAGGTGCCTTTCACGGTGGAAGGACGGGCGGCGGCGATGTGGTTGCAGACAGCGAGGATGTTGTCGGCCAAATCGGAATCGGAGAAGGAGACGCGGCCGACGCCCATGGCGAGGTTGCCATCTTTGTCGACGCGGTAAGCGATCTTGCCCTTCTTGATTTCGGAAACGGCGGTCTTGACGTCCATCGTGACGGTCCCGGTCTTGGGGTTCGGCATCAAGCCTTTGGGGCCGAGCAAGCGGCCCATCTTCCCGAGCTCGCCCATCATGTCCGGGGTGGCGACGATGATGTCGAAGTCGAACCAGTTCTCGGTTTTGATCTTCTCAAGCATGTCGACTCCGCCAACGTAATCCGCGCCGGAAGCCTTAGCGTCTTCGAGTTTGGTGTTGGTGACGACGAGGACCTTCTTGGTCTTGCCGTTGCCATGGGGGAGGGAGATGGTCCCGCGGATGAGCTGATCCGCTTTGGTCGGGTTGACGTTCAAGCGGAAGCAAAGGTCGACGGAAGCATCGAACTTGGTGGTGGAGGTTTCCTTGACGAGTTTGGAAGCCTCGGGGATTTCGTAGACTTTCGCAGTGTCGATCTTAGCAAGAGCGGCTTTATAGTTTTTGCTGACTTTTTTCATGGTTTCGCTCCTTACTTGATGGCAATGCCCATCTGACGGCAGGTGCCGGCGATGACTTTCTTGGCGGCTTCCACGTCCTCGGTGTTGAGGTCGGGGAGCTTGTACTTGGCGATTTCTTCCAGCTGAGCGTCGGTGATGGAGCCGACGATCTGCTTGGCGCTGCCAGCGCCTTTTTGGATTCCGGCGGCCTTCAAGATCAATTCAGCGGCGGGGCTGGTCTTGATCACGAAGTCATAGCTCTTGTCTTCGTAGGCGGTGATGATGACGGGGACGGTCTGTCCTTTCCTGTCGCCGGTCTTCGCATTGAAGTCGGTGCAGAATTTCGCCATGTTCACACCCGCGGAAGCGAGCTTAGGTCCTGGATGGGCGTTCCCGCCGGGGAGCTCCATCTTCACGACTTTGACGACTTTTTTCATGTGAAATCCTCCTTGTGGATTTTCGGCATGCAGTGGTTACGGGCCTCGTCAAGCCCTCCCACGTTTGTGCACGCGGGTGATATTATGCGCACACGCGAAAACCTTTGCAACAATTTCTTTTCAAAACTGTAAGGAAAGTGAGCCTTTGGGGGGTACGAAATGAAAGGCGTTCCTTTAGGACGTCAATCCACCTTTTCGTAACCGAGCATCAATGCGAACAGCACAGCCAGCAAAGCGACCCCGGTATCCCCAAGGACGGTTACCCACATCGGAACCGTAAAGGTGCCAAAGTAGGCGCCGAGGACGGATGCGATCATGATCCCCGCTTTCATGGTGAGGGAGAAAGCGATGTTGAAGATAGCCCGATTTCTGGTCTTCTTTGCGATCTTGATCAAAGTCACGAGTTTGGAGGGATCGTCCTGCATCAAAACGACATCCGCGTTCTTGACCGCGACATCGCTGCCCAACCCACCCATCGCCACGCCGACGTCGGCCAAGACAATGGAGGGGGCATCGTTGATGCCATCGCCAACGAAAGCGACCCGCCCGGCGTTCTCATCGATTTTGGCGTGGATGTATTCCTGCTTTTGCTCAGGAAGAAGGCCGCCATGCGCTTCGTCGATGCCGAGGGAAGAGGCGACGGTGGAGACGTTCTCTTTTTTGTCCCCGGAAAGGAGCATGGTTTTGATGCCTAGCTTCTTCAGTCCCTCAATCATCTTAGGCGTGGTTGGCCGAACGGCATCGTTAAGAACGACGTATCCCGCGTAAACTCCGTCGACGGCCAAATAGGTGATCGTGCCAGCGAAGGGAACGTCTTCCACGGCGATTCCATTCGAATCAAGCAACGCCTTTTTCCCCGCAAGAAGGGCATGGTTTTTGTAATTCGCCACAATTCCGAAACCCGGCTTTTCCTCGTAAAACTCAACCGAATTCCCGCTGTCAGAAAAATGAGAATGCTCCAAAATCGCCTTTGCGATCGGATGGCTGGAGCGAGATTCCGCGGCCGATAAATACTCTAGGAACTCCTCTTCCCCCAAACCGACTGGGTGGATCTCGGAAAGAGCGAAATTGCCCTCGGTCAAAGTCCCCGTCTTGTCGAAGCAAACCGTGGAAAGCTCATTGATTTTGTCGAAGTACTCCGCCCCTTTGACGACCACCCCATGCTTCGATGCAAGACCAAGGCCCGCGAAGTAGGAAAGGGGCACCGAAATGACGATCGCGCAAGGGCAGGAAACGATGAGGAATTCCAAAGCGGCAAAAACCCAATTGCTCCAAACGGAGGGATCGTTCACCCCCAAAAGCAAAGGTGGGATCACCGCGACCAATAGGGCCAAGCCCGTGACGAACGGGGTGTAGATACGAGCGAATCGGGTGATGAAGCGCGTCGCTTTCGATTTCTTATCGGCGCTGTTCTGCACCAAATCCAAAAGTTTGGCGACCGTCGAATCCTTGTACTCCTTTTCGACCCGGACCGTAATGGAGCCTTCTTTCAGAATCGTTCCCGAAGCAACGGAATCCCCACTTTGCTTGCTCACAGGCAAGAACTCCCCGGTCAAAGAGCTTTCGTCAACATTCCCGGTCCCGGAGACGACAATGCCGTCGCAAAGGATTTTCTCTCCGGTCCCCAAAATGACTTGATCGCCGATTCGAAGTTCTTCCGGAGTCTTCATAACAGTCGAATTTCCATCAACGACCCTCGCCTTTTCGTCGCGAAGGTCCAAAGCAGAAACGATAGCCTCCTTGGATTTATCGGCCGCCAAATCCTCGAAAACCTCACCGACTTGGTATAAAAGCATAACCAAAACGCCTTCGAGGAATTCGTTGTGTTCCGGCCCAAAAAAACGGAAGGCGAACGCACCCAAAGAAGCAATCGTCATGAGCAAATGCTCATCGAAGGGTTGACGTTCTTTAAAAATGCTAAGAAGGCTTTCCCAAATTACATCATAGGCGACAATCAAATATGCGATGCCCATGATCGTCGCGTTGACAGCAAGCCCAAAGGCTTCTTCTGTGAAATAGAAACGGCCCAGCAAAGCCAACGTCAAGCTCACGACAATGCGAGTCCAAAGGATAACGAGTTCTTTTTTCGTGCGTTCTTTTTCTTCTTCCATTTCCGCTCTCCTTATTTGTTTTCATTCACATGCTCAAACACCAGAGTCAGCAAGCGAGTGACGTGGTCATCATCCAAAGAATAATAGACGTGGGTCCCTTTTTTTCTTGTTGAGACCAAATGGGCATTCCTCAAAACTTGCAGCTGGTGGGAAACCAAAGATTGGGATGCGCCAACGGAATCGACGATTTCATTGACGGATCTTTCCGCGTCGGAAATCGCGTAAAGAATTTTCAAACGAGTGAAATCGCTCGCGACATTGAGCAAGCTTTCCATCTTATCGATGGTCTTATCATCGGGCATCTGCGGCATATTTTCTCCTCCTTTAATATGAATGGTTTTTCATATTACGAAAGGATTATGCCCCGCACCTCATCTGAATTCAATAGAAATATGAATTTTTGTTCATATTTATAGGGTGGACACCCTCGACCCTTAGAAAAGAATCCGCCCCAAAGTCAATCCATTCTCTGCGTTGTGAAGAAATATGCCGCTTCCTTCCAACGTTGCATAAGAAGGAACCCCATCACGAGGCAAAGAAATAGAACCGGGATTGCAATGAATCACTCCTTCTTCTTCATATAAAACCTTCCGGTGAGTATGTCCATTTAAAAGAATGGTTTTTGCAGGGAAATTTGTATAAAAAGGACGATGCTGCATAAAAACGGAATATCCCTGATACGAAATTTTGCGTTCCAACGGAAGTTCAATGCCAAGATATTCCCCATCCGAATAAGGCTCGTCGCAGTTTCCGCAAACGGCCAAGGTCCCGCCCTTCCAACGATCCAGCAAAGTCTTCACGTCGCTTGGATTCTCATCATAGCTCCCATGGAGCAAGTCGCCGAGCAAAAGAAGGCAATCGGGGCGTTCTCTGAACAACGCGTTTTTTAGAAGCGCAACGCCTGCCTCCGAACCATGAATATCAGAAACAATCAGGTATTTCATATGGCAATTATAGAGCGCTCCAAAAAAGGCTAGAATAGGCCCATGAAACAAGCTTTGGACTGCTATGAGCAACTGAAAGACGCCTTCGAATACGCCGCCTCTTCTTGGCTAAGGATGGATTTGGCTCAGGGAACGAGGGCCGATGCGATCAACATCGTTGGCGCCGCTTCCTATCTATTCGACAATCTTTTCGCTCACGAAGACGCGGGAAAAGACATCACGCGCATCGTCTACGACGATCTTTTGGAGCAATACAATCCCAGCCACCTTTCCTCGAAAGCCACCGCGATCCGCCTCAATATGAGCAAAGAAGCTTTCGCCAAAGGGGGGACGCCTTTCCGCGACTACTACAACTGGCTGCTGCCGGAAGAACCCGACTTGGCCTTCGCCCTTGAAGACGAAGCGGGTTTGCTTTGCTTTGCGACCATCGACGCCCTTGTTTCTTTGCTTGCACAAGACAACAAAGAAGCCGCGCCGCTCCGCATTTCGGAAATCATCTTCCTGAATGTAACCAGGACCTTTGAGCGCATCTTCCGCGCCCATTTTGGGCCTGCTTTCCAATCGCTGCGTTCCAGCGCTTATTTCATTTCGGTGGAAGAACAATTCGAAAGAATTCGCGCCTCAATCGAAGAGTAAAGGCGACTGGCTTGTTGGGTCTATTCCCCCAAAGGATTTTTGAAGTGGATTCGACTAAGGGACAAAACGCCCTTTTTGGTTTCAAAAGACTCGCAAAACTCCTCTAAAACCGCTTGGGAGCTCTGCAAGGCAAACAAAACGCGAACCACGGTGACTTCTTCGCCCGTTTCCATAACAGTCGTCGAAATGCCGATGTTTTTGATGATTAAGCCGTTCGCGTCCGCCTGAATGCGAAGATCGCGGATGATGGCGACGCCCTTCTGGACGGTGATTTTGATTTGGGGACTCCTTTTCCCGATCACTCTTTCGATGAAGAGGAGACCCATGAGCAAAGCCATCGTCACCATGGCGGTGACCGTCGCTTCCAAAATCAAGCCGCAGCCGCAGGCCATCCCGATGCCGGAGCAAACCCAAAGCGTCGCGGCCGTAGTCAAGCCCCGGACGGAAAAGCCGTTGCGGATGATGGTCCCAGCGGCAACAAAACCAATGCCCGCGGTGATGCCCGCGGCGATGCGCGAGGTATCGTATTTAATCAAGTTCGGATCGATATACCCTTTGGCCAAATCGATCTGCCCCGAGGCCAAACCGATCCCGAAAATGGAAACGACCATAATGAGGACGCAGCCGACGGAAACCAAAACATGGGTCCTGAGCCCCGCAGCTTGCCCTTTCATTTCGCGCTCAATACCAATGATGCCCGACAAGACGCCAGCCAGCAACGTGGTCACCAAAATGTATAGGGCCAAGCCCCATCCGTTGAATTTGTAAGCAAGCGAAATAATCAGTTGATCCATAATACGTGTCCTCTAGGGCCATTATAAACGAAATTGGGAAGTTTTCTTTCTCATTCCGAAGCGATATGCGCATCAAAAAGAAAACCCCGGCAAGCATCGCCGGGGTTGACTCGCCGATCAGATTTTTTCGATTTCCGAGAAGTCGACATCGACCGGAGTGGAACGGCCGAAGAAGAGGGTTTCGATGCGGCAAGCGCCCGTATCCTTATCGATCGAGACGATTTTGCCTTCGGTTCCTTCGAAGGGCCCATGGATGACGCGGACGGAATCGCCGACGGCATAACGGTCGTACATGGATTCGTCGACTTCGCCCATCCTCTTTAAAACAGGTTCGATTTCCTCGCGGGTGACCGGGGTCGGTTTCTGTCCGCCGCCGGAGGAACCGGCGATGCCGGTGACGCCTGGGGTGTTACGGACGATGTACCAAGACTGATCGGTCATGATCATTTCGACGAAGATGTAACCGGGATAAAGGTTCTTGAGCTTCATCTTCGGTTTGATCTCACCGGTCTTTTTGTCTTTTTCCGTAGCGGGGAGCCCATTTTTGTCCAAGACGGGGACCTGCTGTTCGGCGACAAGAACGCGCAGGATGTAATCCTGCATGTTCATGGTCTCAATACGCTTTCTCAAGTTCTCCGCCGTTTTTTGCTCGTGCATTGAGTAGGTGGTAACGATGTACCATTGCTTCTCGCCAATGTTGTTAGCCATTTCACTTTCCTCCGAAGGCTGCTTTCAGCTGGTTGATCATCGAGGCTGCGGTCAAATCCTCCAAAGCGAGGAAAATCGCGGCAAAAGCAGAAACCGCAATGACCACGACGATCATCGGGATCAGCTGTTCTCTTTTTGGCCAGCGGACGCGCTTGCCTTCTTTGACGACTTCTTTAGCGTATTTGCCTGGGGTTGTCATAAGGTCATTCCTCCTTTTTGAGTTCTCTTCACTTGCTTTCTTTGTGAAGAGTGTATTTCCCGCAACGGGGGCAATACTTGTTGAATGAAAGGCGAACGGAAGAGTCCTTTCGCTTAGTCACAGTATAGTTCCTGGACAAGCAATCGGAACAAACCAAAAAAACCTTTTCCCTTCCCATAAAACCTTTATCCAACTTTCAGCGTGAGGAATCATAAGGCAAACGGAAAAATCCGTCAATAACTAGAGGCAATTTCTCCCTTAAGGGAGACGGGCTGTTTGAACGGCTCAGAAGAACGGAAGGGATTCTAAACAAGCGGTCATCCAAAAACGCAACTTCGCCTTCCCAATTTCTTTGCAACCTCGACTTAAACGGCCAGCACTCCGCATTTCGTCAAGGTCTTCTTGGCCCACGTCCGGTACCGGCCCAGATGGTAATTGGCCTGTTTTTCAGACATTCCCAGATTCCTGGCGATTTCGCTGATTTTGTACCCCCCGCAGATCCCAGAGACGATTTTCAACGCAACGGGGTTGACGCTTTTCGGAAGTTTGTTCAGCAAAGACAATGATTCGGCATAATCCAAGAAAACCCGCGGATCCTCGGGAGAAGAGGCGTCCTGAACAATGTCGGCCATGCAAAGAGTCGATTCGCTGCCGTCCTCCTCGCTTTGCGGGGCGTCCAAAGAGAAAGCAACCATCATTTTGCTTTTCGCCAATTTGGAATCGGCTGCGTTGGCAAGAGCGAAGCGAATGCATTTGCAGGCATAGGCGGAAAAGGAGACGCGCCCAAAGCGATAAGACATCTCCGCGTCCAAATAGCCACGGAAAAACGCTTCGTTGGCTTCCCATTCATCCAAGAAGCCCATGATTGCGGAAGAGGCTTTGTAGCAAATCCTCCTCCGATTTTTGTAATAGCGGACCGCGAGGGAATTCCTCGCATCGGCTTTGCCCATCCTACCGAGCAATAATAAAGACTCGTCGCTGACATGGGCGAGCGGATCGGTAATCGAAGACCCCATATGTATGTTCCTCCTAGGGAGGCAAGAATGGGTCAATGGGAGCGGGAAGAGGAGATTTGAGCCAAGAAGACGGCGGCCGCAACGGAGGCGTTCAAGGAGTTGACGTGCCCAACCATTGGGATTTTCGCAACGAAATCGCTATCCCGAACCAAAAGGCGGGAAACGCCGAAGCCTTCGCTTCCAACCACGAGGGCAATGGGGCATTTGTAATCGATTTCATCGTAATTCGTATTCCCGCTGCCATCGCTGGAAACGACCCAAAACCCATTGTCCTTCAATTTGCGGATGGCCTGGGATAAGTTGGGGACCGAGGCGACTTTCTCATAGCAGATGGCGCCGGTGGAGACTTTGGCGACCGTGCTATTGAGCGGAACTTCGTTCCGTTTCTTCATGATGATCCCGTCGACCCCGAACGCATCGCAGGAGCGCAGAATCGCCCCAAGGTTGTGTGGGTCCTCGATACCATCAAGAATCAAAAGAAGGGGATAGGTGCTTCCTTTTGAGGATTCGATAAGCTCCTCAACCGAATAGTTTTTCCACCCCTTACAGATTGCCAGAAAGCCCTGATGGGAGGGATTTTTGGCAATCTGAGTCAACTCGGATTCTTCCACGAGTTCGACGGGAATCTTCTTCGCCCTCGCAGCTTGGACGATCATGTCCTGCTCAAAACGCCGGACGACCTTCAATTCGGCCGCCGAGCCTGAGTTCACCGCTTCGCGAACGGCATTCTTGCCGTAAATGATTATACCCATGGGATTCTCCTATAAAAAGACCGTCGTTTCAGTCCTTAAAAAACGCCTTTTTCTACCAATTTTCCACGCAAAACGTCGCTCTTTTCAAAGTCCTTGGCTTTTTTTGCGTCCTCGTATTCGCGGAAGAGCTCCATCGCTTCTTGATCCAATTTGACCTCCCCGCCGTCGACGCCCAAGGCAAATAGATAATCGCGGATCCTTCCATAGTTTCCCTTCAAAGCTTCCCAGTCGATCTCCTTTTGGCGCATGTTTTGGTTCGCCGCTTTGATTTCGGAGAAAAGAACGCTCAGAGCATTCGGAGTGTTCAAATCGTTGCAAAGCTCATCGAAGAACTCTTCTTCGTCGCTTCCTTTGATTTGAGGAAGGTCGATTCCTTGCCTCTGCAGCTTAATGGAAAGGGATTTGAAGCAGGAGGTGATCTTTTGATAAGTCTTCATTGCTTCGCCGATCGTCTCCTCCGTAAAGGAAAGTGGAGCCCGATAATGGGTGTTGAGGACCATCAAACGGAAGGGCATCCCGCCATAACGGGCGATGACGTCTTTGGCCAAAATCACGTTGCCCAAGGATTTGGACATCTTTTCGTTGTCGATGTTGATGAAGCCGTTGTGCAGCCAATAATGGGCCAGGCGATTGCCGTTGTGAGCCTCGGCTTGGGCCATTTCGTTTTCGTGATGGGGGAATTTCAAATCGAATCCTCCCCCATGGATATCAATATAGCCGTTTTGCTCGCGGAAGATCGAATCGATCATGACGCAGCATTCCGTATGCCATCCCGGCCTGCCTTGGCTCCATGGGGTGTCCCATCGGATTCCTTCTTCGGTTTTTTTCCAAAGGGCGAAATCCAAAGGGGATTCCTTCTGGGAATTGACTTCGATGCGCGCGCCGGACATTAGGGCTTCTGGCGTATTGCCGGAAAGGGCTCCATAGTCTTTGTCTTTCCCCACACGGAAATAGACGTCCCCGCCGCTTTGATAGGCCGCGCCCTTATCGATGAGGTCTTGGATGTAGGAAATCATCTGGGGCATGTACACCGTCGGACGGGGCGTGAGATCCGGCTGAAGCGCGCCGACTTTTTCCACCGCATCGCGGAACTCGGCGATGATGGAATCGGTCAGCTCCTTTTCGCTGATCCCGAGTTCTTTGGCGCGATTGATGATCTTGTCATCCACATCGGTGTAGTTTGAGACATAGGTAACCTGATATCCCAAAGAAAGGAAAAGCCTCCGCCACGTATCGAAGACGATGACGGGCCTCATGTTTCCGATGTGGGGCGAGTTGTAAACCGTGGGCCCGCAAACGTAAATGGATACCTTGCCGGGAACGAGGGGGGAAAATTCTTCGATTCGGTTGCCCAAAGAGTTGAAAAGTTTCACGGAATGCATGGGTGAATTCTACCATTCCTTTCTCTTAAAGGGATTGCACAACGGAATATAACTCCGTCGGCGATGAGACATGGCGATCGCTTTCGCAGATCAAGGGCTCTTTGTAATCGCCGTACCCCCACGTCACCAAAATGCAGCGAAGGTGGGCATTGTGGGCGGTTTCCACATCGAAATGGGAATCCCCGATATAGACGCTTTCCAAAGGATTCAGCCCAAATTCTTTCATCATCGAGAACGTGGACGCGGGATTGGGTTTAGGAGGGAATCCTTCTTTTTGCCCCGTGACTCCGGCGAATAGAGGAGGCAGGAATTTCTTAACCGCATCCTTCGCTAAGGGGTCAGGCTTATTCGAAACCACGAAAAGGCGCTTCCCTTCGCTATGAAAAGCGCGCAATACCGCCTCCAATCCAGAAAACATTCCCGTATTGGTTTCTTGGAATTTCCGATAAAGCGGCATATAGGCTTTCTTCAGGGCGGCAAAGGCGTCCTCGTCGTTCCCTTTGTCTTTCAACGCTTTTCTTACAAGGCGGTCCGCCCCTCCGCCGATCAGGCTTTTCGTTTCCTCTTCCGTGAAGGAATAAGGATACCCGCATTCCGCGAGGGCTTCGTTGATCGCTAAAGTGATGCCGGGAAGCGTATCCAGCAGAGTTCCGTCCAAATCAAAAATGAGGTTCTTTACCATATGCCTCCCATTATAAAGGAAGAGCATGAAAACGGGGCGAAGCGAGCCCTGGAAACGGGGGCTTTAGGCAAAAAGGTTTTTTACTTTTCCGGGTACTTTTCCCGATCGGACCGATAATGCGTGTGCAGGAGGTTTTCCGATATCCCGCCGCAAGGCTCGCCGAGGAAATCTTTGTAAAGCTTTTGGACATCGGGGTTATTGTGGGACTGCCGAATCGCGGACTTCTCGTCGATGGAATAGAGGATGCTCGCCCTTTTTTGGCAATAGGTGTCCAAGATATTCGGCGCCTCCTTGCCTGCCAAAAGATTCGGTTTGACAAATGGCTGCCCGCCTCCGTTGACGCATCCGCCGGGGCAACCCATGATTTCGATGAACGCGTAAGGGGATTTCCCTGCCCGGATTTCATCAAGAAGCGGCTTCGCGTTCCTCATGCCCGAGGCGACGGCGACCTTCAAGGAAAGCTTGCCGATTTTTACTTCTGCTTTCTTCACCCCATCCGCTCCGCGGACGGCGGCGAATTCGATGGGGCCGTATTCTTTGCCGGTCAAGTTGTGGTAAGCGGTTCTCAAAGCCGCCTCCATGACTCCTCCCGTGGTCCCGAAGATCGGCGCGGCGCCGCTATACTGCCCCAAAAGATCCTGGTCGAATTCTTCTTCCGGCAGTTCATCCCAAAGCAAACCGGCCCTTTTGATGAGGACGGCAAGCTCGCGGGTGGTAAGGACCGCGTCCACGTCCGGCAAACCTTCCACGGCCGCGTTTTCTTTTCGTTTGGCTTCACCTTTTTTCGCCGTGCAAGGCATGACGGAAACCACGAAAACGTCTTCCGGCTTCAGGCCATGGGATTTCGCGAAATAGCTTTTTAGAATCGCGCCTTCCATTTCATGGGGCGATTTGCAGGTCGACACATGAGGGATCAAATCGCTATAGAAATACTCCAGATAATTGATCCATCCCGGGGAGCAGGACGTGATTTGCGGCAAAACCCCTTTGGAGGAAATGCGGTTGATCAATTCCTGGGCTTCTTCCATGATGGTCAAATCGGCGCCGAAATCCGTATCGAAAACCCTTTTGAAGCCGAGGCGATGAAGCGCCGCGACCATTTTTCCGGTCCCGTTTTCCTCGCCGATCTTGTGGCCGAACTCCTCGGAGATGGCCGTCCGGACCGCCGGCGCGGTTTGGACGACCACGTATTTGCCGTTTTGGATGGCCTCATCGACTTTCCCAATTTCGCGGTGCTCGGACAAAGCCCCCGTAGGGCAGACTTCGATGCACTGGCCGCATTGGATGCAGGGGACTTGGGTGAAACTGCGGTTTTCCGCCGGCCCGACAATGGTTTGGAATCCTCTCTTCTCAAATCCGAGGATGCCGATTCCCTGGGCTTTCTTGCAACGTTCGATGCACCTTCCGCAAAGGATGCACTTGCTCGTGTCGCGAATGATGCCCGGAGCGGCGTCGTCATAGGTGGAAGGGGTCTTTTCCCCTTCGAACTGGTGGTCCCTCGCCCCGACAAGATCAGCGACATGAAGCAATTCGCATCGCCCGTTTTTCACGCACGTCTGGCAGTTCTGGGAATGGTTGGAAAGCAGCAATTCGACCGATGTGCGCCGCGCGTTGATGGCCATTGGCGAGGAAATGTGGATTTCGAAGCCCCTCTCGGCTTGGCACTCCTCCACGGGGTAGACGCAAGAGGCGACCAAGCGCGACCCCCGGGCGGAGCGGAGCTCCACCAAGCAAACGCGGCAGCTCGCCAAAGAATTCTCCCCGTTCTTCCAATAGCAAAGAGTGGGGATGTTGTAGCCGACTTTCCGGGCGGCTTCCAGAACAGTGAGGCCTTTCTCCACCCCGTAAATGCGTCCTTCGATGTTGATGTTGACGTTAACCATGGTGTCTATTCTCCTCAACGTTTCTCAATCGCATGGAAGGGGCAACCCGCCATGCAAGCGCCGCACTTCAAGCACTTCGCTTGGTCGATGACATAAGGCTCTTTCCCCGGGACGCCTTTGATGCAGTTGGCGGGGCAATTCCGGGCGCACTTGGAACACTTCTTGCACTTATCGGGGTCGATCCAATACTGCATGAGCTTCTTGCAGATATGGGCCGGGCATTTCTTGTCTTTGACATGGGCCTCATACTCCTCAGGGAAGTTGGCCATCGTCGAAAGAATCGGATTGGCGGAGGTCTGCCCGAGCGCGCATAACGGGCCGTCTTTGATGACGGTCGCGAGGTATTTCATGTCCTTGAGAGTCTGCTCGGTCGCGGTTCCTCCGGTGACTTTCAGAAGCATCTCGTATAGCCGCTTGGTCCCGATGCGGCAAGGAGAGCATTTCCCGCAGGATTCATTGCAGATGAAGTCCATATAGAAAGCGGCGACGTCGACCATGCAGTTGTCTTCGTCCATGACGATCGCCCCGCCGGAGCCCATCATGGATCCCTTCGCGACGAGGGAATCGTAATCGATGGGCGTATCGAGGTCTTTTTCGGTCAGACAACCGCCCGATGGGCCTCCGGTTTGGATTGCCTTGAAGCGTTTGTTTCCCGGGATGCCTCCGCCGATATCGAAAATCAAAGTCCGAAGAGTGGTGCCCATGGGAACTTCGACCAAACCGACGTTGTTGATCTTCCCACCCAAAGCAAAGACTTTCGTCCCTTTGGATCCTTCCGTCCCGATTTTGGCGTATTCCTTCGCGCCGACGCGGATGATGTAAGGCACTTGGGCCAACGTCTCCACGTTGTTGACGCAGGTTGGTTTCCCCCACAAACCTTTGACGGCCGGGAAAGGGGGCCGGGGACGCGGCATGCCGCGCTTGCCTTCGATGGAATTGAGCAAAGCGGTTTCCTCCCCGCAGACGAAAGCCCCCGCGCCAAGGCGAAGGTGGGCCCGGAAGGAAAAGGAAGTGCCGAGGATGTTATCGCCGAGCAAGCCAACCTGCTCCATGTCCTGAATCGCCCGTTCAAGCCTTTCCACGGCGACGGGATATTCGGCGCGGACGTAGAAATAGCCCTCGCTCGCCCCAAAGGCGTAGCCGGCAATCATCATCCCCTCGATGACTTCGAAGGGATTGCCCTCCAAAATGGAACGGTCCATGAAAGCCCCAGGGTCGCCTTCATCGCCATTGCAGACGATGTATTTCTGATCGGAGGCCACATTGGCGGCGAACTGCCATTTCCGGCCCGTTGGGAAGCCAGCCCCTCCGCGTCCGCGGAGCCCCGAGGCCAAAACCTCGTCGATGACTTGCTGGGGGGTCATTTCGGTCAAGGCTTTCTTCAGGGCTTTGAAGCCGTCATAACCCAAGGCCTCCTCCAAGAAATCCGGGTTGATCAAAGAGCACCCATGGAGGGAAACGCGTTTTTGCTTTTTGTAGAAGTTGATGTCGTCTTGCCGCTGAACCTTCTGATGGGTCGAGGGATCGACGTAGAGCAAGTTCTCGCAGACTTTCCCTTGGAGCAGGTCCTCTTCGACGATCTGCCGGACATCGGAAAGCTTCACCGTGCGGTAAAGCGTGTCTTCGGGATAGATTTTGACGAAAGGGCCTTGGGAGCAGAAGCCGAAGCACCCAACGTGGTTGACGGCGACTTTGTCCCCCAAACCGTGTTCGGCAATCTGCTTTTGTAGTTCCTCCAAGATCGCCTCGGAATTATTCGCGATGCAGCCCGTGCCTCCGCAGACCATGACGGTCCTTTTCCCGCCATAGCCGCTGATTTTCTTTTGGAAGGCATCTTCGCAGGAAACGATCTCCTTTTCGAGCTGCTCTGGGGTTTTGATGGGGTTAAGCATCGGCGTTCTCCTTGTTGCGGTATTCTTGAATGATCCGTTCCACCTGGTCCGGAGTCACCTTCGGATAGACTTTCCCGTTCACCGACATCGCCGGGGCCAAAGCGCAGGCGCCGATGCAGCGGATCGCCTCGATGGTGAAAAGCCCATCCTCCGAAGTTTCGCCGGCTTTGATGCCAAGCTTCTCCATGAATTTGTCGAGGACGGCTTGGGAGTTTTTGACGTAGCATGCCGTTCCAAGGCAAATGCCGATCACGTATTTTCCCTTCGGCTTCAAAGAGAAAAAGGAATAGAAAGTCACGACGCCGTAAATTTCGGCGACGGGGATCCCGGTTTTCTTGGAAACGATCTCTTGGACCTCCAAGGGGATGTAACCGTACTTCTTCTGAATCGACGAAAGAATCATCATCAGCGGAGAAGGTTCATTTGCATAGCCATCGCAAATGGTTTCAACCCCCTTCCGCACGTCGGGGCGTATCGCCATAAAAGATCCTCCAAAAACTAGGGTCGTATCAAAGACTACGTATCCCATTTTAAAAGGAGGCAAAGAAACGGCAATAGAAAAAACGTTTTACCAATACCGTAGTGCCGATATATTCCTCTTCTTGGTGCTTTTCGGTAGTTTATTCCAAAGTCCGGCCGAAATTTTACTTTTATTTCAGTATTCCGGTACTACTCCACTTGATCGATCGCGGGCAGCGAGGATGGGGGTTCCTCTTCCTCGTCCTTCTGGTCATCCTGCAAATCAATTCGCTCCACTTTGTCGAAGGACTTCCCGATTTTCCCGACCGTCGTGGAGAATTCTTCGCTTTTCTTGGTCAAAGACTGAATGCCTTTGTTCAAAGCCTCCCAACGCGGGATGAAGTTTTTGAAGTCCTTTGCGAGTTTGTTCAGCGAAGCATTGATGAGCGACAAGGATTCGCTCCGCGCGGCGTCGAGCTGAATCACGCGGAAAGAGGAAAGCAGGGGCGTCATAATGCAAGGGCAAGTCAAAATCACGTGCTTCCTTTTTGCCGCATCGACCAAATCGGGGAATTCCTTCTCCACGAACGCGAACACGCCATCGCTGGGAACGAACATCAAAGCGTTCCCGATCGTCTTGCCGGGAACGATGTATTTGGCGGTTTCCTCGATTCGGGCTTTGAGCGCGGATTTGAATTTGGCGATTTCCTCTTTTTCTTCCTCTTCGCTCAGTTGGACGTGGGGATCGAACAGGGATTCATAGCCCGTCAAAGAGAATTTGGAATCGATGCAGATGATTTGGTGGCGGGCCTTCCCGTCCAAGAAGATGACCGCATCGGGCTTCAGCCCGTCGCCTAAGTTGAACTGCAGATCGTAAAGGGTCCCCTTCCCGTCTTCGAACAGGTTCTCCAAAAGGAGCTCCAGCTGCCATTCGCCGTATTTTCCCCTTTGCTGATTGGAAGTCAGGACGCCGTTTAAAGTGGCGATGTCATTCTGAAGCCCCTGAAGATTCCTTTGGGCTTCCTCCACCGCGCCTAACTGCTTTTGCAAAGCGGCCATCGATTCCCCCGTGGTCTTGAATCCGCTGATCAACGAAGCATCGACTTTTTCGTTGATGTCCTTGAAGGAAGACTCCAATTTCCTGTTCATCGCATCGAGCTGATCGAAAACCGTCTTGGAGAACTGCCCTTGGAATTGGTTCATGCTGCGGTCGTTCTTCTCCGTGATCCCATTCAAGGAGGCAGAGATGCGCTCGATTTGCTTTTGCTCCATTTCCGAGGTTTCCTGGAAACGCTTCAAAACGTTTTCGTTGATCGCGTTCACCTTTCCGTTCAAAGACTCGGAAATGGACGCCATCTTCGCGTCCGTTCTTTCCCCTTCTTCGCGGAGCTGGGCTTCCACCTTCTGGGACATCTGGCTCATCTGGCTTTCGATTTTCAGCATCACGCTTCCTTGGAACGTGTCGACGGTCGCGTCCAGCTTTGCCTGGGAGGCGATCATCCGATTCTCGAATTCGCTGTTCAGGGGAGAAGTCCCGCCTTTTCCTTTCCTCGCCAATAGAATCAGCACCCCGACCAGGACGATGAGGCACAAAAGGGAGAGAAGCGAGGAAACAATGAGCAATGCAAGATCCATAACCAAAGTATAAGCCACAAAAAAGAAGGCGAAGGAAAAGAATATGGGACTTCGGCGATTGAAATGCCTTTTCCGAGCCCTTTATGATTAAGGCGATGGAATACACGAAAGAAACCACCGATCGGTTTTTGAACCTCTATCGCCAGCTGGAGGCGATCCGTGGGAACAACCCCGCCCTATTCGCCTATTACCAAAGAAAATACGGGCACCAGTTCGAGCAGTTCCGGGCTCTTCGAAACCTCCTTTCCCACGAAGAGTACGGAGGAGGGTACCCCATCGCGATCTCCTCCCAGATCGTCTCCTCCTTTCAACGCATCCTCGAACAAATGGGCTTAAGCGCCTATGAGGTCTCCACCAAAAGAATCGAGTCCCTTCAAGAAAGATCCCTTTTGTCTGAAGCCTTCTCCCTTTTCGCGGATAAGGGATATGGATATCTTCCGATCCTAAGCCAAAAGAAAACGGTTTTGGGGGTGATAACCCCGCAGAAGCTCATTTCTTTGCAAAGCAAGGTCGAAGGCCTCCCTACCTACAAGGTTTCCTCTTTCCTTCCGGAATTCTCTTTGGGCAGCCAAAGCAAACGCTTCCATTTCCTTCGGAGGAACGCCCCTCTTTACGAAGCCGAGGAGCTCTTCCTCCAAGCAGGGAGCAAACGCGTCGGGCTCCTTTTCTTGACGGAGCATGGGAAGGAAGAAGAATCGCTCCTATCCCTATTAAGCGTCTACGACGTCCTGAAAAAGACGAGGAAAGACTCGGAGGGGCGGAGCCTTCCCCTAGAATAAGTCAGCCGAGGATCACTTCTTGCATCGCTTCCCCCGTCAGGGGCAAAAGGAACGTCCGGACGCGCTCTTTTTCCGCGTGGAACAATCGGCACACGTTCCGGCGGTAAGAAGACAATTGCTCGAGATAGGCGGGATCGTCGATATCCGAAGTCTTGTAATCGATGATAAAGAGCTCATCCCCTTTTTTCAGAAGCAGATCGATGAATCCCGTGGTCCCTTTATCCGGATCGAAGTACCCATATTCCCGGTAGATTTGGAATTCGTTGATTTGCTTGAAGAAAGGCAAGGAAAGGACCGCGTCGATCCTCGCACGGTCTTCCGGATTGGGAATGAAGCTCGTATCGCGCGTTGAGAAATCCACCAGTTCCATATACCGATGAAGCCGGGTGCCATAAGAGAGGATCTGACGCATCGCCGGATTCTCTTCGTCCGTCGGCGTGAGCTTTTTGCTCGCCCTGCCCGATGCCTTGGCTTCGAAAACGATTTCCCCGTCGCTCCGCCGCTTCTTGGGAAGAGGGGGCGCGATGCGCGAAGGATCGCTCGCGCCTTGCCTTCTTTCAGGCAAAGCGGAGCAGGAGCATAGCTCGAAATGGTCCGAGAAGCCCTCCGACCGATACGTGGTTTTATAGGCATAGGGGACACCATCGATGCAGACGGCCAAAGAATAAAGGTAAGCGGGGGCGATTTTCCTTTCAGCCAAAGCGGAGTCCTTTTTTTCGTCTTGGGTCAAATCGACGCCGAGTCTTTCCCCGTCCATCTTGATCAGCGCATCGGCGAAATCGGAAAGCTTCTCTTTCAAAGCTTCTTCCCCGCCGGGGAAAGAAGGGGCGAGGTCTGCGAACGAACGCCCGCCAAGGCCTTTCTTCAACGAATAAATCCGGGCGAGGAAATCGAAATCGCCCGCCCGTTTCCGGACGGTTTCCCGGTATTCCTCAAACAAGCAATGCTCCAAGCCAAAGAAGGCGTCCTCGATGTCCCGATCCAAAGGGGTGAGCAGGAATTCCCGGCGGAGAGAAAGGTAACAGCGGTACGACCCCGCGTCTTTTTCCGGATGACCCGTATCGAAATCGCCCTCCTTCAAAGAGGAGAGGGAGTCCCTGCGGGAAACCAGATCCCAATAACGTTCCAAATCCGCCTTGAAAAAGACCCCCGACGCCTCTTTCTTTTTCAGCAAGGAAGGCTCGAACTCCTTATGATGGGGCAAATATCCAAGAGCCTCGTAAAGATCGCCGGGCTTCCCCCTCCCCTCATCCCCGACGAGGATCAAAGAATTTTGCGCGCGGGTGAAGGCGACGTAGAACAGCCGGACGTGCTCGTCTTCTTCGACGTTATGCCGGCTTTGTTGCAGACGGTAGAGCGAGTAGGGAAGCGAGCAAACCCCGACGGGGGACTCTTTTTGCGGAACATCTTCGGGGAGGGAATAGTTCGGGAGCAAAACCCCAAACCGTTCCGAAAAAGCGTAGTCAGGGGATTTCCCGCCCCCCTGCGCCATCGCATTTTGGGAAACGGGCATATAGACGATTTTCCGTTCCAAGCCCTTCGACGCGTGGATCGTCATCAAATCCACGGAATTCTCCGCGGCGAAGGAGGATTCGGATTCGAAAGGAAGCGCGTATTTCTTAATCGAGGAGAAAAGCGAAGCGAAATCTTGGATCCCCTCACCCATCTTCGATTCGGAGACGGCGAGGGAATAAAGGGATTCGATTTTGGCGACGTTGTCTTCGATCTCGCCCAATCGGCTCAAGGAAGAAACCACGCCGAATTCTTGAATCAAGTCGCGGAACAGAGAAGGGAAATCGCTTTGACGATGGCTTTGGGAAAAGGCCCACGCCTTTTGGTAAATGGGGTCTTCCTTAATGAGGCGATAGGGATCTTCCTCCTTCGCTTTGAGAGACCTTTGCACCTCCCCCAAAGTAGAAAAGACCTTTTCGTCGGGGTATTCGAATAAATAGCTGCGGGACAAAGAAGCAAAAAGATGGGGGAGGTCTGCGTCGTTTTTCTTTTCGATGGCCACGAGCAGCCCCACCAAAGACTCCAACGTCAAAATGCAGGAAAGCTCCTTCAGATTGCTGCTGACCTTGATATTCAAAGGGATTCCGAATTCGATGAAGGATTTTTGGAAGCGGAGGAAGGAGCTCTTCACCCGACAAAGGATCGCGAAATCGGAGAAGCGTGCCCGGCGGATCTTGTTCTCTTTGCCGGAAAGGTCATAGACGGTGAAGGAAGGATCGCTGACCTTCTTTTGAATATCCTGGGCGATCGCCTTGATCTCCCAATCTAGGGGCGCCATCCCCTCATAGTCCCCCGGGCCGGAGAGCAGGCGGGAAATCCGAAAGCCGGGGTAGTTTTGCGCATATGGGTTGGCGTCTTCGTCGTAGCGGAGCTGCTCCTCTTCCTCCGTGTAGTCCACATCCCCATGCTCCTTGCTCATGTAGGCGCGGAAAAGGCAATTGATCTCGCTCAATAGGTTTTTCCCGGACCGGTAGTTGTGGTTCATGTGGATGACCGAATCGGGGTCGTTCTTCTCCAACGACTCCTGACGGGCCATGAAGAGTTTGACGTTGGAATTGCGGAAGCCATAGATGGCCTGCTTCGGATCGCCGACGCAGAAAAGATGGGCCCGTTTCCCTTCTTTGTTCGGTTTGATCAAAGCGTCCAGAAAGGCTTCTTGGGAATCATTCGTATCCTGATACTCATCGACCATGATGTAGGAGAAGCGCGAGCGGATGCTTTCGGCCACGTCCTCATAGGCGGGATCGCGCAGCAAAGACAAAGCGTAAGAAGCGATGTCGGAGAAAGTGAAGCAATTGACCGTCCGTTTGTATTCCTCGAGTTTCCCTTCCATCTCTTCCACGATTTCTAGAAGCACCCGTATATCGTCTTTAAAGGACAGGAATTTCTCGTACTCCTCCTTTTTGCTCCCCACGAAAAGCAGCGGGCGGAGCAAAGCCTTTTGGGTGGTGAAGGGCTCCTTGAGGACGTTGAATATCTTTTTGTAGTTCGGCAGGCAAGGATCGTCGGGGTCGAAAATGGTCTTCTTGAATGGGGCGTGATACTTTTTGGAGAATGATTTCATGTCCTCCTTGGCCTCTATGACGAAACGCTCTGAGGAAAGGGAAAGCAAACGCGAGATTTCCTCGCTCAACGGGGCGCAGCACTGCCCTTCTCTGGCCGTATAAGAAGGGGTTTGGAAAAAAGAAGGGGAAGAGAAAACCCTCGTTCTTTGGGCATCGTCCTCATCGCTTTCATAGATATCGATGTATTTCGCCTTCAGCAAAGTCTGGCGGAGCAAATCCTTCATCCCTTCAACGTATTCGTCGTACCAAGAGGAGAATTCCCCCTCGTCGAGGAAGGCATCCGCATAATCGGAAAAGAAAGCGGCCCGGGAAGAAAGGGGGAGAAGGTTCAGCTTCCGGTCCAAATCAAGGAGAACGGCCCTTGTCTCCGAATCACCTTTGGCGTTGAACTTGATGAGGGTCTTCAAAAGAGCTTCACGCTTCCGATCGTCTTCATACCAGCTTCGAAGAACCTCGTCCAAAAATTCGTTCCGCTTGGTCTTTTCGATGGTTTCGTCCAAAACGGCGACGGAAGAGGAAATGCCAAGCCGCCCGGCGTAAGTGGAGACCAAATACTGGCAGAAGGAATCGAACGTTTGGATGTGGGCCGATTGCATTTTCACGGCCAAAGCCCGGATCCGAGGATCCTCGTCTTCCTGGAACAAAGCGACGATGCGCTCCTTCATTTCATGGGCCGCGTTGTCGGTGAAGGTCAAAACAAGCAAGGAATCCGGGGAGACTTCGCCTTTTTCAATGATGCGTTTGACGCGGACGGAAAGAGTCCGGGTCTTCCCGCTTCCCGCGCCCGCGGAAATCAAAAGGTCCTTGTCCGTGGGATAGATGACGGCCGCCCATTGTTTGGGGTTATATCCGCTCGGCCTTTTTTCACTCATCGCCTTCATCCTCCTCATCCAATTCCATGTCGACGCCGCCGCCGAAATGCTTTTCGATCACCGAAAGATAGGAGACCTTGTCCGTGGCGGAGGAGCGGAAGCAGATATCCCCATAAGGGCAGAAAGAGCAGGAAAGCCGCCTCGCGTTCCCGAACAAGTCGGAGGAGGTGGGGGCAATGGGGAATTCCCCGTTTTCGATGCTATGGATCGTGGAGATGGCCGCTTTCTCCGCGTCTTTGAGCAAGGAAGAAAGCGGATAATCCGCTTTAGGGAGAATGCTCCGCCGCCCATCTTCCCCGCCGAACAGCCCTTTCCCGGTCATGAAGGCGCCGCCATTCGATTTGGGGCGCTTTTCGCTCGATAGGCCATCCGAGCAGATGCTCGTCCAATAAAGAGGGTCATCGCTGACGCATCCCGCGCCGCGCAGGAAGGAGGCGAGGGCATCGTAAGTGCAAGCCCCGTCCTTGACGAACATCTTCTTCAACGTCGAAGCGTAAACATGCTGAATCAGCATCCCGCCGAATTCCGCCTCGACCCCGTCGTCCCGCAAAAGCCGGCGATTTTGCTCTTGCTGCAAAGCAAGGTAATAAAGGGGAAGCTGAATGGATGGGCCCAAAAAGACGCACTCCGTTTGGAATTTCTCGCTTCCGGATTTGTAATCGATGATTGTGTAATAACGTTTCTCTCCGAGGCCGGTGAAAAGCAATTTGTCGATGCGCCCGGAAAAGGGGTATTCCCTTCCCTCTTCATCTCGCAGAGCGAAGCGGACGGCCTGCTCCGCTTTTTCTTTCGGGGAGACCATTTTCCCAATCCCGACGTCGCGGAGCTTGGAGACGATGCGCCTCAGCCAATGCTTGTAGATCGACAATGAGACTTCTTCTTCTTTGGGGAACTTCCCCGCTTCTTGAAGATAGCTTTCTTTGTATTTCTCCGCCTCGATATCAAAGCGGCGATCGAAATCCTCTTCTCCGCCGTAGAGAGAAGTCATCATCGCGTGGTTCAGCACGCCCAACAAACGGGACGACAAAGAAGAGACATCCGCGGGGAAGAAAGCGTCCAAAAGGAATTTGAAAGGGCAGGCGATATAACGTTCTAGGCGCGTAGCCGAATGCCTTTTGACTTCGGGATAAAAGGATTTGCATCCCTTCTTGAATCGATGGTCATAACTGAGCAATCCATCGTAAGGTTTTCGGTAGAAGGCATGGTCCAAACAGTCGGCCCGGTAAACCTTCTCGGCTTCTTCCGGATAGTCCCCTTGTTGGTTCCACCGCACCTTCGAAACCGGGAACTTGTCCTTCCATTGCCCTTCTTTCATGAAGGGGGAATCATAGATTTTATCGTTGAGGTGCTGAATGGGACGGGAGAGAAAAGCGATGCGGTTATAACGGATGAAATTGGTCTTCTTCCGTTTATCGAGTTCCGTCTTCACATAGCTGGGATTGGCCCCCACCGCGGCAAGCTCCCGATCCGACAGCACGCTTTTGTCGGAGAAGGAAGAATAGAAGTCGCCGTCTTGGAAATTGGCGACCAAAAAGATTTTCCCAGGGTCGATCGCGCAATCCCTGGTCAAAGCCACGCCCGGGCTCTTTGCAAGGGGGGTCGCCAAAGAAGAGAAAAGTTCCAGCATGCTCGCATAGGCGAAGCCAAATTCCAATTCGGCGAGCCCATAATGGCCAACGAGTTCGGCGAAGGAGGATAAGGAAGGGTTCTCCTTTTCTTCTTCGGTGAAGGAGAAACTGTGGTTATGCCGAATCCAAGAAACCTTCTCCTTCACGATTGGGTCGGACAAAAAAGGAACGCGGAGGTCCAAACAGCAGGGAAGCTTGAACAGATCCGATGCGATTTGGGCGTAAAAACAGTCCGAATCATCATGGCAGATGATTTGGAAAGAGTCTTTCTCATCCGGGTTTTGCAGGATTTCCTTCCTAAGGTAAGAGAAGATGTAATTGAACTGATAGAACTTATTGGGGAATAAATAAACCGGGGGCAGGCTCTCCGTTTTGTTCCATTCCACCGCCCCAAGGTCCTCCAAGGACAAAGATTGGCAGGGAAGCCCTTTGCGGCTCAGGAAGCTCACCAGTTCGAAATCATCCTCCAACTCCAAAAGAAACAAGGGATGGCGCTTCACTTCGAAAAGGCCCAATTCATCTTCCTGCAGGAAATCCCCTTGCCTCAGCCGCGAAAGCAAAGACGACAGCTTTTCGTTCCGCCCGTTGTCCGCGATGCGGAGGAGGGAAAGGTATTTCTTCGCGTTGGAATAGGAGACCCCCATCCGCAGAAGAGTGGGCACGGGATCGCTTTTGTAAGTGAAGGAAAGACGGTCCAGCAGATCGTCTTTGCCCCAAATCTTGAAAGACTGCTCCGGATGGGATGATTGATAAGCGTAGAGAAAAGGGACGTATTCCTTCTCGCAGAGAACGATCGCGTTGGCTAAATTCGGAAGTTTCCCCATGTCCAAACGTATTTTAGCATCCCCGCTTCAAAGCAAAGGAAGCACTTGAAGGAAAAAGCCGCCCCCTTTTCGGAGGCGGCCGCGCAAGCAAGAGAAATCAGAGGATCGTGACGCTCCCGTCTGCTTTGATTTGAATTCGATCCCCATCCTTCACCTTCTGCAGGAACTCATCGCCGAGGCTGTCGATCGCGATGAGCCCCGCTTGGTTCCAAACATTGGATAGGATGATCCCCGAAGCGGAAAGCGGGTCGATCGGATGGGAGAAGAGCCAGGCCTTCGGGGCAAGCCCGCGAACGGCGATGGTTTGGATAATCATGCCCCCCGTGGTGGAGCCGATCGTCTCGGGCATGCAAAGGGCCTTGCCCGTGATGTCCTTTTTGTAGAGCTCTTTGTTGTTTTGGTCAGAAACGACGATCTTTTTCGCCGTCGGCATCAAAGCGCTGCTTTGGCAGGAAGCCAAAGTGTTGAATCCCTGATGGGAAACCACGGCCTCCCCCGTCCAGTCGCTGGCGGCGATCACTCTGCCTTGAAACGTTTTCATGCTTATTTGCCCTCCTTTCCGCAGATGAGGGAGAGAATTTCCTCGTCTTTGCGATAACGCGCCTTGGTGTAGGTGCGGAGCTTATTCGAATTGGTGAGGAGCTTCCTTTTCCCGCAGAGGGGATTGTCCGCGTACATCAGCGGGCAGATATAGGAGAGGTGGGCTCCACGGGAAAGGAGCTTGGCGCACCGCTCCTCCTTTTTGAATTCCTCCAAAACCGCCGGGGAGGCGGTGAAGACCGTATCGATGGCCAGCTTGCTCCGATGGGCTTCTTTCAGCCCTTCCTCGACCTTGTCGGCCCAGTCCTCCAATTGCTTCAGCGTCAAATGGGGGCAGCCGATGAAGCAACGGTAAGAATCCTCATCCTTTCCCTGCCACATCAGCGGATAGGAGGCGTAAACCCTCTCCAGCTCGGCATCGTCGATGACGTAGGTTTTCGCGTCTTCCTTCAGAAGGGATTCCCCAAGCCTCTTCGCTTCGGGGGTGATTTTGTCGATGTGGTACAAGCCCACCGCCCCATTGCTCGCGCTGGCGGCTCCGAAATCCTTCAAATAAGCGATCGTGTCTTCGCTGGGGAGGTCTTCCAAATATTGGTCCAAGCCATAAACATACGGGACTTCGGCCATGACCTTCATGCCAATCGCCGATCCCAAGATCTGAGCCTCGGGCCTCTTGGTGGTCTTCACGATGACCTTCCAAGTCGCCTTCCTCCCTTCGTCGGTGAGGAATCCGAAATTCGGCGTCTTGCCCAAAATCGCCCCAAACATATCCAGAATGCCCGAATTGCGGTTGCAGCGGGCGCCCAAAACGGAATTCGCGAAGACGACCGCGCTGGATTCGCTCCAGGAAAGGATGTCGCCCTCCTTCGGCGTATTCCCCATCTCCTTGAGATAGCAGGTGCAAGAGAAAGCCTTCTCCGGATCCTGGAGGCCGATCTTTTTGAGCTGTTCTTCGTAATGGTCCTGCCGGTTGTACATGAAGGATTTGAAAACCAGCTTCTCGATGGGGTTGCAATGGACGTCTTTAAAATCCAAAGGACGGGGATCCATGGTGAAGCCCCCTTCGACCTTGCATCCCGCTTCGATCAATTCGTCCATCAATGGATAGACGGCCTTGAGCAAGCCAAGCCCGAAGCTCGTCACGAAATGGGCCTTCTGATGGGTCACTGCTTTGAGGCAATCGGCTCCGAAAACGTCGCCGTATCGCACCAAAACCTCCATCATTTTGGCATACGTCTCGCCTTTTTTTCCCGCAAGGATGTCCTTTTCTTCCTCGCTGAGGCGCATTTTTGGTTCGTACATGCTTTCTTCCTTTCCTTATAGTTTCATGGCGACTTCATAGGCCCGCCAAATCACGCTGCGGAGATTCCCGACCTTCACGCAATCGCCGACCCAATGCACGTTTTTCGAAGCGGGGAACTTCGGAGCGGGCACGTAGCCGGAAGAGAGGATCACCGAATCGCAGGGCAGTTCCTTTTCCCCGTCTTCCCCTTCCACCACGATGGAGCCGTCTTTGATTTCCTTCAGTTTGGTGGAGAGATAGACGTTCACCTTCTTCCACGCGAAGAAGTCGCGCAGGTATTGGGAATTCGCCATGCAGACCCCGGTTTGCTTGACGAGGTCATCCTTCATCTCGACGATCAAGGGATTCTTGCCGGAAAGATAAAGCTCATAGGCGACTTCGCACCCGGTCAATCCCCCGCCGATGACGGCGACGTTTTGCCCCACTTCCCTGCCGTTTAGATAGTCAATCGCGTCGATCGCCTTCCCCTCGCCCTTCAAGCCAAATCTCCGGGGATTGGAGCCGGTCGCGACGACGAATTCGTCCGCCTTCAAAGAAGAAAGGTCCTTCACCTCGGAATGAAGATGCACGGAGATGCCCAATTCCTTCATCTGCAGCTCATACCAGGCCAGCAGATCGCGGAGCTTCCCTTTGAAGGAAGCCGCGCTCGCCGGGACGAAAACCCCGCCCAGACGATCGCTTTTTTCGTAGATCTCCACTTTGTGGCCCCGCAAAGCGGCGACCCGGGCAGCCTCCATGCCTCCGATTCCGCCGCCGATGACGGCGATGTTTTTGGGGCGGGCGGCCTTTTTGATGAAATGGGCTTTGCTGTTCATCGTCTCCGCATTGACCGCACAACGGGCCATATGCAAAGAATCCGAAAGGGTTTGATCGTTGGAAGTGCCTTTATAATGGGCCATGTTGAAGCAGCCGTTGTGGCAGCAAATGCAGGGCCGGATTTCCTCCATTTTCCCTTCTTTGAGCTTGCTGACCCATGCCCCATCCGCCAAGAAGGGGCGGGCAAAGCCGACCGCGTCGATCTTGCCTTCCTTCACGGCCTGGGCCCCGACGAAGGGATCCATCCTTCCGGCCGCGACCACAGGGATCGAAACGAATTTTTTGATGTGCTCCACATCGGCCAAGTTGCAGTTTTCCGGCATATAGATCGGCGGGTGGGCCCAATACCAAGCATCGTATGTCCCGTTGTCGCAGTTGAGCATATCGTATCCGGCGTCTTGGAGATAACGGGCGGCCTTCTCGCTTTCTTCCATGTCCCTTCCGGCTTCTAAATAATCCTCACCGGGAAGGGCCCCCGAGGCGAATCCTTTGGTTTTGGACAGGACCGAATAACGAAGGGAAACGGGGAAATCGTCCCCACATTCTTTTTTGATCGCCTTGACGATTTCCACGGGGAAGCGATAACGGTTCTCGAAGCTGCCGCCGTATTCGTCGCTTCTCTTGTTGATGTATTTCAACGTGAACTGATCCAGCAAATACCCTTCATGGACCGCATGGATCTCCACTCCGTCCACCCCCGCTTCCTTCAAAAGCTTGCTGGTTTTGGCGAAGGCATCGATGAAATGATGGATTTCCTTGATCGTCATCTCCCGGGACGGGACTTTCTCCGACCAACGGTTGGGGCTAGGCGAAGAGGAGGCGCAGATTTTGTCGAAATTCATCACCGGCTTGGAAAGGAAGCGCAAGAAACGGTTGGTATAGAGTTTCTCCATCGCGGGGGAAATGGTAAAGCTGCGCCCGAACCCTGCGGTGAGCTGGATGAACATCTTCGCCCCGTGGGCGTGGATTTCGTCCATGAACGGCTTCAGCTTCCGATACATGCCCTTCTTCCGATAAAGCCACTGCCCGAACATCGGATTGTAGACCGGCTGGATGCCCGGGAGGATGAGGCCGACGTCGTGCTCCGCCTTGTCCAAAAGGAATTTGGCGGCTTCTTTGTCGAAGTGGTTGATCTCCATCCATCCGAAAAGCGAAGTCCCACCCATCGAAGTCATCACGAAACGGTTTTTGATCTCGCAGTTCCCTATCTTCCACGGCGTGAACAAGGGAAGCAGTCTTTCGTCCATAAAGAATACTCCTTTATCGTTTCGCCTATTATAAAAGGAAAAAGCCCGTTTGCGGGCAAAGCATGTTTTGCCGATTCTTCAGCGAAGAAGGGAATGCTTCCTCAGAAGATGATCCCGGAGGGTCGCCAACAGAAGCAAGCGGCCATAGAGCAAAACGATGAGGGAAACCGCGAATAGGCAAACCCCCGAAACGGGGGAAGAGGGGAATTGCAAAAGCCCCAGCGTCAGAAGGCCCCATCCGATGGCAAGGAGGATCGAGGAGACGCAGTAGCCGTTCCAAATCACTTTCCAGCTGGAGATGGGACAAAGCAAAACCGGGTTCGGCGTAGGGCCCTGCTTCTTTTTGTAGGCGAGGACGCTGAAAGACAAAACGACTACCCCCACCGCAATCAGGATAAGCCCGAACAGCAAAAACGTCAGCCAAGCGGCGAAATCCTGATAACGGGTTGAGCACAAAGCCAAGGAAAGCCCGACCAACATGGCAAAGGAGGAGAAGGAAAAGCAATAGCACGCCGAATAAAGGTTCCCCACCCCGAGGGCGGCCAAATCCTTTTGCTTGTTGGATAGGAAGAGGTCCTTTTTCATTGCCGCCCATTGTATCCTGCTCAGGACGGGGATGGGAAGAGAATCCAAACCGACTAGGCTAGACACGATGCCCCAAGGATCTGTTTTTGCCCGGATCATCCTGGTAGGATTAGCTTCGATGAACCATCACGCCTTCTATTCGAACTCGACCCCAACCTCCTTTTTGGCGCACCTTAAAAGTTGCTTGGCGGACTGCGTTTCCTTTTCCTTCTCCGTATCCTTCATCAAACGCGCGGGGCTGGATCTCTTCTACGACGATTTGCTCGCCGCCCTTCGTTCCGGAGCAAAAGGGAGGATCCTCACCTCGACGTATCAGAATTTCACCGACTGCCACTCTTTGAACCGCTTCTTGGATCTCCAAGAGAAATTCCCAGGCCGATTCGAATGCCATTTGGAGGACTTTAGCTTTGGGCAGGACGGGTTCCACACGAAGGGATACCTCTTCGAAAAGAAAGATGGGACCCATGAGGTCATCATCGGATCCAGCAACATCACTCGCTTCGCCTTGCTCTACAACAAAGAATGGGACGTCTCCATCCTTTCCAACCCCAACGACCCCTTTTTGCTTCAGGTCCGAAGCGAATTCGATGCGCTTTACCAAAAGACGTTCCCCCTTTCCAAGGGCTTGATCGACTCCTATTCCCAAAGGCTCCAATACGCGGTCGTGTCCTGGGACATGGATGAAGCCAATTCCTCCTCCCTGGCCGCCCTCCGCCCGAACCTGATGCAAAGCAAGGCCCTGCGTGAGCTCAGAAGGCAGCGGAGCATGGGGCATGAAAGGGCGTTGGTCGTCGCGGCGACGGGTTCGGGGAAAACCTTCCTGGCGGCCTTCGACGCGAAGAACTTCGACGCCAAACGCCTCCTTTTCGTCGTCCACAAAGACGCGATCCTGATTAGCGCCCAGAAAACCTTCCAGTCCGTATTCAAAACGACCCGTTCCTATGGCCTTTTCACCGGCGAAACCGGAGACGGGGCCATCGACGCGGATTTCATCTTCGCCACCACTTCGATGCTGCGCCTCCACCGAAATGAGTTCGACCCAAAAGCCTTCGATTACATCGTCATCGACGAAGTCCACCACTCCGCGGCGAAGACCTACCAGAACATCCTCCATTATTTCAAACCCGAATTCCTCCTAGGCCTCACCGCCACCCCAGAGAGGATGGATGGGAAATCCATCTACGATTTGTTCCAAAACAACGTCCCCTTCGATTTGAGGCTCCGGGAAGCGATCGAAAACAACCTCATCGTCCCCTTCCATTACTTCGGCATCAAGGACTCGCTTCTGAATTATTCCGAGGAAGCGGTCAAGAACAAAATCGGCGAAATCGCCAAATCCATGTGTGGCCAAGAGAACTGCGCTTTCATCGACGGTCAAATCAAATCCCACCGCAAACGGGGCGAAAAGCTCCGCTGCGTGGGTTTCTGCTCCACCCGATTCGAAGCCCAAAACCTCGCCGATATCTTCGCGAAAAAAGGCTACTCCACCGCCTATTTGGACGGCGGCAATACCACTTCGGAGCGCCTCGGCGTATTCCGCCGCCTCGAAAGCGAGGACGATCCCCTGAATCTGGTGTTCGCCATCGACATCCTCAACGAAGGCGTGGACATCCCCTCCATCAACATGGTCCTTTTCCTCCGCCCCACCGAATCCAGCACGATCTTCATCCAACAATTGGGGAGGGGGTTGCGGAAATACCCCGGAAAGGCTTATTTGACCGTTTTGGACTTTATCGCGAATTCCTATCAACGCTCCTGCCAAATCGCCGCGGCCCTTGGTTCTTTGTCGCGCTCGGGGACCGTGGACCAAACTTCTCTGGCGGATGGGGTGCGCACCTCCTTCGCTTCCTTGGACCTTCCCGGGGTGGAAATCCATTTCGACGAAGAGTCGCAAGAAGAAATCCTCCGTTCGATCGAAAAGACCAACTTCAACCGTTTGGACCGCCTCTGCGCGGACTACAGAAAATTCAAGGACTGCTTGGTCAAGCAAGGGGCGATGAAAGAAAGCGATTATGTGAAGCCCACCTGCTATTTGGATGCCTCCTTCGGGACCGATTTCCTGCGCTTTGCCAAATACCCGGATTGCTATGCGGATTTCTTGGCAAAAGCCGATCCCCATTGCGCGCCCTCTTTCCCCGAGGAGTCCCTTGCCGTCCTGCGCTTCCTCAATTTCTTTTTGCCTTTGGTCCGCGCGGAGGAATTCGCGATCCTCTCCTCTTTGCTTGAAGGAGGGAAAACGGAAGGGGAGCTGGAAAAGAGCCTTTCCCAAGACGGCTTCTTCTCCCAAGAGAGATTCCGCCACGCCCTCAACGTCCTATCCGGGAACGCGGTGGTGAACGCCACGGGCCAAAAGCGCTTGATCCGCTTCGAGGATGGGGAATACTCCCTCGCCTTCCCTTTGGCGAGCCCTTCTTTCGAAGATTATCTCCGCGACGTGCTCGAATACGGGCTGTCCCGCTTCCGAAGCGACTTCGCTTCCTCACTCGAAAAGGAAAGCGCGAGTAGATCCCCCGTTTTCCTGCACCCGTTCGGATTCTATACCCAGCCGACCTCCTTTTTGGGCCTCTGCGTCTATTCCCGCGACGGCAAAGCGAACCTGATGCCCATGAGTGGGATCCACTACACCAAAAAGGGGCTTGCCCTCTACATCACCTTGAACAAGGACCTGCAGAAAGAAGAGCGTTTGAAATACAAAGATAAATTCCTCTCGCCCTCTTCGCTTCAATGGGAATCCTCCACCGGGACCACTTTGGATAACGGCAAAGGGAAAAGGCTCCAACAAGAAGGGAAGGCGATGATCTTCGTCCGCAAAACCAAAAAGAGCTGGGGCAGGATGTCCCCCTTCATCTACATCGGAATGGGGGATTTGGAAAACCCGCGGACGTCGGATAACCCTGCGCAAACCCTGCTTTTCGATATAATCTTGGAGAATCCGGTCCCCGAAGCCTACCGTTATGACCTTGGGATCGAAGAAGAGGAAGAATATGCCCCAGCCTAAAACCATCCGCGTCGCCGCCGCCATCTTGATGAATGAGGAAGGCGAAATCTTCTCCGCCGAAAGGGCCTATGGGGATCTGAAGGGGAAATGGGAATTCCCCGGGGGGAAGATCGAGCCCGGGGAGACCCCAGAGCAAGCCATCCGCAGGGAAATCCAGGAAGAGCTTTCCACCCAGATCGAAGTGGAGCGCTTCTTCTGCAACGTGCAATACGATTACCCCACCTTCCATTTGGACATGGACGTCTTCCTGTGCAGGGTCGAAAAAGGATCCCTGCAGACCGCGCAAGGGATCCATATGGGCAAACGCTTCCTCCCTTTGAAGCGCCTCAACGAGGAGGATTGGTGCCCCGCGGACGCTTTGGTGGTGAAGAAGATTCTGCAAGAAGGGATTCAATCCGCGGATGGGATGAAGCTGGCCGAAAGAAGGTAAAGCGCGTTTTTCTCCCCCGCGGCGAACCGGACATAGGAAGAGGCGAAGGAATAGGTGTAGACCACCGCGTCCCCCTCTTCTTTTTTCGTCCCATCCTTTTCCGCCCAATCCGAAGAGTTCGGGGAAAGGGAGAAAACGGGGATCCCGGTGAAATCGCCATAGGAGGAAACCCTCTTTTTGATGGATAAGGACAACGTCCCCGAAAGGAGGGTCCGGCATTCGATGTAGGAGACCCCTTTCTTCATCTGAAGGGTCCCCTCCCATTCCCCCTTCCCGCGTTGGATGTAATCCCCGTAGAAGAAGACCTCGGATCCCAAAGAATCCGTCAAGGCGAAGGAATAGGAATTGAGGTACTGATTCTGCTCCGTGTCTTGGATGGCGGAGGAGTCCAAAGACCAAGAACCTTGGGATAAGGCAGGCTCCGAGGAAGGGATCTGCTGGCTGGATTCCTCGGAAGAGGGAGCCAATGAGGGGCTTTCCTCAAGGGAAGACTCAGAACTCGGGGATTCCGGAGCGGGCCCCTCGGCGCAGGAGGCCAAAAGAAGGAGGGAGGAAAGGAAAAGGAAACCGCGTGCTTTGCTCATGGGAAAACTTTAGGCAAATCGGAACGGGAAGGGAAGATGGGATTCGCCGGAATTCAGCCGATCACTTCCCCGCTGACCTCCTCTTTCTCGGGGGACACTTTCCTTTCCCTCATCAAAGAATCCAAAAGATTGAGCCTCCAGCAGGCTTCATTGTATTCGTGGTTGCTCGAATTCCTGGCCTTGGAAGCATCGACGATCCGCGGGATGCCGATCACCAAAAGGGGAATCGACAACGGCAAAAGCCAAATAAAGACCAAGCCGATGGAAGCCATCACGATCGGGGAAACCATATCCCCCACCGCTTTTTCGTGCCGGGCGTAGGCGTCCGCCTTCTTGGCTTCCTGAATCTGCTTTTCCTTGATCAGCTCCTCGGTGGTCATCGCCCCGTAATCCCTTTTCGCGCCTTCTTTGTCCATGGCTTTTCTCCTTTCGCTTTGCTTGGCTCCATCATAGAGGAAGAAAAGGGAGTGGGCGAATGTTTTCTCATGGTCCAAAACACGGGCTTCCCCCTTCCCCCCTGCCCCGTTTCGTCTACAATTCTCGCCGGTATGAAAGCAAGCGTCGACCTCGGCAACCCGAAAACCTTCAAAACCGTATTGTCGTTGATGATCCCGGCGATGATCTCCCAGTTCATCACCGTCCTCTACAGCATCGTCGACCGCATCTACATCGGGAACCTGCCCGAGAATGGGGCGATATCCCTGGTCGGGGCCGGGGTATGCGGGCCCATCACCACTTTGGTCACCTCCTTCGCCTATTTGGTCGTTTTGGGCGCGTCCCCTTTGTTCTCCATGGCCTTGGGCCAAGGGAAGAAAGGCGATTCCGAGAAGATCTTCTACCACTCCCTGTGGATGCTTTTCGCTTTGTCGATCCTGATCATGGGCCTTTCCTACGCCATGCTCCGGCCGATGCTTTTTTGGTTCGGGGCCTCGGAGGATAGCTTCCCCTACGCGCAGCAATACATGCTTTTCTTCCTCATCGGCACCATCCCCGCCTTCTTCTCCATCGGCTTCTCCCAGTTCTTGGTCGCCCAGGGGAAATCCCTGCCCGCCATGATCTCCACCATCGCCTCCGCCTTGCTGAACATCGCCTTGGACCCCTTGTTCATGTACGTCTTTCATTGGGGAATCGCCGGAGCCGCGGGGGCAACCGCCCTCTCTTGGCTCGCCAGTTGCCTATTGGGACTCCTATTCATCCTCAAAGCGGACGTGAGGCCGAAGAAATGCCCCTTCTCCTTCCCCGTCGTGAAGAAGATCCTGAAGCTCGGATGCTCCCCCTTCATCATCCTCTCCACCGACTCGGTCATCCTCATCGCCCTCAACGCGTCCTTGCAGAATTTCTCCTCGGGGAATGGGGATTTCCTCATCGAATGCGCGACCATCGTCCAAGCCTTCTTCTCTTTGGTGACGGGGCCTCTTCTTGGCATATCTAGCGGCACTCAGTCGGTCCTAGCTTTCCTTTATGGGGCCAGGAAAGTCGATTTGGTGAAGAAAGCGGAGCTGCAAATCACCGCCTGCGGCTTGGCCTTCACCTCCGCTTGCCTGGTTCTCTCCCTTTTCTTGGCCGAGCCCTTCGCCCGGCTGTTCCTTTCCTTTTCCGGCGGTGGGGAAAGCATCGAGGAAGTCATCTCCCACAGCGCCAAATACATCCATTGGTACATGGCCCCGATCATCCTTTTGACCTTCCAATATACCTTGGTGGACGGATTGACGGGGATCGGGCAGGCCAAATATTCCATTTGGTTCTCCTTGAACCGGAAGGCGGTCCTCCTTTTGCCTCTGACTTTCCTTCTGCCTCTCTTAACCCATAACGCCGAGCTGGCCTTTTTGGCGGAGCCGATCGCCGATGGGGCATCGGGGTTGGTCTCTTTGGTCCTTTGCTCCATCCTCTTCCCCAAGGTTTTGAAGAAACGGAAAGAATCCGCCTCCAGCGAATTCGACCTAGACCAGCAGGAAACCGCTCATTGATTGTTCATCGCTGGGGCAAATTCAGTTTCAAGCCAAGGATTCGAAAGCGCGCCTTAAACACACTGGCCGCTTCGCCTCTTGGTTGATAGCGAAAAAACGAATCAATATAATCTAATCGGAAAAAATGCAAGTTCTTGCAAAAAAACCGAATTGAAAACGAATTTCCAAAAAGCTGCAAAAGCTCTGCATAAATAATCGCCCCATAAGCACCATTTCCAATTGCGTTCCGAACCCCATCGCCGCTTTTCTCCCCCCATCTCGAGCGTGAGTGGGACGGTCCTTGCAATTTGTTTTGGGCGGAGTCAAATAGGCTTCCTTAAAACGGAGCATACGGCCTCGCGCCCTTTTTCGCTTCCATGGGCGACCCGCTCCAGGGAAAGCGGATAAACGCCCAATCGCGAAAACTCATCGTCGATCCCTCGGCGCCTTTAACCTGCCAAATACCATTTTGAAAAAAGGGATGGGCCTTTCTTTAAAACTCTCCTTCCCTCAAAAGCCATGAAAAAAGGGACGCTCGCCACGCCCCTTATTTGCAAAGTTGATTATTCGCCCTTCTTTTGGACTTCTGGGGCGGAGAGGAACTCCCCTTTGCCGTTGGCGAGGATGGAGACCTCCCCCGAAGCGGAGAATAGATGCACCTTCTCCGGCAGGAACGCCACCTCCATCTCCTCTCCTTCGCCCACCTTCACCCTATCCGGGGCCTCCACGACGATTTGCCGGTTGGACAAAGTCCCGTAGACCTGGGTTTGACTGCCCAGGATCTCGGATAAGGTCGCTTTGGCTTTCAGCCCTCCTTCGGCGAAGAAAAGATGCTCCGGGCGGATCCCCAGAATCGCTTCATGGGTTTTGCCGTCCAAATATTCGGGGCGGATCTTCCTCATCTTCGCCAAAGGCAGGGAGACCTTCTGACCATCGGGGAAAGCAAGCAGAACGGCTTTGCCTTGGCAAAGCAGGCTCACTTCGAAGAAGTTCATCTGAGGGGTTCCCAAAAACCCTGCGACGAAGCGGTTGGCCGGATAATCGAACAAAGCGGTCGGAGTATCGATTTGCTGCACGACTCCCCCGCGCATCACCACGATCCGATCGCCCATGGTCATGGCTTCGACTTGGTCGTGGGTGACGTAGATGAAGGTCGCGTCCAAAGCGTGGTAAAGGCGGGAGATTTCCACCCTCATCTGGGCGCGGAGCTTGGCGTCGAGGTTGGAAAGGGGCTCATCGAGCAAAAACAGCTTCGGCCTCCTTACGATCGCCCTCCCCAAAGCGACCCTTTGGCGTTGCCCGCCCGACATGGCTTTCGGCTTGCGGGAGAGAAGGTCCTCGATCCCAAGGATCTTCGCGGCTTCTTGGATGCGCGCGGAGATCTCCTGCTTGGAATAATGGACCATCTTCGTCACCGGGACCGGGGTGGTCGAGGCGATGTCGTAGGCCTTTTGGTAACGCTTGAGCTGCGCTTGCTTCTCCTCAGGGGACATCTTTTTGCTTTTTTGGATTTTGGCGATTTGGCGCTTCAGATAGGCGACGTTCTTTTTATCGATCTCATAGACCGGCTTCCCCGATGCGTCCAAAACCTTTTCCTCGATTTTGGTGTTCTTGAGCCCAAAGGCCATGTTCTCGTAGGCCGTCATATGGGGGTAGAGGGCGTAGTTTTGGAAGACCATCGCGATGCTCCGGTCCCCGGCCTCGACCTTGTTCATCCTCTCCCCATCCATGATCAGATCCCCGGATGTGATGTCCTCGAGCCCCGCGATCATCCGGAGGGTCGTGGATTTCCCGCATCCGGACGGGCCGACAAAAACGATGAATTCCTTCTTCGTGGACACCAGGTTGAAGGAAGAGACCGCCTTCACCTCCCGCCCCTTCTTCTCCCCGGGGTAGACCTTGCAAACGTCTCTGAGAATCAGTTCCATGCTTATTCGATTGCGTCCTTCAGCGCGTGGGAAACCCCATAGGAAGTCGCCCCCAAACCGACCGCGTCCTCGAGAGTCGAATAGGAAACGTCGGGGGCATAGCAGGGATCGAGGAATTCGCCTTCGACGGCCTTCCGGTAATCCTCGCCGAACTCCTTCACCCTCCCGGAAAGGAGGATCTTGGTCACATCGAGCAGGCAGGAGCAGGAATAAAGCACCCTCCCGACCCCGCGGGCGGTGGAAAGGATATAACCCTTCGCCTCGGCGTCTTCTTGGTAAAGGGAAAGCAGATCCTTGAAATGGATCTCCCTGCCGAGCTTTTCTTTGAAATGGAGCTTCAAAGCGCGCAGGGAGGCGAACTCATCAAGCACCATCTCCTTCCCTTCGAAGTTGGTCTTCAGCAAGCCGAATTCACCCGCGTATCCCTGCTCGCCGAGGAAGCATTCCCCGCGAAGCAGCATCGCCCCGCCGATGCCGTTGTCCAAAGAAAGCAGCATCGCATCGTCGACTTTCTGCAGGGCGCCGAATTGCTTCTCGCCCAGCAAAGCGAATTTGATATCGTTGTTGACGAAGATGTTGGCGTCTTTGAACAGCTTCCCGAACTCGCGGACCAAGAAATCCTTGTCCGCGAACAGATCGGGGTCGAACTGCGGGGAAACCGCGAGCTCGCCGGTTTTGGAATTGACCCTCCCGGGCCAGCAGATGACGATTTCCTTCAAAGGGATGGGGCGGAAACGCTCCTCCATCAAAAGGGAAGAGATCGAGCACACGATGCCATAGACGGCCTGGACGTCGTAACGGGAAACTTCAACCGCGGTGGCGGCGAGGGTTTCTTTCTTGATGTTGGAGATGGTGATCTTGGCTTGGTAGTTGGCGATGGCGACCACCACGATCAAACCGAAATTCCCGTTGACGCAGTAACGGACCTGCTTCCTTCCCCGTCCGGAGGTGGACACCCTCACCTCTTCGGCGATGACGCCCATCCTGCGCAGCCCGCCGAGGATCCCGCTGAGGGCGGAATTGCTCAATCCGAGCTTAGAGGAGAGCATCGTCCCGGAGGAAGGCTCTTGGGCCAAGATGGAAAGAACGAGGGCGTTGTTCTTCTTCCGGTTGTATGCTTGGGTCTTCCCTTGTTCCTGGGAAGGGATCGTTTTCTTTTTCATCAGTCATTTCCTTTTGTGAGATTGTCGAATAAGCTGGGGCATGAGACGTAGACGAATTCCCCTTCGTTCCCCGGGGCGAATTCGCTGACGGAGTCGCTGGAGGAGATTTGGAAATCGACTTCGTTGGCGTTCCCCACCCTGCTGGAGCGGATGTGGACGTTCTCCACGCGCCCCCCGGGGAGGACGCTTCCGGAGAAAAGCCCGACCCAGTTGGAAGCGAAGATCTGGCTCCCTTCCATCCTCAGGTCGCAGCACTTCCCACCGAAGGAGCCGAAGAAGCCGACCCCGTAAAGGGAGGAACGGTAATTCCAGTTCCCCGGATAGGTGGCCTGATCAAGGGTCAAACCAAGCTCATTCTCCACTTTCCCTTGGTTCCCCGCGCCGAAGTTCTTGATGAGGTGATTGTTCCCATAGATCGTCGCCAAGAAGGGATGCGCATCGTAGCCGATCGAATAGACCTTCATCCCGGAGAAGTCCAAATCGCAGTCGAGGATGTAGACCTTCTCTTTGGCGTAGTTCTGGAAGCGGCTTTCCTGGAAATCAACCACGTTGAACAAAGAGAGGAATTGGTCCATGGAGGAAATCACCACCGCATCCCCGTTTTCCTTGAGGACGCTTTCCTTGGTGTAGGGAGCGTGGTCCACGTAGCAGGCGGAGGAGGCGTAGAGCTTGCCCTCCGCTTTGTTTTGGAAGTGGAAGGCGACGGATTGGTTGGGGGAGGAAAGGATCAGGGAGCTTGGGAAGCGGATCTGATTCCCCGAGACTTCCTTCGCCTCCACTTCCTTCCCCGAAGCGAAGAAGGTATAGGCGGAGGCGTCTTCCCCCTCCGGCAGGTGGAACGTCAGATCGCGTTCCTCCCCAAGATAAAGAAGATTCGCGTCGGGGGAATCCTCCGTCAAAACCGAGGGGATCAACGTGAACGTCGCGACGGAAGACAAAGAGGAGGAGGAGGCTTTGATTTTGATCTCCCCGCCTTGGCAGGCGTCGCTGATGCGGAGCTGATCCCCGTCCAAGCGGACCCCCTTCACGCGTTTGGGGAGGGAATAAGTGACTTTCTGCTGGGAGGAAAGGGGGAGGACGTTGGCCTTCAATGTGTAGGCATTCCCGGCATAGAGGGTCTTCTCCTGCTGGTCCCAATCCAAAGCCTCGCCTTTGGAATAGAGGGTGAGGAGGATGCTGGAGGAATAGGTTTTCCGATCGACTTCCAAACTCGCCGTGACGATGACTTGCCCCGGCTCCGCCCCTTCGGTGATCAGAACCCCGTCTTCGATCTTCGCCCCCGATCCGGAGACGGAATAGACGACATTGTCTTGGTATTCCTCCTGGGAGGAAGAGGGGCTGATCGCAACCGACAGGGGGAAGGATTCCCCGATCGTCGCTTCGCTGGGCACGCCCAAAAGGGAAATCGCGGCGATGCCGGAGAAAACGAGGTTGTTCTTCAAACACGGCAAAGAAGAGGAGAAGGACCAAACCCCCTCGTCCCAGTCTTCTTTGGGGAATTGGGAGGCCTCCTCCGCGGAGGTATAGCTTTGGCTCTTCAAAGCCAGGATCCCTTCGCCTTGGAAGGGGAGCTCTTGGTCGGTCAGGCTGAAACAGGAGGAGATTTCCCCGAGGTTGTTCCCGACGAATCCCCCATAGGCGCGGTCGCCTTTGATGGATTTGACGTAGGAATAGCATTGGGAGATGGTCCCTTGGTTCTGCCCGACGAACCCGCCGAGGTAACGGAAGATGCCCTCCCCCGAGTAAGAAGAGAGGGAAGAGCCTTGGTAGAAGCAATTCTTGATCGTCCCATCGTTGGATCCGACGAATCCCCCCACGAAGGAACGGAAAGAGGAATCGGTCCCATAAACCCCGAGGTTCTCGATCAAAGCCGTCGAATAGACGTATCCAAATAAACCCGCGTTGTAGGCGCTTTCGTCGCTGCGGTTCATCCAAAGGCCCCGGATGGAATACCCACCCCCATCATAAGTGCCTTGGAAGGAATCCAAGAACGCGGTCCCATCGGCCACGTCGCGGTAGGACCCGATGGGCTTCCAGCCCCTGCCTTCGTCATAGCCCTCCCCGGAAGAAGAAAGATAAGCCGTCAAATCGATGTCGCCGGTCTGGACGTAATAGCCTTTCAAGGCTTCGCGGCTAGAGGAGATGGAGGCGAGGTCCTCCGGGCTTTGGATGAATTTGGTCGCGACGGACAAAGTCACGTTGACGTTGTTCCTCGCGGTCACCAAGCTCACCCGGTGCTTGCCGTAAGATAAGGAAGACAAGGCGGAAGAATGGATCAGGACCTTGCTCAAGGACGCGTCGAATTCGAATTCCGATCCGGAAAGGATCCGGCCGTCTAAAAGAACGCCGAGAAACTCCTTTTCCGGATCGGCGATGTTGTCCGGATAAGAAAGGAAATAGGCGACGGGGTTGGCGCTTCCGGATTCGAAGTAAGCCAAATCCCCCTTCGCGGAGACGAGGTCGTCCACCGCGGCGGTGAAGGTTTTGCTCGCATGGAAATCCCCGGATGCGGCCGTGACGACGAAGCTCGTCCCCTCTTCGACCCCTTTGGCGAAGGAAACGACCCCGGAAGAGGAATCCAAGGATATCCCGGGAACGCTTCCTTCCAGCGCGAAGGAAACGGCCTTCCCGTTGGTGCAGCGGGCGTAGACCCGGTCCCCGGAAGAAAGGCGAGAGGTCAAGTTGGAGAAGACCACTTCCCCCTCTTCTTCGGGCTGGGTGAGGGTCAAAACGACCGCGTTGCTTTCCTTCTTCCCGGCGACGGCTTTATAAAGCAGCTGGGTCCCCGCGGGGATTTCCTTCCCGTATTCGATCAGCCCGCTGTTGGAATCGAGGCTCACCCCAGAAGGGACTGAGCCGATGAAGCGATAAGAGGACGCCTTGCCCCGGGATAGGGTCACGTAATCCCCTGAGGAGATGTCCTTCTCCGAGAAGTCGAAAAGCAATTCCCCTGAGGAAGCGGAGTTACAGGACGCGATGCCCAGGCAAAGGGAAAGCGCCCACAAAGCAGCAACGTTCTTTTTCATCCTTTCAAACCTCCCGCGTTGGTGTTTTCGATGATTTTCTTTTGGAAGCAGGCATAGAGGACAAGCACCGGGACCACGGCGACGATCATGGTCGCGAAGATGGCCGGGGGATTGCCCGATTGGGCTTCCTGGATGTTATAGAGGCCCACCGCCAAAGTCTGATGGCTCGGCCAGAAAAGGAAAGGGGTGCTGTAATCGTTCCACAACGTGATGGCCTGCAGGATGCAGCAAGCCAAAATCGGGCCCTTGGCCATCGGGAGCATGACTTTGAAGAAGATCTTGAAGCGCCCGGCCCCATCCATGGAAGCCGCCTCCGCGTAGGACCAGGAAATCGACTTGAAGGCGCTGTAGAGCATGACGAAGTTGAAGCCGAAGCAGCCCGAATAAAGGAAGAGGATGCCCAAAAGGGAATCGTCGATCCCCAAAGTCTCCATCATCACCACTTGGGAAGGGAGGGTGCCCACGATCGGAACGACCATCGAGAAAATGGCCAATCCGTAGATGAGCTTCGATCCCGGGAATTTGTATTTGGCCAAGCAATAAGCGGCGCAGGCGGAGAGGAAGACGTTGATGGCCGTGCCCAAGGTCGTTACGACGATGGAGTTGAGGAACATGCTCCAAACCGTCTCCCCATCGATCTCAAAAGTCATGATTTCAATGAAATTCTTCCCGTAGAACTCCCTCGGCCACCCGAAGACGTTGGCCGCGAAGTCGGCGCCCGAACCATTGAAATCGTTGCCGGATTTGAAGGAGTTCAGAAGCATCCAGCAGAAAGGGAAAAGGAGGCTGATGGCGTAAGTGAGGAACAGCGCGAAGACGAACCACTTCGTCAAAGCGAAAGTGAGGTTCTTCCTTCGGCGCTTGGGGGCAGGGGCATCCGCCAAAAAACTCAAATCTTCCATATCAGTAATCCACGTCCTCGTATTTCTTGCTCATCACCTTGCGGGTGAAGAGGATCAAGGGCGCCCAGATGGCGGAGGCGAGCAAGCCCTCCGCGGCGGCTTCGCAATATTGGGCCGGCCCAGCATCGGGGCCCGCCGCGTTGAAGATATTCAAGGCGATGGTCCCCGTATATCCCAAATCTCCCGTGAGCAAATAAGGCTGCAGATAAAGGGTCAATACATTGGTCATTCCGAGGACCACCAAGGTCACGATGGTCGGCCAAATGCAGGGGATGACGATTTTGAACAATTCCTTCCACGGGCCCGCGTGGTCGATGCGTGCGGATTCGAAAAGCTCCTTCGGGATCCTGCCGATGGCGCCGGAGAGGAGGATGACGTTATAGCCGATCCCCGCCCAGACGCAGTAGAGGATGACCATCCATTCTGAGCTAGGCCATTTGGCGAAGAGATCGCCCAAGCCGATGTATTGCCATGGGGCTTTGAAAGCGAAGGTCAAAGCGACGATCGGGATGATGTTGGGCAGGAAGAAGATCACCCGGAAAAGATTCGCCAGCGGCATCTTTTTGGAAAGGAAATAAGCGAAGAGGACCGCCAAAGGCAAAGAGACGAAGATGGTGATGAAGCCGATGAGCAGCGAATTGAGCAAAATGACTTGCGAGGTGTTGAGCCAAGGGACGCCCGGGACGGTGACGGTCGATTGGAACAGCTTCCGGAAGATGGATGCGAATTGGTCGAACCCGCACCACTCATACGCACCGGTGCGGTTATTCCCACGCTGGAAGGCGTGAAGCAGCGAATTGATGTTGACGAAGGACCACGTCAAAACGAACTGCAGGACGGGGTAGGCGAGCAAAATGGCGACGAAGATGTAGTCCTTCGCCTTCCCCGGGAGGCGGAACCTCTTTCCGCGATGAGGCAAGCTCTCTTCCATATCAATTCCCCTTCCGCGTCAGGCTTACGTTGTCGACGTCGATGGCGTTCCCGTTCCCAAAGAAGCGAAGGCGCAGGGAATAAGTCCCCTCGGGCGCGGTCAAAGTTTCTTGGTAGCTCTTCCAGGAAGCGGAATCCAAATCGATGCGGACCGTCTGGATTTCATCGGCCTCATACGAGCCCAGGAAAGCGACTTCGGCGTATCCGCCTTGCCCCTTCGCGTCGAAACAAAGCTCATGGATGAATCCATCGTAAACCGAATCGACGGTCTGCTCCAAATACCCAAGCCCAGAGATCTCGGCCCCATAGGAGGAGTTCTGGCCATAGGTTCCGCCGCGAGCGTAATTGTTCTCCCCTTCAGCCTCCCCGACGGTCGCGTATTTCCAACCATAGTTATCTTGGGGGTGGGAAGAGAGGTATTCGAAGTCCCCGTTGGCGATTTTGTCCACCTTCGGATAGGAGACCGGGGAAGAGGGATAATCCGACAAAGAAGCCCCGGAGACGGTGACGGAGGCATCGTGTTCGGTATAAGGCTGATCCATGAAAGGGCGGTACATCACCCAATCCACGTACATATAGTCGGTCTCGAATTCGCTCATGCCGACGAACCCGGCGTTGTTGGGGAACCAGTTCCCCAGCCAGATTCGGGTCTCCAAATCCGGGATGAATTCACGGTTGACCGCGGTGACCACCCCATCGACGTAGTAGACGATGCAGGCGGGATCGGTGAACCAATCGAAGCCGAAGGTATGGAATTCCCCATCCGACAAGCTGACGGGGGAATCCTCTTTAAAAGAAGAGACGTCGACGTCTTCGCTGATGTTGTATTGCTCGGTAACGTAATTGGTGTTGAGGACGTTCTTGAAGGAAATGACGCTGCTGCTTTTCCCGCCGGGGAGCTCGATGTCGATCTCGTGGTTATCATTGACCCCGGATTCGGTGGCTTGGTTGGCGTAAGTCCAGAACGCCGTGCAAGCGCCAAGACGCGGCAGGACTTTCATCCGGACTTGATACCGTCCCGGACGGGTGCGGAATTTCGAGATCAATGCGGCCCCCGTGTTGCGCCCATCTTTCAGCGTGCCCACCCCAGAGATTTCGTCTTTGGCGTAATAAAGCCCGTTCCCGCGCAGGATCAGAACCCCATCGTCGGTATAGGAGACGTTCCCGGGGACGACTCCCCCGTTGCCCGATCCCCAAGCCCCGTCCCCAATGGTCCAAAGCTCCGAATCGACCCCGCCGGTAAAATCGTCGAAAACGGCGTTCTCATCATCGAACTTCGCCCCAAAGCTCAAGGGCAAATCGTCCCCGGAGGCGAGGCTTTCGTCAATAGACAACGCCTCGGAGCTTCCTTCGGCTTCCCCTTGGCCGCAGGAGGGCAGGCAAAACAAAGAAGCGGAAAGGCAAAGCAGGACGGCGAATCGGGTTTTCGTGCGTGATTTCATCTTCATAGGTTAAAATATTGTAACGCAACTGGAAGCGCTAACAAGCCATTTTTCTTAAAGTTTAAAAATAGGTTTTGTTTTTGAATTTTCCGCTATTTTTTTCTCCACTTATTCTTATAATAAAGAACAAAACAACGCGTTTTTTCACGAAGTTAGTAAATGGGAGGTAGCTTTATGAAAAGAAAAACCACAATCATCGCGGCCGCATTGGCGGGGCTATTGCTTTCCGGAATGGCCGGATGCAGCCAATCCGGCGGCGGTGACAGCGACGTCCTTCGGATCGTCTGCCTGAACAAAGGCTACGGCAAAGAATGGATTGAGGACTTAGCGGGGATTTGGGAAGAGCAAAACCCGGGGAAGAGGATCGAATTGGACGCCAACGCCCAAGCCTCCACCCTCATCAGCAAGCACCTGGCTTCCAAAAACAACTCCGATGACGTCTACATCTCCGTCGGCAAGAACTGGCTCACCTACGCCGGAAGCGGCAAATTCGCCCCTTTGGACGACCTGATGGAAGAAGAAGTCGACGGGGCCAAAGTCAAAGATCGCGTCAACGCCGAATTCGCTTCCTCTTTGAAGCAAACCGGCAACGATGGGCAGGAGCATACCTACCACCTTCCCTGGACCCGGGGCATCGGGGGCATCTACTACAACGCCAAATTGCTCCGCCAAGTGAAAGGGTGGGAGAACAAAGTCCCCAGCACCACCGCCGAGCTTCTGCAGTTGGTCTCCGACATCAAAGCCGCCAAGCTCACCTCCGGGGTCAATTTGGTGAAGCCCTTCGTCTACACCGGGGCCAACACCGACTACTTCGATTACACGGTCCTTTCCTGGTGGGGGCAGCTCGCCGGGAAGGAAGCGATCTCTTCTTTCTTGGAATACTCCTCCGCGGAGGTTTTTGACTACACCAAAACCGACGGGGCCTATTCCAAACTCAAGCAAGCCACCGAGACCTGGTATCAGATCTTCGGCGATTCCAGCAACTATGTGGATGGCTCTTTGTCCAAGTCCAACGACGCCGCTCAGCAGGATTTCCTCAACGGAAAGGCGGTCATGATGATGGACTGCGACTGGATCTACAATGAGATGCTCAACTACAACACCAAAGACCATACCCTCCCCGCTTCCATGGAACTCGCCATGATGGAGACCCCCACCATCACGGGGGCGGCCTATCCCAATACCTATTACGTCGTCGGCGACGACCAATATATGGCGATCCCCGCCTCCTCCGCTCACCAAGAAGACGCCAAATCGTTCCTGAAGCTCGTCGTCTCCAACCAGGGCTGCCAAACCTTCTTCGAGAAGGCCCACGGTTTCTTGGCCTATAACTTCACCCCCACCTCCTCCGGGGACGCCTACATGGATTCGGTTTTGAATGTGCGCTCCTCCATGGGCGATTGCTTCACCAAATATTCCCCAAGCCCCCTTTACATCAATGGGAACCTCGACATCTGGGGAAGCGCGGCCCTACGTCCCTTCTATTCCCTCCTTTCAAGCTCTTCCACCGTCGAATCCGAATTCGAGAAAATCAAAACCACCACTTCCCAATCTTGGGGCGAATGGGTGAAGAACTGGGGCGAATGAAATGCCTTTGAAACAGCAAATCGACGCCGTCCTTCCTTTTTTGGAACGCGCAAAAGAGGGAAAGGCGGTCGCTTTCTTAGGGGGTCAGAAAGTCTTGGCCTTCCCGCAGAGGAGGGGCGATTGCCGCTATCCTTACGGGGAAGACGGGCTTCTGCTTTGGGCTTGCTCCTCCGGCTATCTCTACAGCGCCGAATCCTCCTTCCATATCTTTGAGAAGAAAGAAGAGGGCAAACAGCCCGTCCTCTGCTTTTATGGGGGATGCGAAAAAGGGCAATCCTACGACCCCGTCTCCTTGACCGGGGTGGGGAGAAGAAGCTTCGTCGATGGGGAGGGGCGGTGCTGCCTCTTCACCCCAAATTACGCTTTGTACTTCGTGAGGAAGGACTCCATCCTCTACGCGCTCCGCTGCTTCGTAGGAAAAGACAAAGCCCTTTATTTCTCTTTGTTCTGCCGCAACGAAGGCGGGAAAGAGGAAAACCTTGAGCTCGTCTCCTATTTCAACCCCTTGCTTTGCCATGGCGGGGAAAGCGAAGAAAACAAATGGTTCAAAAAGTCCGTTTCTTCCAAAGAAGGGTTCCTCTTCGAAACCGTTGAGGACATCAGCCGGGAAATCCACCTCCGCCACAAAGGGTTCCTGCAAAGGAACTTGCCGAAGGAAGCGGAAATCGAAAGCACGACCTCGCGCCTTGATTTCTCTTACGGAAAGCAGGAATACATCGGCATCTCCCCTTGCTTGGACCAAGGCCATTTCCAGCAGGATAAGACCGTCACTTCTTTCTCCGACACCGCGATCGCCTCCGACATCGTCCGCTTCCGATTGAAAGGAAAAGAAGAGTTCTCCCTCCATTACCGTTTCTCCACCCTCAACCAGGCGGAGGATTTCTCGGAAGAGGAAGTGGAACGCCAGCTCCAATTCAAGCAAAAGGAGCACGATTCGGTTTTCCTCTCCCCCACCGCTTTGTCCTTCCACTTCGAGGAAGAGGGGCCAAAGGAGCAGGAAATCGCCTCGTTCAATTCCTTTTTGCCCTTCTTGGAAGAACAAGTCCGTTATGGGGCCCTGGCCAAGGATTCCAGCGGATCTTTGCTCGGGGTCCGCGACGTGGCCCAGATGATCGAGGGGGCTTTGATCTACGACCCCATCCACTGCCGGGCCAAAATCAAAGAGCTCTTCGATTTCGAATACCAAAACGGGAGGTTCCCCCGTCAATATTCCCTCCCCAGCGGCAACGAAGACCCCCGCATCGACGACCGCGCCTTCATCGACCAAGGGCAATGGGTCATCTCGATGCTCTACAGCTACCTCAGCTTTACCGGGGATGCCTCGATTTTGGAGGAAGAGGAAACCTTCTATCTCCCCATCGGAGGGAACAAAGCCCACAAAATCGAGGAGACCTCCACCCTTTACGATCACCTCAAACGGGCGACCTCCTATCTGCTCTCCAACCTCGATTCCGACTCCGGATGCCTCCATATTCTTTATGGGGACTGGAACGACGCGGTCGATGGGCTCGGGACCAGCAGCGATCCTTCTCGCCCCTTCGGCAACGGAGTCTCCGCGATGGCGACGTTCCATCTCGTCAAAAACCTTTTGGAGATGAGCCGAATCGCCTCCGCGAAAGGGGAAGGGGAATATGCGCAAAGCTTGCTGAGAATCCGCGAAAAGCTCATCCTCGATGCGAAAAAGACGCTTATCGAATCCAAAGGCGGGGAGCTTCGGATCATCCATGGATATGGAGAAAACGACTCCTTCCGGGTCGGCTCCTTCTCCGACGTCGATGGGAAAAGCAGAGTCGGAGTGGCTTCCCCCGCCTACTACGTGATCGGGGGGCTTTACCAAGGGGAAGAGGAAATCAAGTCGTCCATTCTCTCCGCCTATAAGAAGCTCGATTCCCGTTACGGGCTTTTGACCTTCTCCCCCGGCTTCGGCCCGGAAGCGCATAAGGTCGGAAGGATCGTCAACCTCCCCATCGGGACCGCGGAGAACGGCTCGGTCTACATCCATGCGTCCATGTTCGGGGTCTCTTCTTTGTTCGAGCTCAATGAGCCGGAAGCGGCCTTCGCCCAATTGGAAAAACTTCTCCCCCTCAACCATGAATTCGTCTCCACCACCCCCTTCGTCATGCCCAACTCCTACATCCATGAGCCTTCCATCCAAGTGGACGGGGAATCCATGAACGATTGGTACACGGGATCCTCGAACACCTTATTGAAGCTTTTGGTCAAGGATCTGTTCGGCTTCCGCCCCTCTCCGGATGGGCAGTTAGCTTTCTACCCAAGCCGTTTCTTCCCGTCTAAAGAAGCCGCCATGAGGCTCTCCTTCCGGGGACGCCCGGTTCGCATCCATTACCAAAACCAAGGAAAAGGGAAACGTTCCATCCTCGTGGACGGGCAGCCCCAGGATCTAATGCCGAATCCCGCGGGGATCTTGGGCTTCCGTTTGGACGCCCCTTCCTTCTCACTCATCGAAATCATCGACTGAAAAGATGGCATCCGCTTCGCACGGATGCTTTTTTGTTTGCCAATATGTAAAACTTTATTTGACATAAGGTTTTACAATTTGATTTTTGGAAATCTAGTCCCCATCGATGTTTTTCCGTTTTTTATGTCAAATCCTGTCAAATTTTGTTTTACAGAATGTAAAAGATTGTTTTACATCGAACGCCATTCTTTGGCGTCCATGTCGAGGAAAAAGAAGCGAAAAGCAGAGGGTTTTAGCCAAAAACATCCGATCGCAACGCGGCTTTCAGGTTTTATCTGCACTTACTCAACAACATATGCACAAGGTTTACAAAAATGTAAAAGATTCTTTTACATCCTTCCATTTGACAGGATAAAACGACAGAAAATGACATTTTAAGAAATTCGATGGCATCGTGCTTTTTTGCTATTTTGACACTTTAAGTACCATAAAAATGACATTTTAAAAATCGGATGTTATAATCCCAAAGGAGGTTGTCTATGAATCTTGGATTTGAAAGTGAAAATATCGAATTTAAGGAATCGTTAGCCGAAAAAGACGAAGCCCTAAAAGACATTTGTGCCATCTTGAACAAGAAAAGAATGGGGACGTTGTATTTCGGCGTCAAAAACAACGGAGACATCGTGGGAGTTGAAGTCGGAGCGAAAACCGAATCCGATTTTGCCATGCGCCTTTCTCAGACGATCCAGCCAGCCCCTTTTTACTCCATCGCTTTAAACAAAGACAATGAAGGCCGCTGTTTCCTCGAAATTAACTTCGAAGGGAAAAACGTCCCCTATCGTTACAAAGGAACATATTACCTGCGCAACGGGGAAAGAAGCGAAGTGATGCCTTCCTCCGTTCTAGAACGTTACATCCTCGAAAAGCAAAAGGATTACTCCTTGTGGGAAAACAGCCCCAGCGAAGCCACCATATCGGATTTGGATGAAGACCTGATTGCGTCGGTCCGCAAGACAGCCAACGAAAGCAACAAACTAAAAATCCTCAGCGATACTCCAGAAGGTATTTTAAAAGAGCTCCGTTTGCTGACAAAAAACGGAGAAGTCAACAAAGCGGGAGAAGCCCTCTTTTCGAAGTACCGTCCCTATGCGGTAAAATTTGGCATCGTCGCTGACGACAAAGGATTGGATTATCTCCAAATGGAAAAAGCCTATGGGAATATTTTCCAATTGATCGATGAGAGCTTTGCCTTCGTTTTAAATGCGATTTCCTTCCAGCCGCTGAAATCCGCCACGGCCATCCAGCGAGAGATGATTCCGGAGATTCCGCGCCCCGCCTTGCGCGAAATCATCGTCAATATGTTCGCGCATTCCGACTACTCATCCCCCATGGAGCACCGGATCACCGTCTATCAAAACCGAATCGAATTCTACAATCCTGGGCTGTTCCCCGCCAACGCGACCCCAGAGGAGTTCGCCAACAAAGAAATCGACCCCGTCGATAAAAACGGGAAAATCCTAAAAGTGCTTTTTGGCGCGAATTATATTGAACATTTCGGAACGGGATTCACCAAAGTCTTCCAAATATTCGATAAAGAAAAAATAACCTATGGTTATCGGGAGAATCAAAACGGATTTTGCTTCATCATATACCGAAAAAACCGCTATTACATCGATGAATCCCTGTCTGAGTATTCCAAAGTCATGAGCGTCATGCAGCAGGACAACTACGTCACGGTAGAAAAAATCGCCGAGCTTCTGGGCAAATCGAAATCGACCATTTCCCGTTATGTCAAAACGCTCCAAGAAGACGGGAAGATTTCCCGCGGAGATTCCAAAAAATTCCCCAGATGGGAAATAAAAAAATAATCCCGATAAGCATCAAGCAAAATGACATTTTAAGAAAATCGATAACACCGTGCTTTTTTGCTATTTTGACACTTTAAGTACCATAAAAATGACATTTTAAAAA
>ERZ808240.100-NODE-100-length-110736-cov-13.226498_pt1 | contig 110736 bp, 103 predicted proteins | sample MGYA00521084_ERZ808240 | MGnify/ENA primary metagenome ERZ808240 (study PRJEB31516, sample SAMN03275571) | gut metagenome | biome: mammalia-associated habitat; material: feces | host: Papio cynocephalus | place: Kenya | collected 2012-08-06 ...
ATGACGGGCATGGTGGTCAGCCCCGCCAGCTCACAGGCGTGTTTGCGGCGGTGGCCTGCGATCAGCTCATAGCCGCCGTCCTCCCGTGGCCGTGCCAGCGCGGGGACGAGAACGCCGTACTCCTTGACGCTTTCGGCGGTTTCCTGCATGGACGCATCCTCCCGCACCTGAAAGGGATGATCCGGGAACGGATGCAGCTCAGAGAGCGGAATCTGAACAACTACTTCCTGCTGCGGTTTCGGCTTTTTGGATGGCGCGGGCTTTTTGCCCGGTTCCTTCTGCACGGTTTTTTCAGGCATTGTGTTCCTCCTGTCGGCATCTGATTTTGGGTACAAAAAAAGGACATTTCTTCTTTTCAGAGGAAATGTCCTGATTTCTTGGACGGGCTGACAGCCCACCCAAACGGTATTTAGTTTTTGTCGTTACTATAACACCCCCTACGATATAACTACTTCGCGGCTCGATTTCTCGGTTTGGAAAAGGATGAAAAACCTTGCCAGATAACCGAAAACCCTTGATATACGGGGCTTTTCCGGTTTGTCGTAATTATACCGTAGTGGCATAGTTGTGCCAGTTTGTTATATGCCAACGGGGTTGCATTGAAGGACATTCAGGAATGGTTGGGACACAGCGATATTGGGACAACCTCCAATACTTACACTCATCTGGATTATAGCAATAAGGTTTCTTCTGCAAATGCCATTCTGCCTTGCTACCCTCAAACTCTCCGGGCGGAGCCTATCGGACAATAAAAAATTGCTCCGAAGCATAACGCATCGAAGCAATTTTTGGTGCCGGTGGCGGGGGTCGAACCCGCACGGGTTATTAGCCCAACGGATTTTGAGTCCGCCTCGTCTGCCAATTCCAACACACCGGCATACCTTTATAAACACCCGACTACACACACTTCCGAAGAAACAGGAGGGATATGCAGGAGGGATGTTGATTAAATTTGAATCACCGCATCAAAAAAGTGATGGATTTGCAACACCTTTTCCGAAGAGAGGGAAATCAGAGGTAGCACATTTTGAGTCCACCTCGTCTACCAATTCCAACACACCGGCAGGCGTGTTTACAGTATAGTACAGATTCCGGAAAAATGCAAGAGAAAGTTTCTTCTTGGGTTTCGGCGAATCAGCCGTCAAAGGCTATTCACAGGCAAAATACCTGCTAAACGAAGAAAAAGGGAAAAAATTCGCTCCAATTTGTGGTATAATTGAATCACGACAAAGCAAAAACCAAACGAAAAGGAGTGAACTCCTCCACGGCTCATTATACCACAGCTCTTGCCGATTGAATCAGAGGTTTCCTGATCAGAGGTTCCATAGCTGTACCCCCGATACCGGGTGACAAGTATTGGGGGTACATATCAATTTTCCCGGAGCTGTTCTTTCGCATTTACGGAACCTGAACGCCGAAGGCCTGGATCTTCCGGCGAAGCTCGTCTGCGTCGCCGTGGAAGACGATGCCCGGCATACCGGTGCGTTCGGCGCCTTCGATGTTCTGGGCGGAATCGTCAATAAACAGACACTCCTGAGGGATAAGCCGGAACGTCTTGTACAGCAGACGGTAAATCTCTGCTTCCGGTTTGACCAGCTTGACATCGGCGGAAATGAGCGTGCCGTCAAAGTACTGACTGCCGGGAACCCGCGGCCAGTATTCGTGCTGGCGGTAGCTGGCGTTGGACAGCAGATACACACCGTATCCCGCCTTTTTCAGGTCCCTTACCAGCTGTTCCATACCGGCGATGGGGAGGATGGGGCGATCCCATCGGTCGATCAGCAGGTGCGCCGTCTTGTGGAGCCGCTGGGGGAGGCGGCGGCACATGCTCTCGGCTGCTTCGGCCTCGGTCATGGAGCCGCGATCCATCTTCGCCCACTCCAGCGAGAGGTAGACGTTGTTCAGAAGCAGCCGTCTGTCCGCGCCCTGAACGCCTACGGCGTCCAGAAAATAGTCCCGGTCAAAGCGCAGAAGGACGTTGCCCATGTCGAAAATGATGTTCTTGATCATCAGACGATCTTCACCTTTCCTTTGGTAGCCCGGAACACAATGACCAGCGAAACGATGGTCGTCAGGGTCAGAATGGTGGCCAGGGCTGCGGTGGTGCCGTCGCTCATGCGGACGACCTCCTGATAAATGGCAACGGCGATGGTGGAGGTCTTGCCGGAATAGAGCGTGATGGAGCTGCTCAGCTCGTTGATGCAGGTGATCCAGCTGAGGACTGCGCCGGACATGATGCCGGGCAGCATCATCCGCGCCGTGACCGTGAAGAAGATCTTCATGGGCGGCACGCCAAGATTGATGGACGCTTCCTCAATAAACGGATACGCTGACACAGTTCGCCGGTACCGGCAGCGATGACTTCCACATCGATATGGGGTACTTGGCCTCGAACCGGGCAACGCCCACGTTCAGAGGATCGGCGTCGTGGGGGGGAGTAGACGACCGGCTTGCCGGTGTAGTCCTCAGGAGCTTTCTCGGCGGGAGCAGCGGTGGTATCCTGAGCGGCGGGATCGGCGCGTTCCGCGCAGAAACCCTCCTCGTAAAATGGATTATAGCACTGCTTCCGTGATTTTGCAACAAAAAAATAGTTACAATCCGGCAATATTCAGCAGATTGAACGTGTCTGGTAAACAAATACCGATGAAAGGACGTATTATATGGAAAAAATACCGGGACTTTCACAGGAAAGTCCCGGTACCCGGCATCATATTGCGTTTACCCTTCCAGACTGACGTATTTCAAAGAGACCCAGCCCTTATCGGTGCAGCCCCAGGTGGTTTCGCCCACGGTGACCTGATAGAAGATCTTGATCACCTCGTCCGTGTACAGCTTGCCCACGGAATCGTAGCCCGTGCCGGGGCCGCTGCGGATGTTCAGCTCGTCGGTGGTGACGATGCCCTCCACGGTCTTGCCCACGTCGGTGCCGTCCTGATAGACGTAGCTCATGGAGATCCAGCCCTTGTCGGTGCAGCCCCAGGTGGTGTCGCCGTAGGTGAACTGCTCCAGAACCTTGACCCGGTCGCCGCTGTTGTAGGAGCCGACGGATTCATAGGTGGTGCCGGGGCCGCTGCGGATGCGCAGACCGTCGGCGGTGACGATGCCCTTGGCGGACTTGGAGCCGGTGGTGCCGTCCTGATAGACGTAGTTCAGGGAGATCCAGCCCTTGGAGATACGGCCCCAATCGCCGCTCTTTTCCAGAATCTCCACCCGGTCGCCGTATTTCAGGCTGCCGACCCGGTCGCCGTCGGTACCGGCGGAGCTGCGGATGTTCAGCTCCTGGGTGTTGACGATGCCCTTGGCGACGGTGGTGGTGCTGCCGTTGCCGGTGGTGTTATTGGTGGTATTGTTGGTCGTGTTGTTCGTCGTATTGCCGCCGGTAGTCGTGCCGGTGGTGTTGACGTACTCCATCTTGATCCAGCCCTTGGAGGTGCGGCCCCAGCCGTCCTTGGTTTCCAGGATGGTGACCACGTCGCCCTTGGAATAAGATCCGACGATCTTGCCGGCTTTGCTGGCCTCGTCCCGGACGTTCAGATTGCTGGCGTTGATGACGCCCTTAATATTCTGGGTGTCATTGCTGCCGGTGGTGGTGTTGTCCGACGGTGCGGTGGTGGGCTGAGACGCATCGGGATCGGTCTCGCTGCTGGCGGAGCCGTCCTGGGAAGTGAACATCTTCACATAGTCCATGCAGATCCAGCCGCTGACGGGGGTGCTGATCATGCCCCAGGTGATATTGGCAATGGTCTCCTGACGCAGGATCTCCACCACGGTGCCGGCGTCGATGGTGCCGGTAACGTTGGCGTCCTTGCTGGGGATGACCCGGACGCTGATCTGGTTGGTGACGGTACCCATATTCTCGTTATATACGATGGGCTCCGTGGTGGTGGGGGGAACCGTCTCCTGGGTGGGAGCGGAGGTGCCCGACATATCCAGATTGAGGGAGGGAGTCGTGTTCGGTTGGGTATCGGAATTGTTTTTCTTACAGCCGGAGAACATACCGACTACCATAAGTACGATCAGGATCAGGCTCAAACCTTTTTTAAGCCTGCAAGCGTTGGAGAAATTCATGGCGTAACCTCACTTTCGTCTCATTTCTCTAACATATTATAGCGAGAAAGGGGGAAGGTGTCAATAGGATAAGAATTTCTTAATGTAATTTCCAGCGGTTTCCACGGTTTTGGACGCCGGAAAGGGGAAAATGAAAGCGGCAAATTTCTCGCCAAGGCTTGACAATAGAGGCCATTCAATGGTAAAATACTGGGGAATTTAATATCGCGATGAACGGAAAGAGTACCGTGCTTCGCACCCAAAGAGAGTCCGGGTCGGCGGCTGAAAGCCCGGGCGGTGCCGCGGGCGGGAAAGTGCGTCCGGGAGCGAAAGCGTCAGCAAAAAGTGATAAATGAGAGTGGAACCGCGAGCTTTGCCCGCCTCTTGTATGCAGTTACAAGGGGCGTTTTCTTTTTGCAACGGTATAAAACAAATCAGTATGCGCTACATTATATTAAATGGAGGAAAGAAATATGTATCTGTACAATTCCCTGACCCATAAAAAGGAGCTGTTCGTTCCCAACGACCCCAACCTGGTAAAAATGTATACCTGCGGCCCCACGGTGTACCATTACGCCCACATCGGCAACCTGCGCACCTACATTATGGAGGATGTGCTGGAAAAGACCCTGCGGTATCTTGGCTACAACGTCAAGCGGGTCATGAACATCACCGACGTCGGCCATCTGGCCTCCGACGCCGATACCGGCGAGGACAAGATGCTCAAGGGCGCCCGGCGGGAGCACAAGACCGTCATGGAGATCGCGAAATACTACACCGATGCCTTTTTTGCCGACTGCGACAAGCTGAACATCAAGCGTCCCGACGTGGTGGAGCCTGCGACCAACTGCATTGGCGAGTATATCCACATGGTGCAGACACTTCTGGACAAGGGCTGCGCCTATCTAGCCGGGGGCAACGTGTACTTTGACACCTCCACTTTGAAGCAGTATTATGTCTTCAACGACCACGACGAGGAAAACCTCGCGGTGGGCGTCCGGGAGGGCGTGGAGGAGGACGCCAACAAGAAGAACAAAAACGACTTCGTCCTCTGGTTCACCAAGAGCAAATTTGAGGATCAGGCGCTGAAATGGGATTCCCCCTGGGGCGTGGGCTATCCCGGCTGGCATATCGAATGCTCCTGCATCGCGATCAAGCACTTAGGCGAGTATCTGGACATCCATGCCGGCGGCATCGACAACGCCTTTCCCCACCACACCAACGAGATCGCCCAGTCCGAAAGCTATCTGGGTCACAAGTGGTGCAACTACTGGTTCCACGTTCACCACCTGAATACGGACAGCGGCAAAATGAGCAAATCCAAGGGGGAATTTCTCACCGTGAGCCTGCTGGAGCAGAAGGGCTACGACCCCATGGCCTACCGGCTGTTCTGCCTGCAAAGCCACTACCGCCGGAATCTGGTGTTCAGCTGGGAAAATCTGGACAACGCCGTCGCGGCCTACGACAAGCTGATCGCCAGGATCGCCGCCCTGAAAAAGGACGGCGAGGTGGACGCCGACGCATTTAATAAGCTGAAGGAGCGCTTTGTGGGCGCGCTGAACGGCGACCTGAACACTTCCGTGGCCGTCACCGCCCTGTACGATGTGCTGAAGGCCAAGTGCAGCGACGCCACCAAGCTGGCGGCCATTGCCGACTTTGACCGGGTGCTGTCCCTGAATCTGCTGTCCGCCGCCGAGGCACTGCGGGAGAAGCAGACGCAGGAGGAGCAGGCGTCCGCCGACCCGGAGATCGACGCGCTGGTCGCCGCCAGAACCGAGGCAAAGAAGGCGAAGAACTTCGCCGAAGCGGACCGCATCCGGGACGAGCTGAAAGCGAAGGGCATCGAGATCATCGATACGCCCCAGGGCGCGAAATGGAGAAAAGTATGAAGCTGCTGATCCTGGACGGCAACAGCGTCATTAACCGCGCCTATTTCGGCGTCAAGCCCCTGACCACCCGGGACGGGCTGTATACCCACGCCATTTACGGCTTTCTCAACATTCTGGAACGGATGGAGAAGGAGGAGCAGCCCGAGGCGGTGTGCGTGGCCTTCGACCTCCACGGCCCCACCTTCCGGCACCTGAAATACGAGGGCTACAAGGCCACCCGTCACGCTATGCCCGAGGAACTGGCGCAGCAGATGCCCATTATGAAGGACGTTCTGCGGGCGATGAACATTCCCATCTACGAATGTCAGGGCTGGGAGGCCGACGATGTTATCGGCACCGTGGGTAAAATCTGCTCCCAGCAGGGCTGGGAGTGCGTCATCGTCACCGGCGACCGGGATTCTCTCCAGCTGATCAATGAAAATGTCCACGTTAAGCTGGTGATCTCCAAGCCGGGGCAGACCACGACCACGCTGTTCGACGAGGAAAAATTCCGGGAGGAATACGGCTTTGAGCCGAAAAAGCTCATCGACCTGAAGGCCCTCATGGGGGATTCCTCCGACAATATTCCGGGGGTGGCGGGCGTCGGCCCCAAGACTGCCAAGGAGCTGCTGGCGAAATTCGGCAGCCTGGACGGGGTGTATGCCCATCTGGACGACCCTTCCATCCGCCCCAAGCTCCGGGAAAAGCTGGAAGCGGGGAAGGAGAACGCCTATCTTTCCTTCGACCTCGCCACCATCCGGCCGGATGCCCCCATCGATTTTGCGCCGAAGGACGCCATCGTTCAGCCCTATAACCGGCTGGAGCTGTACCGGCTGTTCCAGAAGCTGGAATTTGTGCGGCTGATCGACAAATACGGCCTGCGGGGCGCGGAGGCGGACGCTCCCAAGCCGGAGCAGAAGGTGCAGTCCCTTCCCCGGCGGGAGGATATGCCCGGTGATGTGGACACCTGCGCCGTGTACCTTGCGGGGGACGGCAGCGTGGGCCTTGCCTGGGGGGAGGGCGTCTGCGCGCTGACGCCTATGGAAGCCCAGATGGGGCAGCTGTCCATTGCCGGGAAGAAGCTGATCTTCCACGACAGCAAAACCGCCATGCACCGGCTGGACGAGCTGGGGATACAGGCGGGGGACTGTGTCTTTGACACGGCGCTGGCGGCCTATGACCTGAACCCTTCGTCCTCTGATTATACCGTTTCCAAGCTGGCGACCAATTATCTGGGATCGAGCGTGGAGGACGCCGACGCTGCGGCCTGCGCCGAAGCTTTGTGGCACCTGCGGCCGGTGCTTGCCGGGGAGCTGGAAAAGAACGGCATGGAAAGGCTTTACCGGCAGATCGAGCTGCCCCTGTGCCGGGTGCTTTACCGCATGGAAAACCGGGGCATCTGTATTGACCGGGAGCAATTACGGCAGTTCGGCGACATGCTTTCCCGGCGGATCTCCGACTGCGAGACGCTGATCTTCTCCTATTCCGGCGGAGAATTCAACATCAATTCCACCCGCCAGCTGGGAGAGCTGCTGTTTGAAAAACTGGGGCTTCCACCGGTGAAAAAGACGAAAACCGGCTATTCCACCAACGCGGAAGTTCTGGAAAAGCTGAAAAACAAACACCCCATCATCCCGGCCATCATGGATTACCGGATGCTGACCAAGCTGAAATCCACCTACGCCGACGGCCTGATGAAGGAGATCCGGGAGGACGGGCGGATTCACACCACCTTCCAGAATCTGGTAACGGCCACGGGGCGGCTGTCCTCTACGGAACCCAATCTCCAGAATATCCCGGTCCGCACGGATCTGGGCGCGGAGATACGGAAAATGTTCATTCCCAAGCCCGGCTGTGTGCTGGTGGACGCGGACTACAGCCAGATCGAGCTGCGGGTGCTGGCGCATATTGCCGGCGACGATGCCATGCGCAAGGCGTTCTGCGACCATGTGGACATCCACACGGCCACGGCCGCCCAGGTGTTCGGTGTGCCGGTGGAGGAGGTCACCCCCTTGCAGCGCCGCCATGCCAAGGCTGTCAATTTCGGCATCGTCTACGGCATTTCCGAGTTTTCCCTGGCGGAGGACATCGGGGTTTCCCGCTATGAAGCCCGGGCGTATATCGACAATTATCTGAACAACTACCGGGGCGTGAAGGAATACATGCACAAGGTGGTGGCGGATGCCCGGGAAAAAGGCTACACCGAGACGCTGTACGGCCGCCGCCGGTATATCCCGGAGCTGAAAAGCAGCAATTTCAACGTCCGCAGCGGGGCGGAGCGCATTGCGCTGAACACGCCCATTCAGGGAACGGCGGCGGATCTGATCAAGCTCGCCATGATCCGGGTAGAAAACGCCCTGAACGAAAAATACCCTGACGCAAAGCTCCTTTTGCAGGTACACGACGAGCTGATCGTGGAATGCCCGGAGGGCATTGCCCGGGAGGTGGCGGCGCTGGTCAGCCGGGAGATGGAAAACGTGGCATCTCTCAGCGTGCCGCTGACGGCGGAAGCAAAATTCGGAAAGAGCTGGTACGCGGCAAAATGAGAATCACGCACATGACGGCGGAGCACGTCCCTCAGGTCGCGGCGCTGGAAAAGGTCTGCTTTTCCGACCCGTGGAGCGAGAAAAGCGTCGCTTCCGAGCTGGAAAACCCTCTTTCCTGCTGGCTTGTGGCGCAGGAGGGGGAAACCGTGGCGGGCTATGTCGGCTCCCAGACGGTGCTGGACGAGACGGACATGATGAACGTCGCCGTCCATCCGGACTTCCGGCGGCAGGGCGTCGCCCGGGCGCTGATCCTGGCGCTGATCGGGGAACTGAAGAAACGGGGAAGCCGCTGCCTGACTTTGGAGGTTCGCACGTCCAACGACCCCGCCCGTGCCCTCTATGAATCGCTGGGCTTTGCCCATGTGGGAACCCGCCGGAATTACTATCATAATCCCACAGAAGACGCTCTCATTCTGAGAAAGGAGTGGGAAATTTGAACATTTTAGCTGTGGAATCCTCCTGTGACGAGACCGCCGTTGCCATTGTCCGGGACGGGCGGGAGGTCTTAACGGACTGCATCGCGTCTCAGGTCGATCTGCACCGCATTTACGGCGGCGTGGTGCCGGAGATCGCGTCCCGGAAGCACATTGAAGCCATCTACGGTCTGGCGGATCAGGCGCTGGCGCGGACGGGGCTGTCCAGAAACGACATCGACGCCGTGGCCGTGACCTATGCCCCCGGGCTGATCGGCGCGGTGCTGGTGGGCGTGAACTTCGCCAAGGCGGCGGCGCTGGCGCTGGGGAAGCCCCTGATCCCGGTTCACCACATCCGGGGACATATTGCCGCCAATTACATTGCTTATCCCGAGCTGGAGCCGCCGCTTCTGTGTCTGGTTGTGTCCGGCGGCCACACGATGATCGTGGAGGTCAAGGACTACACGGATATGAACATTCTCGGCACGACCCTGGACGACGCGGCGGGGGAATCCTTCGACAAGGTCGCCCGGGTGCTGGGGATGCCCTATCCCGGCGGCGCGGCGCTGGACAGGGCCGCAAGGCAGGGAGACGAGACGAAATATGTCCTTCCCCGAAGCAAGCCCGGTGAAAATCCCTACAATATGAGCTTTTCCGGGCTGAAAACCGCGGCGTTGAACCTGATCCACCACGCCGAACAGGTAGGGGAGACGCTGGACGTTCCCAGCCTCTGCGCCGCCTTTTCCGCGGCGGTGTCCGACACGCTGGTACCCCGGGCGGTGATGGCGCTGGAACAGACCGGCTGCCGGAAAATTGCCGTGGCCGGGGGCGTTGCCGCCAACTCCCGCATCCGTGCCGACATTCTAGCGGCGGTGGAGAAGCTGGGGGCGGAGGTCTATCTGCCGCCGCTGCACCTGTGCGGGGACAACGGCGCCATGATCGGTGCCCAGGCATACTACGAGTACAAAGCGGGGCATGTGGCCGACATGAGCCTGAACGCCTACGCAACCAAGTCCATTCTGGGCGAGGCGCTGTAGAATCAGAGGGGGAGACGGGAAGTCTCCCCCTTTTGCATGAATATCGACGAATATACGGTGATTGTAAAATAAAGCGTAACGAAAGATTACAAAAACATTACATTTCATAGAGCAAAACAAATTATGGCGGGTGTTATGTATATCGCCTGTGGATAAAATTGTGGAAACTGTGTATAACGGTGTGTATAATCCAGGCTTATCCACTGCTGAAACTGTTCTGAAAATGGTTGACAAAGCGGAACCGGTGTGTTACCATATGCGTAAAATGAGAAAGGAGGAAGTGAACATGTTGAAGAACGGCTGGAACGTTTTTGGCAGAAGACTTGCTCCGGAGGGAACCGTGCGGTAGGAATACCGGCGTGGACTGTTTGTGCGGCGCAGGCTTCGGCCTGTGCTTTTTTGTTGTTAGAGGTAGAAAAATGAAAGAAATGCTGCAATATCTGAAGCCCTATTGGAAGGGGCTGCTCGCTGCCACCGTCGCCGTGGCGATATCCACGGTCTGCGACCTGCTGCTGCCCGCCATTATGAGTGAAATTCTCAACAAGGGCGTCTATCAGGCGGATTTTGCCTACATCGTCAAATGCTGCGCCGTCATGGCGGCGGTGGCGCTGGTAGGGTTGGGAACGGTGATCCTGGGGTCGAAAATTTCCAACGACGTGGTGGCGTTCTTCTGTGCCGGCCTCCGCGATGCAGTGTTCCGCAAGGTCAACCAGATGAGCTTTGAGGAATTCGGCGAGCTGGGCACGGCGGCTCTCGTGACCCGCTGCTCCCACGATGTGGAGACGGTGAGCTGGATCGCGGCAGAGCTGTCCGGCACCGTCGTCATGATTCCGGTGCTGTTTTTTGGCGGCGTGGTGCTGTCATTGCGGAAGGACGTTGCGCTGTCGCTGACCATGCTGGCCTTCGTTCCCGTGATTCTGGCAATCGTCATCCTTATCGGCAAGAAGATCGACGGCATCTGGGAAGTGTCCGACAAGCTGATTGACCGGCAGAATGAGATCATGCGGGAGCGCCTGCGGGGCATTCGGGTCATCCGGGCGTTCAACTCCGAGAAGCGGGAGCATGCGCGGGTGTCCGAAGCCACTCGCACTATGGCAAGCAGCTTCATCCGGGGCAATGTGGCCATGGGCGCCATTTCCCCCCTGGCGACCTTCCTGCTGAATGTGGCGGCGGTGCTGATCGTGTACTTAGGCGGCTGGCGGATGGAGACCTCCACCGGACTGACCGGCGGCGACATTTTTGCCATCGTCCAGTATGTGTCTCTGGTCTCTGCGGGCGTCGTCACCGGCGCGTTTGCCATCATCAGCTTCCCTCAGGCCGAGGTGGCGGCAAAGCGCATCGGGCAGGTGCTTCATGCCAAGGGCATGGCCGACCCCATCGAACGGCAGGACATCAAATTGTCCGGGGATATCGACTTTGACCATGTGACCTTCCGCTATGACGGCGCGGCGGAGGCCGCCCTGAAGGACGTCACCCTTTCCGTGAAAAAGGGACAGCGGGCGGCCATCATCGGCGGCACCGGTTCGGGAAAAAGCACCCTGGTGCAGCTCCTGCTGGGCTTCCGTATGCCCACCGCCGGTGAGGTTCGCATGGACGGAATGCCCACCCGGACCCTCAGCCGCCGCACCATGCGGGACAATATCAGCTGCGTGCTGCAAAACGCGACCATCTATTCCGGCACCATCCGGGACAACGTGCGCATGGGCAGGCTGGAAGCGGGGGATGTGGACATCCGGGAAGCGCTGGAAATCGCCCAGGCAGGCGAGTTCGTAAACTCCTTTGCCGACGGCATCGACCATAGGATTCGCCAGTCGGGCAAGAACCTGTCCGGCGGACAGAAGCAGCGGCTGAGCATTGCCCGGGCGCTGCTGAAAAACGCGCCCATCTATATTTTTGACGACAGCTTTTCCGCGCTGGACTTCCTGACGGAAGCGAAGCTCCGTGCTACCCTGAACCAAAATCTGGCGGGGAAAACCCAGCTCATCATCACCCAGCGGGTGACTTCCGCCATGCACTGCGACGTGATCTTCGTCATGGACGCCGGCGTACTGGTGGACAGCGGCACCCATGCCCAGCTGCTGGAACGGTGCGGGGTGTACCGGGAAATCTATGCGTCCCAGACGGGAGGGAACCTGAATGCGTGAAAAAAATAAACTGCTGGACGAGACCACATGGAGAATCATCCGGGAGGCGAAGGGCATCGCCGGATGGGTCGCAGTCAGCGCGGTGCTGGGGATTCTCGCGGTGCTGTGCTCCATTGCCGCGCCGGAAATTCTGGGAGGCCTGATACAGAAGCTCTATGATTTCGGTCTGAGCGACCGGCAGACGCCCATCCGGGACAGCCTTGTCGGCGGGCTTCTCCTGCTGACGGCGGTGTACGCGGCGCAGGGTCTGTTCCGCTACCTGAACATGCAGCTGATGAACCGGACGGTGAGCCGCCACTTTACCTGCGACATTCGGATCGCCATTTCCGACAAAATCCGGCGGCTTCCGGTGAAATTCGTCGATCAGACCCCGGTGGGCGATGTGCTGAACCGGATGATCGACGATGTAAGCGCCATGGGCAACTACATCCACCAGATTTTTGACGTGATGGTGGAGGGCGTTTTTCAGATCACCATGATCGCCGTGGGCATGTTCATGACAAACTGGGTGCTGGCCTGCCTGGTCATCGTGCTGACGCCGATTTCCTTGTGGATTTCCTCGAAAATCGCGGGCGCCAGCGGGAAATACTACGACGAGTGGTTCAAAAAATCCGGAGAGCTGACGGAAATCGTGGAGGAGAGCTTTACCAATTTCTCAACAGCCAAAGCCTACAATCTGGAGGAATATACGGCGCAGAAGCACGCCGTCGTCAACGAGCAGCTGCGAAAGGCCGTGTCCAAGGCCAATTTCACCGGCTCCATCGTGCAGCCGCTGATCAAATTCGGCAACGCCATGGCCTATATCTGCATCAACCTCATCGGCGGATGGCTGATCGTCCGCCGGGGCGTGGGCGTGGGCACCGTGGTGACCATCGTGCTGTTCGCCCGGCAGTTTGCGTCCCCTCTGGAGCAGATCGCATCGGGATTTGCGAACCTGACCCACGTCAAAGCCTCTGCCAAGCGGGTGTTCCAGCTGCTGGACATGGAGGAAGAGGAGCAGCCGGAGGGAACGCTTCCGAAGCCCTGCCGGGGCGAGGTCGTCTTTGACAAGGCCGCTTTCTCCTACACCAAGGACGAGCCGCTGATCGAAAATCTGAACCTCAGCGTCCGTCCCGGCCAGCGGGTGGCCATTGTCGGCCCTACCGGCGCGGGAAAGACCACCATCGTTAATCTGCTGATGCGGTTTTACGACGTGGACAGCGGGAAAATCCTGCTGGACGGGCAGGATATCCAGTCCCTATCCCGGGACGAGGTGCGGCGGAATTTCGGCATGGTTCTGCAGGATACCTGGCTGTTCCGGGGAACCATTGCCGAGAACGTGTCCTACGGCAAGCCGGACGCCACCCGGGAGGAAATCGAACAGGCGTGCCGGGAGGCATACTGCGACCACTTTATCCGCACCATGCCGGGCGGCTATGATACCCTGATCAGCGAGGACACCACCAACCTTTCCGGCGGGCAGAAGCAGCTTCTGACCATCGCCCGGGCGCTGCTGGCCAGCCGTCCGCTGCTGATCCTGGACGAGGCCACCTCCAACGTGGATACCCGGACGGAAATACTGGTGCAGAAGGCCATGGACAAGCTGATGAAGGGGAGAACCTGCTTTGTCATCGCCCACCGATTAAGCACCATCGTGGACGCCGACCGCATTCTGGTGCTGGATCACGGCCACATCGTGGAGCAGGGGACGCATGCCCAGCTGCTGGCGAAAAAGGGCTTCTATTATGACCTCTACACCAGCCAGTACGCTGTATAAGGAGAAGAAATGCTGTATCTTGCGCACGGCCTATCCCAGCTGCATTTTGGCAGCCTGATGGCGGTATATGGGGAGTCCAACCGGGAAAACAGCCGGGATTTCTGGCCGGAGGAGCCGGAAATGCGCCAGATTCAGCTGGCGGAAGAGGATTTTTACCGCTATCTGGAGCAGGTATTTTTCCGGACGCCGGGGGCGGTTTACGCCCTCTGGGAGGAAAACGGGCGGTATGTCAGCGCCCTGCGTTTGGAACCGTACCGGGACGGACTTTTGCTGGAAGCGCTGGAGACCGCCCCGGAGCAGCGGCGAAGGGGTTATGCTGCCGCGTTGATACAGGCGGTGCAGTGCACCCTTGCGGGAAAAACGAAGCTCTACTCCCACGTGGACAAGCGGAATTTACCCTCCCTGAAAGTCCACGAAGCATGCGGCTTCCGCCGGATTGCGGATTATGCCGTCTACGTGGACGGCTCGGTGAATCCAAAAATGGATACCCTGTGCTGGGACGACAAACCCTCCGTATGACGTTTGCCATACGGAGGGTTTTTCTTTTACAGATTCACCACGTTCTGGGGCTTCCCATCCAGGAAGCAGCGGATGTTCTCGATGACGCAGTCCAGAAGCCGTTGGCGGCTTTCCAGGGGCGCCCAGGCCATGTGGGGCGTGATGATGCAGTTGGGGGCGGTCAGTAGCGGATTGTCCGCCGTGATGGGTTCTTCGGATACCACGTCCACGGCGGCGGCGCGGAGACGGCCGCTTTCCAGCGCGGCTTTCACCGCCGCTTCGTCCACGAGACCGCCTCGGGAGGTGTTGATGAGAATGGCGCCATCCTTCATTTTGGCGAGGGTGTCGGCATTGATGAGCTTCGCCGTCGCCGGGGTGAGGGGACAGTGGAGGGAGACAAAATCCGACCGGGCGAGCAGGGTATTAAGATCGACGTACTGCGCCAGCGCTTCCCCGTCCGGGCGGCGGGTGCGGCTGTAGGCGAGGACGTTCATGCCGAAGGCGCGGGCGATGCTTGCCACGGCCTGGCCGATGCGCCCGAAGCCGACGATGCCCAGCGTCTTCCCGGCCAGCTCCATCTGCGGGGTGTCCCAGAAGCAGAAGGAGCCGCAGCTACCCCACCGACCCGCGTGTACCAGCGCGTCGTGGTGGCCGACCCGGTGACACAGCTCCAGCATCAGCGCGAATGTGAACTGGGCAACGGCGGCGGTGCCGTAGGTGGGAACGTTGGTCACGGGGATGCCCCGGCGGGCGCAGGCGGCGCAGTCCACGGTGTTGTAGCCGGTGGCGGGAACGCAGACCAGACGGATGTTTGGACAGGCGGCCAGCAGCCGCTCGGTGACGGGGAGCTTGTTCGCCACCACGATCTCGCTGTTTCCGATGCGGGCGATGGCTTCGTCTTCGGTGTCCGTGTGGCTGAATACGGTCAGTTCGCCGAACTGACGGAGAGGTTCGTAACTCAAATCGCCGGGGTTTAAGGCGCAGCCGTCGAGAATAACGATCTTCATGGCAATTTCTCCTTGAAAAGTGGGGGTATATTTGATAGGATAAAGAAAACGCTTTTGTGGGGTGCGCGATGGAAATTCTGTATCGGGATCCGGATATTCTGGTCTGCATCAAGCCGGCGCGGATACTTTCCACCGACGAGCCGGGAGGACTGCCGGGGCTGGTGCGGGAGGCCCTGGGAGACCCCAAGGCCGACGTGCGCACGGTACACCGGCTCGACCGGGTGGTCAGCGGCGTGATGGTGCTGGCGAGAAACGGAAACGCCGCGTCGGAGCTGTCCCGCCAGATTCGGGAAGACCAATTCCGCAAGGAATATCTGGCCGTCGTCCACGGAAAGCCGGAGAATCCGGAGGGGACGCTTCACGACCTGCTGGCGCGGGATAAGGCCAGACGCATGACCTTCGTGGCGGACGCGCCGGGGAAGGGCGTGCAGGAGGCGGCGCTTTCCTACCGCGTTCTGAAATATGCGGAAGGAATGTCTCTTGTGCAGGTGCGGCTTCACACCGGGCGCACCCATCAGATCCGGGTGCAGTTCTCCAGCCGGGGAATGCCCCTGGTGGGGGAGCGGAAGTACGCCGTTCTGGACGACCCCTGCGAAATCGCCCTGTGGTCGTCGAAAATCGGCTTTCATCACCCGGGAACAGGAGCGTGGGTGGAGTTCTCCCAAGAGCCGCCCGCAGTGTTCCCGTGGACGGAATTTAGGAAAATTATACCATAGATTTCCGGCGTTGAAAAGAGCGGAGGAAGAAAAATGGCCTTAAAGCTTGTAAAATTGGAGCCAAAGTACCGGCGGCATCTGAACGACATGATGTCTCAGTGGTATGCGACGGGCGAGAAAATTATCCCCTATTCCATCCAGCGGCTGGATTACCGGGATTTTGACAATTACCTTGCCAATCTGGATGTGAAGGACGAGACGGAGGGACTTGTGCCGGACTCCACATTCTTCTGTCTGGATACGGAACAGGATATCTTCGTGGGCGCGGTGAATATCCGTCACCGGCTGAATGACCGGCTGCTTTTGGACGGCGGCCACATGGGCATCGGCGTGCTGCCCTCCCAGCGGCGCAAGGGCGTCGCCACCCGTATGATCGCTCTGGCGCTGAAGGAATGCAGAAAACTGGGGATCGACCGGGTGCTGATGGTCTGCGACAAGGACAACATCGGCTCGGCCAGGAGCATTCGGCGCAACGGCGGCATTCTGGAAAACGAAATAGAGGTGGACGGCGCGGTAAAACAGCGCTACTGGATCGATCTGGGACACCAGATCCATTACGATTTTTTCCAGCACCGGGAATGCGAGTATTTCCCCTGCCATCAGGGCGCCGATCCGAAGACCTTCAGCTGCCTGTTCTGCTACTGCCCGCTGTACTGCCTGGGGGACAGATGCGGCGGCGCATTCCGGTATACGGACAATGGCATCAAGGACTGCTCTGCCTGCCTGCGGCCCCACCGCCGGGAGAACTACAACGCCATTTGCAGAAAAATGGGCGAGGTTCTGGAGATGGTCAGACGGAAATGAAAAATCATCCCCCGCGGCAGTTCAAAATGCCGCAGGGGATGTAATTCTATTTGACAGAGGCGGCTTCCTGGAGCTTCTTCAGCTCCTCTTCCTCCAGGACCCGGTAGGCAACCTTGCCCACCAGTGTCTTGGGCAGCTCGTCCCGGAACTCAATATCGTAGGGCATGGCGTATTTGGCCACGTACTTCCGGCAATACTCCATAATGGCGTGCTTGGTTTCTTCACTCTTCTCCACGCCGGGAACCAGCTTGACGAAGGCCTTGACCTTCTGCATCTTGTAGGAATCCGGCACGCCGATGACGCAGCTCATCTGCACGTACTCGTTGGCGTCCAGAATGTTCTCGATCTGGGCGGGGTAGACGTTGTAGCCGGAGGTGACGATCATCCGCTTGGCTCTGCCCCGGAAATACACGAAGCCCTCGCTGTCCATGGTGCCCAGGTCGCCGGTATAGACCCAGGTCAGGCCGTCGGCGTGGTGCCGCAGGGTCTTCGCGGTTTCCTCCGGATGGTGCAGGTATTCCTTCATCACCGTGGGGCCTGCCAGAAGGATCTCGCCCTCCTCGCCGTAGGGAAGCTCCTCGTCAGTGCCGGGCTTCACGATCTTGATATAGGTGTCGGGGAAGGGAAGACCGATGCTGCCCTCCTTGTGCATGTGGCTGGGGGTCAGGCAGCAGGCGGTGACGGTCTCGGTGGTGCCGTAGCCCTCCCGCACCTGGACGGAGGACTTGTGGTCGTACAGGAATTTGTCCAGCTTCTTTTTCAGCTCGATGGACAGAGAGTCGCCGCCGGAGAAAACGCCCTTCAGGCAGCTGAGGTCAGCGCCATCCATATCCGGCAGACGGAGCAGCGCCTCATACAGGGTGGGAACGCCCGCGATGAAGTTGCAGCGCTGCTTGACCAGGTCTTTCGCGTAGCTCTTGGGGGTGAACCGGGGAACCAGAATGCACCGGCCGCCCTGGGTCAGCATGGTGTGGATGCACACGCCCAGGCCGAAGCCGTGGAAGATGGGCATGGCAGCCAGCATCTTGTCCCCGGGACGGAACATGGGGTTGGCGGCGATGACCTGCTGCCCCAAAGCGTTAAAGTTCTTATTGGTCAGGACGATGCCCTTGGTGGTGCCGGTGGTGCCGCCGGAGTAGAGAATGACGGCGGGATCGTCGGCGGCGCGGCTGATCTTGTAGTCATAGAAGCAGCAGCGGCTCAGGCGCACGAATTCCTGCCAGCGGATGACCGGGGCGTCCTCGGGGATCTTCTCGATCTTCCGCCCCTGGGTGAGCATATAGCCCGCCTTGATGGGCTGCGCCAGGGCGTCCTTGATGCTGGCGATGATGATGTTGACCACCTTGGTGTTCTTGCGGACGGACTCGAACTTATTGTAGAACTGATCCAGGGTGATGGCGGTGACGCTTTCGGATTCGTTGAGATAGAACTCGATCTCTTTCTCGGCGGACAGGGGATGCACCATGTTGGCGATGCCGCCCACCAGATTGATGGCGTAGAACAGATAAATGGCCTGGGGGCAGTTGGGCATGGCGATGGTGACCCTGTCGCCCTCCCGGACGCCGATGGTTTTCAGCGCCTTGGCGCAGGTCTCCACCTCCTGCACCAGCTTTTTGTAGGTGGTGGGCTTGCCCATGAAGTCAAAGGCGACGTAGTTGGGGTACTTCTCGGCAATGGCCTCCACGGCCTCGAACATGGAGCCTTCAAAGTAGTCAAGGTGCATGGGCGTGCTGCCCATGGAGCCGGCCCAGGGGGTCTTTGCGGTAATTGTTTCCATCAGTAATCTACCTCTTCCTGTAATGGTTTGTCCAGCAGCCGGGGATTTTCCAGCAGCGTTTTTAACAGACGGACGGTTTTTGCGTAATAATAGCCGTCGGCAATGCGCTCGTCGATGGTCAGACCCAGATCGATGCTGGGCTTCATCTCGAAGGTGCCGTCGTCGTTGAAGAAGGGACGCTTTTTGATCTCGCCAATGGCGCAGAACACCGACGTGGTACCCCAGTTGGTCAGGTGGTGATAGCCAGCGTGGAGCTTGATGGAGCCAAGGTTGGACAGCACCACGGAGGAATAGTAGGGGTCGCCCGCGATGACGCTCTGGGGCATCCAGCCGTGGCAATCCAGGAACCGGGCAATGCCGCCCGCCGCCTGCACGAGAAACCCCGGCAGACTCTGCACCGCGTTCAGGCTTTGGGTGCCCTTGTCCACCTCGTCGCTGCTGCGGCAGATGGAGATCTGACGGAAAATTTCGTCATGAACGGTGTCGATGGTGTCGCTGCCCTTGGAATGGATATAGGCCAGCGCCTCGCCGCCGTCGTCGGAAAATTCCTTTTTCACGGTGAAGGCCGCAGAGACTTCATTGCGCTGGTACATGGTCTTGTTGGCAATGAAGCGGTTCATCTTCGGCCGCAGGGTGATGATCTTCAGCATGGTGGTGACCATCACCTGAAAGAAATTGTATTTGTAGTCCGGGTCGGAGGCGTTTTTCTCGTCCAGATAGGCCAGCACGCTGGTCAGGTCGATCCGCTCGCTGATGAACGCCTCGTTGTCACATCGGTTGGGATACATCAGCGGCATGACCAGGTGCATGGCGTGGATGTTTCTGAGCTTTGCGCCGTCTTTCCTGTCCCCGAATTTTTTTGCCATAAGTACACTCTCTTTCTGAAATCTTTGGGGTAAAAATTGTTTCCGTGCAGCCGCGACAATTTATGCGGTTTTGCCCCTTGAAAGTTTCCGCCCTTTCGACGATAATTATACCACCCGTATACCACGTGAATCTAAACTGAAACGAAACTTTGTTTATTTTCGGTTTAGGTTTCTGCGATATTCTTGGCGCATTATTCCCAGAGAAAGGAAGGAGCAGATGGGAGAACGGAAAATTTCCCCCCTGTACCGGCTGATCAAAGCCACCGTGCGGGCGTTATATCCCAAAATCAGGGTCGTGGGGGAGGAGAACCTTCCGCCGGAGCCGGTGGTGTATGTGGGCAACCACAGCCAGATGAACGGCCCCATCGCCTGTGAGCTGTATACCCCCGGCAGGCATTATGTCTGGTGCGCCGGGGAGATGATGGACAAGAAGGAAGTGCCGGCCTACGCCTATCAGGATTTCTGGTCGGAAAAGCCGAAGGCCGTCCGCTGGTTTTACAAGCTGCTGTCCCACATCATCGCGCCATTGGCGCAGCTGGTTTTCACCAACGCCGACACCATCGGTGTGTACCACGACACCAGAATTATTACGACGTTCAAAAAGTCGGTGGCGGCGCTTCAGGAGGGGGCAAGCATTGTCATCTTCCCGGAGCATCACGTGCCCCGGAACAGCATCATCTGCGAATTTCAGGACAGGTTCATCGACGTGGCGAAGCTCTACTACAAGCGCACGGGCAAAGCGCTGTCCTTCGTGCCACAGTATCTGGCGCCCAGGCTGAAAACCATGTATCTGGGCAAGCCCATCCGCTTTCAGCCCGACGCGCCTCTGGAAGAGGAACGCAGACGCATCTGCGAATATTTAATGGAGCAGGTCACGGAAATGGCGCAGGCGCTGCCCAGGCACATCGTCGTGCCTTACCCCAATATGCCCAAGAAGAAGTATCCATACAATGTTCCTCGGGAGGCCACCCATGAGAAAACCGGAAATTGACTACCGCACCTTTCGGCTGTCCAAGCTCAACGACCCGCAGTTTGCCCACTTAAAGCTCTTAGGCGGCTGGATCGGCTACTTTATCCTGTATTTTCTGACGGAGAACCTGATCCCCGCAGAAAAATGCCATGTGATCCACTGCTGGATCGACGATCTTATCCCCTTCTGTGAGTGGTTCTTCATCCCTTACGCATTTTGGTATGTCCTGGTTGTGTTTACGCTGCTGTACATGCTGCTGTACCATGTGGAGGGATTCAGGCAATTCCAGATTTTCATCATCGTCACTCAGGCGGTGGCCATGGTGATCTATATCGTCTATCCCAACCGGCAGGATATGCGCCCGATGGTGTTCCCCAGAGAGAATTTTCTCACGGCCTGTATTGGCCTGCTGTATAAGTCGGACACCAATACCGGCGTGTGTCCGTCGCTTCATGTGGCCTATTCCATGGGCATTGCGTCGGCATGGCTGAAGGAAAAGCACGTGTCCGGATGGTTCAAGGCGTTTATTCTCGTGTCCGTGGTGCTTATCTGCCTTTCCACCATGTTTATCAAGCAGCATTCCGCCATGGACTTCTTCGTGGCGCTGCCCGTTTCCCTGCTGGCGGAGGGGATCGCCTACGGCAGGAGCTACTGGGCTGTCCGCTGGAAGAGACGTCGGGCAGCAAAAAACTGACGCCGGATAATACGAGGGGGTGGAAAACGCATGTTTCAGATCATGGTCGTGGACGATGACCGGAGCACCCGCAGACTTTTGCAGGCGGTGCTGGAGGCGGACGGCTATAAGGTGCTCACTGCCGAAAACGGGGAGGATGCGCTGGCGCTGATGGACTCGGAATACGTCGATCTTGTGGTACTGGACATCATGATGCCCAAAATGGACGGCTACGAGTTTACCAGAACCCTGCGGGAGACGAACAACAACCTGCCCATTCTGATGGTTTCCGCCAAGGAGCTTCCCTCCGATAAAAAGCACGGCTTCCTGGTCGGCACCGACGACTACATGACCAAGCCCATCGACGAAGAAGAAATGCTCTGGCGGATCAAGGCGCTGCTGCGCCGGGCGAAGATCGCCAGCGAGCGCCGGATCGTGGTGGGAGACGTGGTGCTGGACTACGACTGCCTGACGGTGAGCCGGAGGGGGGAGGTGCAGGAGCTTCCTCAGAAGGAATTTCTGCTTCTATACAAACTCCTGTCCTATCCCGGGAAAATCTTCACCCGCATTCAGCTCATGGACGAGATCTGGGGCGCGGATTCCGATACCGGCTGGGAGACCGTGACGGTACATGTGGGACGTCTGCGCAAGCGCTTTCAGGACTGGCCGGAATTCACCATCGAGTCCGTCCGGGGGCTGGGATATAAGGCGGTGAGGAAGATATGAGCAAAAAGCCGGGAAAGCGCCGCTGGTCGCTGACGCTGCTCTACTCCACCGCGTTTTTCCTCATTCAGCTGGCAGCAGTCCTCATTACGGCGGCGCTGTCCTTTCTGCTGACCAAGCTGGGGGTGCTGGATAATCTGGGCATTCCCAGAAATTCCGGCTTTGCCATGCTGATCGTGATGCTGCTTATCAGCGTCCTGGTGGGCAGTCTGGTTGCCATCGGCGCCGTGAAGATCCCCCTACGTCCCTTCAACCGGCTGATCAACAACATAAATCGCCTTGCGGAGGGCGACTTCTCGGCAAGAATGCACTATGGCAAGGTGATGGGGGACAATCCTGTTTTTCAGGAGCTGTCGGAAAGCTTCAATGCCATGGCGGAGGAGCTGGAAAACACCCAGATGCTCAGAAGCGATTTTATCAACAATTTCTCCCACGAGTTCAAAACCCCCATCGTCTCCATTGCCGGGTTTGCCAAGCTCCTGCGCCGGGGCAATCTCACCGATGCGCAGAAGGAGGAATACCTGGCCATCATCGAGGAGGAATCCCTTCGACTGGCGGCCATGGCCACCAATGTGATGAACCTGACGAAGGTGGAAAATCAGACGATTTTAACGGATCTGACCACCTTCAACTTATCCGAGCAGATCCGCGCCTGCGTGCTGCTGCTGGAGGAAAAGTGGAGCCGCAAGGAGCTTGACCTGGATCTGGAATTTCCGGAATATACCATCCGGGCGAATGAGGAGCTGCTGAAGCAGGTCTGGATCAATCTGCTGGACAACGCCATCAAATATTCCCCCAACTACGGGGAGATCGGCGTGCGGATTTCCGAGGGGCCGCAGACGCTGGCGGTCACCATCACCAACTACGGCCCCGACATCCCCCGGGACAAGGTGAATAGAATCTGGGGGAAATTCTATCAGGCAGACGAGTCCCATTCTTCGGAGGGAAACGGCATCGGCCTTGCCGTGGTGCAGCAGGTGGTGCATCTCCACGGCGGCACTGCCGCGGTGGACAGCGGAAACGGTTCGACGGCCTTTACCGTGGAGCTTCCCAAGCGGGAGGAAACGACTTAAAAAGACATCCGCCGGCCGCATCCGGGTCGGCGGCAAAAGGAGGAAAATCGGATATGAATGAAGTCAAACGGCCAAAGAAATCTCTTGCATTTTACTACACGCTGGTAACGATTATCCTTGTGCTGCTCAATTTTCTGCTGATACCGTGGATGGCAAAACAGGAAATTGAAGAGGTGGATTACAGCAAGTTCATCACCATGGCGGAAAATAAAGAGATCGGCCAGGCGAAGGTGGAGGGCAATGAGATCCTTTTTACGGATAAGGACGGTGATAAAATTTACAAAACCGGCCTTATGGATGACCCGGATCTGGTGACAAGGCTTTACAAGTCCGGCGCGGAATTCAGTGAGGAAATCGTTGAGCAGGCTTCCCCGCTGCTGAATTTTCTGCTGACCTGGATACTTCCCATCGTTCTGTTTGTCGGTGTGGGCGAATACATGGCCAAAAAGATGATGGATAGAGCGGGCGGACCCAATTCCCTGATCTTCAGCGGCGGGGGCTCCAACGCCCGGGTTTATGTCCAGTCCTCCGACGGCATTAAATTTTCCGACGTGCAGGGCGTGGATGAGGCGGAGGACAGCCTGCAGGAGATCGTGGATTATCTGCATAATCCGGATAAATACAAGGAAATCGGTGCATCCATGCCCAAGGGCGTTCTGCTGGTAGGCCCTCCGGGCACCGGTAAGACCATGCTGGCAAAGGCCGTCGCCGGTGAGGCGAACGTCCCGTTCTTCTCCATCAGCGGCTCCGAGTTCGTGGAGATGTTCGTGGGCATGGGCGCAAGCAAGGTGCGCGACCTGTTCAAGCAGGCAAAGGAGAAAGCGCCCTGCATCGTCTTTATTGACGAAATTGACGCCATTGGTGAGAAGCGGAGCGCAGGTGTTCTGGGCGGCAATGACGAGCGGGAGCAGACGCTGAACCAGCTGCTCACCGAAATGGACGGCTTTGAAGGAAATTCCGGCGTCATCATTCTCGCCGCCACCAACCGCCCCGAATCCCTTGACCCAGCGCTGACCCGCCCCGGCCGGTTTGACCGCCGGGTGCCGGTGGAGCTGCCCGACCTTCAGGGGCGGGAAGCCATATTGCGGGTACACGCGAAGAAGATCAAAATCGCCGACGACGTGGATTTCAAGCAGATCGCGCGGATGGCCTCCGGCGCGTCCGGCGCGGAGCTTGCCAACATCGTCAACGAAGCGGCGCTGCGCGCCGTCCGGGACGGCAGGAAATTTGCCACGGAAGCGGATCTGGAGGAATCCATCGAGGTGGTCATTGCAGGCTATCAGAAGAAGAACGCCATTCTCACCGACAAGGAAAAGTGGACGGTCGCCTACCACGAAACCGGCCACGCTCTGGTTGCGGCCATGCAGAGCCATTCCGCTCCGGTACAGAAGATCACCATTATCCCCCGCACCTCCGGCGCGCTGGGCTATACCATGCAGGTAGAGCAGGGGAACCATTATCTGATGACCAGGGAAGAGCTTCTTGACCAGATCGCCACCTACACCGGCGGCCGCGCGGCGGAGGAAGTCAAGTTCGGCACCATTTCCACCGGCGCCTCCAACGATATCGAGCAGGCCACCAAGATGGCCCGGGCCATGATCACCCGTTACGGCATGAGCGAGGATTTTGACATGGTGGCGCTGGAAACCGTCACCAACCAGTATCTGGGCGGGGACACGACCCTGGCCTGTTCCGCAGAGGCTCAGGCGAGCATCGACCGTCAGGTAGTCGCGCTTGTGAAGAAGCAGCATGAAAAGGCAAAAGCCATTCTCGCGGAAAACAGACAGAAGCTGGATAAGCTGGCAAGCTACCTATACGAAAAGGAAAGCATCACCGGCCAGGAGTTTATGAAGATCCTCAACGGCTGATTTTCCCTGCGGCAAGAAGAAAGGTACTATCGCACTATGAAAATCGCAATCGCAACGGACACAAACAGCGGGATCACCGCTCGGGATGGCAAGGATCTGGGCATATTTGTTCTGGCTATGCCTGTTAACCTGGAGGGAACCATCCACTACGAGGGTATTGACATCACGTCGGAGCAGCTGTATGACGCCATGCGGCAGCGCCGGGACGTTTCCACCTCCCAGCCGTCGCCGGGGCAGCTCATGGAGCTGTGGGACGGAATCCTGGCAAGGGGGTATGATCAGATCGTGTATATCCCCATGTCCAGCGGCCTGAGCGGCTCCTGCCAGAGCGCCGTTCTGTTCGCCCGGGACTATGACGGCAGGGTGCAGGTGGTGGATAACCACCGGATCTCCGTGACCCAGAGAGAATCGGTGATCAGCGCCCTCCGCCTGGCCGAGCAGGGGTACGGCGGGGAAGAAATCAGGGATATCCTGGAAAAGTACGCCTATGACGCCAGCATTTATATCACCGTGGACTCCATGGAGTACCTGAAAAAGGGCGGCCGGGTCACCCCCGCCGCGGCAACGCTGGCGACGGTGCTGAACCTCAAGCCGGTGCTGACCATTCAGGGAGACAAGCTGGACGCCTTCGCCAAGGTGCGGGGGATGAAGCTGGCCCAGAGCAGGATGATCGAAGCCATTCGTCACGATCGGGAAGCGCGCTTCAAAGACGTCCCGGAGTCCCGTCTTCTGATCGAAACCGCCGGAACGCTGGAAAACGGCGAACTGGCAGAGAACTGGCGTCAGCAGGTGCAGGCGGAATTCCCCTTTGCCAAGGTAAGCTACGCCCACCTGCCATGCAGCATCGCCTGCCACGTGGGCATGAATTCCGTTGCGGCCGTCATCATGACGGAAGGCGCGCAGCGGGCAGACTGAAATACCAGGCGGCCGGTGAAAACCGTCCTCGGGCTGTCAAAAAAGACCAACGGCCTTTTTTGACAGCCCGAAAAAGTACCGGGGCAGCTTGCCCCGGTACTTCGGAATCTCTGAATAAACCGTCTTCGGCAGATCGGCGAATCTTTTGCCCCATCCGTGCAGTTCTGTACGCGGGAACTATTGCGCAGCCGCCGCCGGCACAAGCGGTTTACGGACGCGCCGTGGGGGTACATACAGGATTCCTCTGCCGGCTCTCGCCGATTTCGTCTGAGCTTCCCTTTTTATCCGATGCCGGTCCCGCCCTGACGGGTGCCGGTGTTGTTTTCCGTTGTGTCGGTCATTCCGTCCGGAGAGCCGTTGCCGTTGTCGATGGTGGCGCTGGCAGAGGGTTCCGCGCTGGGAATCGTGGTGGGGGCGGTGGTCGCCTGGGTCGTTTCGGTGGTTGCGGCGGTCGGCGTCGTGGTAGGAACGGTTGTGCTTCTGCTGGGGTCCTGGTTGGTGCAGCCGCAGCCGGTGAACAGCGCCGCGGTAAGGACAAGAACCAGTACGAAAGTGACATATTTTTTCATGCTATTACCTCCAAATGAATCTTGCTTCAAACCTATTATTTCCCGTACGCCGGGGTTTACGCTGGTAATAATACCCAGTTTTTCACAGCTTTATAAGAGGAACCGCTTTTTCTCCCGCTTTCCGTGAAAATGGGAGTTTCTCCAATTTCCCCCGGGGAGTTAGCATATGATAACTATTAAAACGGGATTTTCTGAAAGTTTTTGTTGCTTTTTCTTTCATAGACATATATAATGAAGAGGAATCAAAAAACGAAGGAGAGTTCTGTGCAATGAAAAAGCTCGCTGCTAAGAAAAATGTGGAGTGCATGGCATGTCTGCAATGCGTCGCTGCCTGTTCCGAGGCGTTCTATAAGGAATTTGACGAGGATAAGAGCTGTATCCGCATCGTGGCCAAGGGAACCGGCGCCAAGCCCAACACCTGCATTCAGTGCGGCAAGTGCATGCGTACCTGTGAGCACGAAGCCATCACCCAGAACCCCAAGACCGGCGTGTACATGATCAATAAGAAGAAGTGCGTCAGCTGCGGCAAGTGCGCCGAAGCCTGCCCCATGCACGTGATCGTGTTCCAGGAGGGAAGCCCCGCCTCCAAGTGCATCGCCTGCGGCATCTGCGTCAAAGCCTGCCCCATGGAAGTACTGGAAATCGTGGAGAAATAAGCTGTGTGACCGAATGGGCAGCCTCTGGCTGCCCATCTTTCCGTTTTTAAGAAAAGGCTAAAAATGAAAAACAGGCTTGTAATCCCGTCGGCGTCATGGTATAATCTTATCCGGTATATTTTCGACTACTATCCCTCAGGAGGAACGACATGAGCGGACGCTATGAAAGAAAAAAACCGCAGAAGGCAGGCGGTTGGAAAAAGACCGTGCTGATCGTGGTTCTGGTGATTGTGATTTTGATTGCCGCGCTGGTGGTTGCGGCTGTTGTGTACTACAACTCCATGCTCAACAAGCTGAATCAGGTACAGGTGCCGACGATCAACTATGCCGATCTGGCAACGGAGCCGACGGAGACGACGGCGGCTACGGAAGCAACGGCCGCAACAGAGGCGACAACGGTCGCAACCGAGCCCCATGTTGCGTCCAGCGCCGACTATATCAACATTCTTTTGATCGGCCAGGCCTCCCGTGAGGGAGAGGCGGAGCGGTTCGCGGACACCATGATCCTTTGTACGGTGAACACATATGAAAAGTCCGTGACCCTGACCTCGCTGCTCCGGGACACGCTGGTGCAGTATCCCAACTATACGGATACCAACGGAAAGAAGCACAGCGGCGGCAAGATCAAGCTCACCAGCATCTACCATAACGGCTACATCTGCACCAACAGCACGGCGGACGCCATGGGTCTGATGAATTTGACGCTGTACAAGAACTTCGGCATTGAAGTGGATTACGACGTGGAGATCGACTTTGACGCTTTCGTCAAGGCAATTAACCTGATCAACGGTCTCGATATTGAGTTGACCGCAGCAGAGGCCAAGTATCTCAACGACTTCCACGACCGTTACTACTATGAGATGAAGGAGGGCAAGAACTGGCTGGACGGCTCTACCGCCCTTGCCTATGTTCGTATGCGCAAGGCGGAGGGCGACGGCGAAAGCGACATTAAGCGCACTTCGCGTCAGCGGAAGTTTATGGAGGCGCTGCTGGACAAGGTCAAGAAGATGAGCCTTTCCGACGTGCAGAATCTGGCAAATGAGGTTCTGCCGCTGGTATCCGTGAGCATGACCAATTCCCAGATCACGGATCTGCTTATGAAGATGCTGCCCATGGTGTCAGGGCTGGAAATCAAGTCCAGCGGCACCTGCCCGGTGCGTGCCAAGGGCTACTCCTGGGGAGATATGGTGGACATCTACGGAGACGGTCAAAGCCACAGTGTCATGATGTACGACAAGGATAAGAACGTTGCCTACATGCGGGCGCTCACCGAGGGCGAGGGCGAGATCCCCGAAACGGTGCCGATTCAGGACTAAGTTGTAATGGAAGAATTGCGGGAAAGCGGTGCTTTCCCGCAATTTCTTTCTGCTTGGACGCTTGTTACATAAATTTCATGTTTGTCATAATTGCAAACCGCCGGGGAATATGCTATACTGTACTATAGTTTACACCCGGAGGCGTTTATGACTGAGTTGACTGATTTCCAGAGGGAACTCTCCGCGTTTCTGCCCGATGTGGAGCTTCGGTTTGAGGAAGCTCTGGCAAGGCATACCTCCTTCCGTATCGGCGGAAACGCCGAGGTGATGGCGTTTCCCAAGACCAAAGAGGAGTTGGCGGATATCCTGAAGGCCTGTGCCAAGCTAAACTGTAAATGCGCCATTCTGGGCGCGGGGACCAACGTGCTGGCGCCGGACGAGGGCGTCCGGGGGCTGGTGGTCTGCCTGAAAGACTGCTTTGGCGGTCTGGAACGGCTGGATGAGACCCGCATCCGGGTGATGGCGGGCGTGACCATGGCACGGGCGGCGGTGAACGCCGCAAACCTGGGACTTACCGGCATGGAGTTCGCCCACGGCATACCGGGAACCGTCGGCGGCGGCGTGTACATGAACGCCGGGGCTTACGGCGGGGAAATTTCTCAGATCTGCGAAAGCGTGGAGGTCATGGATTTAAACGGTAAGCTTTTCCGCCTATCCAATGCCGAGATGGCATTTTCCTATCGCCACAGCGTGCTGGAAAATCGACCGGGGATCGTAGTCAGCGCGGATTTTGCTTTGAAAAAGGGAAATCCGGAGGAAATCCGGGGGAAAATGAAAGACCTGATCGCCCGCCGCACGGCTTCTCAGCCGTTGGATATTCCCTCCGCCGGTTCCGCATTCAAGCGCCCGAAGGGCGGTTATGCCGCGGCGCTGATCGAAGAAGCGGGTTTGAAGGGCTATCAGGTGGGCGGCGCGGCGATTTCCGCGAAGCACGCCGGGTTTGCCGTCAATCTGGGCGGCGCGACGGCGGCGGACGTGAAGGCACTGCTTTCTCAGGTGTCCGACCGGGTCTACCGGAAAAGCGGCATTCGGCTGGAGCCGGAGGTTCGCATCTGGTAATGTATAGATAACATTTGGAAAGGTGGTCTCCCCATGGCAAGCTCTTTTTCCTCTGCCGCCAAGGCGGAGGTCTGCCGGATTTTGCCCCAGAAGCATTGCTGCGCACTGGCGGAGTGCTTCGGCGTTCTGCTGTTTGCCAATAATTTTTCCGCTGACGGTATTAAAATCATCACCGAAAGCCGGGATTTTGCCTATATTCTGCCGAAGCTGTTCAAAAAAGCCTTTGATCTGTCCTTCGACAGCTACCCCAGCCTTGCGTCGCCGGGGAAGCTGGTGTTTCAGATGTGGGACGGCGATAAAATCAAAATCATCATGGAAGCCTTCGGCTTTGACGCGCAGGGAACGCTGGCGCTTCACGTAAATCTGCCGGTGGTGGAGGAGGACTGCTGCAAGGCGTCGTTCCTCCGGGGGGCGTTTCTCGCCGGGGGAAGCGTCACCGACCCCGGGAAGGGCTATCATATGGAACTGGCGACCACCCACCAGAGCGTTGCCCGGGAGACGGATGCGCTGATGCGGGAGGTCATGGGCTTTGCCCCCAAAATGGCCGGCCGAAGCGGGGGACAGGTGCTGTATCTGAAGCACAGCGAGCTGATCTCCGATTTTCTCACGTTCCTCGGCGCACCGGTGGCTGCCATGGGCATCATGGAAGCCCGGCTGGAAAAGGAACTGAACAACAAGGTCAACCGCCGCTGCAACTGTGACGACGCCAACACCTCCAAGGTGGTGGAAGCCGCGCAGGAGCAGCTTGCGGCGATTCGCATGATAAGAGAGTCGGGCGCGATGGAGAATCTGCCCGAAAAGCTCCGGCGGGCGGCCATTGCCAGGGAGGAAAACCCCTCCGCGTCGCTGTCCGAGCTTGCGGGGATGATGGAGCCGCCCATTACGAAGCCCGCCATGGGCAGCCGGATGCGGCGGCTGCTGGAGCTGGCGGAAGAGGTGAAGGCATGAGCTTTGTACATTTGCACGTCCATACGGAATACAGCCTGCTGGACGGTGCGTGCCGCATTGACGGCATCATGGATCGGGTCAAGGAGCTGGGGCAGACCGCCGTTGCCCTCACTGACCACGGCGTGATGTACGGCTGCATCGACTTCTATAAAGCCGCCAAGGCGGCAGGGATCAAGCCCATCATCGGCTGCGAGGTCTACGTCGCCCGCCGGGGCATGGCCGACCGGGTCCACGGCATCGACAACGACCCCTATCATCTGGTGCTGCTGTGTGAAAACCGAACGGGATACGAAAACCTATGCTATCTGGTGTCGGAAGCCTTTATCCACGGCTTTTATGGCAAGCCCAGAATCGATCTTTCGCTGCTCCGGCAGCATCACGAGGGACTGATCGCCCTGTCTGCGTGCCTGGCCGGTGCGATCCCCCAGTATCTGATGGAAGAAGACTACGATTCCGCGAAGGAATACGCCAGGAAAATGTCCGACATTTTCGGGGAGGGAAATTTCTTTCTGGAAATGCAGGATCACGGCATTCCGGAGCAGCGGCCGGTGAATCAGGGGGTGCAGCGCCTTGCCCGGGAGCTGGGACTGCCGCTGGTGGTGACCAACGACGCCCACTATCTGCGCAAAGAGGACGCGGAAATGCAGGACGTCCTGCTGTGCATCCAGACCGGTAAGACCGTGGACGACACCAACCGCATGAAATTCCAGACCCAGGAATTTTACCTCAAAAGCGAGGAGGAGATGAAAGGTCTGTTCCCCGGCTGTGAGGAAGCCTTTGAAAACACCGTCCGTATCGCCGAGCGGTGCAATCTGGAATTTACCTTTCATGAATACCACCTGCCCTCCTACCCGGTGCCGGAGGGGTATACGGACGAGGAATATTTCCGCAAGCTGTGCGCCGAGGGCTTTGCCGAGCGGTATCCCGACCCGCCGGAAGCCTACCGGGAGCGGCTGGACTATGAGATCGGCGTCATCAGCCGCATGGGTTATGTAAACTACTACCTCATCGTCTGGGACTTCATCCACTACGCCAAGGTTAACGGCATTCCCGTGGGGCCGGGGCGCGGCTCCGGCGCGGCTTCCATTGTGGCGTACTGTATGCACATCACGGAAATTGACCCCATGAAGTATAACCTCATTTTCGAGCGGTTTCTCAACCCGGAACGGGTGAGTATGCCGGATTTCGATACGGATTTCAGCCCGGAGCGCCGGGGTGAGGTCATGGAATACGTCATGGAGAAATACGGCGCGGATCACGTCGCCCAGATTGTCACCTTCGGCACCATGGCCGCCCGGGGCGCCATCCGGGACGTTGGCCGGGCGCTGAACTTCTCCTACGCAGAGACGGACGTGGTGGCGAAATTGGTGCCCACCATGCCGCTGCACCTGACGCTGGCGGAAGCACTGAAGATCTCTCCCAAGCTCAAGGAGATGTACGACGGCGACCAGCGGGTAAAAACGCTCATCGACACGGCCATGCGCCTGGAGGGAATGCCCCGGAACACGTCCACCCATGCCGCAGGCGTGGTGATCACGGCGCAGCCGGTCAACACCTACGTTCCTTTGTCCCGGAACGACGATACCGTGGTCACCCAGTACACCATGACCACCATCGAAGAGCTGGGTCTGCTGAAAATGGACTTCCTGGGTCTGCGGAACCTGTCGGTGATTCAGGACGCGGAAGCGCTGGCACGGCAGGAAGACCCCGATTTTCAAATCGCAAAAGCACCGGACAACGACCCGGAGACCTTCACCATGCTGGCGGAGGGCAAGACCCAGGGCGTTTTCCAGATGGAATCCACCGGCATGACCGGGGTGTGCGTCAGCATGAAGCCAACCTCCATCGAAGATCTGACGGCTATCGTGGCGCTTTACCGCCCCGGCCCTATGGAATCGATCCCTAAGTTCGTTGAAAATAAGTTTAACCCCGGAAAGGTGACCTACAAAACGCCCCTTCTGGAGCCGATTCTGAAGGTGACCTACGGCTGCATCGTCTATCAGGAGCAGGTCATTGAAATTTTCAGGACGTTGGGCGGCTACTCCATGGGTCAGGCGGACAACATCCGCCGGGCGATTTCTAAGAAGAAGCAGAAGATCATTGACGCCGAGCGGCAGACCTTTGTTTACGGCGACCGGGAACAGAAAATCGACGGCTGTATCGCCCGGGGCGTGCCGGAAGCGGCGGCGCAGTCGATTTACGACGAGATCGTGGATTTCGCCAACTACGCCTTTAATAAGGCCCACGCGGTGTGCTACGCCGTGGTCGCTTACCAGACGGCCTACCTCAAGTGCCATTATCCCAGGCAGTACATGGCGGCGCTGATGACCTCCGTTCTGGACTCCGCCACCAAAATTTCCGGTTATATCGCCGAGTGCCGGGAGCTGGGAATTCCGGTTCTGCCCCCGGACATCAACCATTCCCAGGATTACTTCACCGTCGAGGGCGACGCCATCCGCTTCGGTCTCGGCGCGGTGAAGAACGTCGGCCGGGGGCTCATCCGCGCCATGGCGGCAAAACGGGCAGAGGGCGGCGCGTTCCGCTCATTGGAAGATTTCCTGGAACGGATGGGGGAGGGCGAGCTGAACAAGCGCGCCGTGGAAAACTTCATCAAATGCGGCGCCATGGACTGCTTCGGTCATCACCGCAGCGAGCTTTTGGCAGTGTACGACCAGATGATGGACAGCGTGTCCGCCTCCCGGAAGAAGAATCTGGAGGGGCAGATGGGACTGTTCGCCATGCTGGACGAGGACGACGAGGCGGGCAAGGTGCCGATTCCCAAGCTCAAGGAGCTTGACAAGGGGGAGCTTCTCTCCATGGAGAAGGAGACCACCGGCATCTACATTTCCGGCCATCCCATGGACGATTACCGGCCTTACCTGCGCAACACCCACGTTGTCCACATCGGCAGTCTCATGGAGGAGGATAGCGGCTTTCAGGACGACCAGATCGTCAGCGTGGCGGGCATTGTCCAGACCGTGAAAATGAAGACCACCCGGAACAATTCCATGATGGCCTATGTCACGGTAGAGGACGATACGGCATCTATGGAGATGCTAGCGTTTTCCAATGTGCTGGATCAGTACGGCGGCTACCTCCGGGAAAACAGCGCCGTGGTCATCACCGGACGGCTCTCCCTCCGGGACGATAAGGAGCCGCAGATCGTCATTAACCGTGCCCGCCCCATTTCGGACTATGCCGACGGCAGCGCGCCGCCGGAGCAGCCCCGGAATGTGAATAAGAGCGGCACGCTGTATCTCCGGCTTCCCGGGGAGGAAGGGACGCTCTATCCCAAGATCCGGTGCATCCTGAATATGTTCCCCGGCGACAGCAAGGCGGTGCTGTTCTTTGCGGACACCGGCCGGCGCAGGGGCACGCAGTGCTGTATCCGGGAAAGTATGCTCACTGAGCTGAAAAATGTGCTCGGAGAAGCAAATGTTGTGCTGAAATAGCTTTTCTTTTAGAACATATTGTGGTATAATAGTCAATCAAGAGGAGTTGATGCCGTGAAAAAGCGAATATGGCTGCTTCCGCTGATCGTCCTCGCGGCGCTTTTGCTGACCGGCTGCGCCTTGCAGACGGTGGAGGAAATGTACGCGCTGCCAAAGCGCTCGAAGGAGTATGACAGCCTGCAATCCGCCATCGATTCCGCCATGTACGGCCTGAGCTACTCCGCGCCGGTCTCCGGGGAAAACCAGCAGACGGTGCAGATGGCCGATCTGGACGGCGACGGGGTGGAGGAATATATCGTTTTTGCCCAGGGAAGCTCGGCAAATCCTCTGCAGGTGCTGATTTTCCGGCAGGAGGAGGACGGCACATGTCGATTGATGGAGGTCATCCAGAGCAACGGCTCCGCCTTTGAACAGGTGGAATACGTGCAGATGGACGACGCCCCCGGCTACGAGCTTGTGGTCGGGCGGCAGCTCAGCGACCAGGTGCTGCGCAGTGTGTCGGTGTACTCCTTTTCCGGCGGCAGCGCCGAGCAGCTGATGATGGTGGGCTATTCCAAATTTATTACCTGTGACTTAGACGACGACGGATGCAGCGAGCTGATGGTCATTCTCCCCGGTGAATCGGAAACCGGGACAGGCTCCGCAGTGCTGTATCGGGTGCAGGACGGCGGCATTGAACGCTCGGTGGAGGTCAACGTGTCGGAGGACGCGTCTCACATCAAGCGGATCACGGTGGGACGGCTGCTGGGAGGAACGCCGGCTGTATTCGTGGCCAGTGCGGTGAATGACAGCGCCATCGTAACCGACGTCTTTGCATGGCGGGACGATCGCTTTTCCAATATTTCCTATTCCCGGGACGCGGACACCAGTGTCCAGACCCTGCGGAATTACTACGTGTACCCCGAGGACATCGACGGCGACGGCGTGATGGAGCTTCCCAGCCTGATCACCATGAAGCGGGTTTCTGCGGCGCAGGAGGGCAAGCAGAAGTTCCTGATCCGTTGGTTTGCCATGGACTTAGAGGGCAGGGAAATGGACAAGCTCTTTACCTTCCACAATTACTTAGGCGGCTGGTACATGCAGCTGGCGAGCAGCTGGGCGCCGCGGGTGTCGGTGGATCAGGACGGCGGTCGGTATACGTTCTATGTATGGGACGAGGACTACCGGGAGGCCTCCGCCGTATTCTCCATTTACGCCCTTACCGGCGGGAGCCGGGAGGAAGAAGCCACGGTGGACGGCCGGTTTGCCTTCTATCGTGCGGAGGGCGTGGTCTACGCCGCGAAGCTGGAAGCCAATGCGGCGGAATTTGGCATTACAGAGAATCAACTTATCAACAGCTTCCATCTGATTCAGCAGGATTGGAAAACGGGAGAGACTTGAGGGGTGTCATATGAAAAAAGTATTGATTATGGAAGATGAACTGAATATCCGAAGCTTTGTGGTCATTAACCTGAAGCGGGCGGGGTACGACGCCATCGAGGCGGGGAACGGTCAGGAGGCGCTGGACGCCATCGCCCAGACCCCGGACATCGGCGTCGCCATTCTGGATATCATGGTGCCGGGAGATATGGACGGCTTCGAGGTCTGCCGCCGCATCCGCGCCACAAATAAGCAGATGGGCATTATCATGCTCACCGCCCGCACCCAGGAAATGGACAAGGTCACCGGACTGATGACCGGCGCGGACGACTATGTCACCAAGCCCTTTTCTCCCGCCGAGCTGACCGCCCGTATCGACGCGCTGTACCGCCGTATCGGCGGCGACAGCTCCGCCAGCTCCGAGCTGCTGACCCAGGGACCCTTCGTGATGAACACCCGCAACCACACCCTGGAAAAGAACGGGAACCGCATCCGCCTGACCCAGGTGGAGTACGCAATTCTGAAGCTGTTCATGCAGAATCCGGGCAGAGCCCTGTCCCGGGAGGACATTCTCTCCGCCGTCTGGGGACGGGATTACGAGGGCGAGCTGAAGATCGTGGATGTGAACATCCGACGTCTCCGCCTGAAAATCGAGGACGATACCTCCAATCCCACCTATATCACCACGGTCTGGGGTCTGGGCTATAAGTGGGGCGCCTAACCCGGGATGAACATGAAGTCCATGAAAAAGACGGGTGGCCTGCGAAAACGCTGGCTGCTGAACACCGTCGGCGTTGTTTTCGCCCTGGGGCTGGTGTGCGTGATGGCGGTAACGGCGTCCTACGCCACCTACTACTACTCCAACATGCAGTCTGACATGGAAAACCGGGCGAAAACCACTACGGATTTTTTTGCCGACTATATCAATCAGGACTACGGCGACTACTACCAGTCCTGCATCACCTATGCTCAGACCTTTGAGGACAAGGGCAAAATTGAGCTGCAATTCATCAACAATCAGGGAAGCCTTGTGGCGTCCTCCTATGGCCCCTGGGCGGGGCCGTCTCCCAGCACGCCGGAGATCTGGGAAGCCATCAGCATCCGGGACAAAAGCTCCTATATCGGCCGGGATCCGGGCACCGGGGAGCGGATCATGGCTGTTTCCTGTCCCATGATCTACTCCAACGGCGAGGTCATCGGCGTGCTGCGCTACGTGACCTCCGTCCGGCTGGTGGACAGGCAGATCGTTCTGATGGGACTGCTCTGTTGCTTTGTGCTGGCGGTGGTTCTTGCGGTGGTGCTGATCAGCAGCAGCTACTGCATCCGTTCCATCTTAAATCCCGTGGCGGAGATCACGGAAAAAGCCCAGAGAATTGCCTCCGGAAGCTACGGCGTCCAGATTCAGACCCCCTTCAAGGACGAGATCGGCGACCTGGCGGACACCATCAACGAAATGTCCACGAAAATTGCCCAGAACGAAAAAATGCAGGCGGAGTTCATCTCCCAGCTGTCTCATGAGCTGCGCACGCCCCTGACCGTCATCAACGGATGGAGCGAGACGCTGCTGGCGGGGGACGATCTGAACGACGACACCCGGCAGGGTATGAAGATCATTTCCAGCGAGGCCAAGCGCCTGACGGAAATGGTCATGGACTTGCTGGACTTCACCCGGATGCAGGACGGCCGCATGACCCTGGCCGTGGAAATGACGGACATCCGGGGGGAATTCGAGGACACGGTGTATATGTACGGCAGCCGTCTGGCGCAGGACGGCATTCAGCTGGTCTATCTGGACAACGACGAGGACATTCCGGAAATTCCCTGCGACCCCCAGCGGATGCGGCAGGTGTTCCTGAATCTTCTGGACAACGCCGCCAAGCACGGCGGCTCCGGCAAGCGGATCGAGGCGTCCATGTCTTTTGACGGCAAGGATGTGATCGTCCGTATCCGGGACTTTGGCCCCGGCATTCCGGAGGATGAGCTGCCGTTGGTAAAAAAGAAATTCTACAAGGGCAGCTCCAGCGTCCGGGGCACGGGCATCGGCCTTGCGGTGTGCGACGAGATCGTGGAAATGCACGGCGGCACGCTGACGCTGGAAAACGCCGAGGGCGGCGGCACGCTGGTGACCATCCGCCTTCCGGCGGAGCATTAAGGAGAAACCATGGCAAACAAAGAAACCGAAAACTGTGAAAAATTCAAGACCATGATCGGCGGTCAGGCGCTGATCGAGGGCATCATGATGCGCGGGCCTGAAAAGGACGCCATCGTCATCCGGGGCAAGGACGGCCTGACTGTGGAGGTCACGCCCCGGAAGCTGAACCCGCCCGGCTCCTGGAAGACCTGGCCGTTTATCCGGGGCATTTTCAACTTCTTCGACGCGCAGATCGTGGGCGTGAAGGCGCTGCTAAGGTCTGCCGATCTGGCACCCGACGAAATGCAGGAGGAGCCGTCCAAATTTGACAAGTGGCTGGAAAAGAAGCTGGGAAGCGAAGCCTTCCAGAAGGCCATCGTGGGCATTGCCGTGGCCATGGGGCTGCTGCTTTCCATCGGCCTGTTTTTCCTGCTGCCCATGGTCATCGGCGGATTTTTTGATAAAGTCATTACCAGCACGCTGCTTCTGAATCTGGTGGAGGGCGTCATCCGCATGGTGATCTTCATAGCCTATATGATCCTGATATCCCGGATGCCGGACATGAAGCGGGTGTTTTCCTACCACGGCGCGGAGCATAAGACCATCCGGTGCTATGAGGCAAAACTTCCCCTGACGGTGGAGAACGTGCGCAAAATGACCCGGCTGCACCCCCGGTGCGGCACCAGCTTCCTGCTGGTGGTCATGGTGATCTCCATCCTGGTGTTCTCCATTGCGTCGTCGGCGCTGCTGGCGGTTTTCCCCGGACTGAACGCCATTCGCGGCACCTTCGGCTACCGGATGCTGATGATCGCCTTCAAACTGCTGCTGTTGCCGGTGGTGGTGGGCATCACCTATGAGATCAACCGCTGGTGCGGAAGAAACGACAACGCTTTTACGCGGGCGCTTTCCGCGCCGGGCATGTGGATGCAGCATTTCACCACCAACGAGCCGGACGACTCCATGATCGAGGTGGGCATTGCGGCGGTACAGGCCGTGCTGCCGGAGAAGGAGGGTACGGATCGTTGGTGAAGCAATACGGCCAGCTGTATCTGGACGCCCGCCATGCGCTGCTGGAAACCGAGGACGCCCAGACGGCGGGGATGATGGCGCGGCAGCTGCTGTGCCATTTTTCCGGGAAAAGTCCGGAAGGCATTCTGGCAGACCGTGACCTGTACGCGTCGGAGCAGGTCTGCCGGGATATGAGCCGCGCTGTCCGGCGGCTGCTGGACGGGGAGCCGCTGGCCTATGTGCTGGGGGAGTGGGAGTTTTACGGCCTGCCCCTTCGGGTGACGCCGGATGTGCTGATTCCCCGGGACGACACCTGCGCCGTGGCCGAGCTTGCCATCCGCAAGGCACTGTTTCTGGAGCAGGATCCCCGAATCCTGGACTTGTGCTGCGGCTCCGGCTGCATCGGCCTTGCCATTGCCAGCCGGGTCAAGGACGCGAAGGTGACACTGGCAGATTTGAGCATGGAAGCCCTGGCCATCGCCAAGGAGAACACCGGCCTGAACCGTCTCGGCGGGCGGGTGCGGTGCGTCCAGGCGGACGCCACGAAGAAAGCCCCGGCATTTCTGGGGAAATACGATATGATCGTCTCCAATCCGCCCTACGTTACCGGGGCGGAAATGCAGGCGCTTCCCCACAGCGTCAGGGGCTTTGAGCCGGCAATGGCGCTTTACGGCGGGGAGGACGGTCTTATCTTCTACCGTGCCATCGTGGAGAACTACACGCCCGCACTGAAAAAAGGCGGATTTGTCTGCTTCGAGTTCGGCATGGGACAGGGAGACGATGTGTGCCGGATCCTGGAAGAAAATGGGTATACCATTCTGGAACGAACCAGAGATTATAATGACAGAGAACGCGCCGTGCTTGCCCAGTACGGCAGGAAGGAAGATTGATTATGGCTACAAAGAAAACGGTTTATGAAGCCCCCGCCCCCGCGTCGGACAAGAAAAAGGCATTGCAGACGGCTCTTGCCCAGATCGACAAGAACTTCGGCAAGGGTACGGTCATGCGCCTCGGCGACCGCCCGGAGATGAACGTGGAGGCCATCCCCACCGGCTCTCTGGCGCTGGATGCGGCGCTGGGCATCGGCGGTGTGCCCAAGGGCAGGATCATTGAGATTTACGGCCCCGAGTCCTCCGGTAAGACCACCCTGGCGCTGCACATTCTGGCGGAAGCCCAGAAGCGGGGCGGCGAGGTGGCCTTCGTGGACGCGGAGCACGCCCTTGACCCGGTGTATGCCGCCGCGCTGGGCGTGGATACGGACAATCTGCTGGTATCCCAGCCGGATACCGGCGAGCAGGCGCTGGAAATCACCGACGCGCTGGTTCGCTCCGGCGCGGTGGACGCGGTGGTCGTGGACTCCGTGGCCGCACTGGTTCCCAAGCAGGAAATCGAGGGCGAAATGGGCGACACCTTTGTCGGCCTTCAGGCGCGGCTGATGTCTCAGGCGCTGCGGAAGCTGGCAGGTACCATCGCCAAGACCAACTGCGTGGTCATTTTCATCAACCAGCTGCGTATGAAGATCGGCGTGATGTACGGCAACCCGGAGACCACCACCGGCGGCAATGCACTGAAATTCTATTCCTCCGTCCGTCTGGACGTGCGCCGCGTCGAGTCCATCAAAGAGGGCAGCAATGTCATCGGCAACAAGACCCGGGTCAAGGTGGTCAAGAACAAGGTCGCGCCCCCCTTCCGGGAGGCCGTGTTTGAGATCCTCTACGGCAAGGGCATTTCCAAGTGGGGCGAGCTGGTAGACCTGGCGGTTCAGCTGGATATCATCCAGAAGAGCGGCAGCTGGTTCTCCATGGGCGACGAGCGGATCGGTCAGGGTGCGAACTCCGTGAAGGATTACCTCATTGCCAACCCCGACATCGCCGAGAAGGTGGAAGCTGAGGTGCGGGAGAACCTGTGGAAGCTGAACAACGGTGCTCCCAAGCCGCCTGCCAAGGCCGCCGATAAGGGCGTAGCCGTCAGCGCCGACGACTTCAGTGATGAAGATTGAGTCCCTGAAAACGGCTCCCGACCGGGCGGGGCGCTATTGGGTGACCTTTGACGACGGGACAAAAATGGGACTGTACCGCCAGACGGTGGAGGATTTCGCCCTCTATTCCGGCAAGGAGCTGGACGAGCAGGAGATGGAAGCCCTCCGCACCGCCGCCGGGCAGATGTCCGCGAAAATGCGGGCAGTCCGCATCGTCTCCGCCGCCAGCGTTTCCCGCCGGGACTTGGAAGCCCGGCTGGTGCGCAAGGGGGAAGACCCCCGGCAGGCCAAAGAAGCGGTTGCGTGGATGGAAGACCTCCATCTGGTGGACGACCGGGCGACGGCGGAGCAGGTGGTGAGCAGTTGCATTTCCAAGGGCTACGGCCTTGCCCGCGCCAAGCAGGCGCTCTACGAGAAGCGGATACCCAAGGAATACTGGGACGAAGCGCTTGCGGACTACCCAGACCAGACGGAAAAAATCACGGCGTTTCTGAAAAGCCGCCTGGACGCGGACTCCGACGAAAAGCAGGTCAGGCGTGCCGTGGACGCCCTGATCCGCCGGGGTCACAATTACGGAACCATCCGGCGGGCGCTGGACGCGCTTTCCTTTGACACAGAAGATTTTCTGGAGGAATTCTGAATTATGGCAAATATTGGTTTTATCTCCCTCGGCTGCGCCAAGAATCAGGTTGACTGCGAGCGGATGATGTATCGGGTGCAGGAGGCGGGGCATACCGTCAAGTCCGATGTGGTCGGCAGCGACGTGGTGGTCATCAACACCTGCGGCTTTATCGACTCGGCAAAATCCGAGGCCATCGACTACATTTTGCAGACCGCCGCTTTGAAGGCGGAGGGGCTGGTGGGCAAAATTCTGGTCACCGGCTGCCTGTCCCAACGGTATCAGGGGGACATTCTGAAGGAAATGCCGGAAGTGGACGGCATTCTGGGTACCGGGAGCTACACGGAAATCGTTCCCGCCATTGAAAAGCTGCTGGAAGGGGAGCAGGTGGTGGACTTTGGTTCCATCGACGCACCGGAAGTGGAAACGGGACGCATCATGACCACGGCGGGGCATTACGCCTTTATCAAAATCGCCGAGGGCTGTGACAACCACTGCTCCTACTGCGTTATTCCCTCCCTTCGGGGCAAATACCGCAGCCGCCAGATGGACGACGTGCTTTACGAAGCCCGGATGCTGGCGAGCAGCGGCGTGAAGGAGCTGATCGTGGTCGCCCAGGACACCAGCCGCTACGGCACGGATTTGCCCGGCCACAAGCGGCTTTTGCCGGAGCTTCTTCGGAAGCTCTGCGAGATCGATGGACTGCACTGGATCCGCGTCCACTATGTCTATCCTGACGAAATCGACGACGAATTCATTCAGGTCATGGCCTCCGAGCCGAAGATCGTCAAATATCTGGACATCCCCATCCAGCACTGCAACAGCAAAATCCTGAAGCTGATGAACCGCCGGGGCGACGGGGCGTTCCTGAAAGCCCTGTTCGCAAGGCTGAGAGCCGGGATTCCCGGACTGGTCATCCGCACAAGCCTGATCACCGGCCTGCCCGGCGAGGGGGAGAAAGAATTTGCTGAGCTGTGCGATTTCCTGCGGGAAGAACGTCTGGAGCGGGTGGGCGCCTTTGCGTTCTCGCCGGAGGAAGGCACCCCCGCCGCGCAGATGGAGCATGTGGACACGGACACCGCCGTCAAGCGGGCGGAGATCGTGGAAATGCTGCAATCGGAGATCATGGACACCTACAACGCCGAAAAGCTGGGCAAGACCATGGAGGTTCTGGTGGACGGCTACGACGAGGAAAGCGGGCAGTTCTACGGCCGCACCTTCGCCGACTCCCCGGACATTGACGGCCGGGTCTGGATCGCGTCCGACGAGCCGGTTCATGAGGGCGATTTTGTTATGGTAAAAATTGACGGCAGCACCGACGGGGATCTGTGCGGCTATGTAGTGGAGGAAGAAGCATGACGCTGGCAAGCAAAATTACGCTGGTGAGGGTGGCAATGATCCCGGCGTTTATGGTGACCATGTACTTATCCGGCGGCGTGCCGGGGATGTGGATGTACATTTCCCTCGCTATTTTTATCGTTGCCAGCCTGACGGATTCCTTGGACGGCTACATTGCCCGACATTACAATCAGGTCACGGATTTTGGAAAATTCCTTGACCCTTTGGCTGACAAGCTGCTGGTGATCGCTGCCATGTGCATGTTCTGCCAGTGGGGCGTGTTCCCCGCCTGGGCGCTGATGATCGTACTGACCCGGGAATTTGCCGTGACGGGACTGCGGCTGATCGCCGTCCAGAAGGGGCACGTGATCGCCGCCGGATGGAGCGGCAAAGTCAAGACTGCCAGCACCATGGTAGGGCTTTGCGTCATGATGGCGCTGCCCGGTATGGCCGTGCTCAACTGGGTCGTCATCGGCGTCATTGTCGTCACCACGGTTTATTCCGGCGCGGAATATTTTATCCAGAACTGGAAATGCCTGTGGAGCTGAAAAGAAAGCGCTGTCATCCCGCTGCGGCGGGATGACAGTATTTTTGTGAAAAATAATCTGCCAATGCAACATTTTGACCCATTGAATCGTTTCTTATCTGAGAGGAGGGGAAGGCAAATGCCTGCTTTGCTGCGCACCAACAAAGAAATCATGGAAATCTATGACCGTCAGGTAGACACCGTTTACCGTGTCTGCTACGCATACATGAAAAACGCCCCGGAAGCAGAGGATATGACCCAGGAGACCTTCCTGCGGCTGATGTCCAACGGAAAGCCCTTTGCAGACCAACGCCACGAAAAGGCGTGGCTCATCATCACGGCGTCAAATCTCTGCAAGGACACCCTGAAAAAGTGGTGGCGGAAAAATGAGAACATAGACGATTACACATCCCTGCCCCAGGAGCGGACGGAGACGGGAAACGACGTGCTGGACGCCATTCTGTCGCTGCCCCAGGACTACAAGGACGTCGTCTATATGTACTACTACGAGGGATACACCACTGCGGAGATCGCTGCCCACCTGAATTGTCCGGAAAGCACCGTCCGCAGCCGTCTGTCCCGGGCAAGAAAGCAGCTTATGACCATGTTAGGAGGTGCTGACAGATGAAAAGCCAAGTGATTTGTGACGCTTTGAACACGGTCAACCCCACTTCCGCCCAGATTGCCAGAATGCGCGCGGCTCTGGAAGCCCAGCTTCCCGCCGAAAAACCCCATCGCCGGGGCGCACATCAGCAGAAAGCATCGACTTCCCGCTGGTGGACGATCATTCCCGCCGCCGCGGCGCTGTTTGCGGTGGTGATGCTGGGTATTTTTGTCATCGGACGGATGGATAAGGCTTCGCCGTCCGTGTCCAACGTCCCCGCCGCGCCGCTGACGCTGGAAAGCCTCCAATCCTCGGCGAATTACAAGGCCAGCATGGAGATCAAGGACTACGTCCAGAGCTACAACGCAACAGGCGACGTAGACGAGACCCTCTCCGAAGCCTACCGCGCCTACGGCTGCCGGAACACGGAAATGGCGCAGAAGGTGGACGAAATCTGCACAAAATATGGCCTGAACAAGGTCGGAAACGGGATTTCCCCGGATACGACCGAAGAAATGTTCACTGCACTGAATGTCAGAAGCATGGTCAAGGACTCCGGGAACGGGGACGTGACCACCAGCAACCCCAGCTATTCTGCCGACGGCAATTTTGAGTTCTGGGGCGCGACCACGGTCAGCGGCGTGGACTACCCCATAGAATACCGGGCGTACCGCGCCATGAAGCAGACCCTCTCCACGGCTTACTGGGAAATCGAGAATACCAGCGACTACCAGTGGTCGAATTCCGTCACCACCGCCGGGACGGATGTCCTCATTGCCGTGGGGCAGAACAATTCCCTCGTGCTGACGGACACCGGCGACTCCGTTGTCGTGATCGTGGTGATGAACGCCACGACGGGGGATTCCCAGACGGGAAAGGCGACGCTGGAAGCCTTTGCCGACACCTTTGACCTGTCCCTCGCGCCAAGAACCCGGAACGACCCCGCCGAAACCACCGCCCCCACCGAGAACGCTACCGCGATTCCGGAAGCCTACCAGCCGCTCATCGCCAAATATACCACCGCCCTTACGGAACACTGGGGCGGGGAGGCGTGCATCAACGCGGACATCAGCCTGCTGGTGAGCTACGTAACCACCCCCAGCGAGCTGGGCTATGCGCTCCTTGATCTGGACAATGATGGTACGGACGAGCTTATCATCACCAACGACGCCGAACGGCAGGTCATTTACGACCTGTATTCTCTGGTGGACGGCAATGTGGTGCATGTGTTCACCGGCTGGGATCGGAATTCCTATGAGCTGCGGGAAGGATACCGCATCCTGAACATCGGGTCGAACAGCGCTGCGTCCACGGACTATGTGTACTGCCACCTGAGCAAAGGGCGGCTGGTCACGGACAGCCTTATCCGGTTTGACGCGATGCAAGACCCGGATCACCCATGGTTCCGGGGGACGGGCGAGAATGATCTTGCGCCGATCACCGACGAAAACTGGACGGAGGATGAAATTTACAGCGCTGCTGCCAGTCTTCCCATAGCCATCACGCCATTCGCAGAAAACAGTGCCGAGAGCTATGACCCGGAACTGGCCGATTATGAAGGGTATCTTTCCACCATTGACACAAGTTCCATAGATTACTATGCCCTCCGGGACTTGGACGGCGACGGACAGGATGAATTGCTGCTGTTTGATTCCGACATTGAAAGCTTGAAAAAAGTGGTTACGGTGCAGAACGGCACTGCGAAGGAATTGGAGTTTGCCGGTGACCCCTCTGTAATTTACTTATGTGAGGGGAATGTTCTGGAAGGGTGGTACGGCGGTACCGGCGCGGAACACAAGACCTACTATCGGGTGGAAAACCATGAGGCAATCCCGTTTGACTGCGTAAAATATTTTTTCAATGATGGTAACGAGCAGTGGTACAGAGACAGAAATTTCGACTTCTTTGAAGATGATCTGACGCCCATTACAGGCGATGAGTATTACCGACTCGATGCCACCTACGCGCAAACGTCCATGTGGAGTTGTAACCCAAAGCCGCTTGAGAAAATGAATTCCGCAGACAGCAGTTCCGAGAGTTATGACCCGGCACTGGCCGATTATGAAGGATATCTTTCTACCATCGACACACGCGTCGTAAAATACTATGCGCTTCGTGATTTGGACGGCGACGGACAGGATGAACTGCTGCTGTTTAAGGGGGACGGGGGACTTTGTAAAGTGGCAGTCGTTCAGAACGGCACTGCACGGGAGATTCTGAGCGGGTTCCTTTATTTGTGTGCTGGAAATGTTCTGGAGTACTTGAGCGGAGGCTCCGGCGGAACCGGCACCACCTATTATCAGGTGGAAAACAAAACAGCAGTCCCGATAGAGAGCATTGCTTACATTAACTACATCGATAACGTCAAATGGTACCGGGACAGAGATTTTGACCCCCTAAAGCAAGACCTGACACCCATTACATACGAAGAATATCAGCGCATTGCGGACACCTATCCCCGCATGACCATGAGCGATTGCAACGCGAAGGCACTCCCGGAGATATAACATGACGAAGGCGGGCGTTTACGCCCGCCTTCGATTTTGACTGGATTTTTCCGCTGACCTGTGATATAATGTCCGCGCATTTCAACATACAAGCGAGGGAAAACCATGAACGATAAGGAAATCGGCGAGATCCGGCGGCATCTGCGGCGGGATCGCAGCAATATCACGGCCATTTACGGCTGCTATGTGAACGACAACAAGGAAGTCATCTCCGAGTTCCGCCAGAGTACCGGCATCATGCCGGAAAATGAATCCGACAAATATTTTGCCCTTCTGCGCCGCTCCCTTTCCGGCGCCATCGGCAAGAATCTCATTGACATCACCTTCAAGACAAGTCAGGTGGCAGGCTCCCCGGAGCATAAAGTGCTCATGGACTTGCGGGAAACCAAGCTGGCGGACGACGCACTTCGCCGGGAATTCTGCCAGAAGATCATCGACACCGTCACCATCGAGGGCAACTACCTGATCCTGCTGTGCTGCGACAGCTACGACGTTCCCTTCAAGAGCAAGGACGGCGATTCTCAGGCGGACAATTCCGACGAGACCTACACCTTCATCCTCTGCGCCATCTGCCCCGTCAAGCAGACCAAAGCGAATCTTCACTACGTTCCGGAGGAAAAGCTGTTCCACGACGGCGCGATGAACCAGATGGTCTCCGCCCCCGCGCTGGGTTTCCTGTTCCCGGCCTTTGACGACCGGGCGACCAACATTTACAACGCCCTGTACTACACCCACGACATCACGGCGTCTCAGGACGCGCTGATTGAGGCGGTGTTCAACACCCCGGTGCCCCAGCCCGCCGCCGAGCAGAAGAAGTCCTTCGAGGCGCTGCTCACCACGTCGCTGGGAGATGATTGCAGTCTGGACGTGGTGCAGACCGTTCATGACCAGCTGTGCCAGCGCATCGAGCTGCACAAGGAAAGCAAGGTGCCGGAGCCGCTGATGATCTCCAAGGAGGACGTGAAGGAGGTTCTGACCTCCTGCGGCGTTTCCCAGGAGCATCTGGCAAAATTCAGCGTGGACTACGACGAGACCTTCGGCTTCGAGGCCGACCTGCACCCCAAGAATATCATCGACAACAAGCATTTTGAGGTGAAGACCCCGGATGTGGTCATCAAGGTTGACCCCGCCCGGAGCGACCTGATCGAGACCCGCGTCATCGGCGGCGCGAAGTACATTCTGATCTCCGCCGACGAAAACGTGGAGGTCAACGGCGTCAACATCAACATCAGCGACCCCGAAAAGGAAACGGCCGCTGTCTGAGCGAAAAATTAGCCCTGCACCGGAAGGTGCAGGGCAAACCTATGTAGCTTACTTTTTGGAATTTTCCACGGCGCCGACGATAATATCGACGCACTGGTCAATGCCGAGGACGCCGGAATTCAGGCAGATGTGGTAATTCTGGGACTGACCCCAAGTGCGGCCGGTGTAGTGCTGATAGTTTACGCGGCGGCGCTTATCCTTCTCATTCAGCCGCGCTTCCGGGCTCTTGTCGGACTCGCCATACAGATGGACAATGCGGTCGGCGCGGAAGGCCATGTCCGCGAAAATAAAGGTGTGCAGAGCGTCATGACGATCCTTCAGAATATAGTCCGCATTCCGGCCGACAATGACGCAGGCGCCCTTCTCCGCCAGCTGAAGAATGACGCTGCACTGGATATTCCACAGAAAATCGGCTGTGGACAGGCCATTCATCACGCCGGGAACGCCCTGGGGGGCGAAAGCGTAGGAAAACAGGCTGGTGCTGGGGGATTGTTCACCATGCTCCTCCACGAATTTTGGGGCGAAGCCGGACTCCAGAGCGACCTGATTGACCAGCTCCTTGTCATAGAAGGGAATGCCCAGCCGCTCGGCGACCTTGTGGCCGACGGTGCGTCCGCCGGAACCAAACTCTCGGCTGATGGTGATGATTTTCTTTTCCATAAAGAACCTCCTTCGGAGAATGCAGTGGCTTCTCCTATCCGTATTATAGTAAAAATGCTGTCAAATGTCAAGAATCGGTTCGCCGGTTTGGCAGAATTGCTGACGGTGCTTTCTCAGAGCGACTTCTTGCCGCCGTATACCCGGTCAATTTCTTCCAAAATGTCCGCGTCGGCGGGACAGAAGGTGAAATGATTCGTCTCACTGGGGTGAATCCAGCGCAGGGCGTTGTGCTCCAGCGCCTGCGGGACACCCTCCACAATAACGCAGTGGAACAGCGTCAGACGGATGAAAATGTCCGGGTATCTGTGCTCGACCTGCATAAATTGGTCGCGGACATCCAGCTTGACGGCCAGCTCCTCCATGCACTCCCGCCGGAGCGCCTGAGGCAGCGTTTCGCCCGCTTCCACCTTGCCGCCGGGGAATTCCCAGAGCAGCCCCCGAGCCTTGTTTTCCGGGCGCTGGCAAATCAGAAATTTATCCTTGTCCCAAATCAGTCCCGCTACGACCTCAATCGCCTTTCTGCGGGTCAGCACCATGGCGGAAATGGGGGAGGCGGGAACCGTTCCGGACACCGTTTCCATGGTTTCCGTCCCGGCGCGGCCGTCCCGGATGTTCACGTTCCAATGCCCATCCGGCAGGGCAATGGGGACGGGCTGGGTATCGGCGTTGAAGACGGCGAAAATCTCTCCCTCCGGTTCGTCGATATGGAACGCCACGCAGTGTTCATTTTCGCAGTACACCGGGTGGACGTGGTACTGAACTTCCTCCCGCGTAGAAAGGCGAAGCGCCCCGTGGGCTTTCCGGAAGGCAATCAAGCCCTTGTAATAGCTGAGAACGTCCTGATATTCCGGCTTGTCCAGAGTCGCCCATTTCAGGGAATTGACGCTGTCCGGGGAGCGGTAGCTGTTGTCATCGAAGCCGCCGTGCTTTCCGGGCTTGGTGCGAAGCATTTCCTCACCGGCTTGCAGGAAGGGGACGCCCTGGGACAGCATATAAAATGCGGCGGCGAGGTTGTTCATCCGAATCCGGGTCACGACGGGAGCACTTGGGGCGGTGAGGGCGATGCGGTCAAAGAGGGTGGTATTGTCGTGGCAGGAGGCGTAATTCACGCACTGATCGGGCTGAGCCGCCCAGGATGGCATCCCCATGAAGCAGGCTTCCAGCGCCTCTTTGGGTACGACTGCACCGGCGATAAATCCCGGCGCGGTGCTATCAAAGGTAGAACCCCGCAGCAAATCCCGGATGGTGTCGCTGAAGAAGCCGAAGCCGGGAACCAAAGCGGAATTGGTCTGCTCCGCAAGCTGGACACCGGGCTTGGTCAGTTCGGTCTTCATATCCCAGCCCTCGCCGTAAAAAATCACGTTGGGGTGCTTCCGGTGGACGGCGGCCATGATCTCGTTGATGGTCACGGTGTCGAGAAGGCTGGCGATATCGAAGCGGAAGCCGTCCATGTGGTACTCGTCCGCCCAATAGCAGACGGAATCTACAATGTATTTGCGCACCATGCTCCGCTCGGAGGCGGTGTCGTTGCCGCAGGAGGAGCCGTTGGAGTATTCGCCTTTGCTGTTAATACGGCTGAAATAGCCGGGGACGATCTGGTTGAAGCAGAATGTCCCGGCGTCGTACACATGATTGTACACCACGTCCATGACCACGCTCAGACCGTTGTCGTGGAGTGCCTTGACCATCCGCTTCACTTCCGCCACCCGGACGGCGCCGTGAAACGGGTCGGTGGCGTAGGAGCCTTCGGGGACGTTGTAATTCACCGGGTCGTAGCCCCAGTTGTATTGGGGATGGGGTTGGCTCTCGTCGGTGAAGCCGAAGTCATACATCGGCAGGAGGTGGACATGGGTGACGCCCAGCGCCTTGATATGGTCAAGGCCGGTGGGATGGCCTCCACGGGTTTTCGTGCCGGTTTCGGTCAGGCCAAGAAATTTGCCCTTGTGTGCAATGTGAGCGCTGGGGTCGGAGGACAGGTCGCGGACGTGCAGCTCGTAAATAACGGCGTCGGTGATGGACTTCCCGGCGTGGGGGTCGGCGTCAGCGTCCCACTGCGGGGGATTGACGGAGGATAAGTCCAGGATCATCCCACGGCAGCCGTTGACGCCGGTGGTTCTGGCGTAGGGGTCGCAGACCTCCCGGGTCTGGCCGTCCACGGTAACGACGTAGGTGTAGTAAATGCCGTTCAGGTTGCCGACCCGCTCCGCCGTCCAGGTGCCGCAGACGTCCGGCTGCATCCGAAGCTGGGCAAGAAGGTCGTCGGCGCCCGGGTCGCCGCTGCGGTACAGGCGGATGGAAACGGCTTCGGCCGTGGGCGCCCACAGGCGGAAAGTCGTCTTTTCCGGCGTCCAGAATGCGCCTAAATTTCCGGAATAGGTGTATTTTTCTTCAAATTCCTGAGAAGAATATTCTTCGTACATAACGGCGTCTGCTCCTTATTTTGACCGGAAAAACCGGAAATCGTTTCCTCAAGTATAGCACAGTCTGTGGTGGAAGTAAAGAAAAAGGGGCGTCTGTAAGGAAGCTTTACAATTTGGCGGTAACGATTTTTACATGGATTGGATAAAGTAAAGAGGAAACAGAGATGATAAAGAAAAAGGTATCCCGGCGGGATACCACAGGAGGAAAAATATGACTTACGAACAAATCAAGCAGGATGAAGCGGTCAGGGTGTACATCGACCAGGCGGACGCGTCGCTGAAAGCCCTTGGCTTTACGGAGCACAGCTTCCAGCACGTGACCCGGGTCGCCCAGACGGCAGGCTGGATCCTGGAAACACTGGGCTACCCGGAAAGAACCGTGGAGCTGGTAAAAATTGCCGGATATCTCCACGACATCGGCAATGTGGTGAACCGGGTGGATCACAGCCAGAGCGGCGCGGTGATGGCGTTCCGGATCCTGGACAGAATGAATTTTCCGCCGGAGGAGATCGCCGCCATCGTCACGGCCATCGGCAACCACGACGAGGGCACCGGTCAGCCGGTGAGCGCATTTGCGGCGGCGCTGATCCTGGCGGACAAATCCGACGTCCGCCGCTCCAGAGTGCGGGACAAGGCCACCGTGGCGCTGGACATCCACGACCGGGTGAACTACTCCGTGACGGACTGCCACCTGGAATTTGACGAGCAGCGCACCAGCATCCGCCTGATCCTGTCGGTGGATACGGAGCTTGGTTCCGTGATGGAGTATCTGGAAATTTTCATGAAGCGGATGCTTCTGTGCCAGAAGGCGGCGCAGGCGCTGGGACTGACGTTCCATCTGGTGATCAACGGCCAGCTGCTGGTATAAAATGACTGCCCGGCGTCGATTTGACGCCGGGCGGTTTTGATCATCAAAGCCGGGAAATGCAGTCGCGGATACGCGCCGCGGTACGGTCGTAGCCCAGGATCTGCATGATGGTATACAGGTCGGGGCTGTCGGTCTTTCCGGTGACGGCCTGCCGCAGGAAGGTGGAAACGTCGGCCACGGTGCCGGGGAAGGCGGCGGGGTCTGCCTTGTAGGCCTTCATGTCCGTGGTGAAGCCGATGGCCTCGGTGATCTCCTTGACCTTGGCAAACCACGCGGCGGAATCGTCGGCAAAATCGTAAACACGCAGGAAACGCTCCAGCACATCCCGGATGACGGTCTTGGAGAATTTCTCGTCCCAGACGGGCGCTTCCAGATATTCGTCGTAGAAGAATCCCATGTAGGGCTTGGCGTCCTTCCAGACGGCAAGGTCTTTTCTCGGCTTCTTACCGCCCCGGCCGATGGCGAGGATTTTCTTCGCGTAGTCGGGGTCTGCCTCCAGCTTGGCGGCAAAGTCGGTATCGAACTCCTTTGCCCAATCCAGCAGCTGGGCGTACACGTCCTCCGCGGTCATGCGGGAAATGACGTTTTTCGACACGTCCACCAGCTTGGCATAGTCGAACAGGCTCCCGGCGGGGTTCAGCTTCTTGGGGCTGAACTTGAAGGATTCCATGTCCGCGTCGGGGTTTGCCCGCCGCCAGTCCTCGAAATTGGAGTTCAGCACGGTCATGATATATTCCCGCACGGAGGGGATGGGGAAGCCCTCGGCCTTGTAGTAGGTCAGCGCCAGCTCGGGATCCTTGCGCTTGGACAGCTTCCGCTTGGAGTTGCCGTCCATCTTCATCAAAGGTCCAATGTGGACGTACTTTGGCAGCCTGAAGCCCAGCGCCTGAAACAGCTGAATGTGGAAGGGCAGGCTGGGCAGCCATTCGTCGCCCCGGACGACATGGGTGGTGCGCATGAGGTGATCGTCCACGGCGTGGGCAAAGTGGTAGGTGGGGATGCCGTCGGACTTGAGAAGCACGTGATCGACGTTGTTCTCCGTGATGGTCAGCTTGCCCTTCACCAGATCGTCAAACTTGAACTGGCGGTCAATGCTGCCCTCGGAGCGGAACCGCAGCACCCAGGGATTCCCGGCGGCCAGCTGCGCCTGAATGTCCTCCATGGGGCGGTCGCGCCAGACGGCGTATTTGCCGTAGTAGCCGGTGGTCTCCTTGTTCGCTTCCTGCTTTTCCCGGAGGGCGGACAGCTCATCCTCCGTGCAGAAGCAGGGGTAGGCCTTGCCCTCGGACACCAGCTTCTTGGCGTAAACATGGTAGATCGCGGCTCTCTGACGCTGACGATAAGGGCCGTAAGCGCCGTCGTCGCCGTCCACGGTTGCGCCTTCGTCAAAGCGGATGTTGTAGAATTTCAGGGTGTTGATGAGTACTTCGACAGCGCCGGGAATCTCCCGCTTGGCGTCGGTATCCTCCACCCGGAGGTACAGCACGCCGCCGGACTGGTGACTCATCCGTTCCGAAATCGTACCCTGCACCAGATTGCCCAGATGGACAAATCCGGTAGGGGAGGGAGCCATCCGGGAGACCACCGCACCCTCAGGAAGCTCGCGGGGGGGAAACCGGACTTCCAGATGCTCAGGAGTTTCGGTCACGTCGGGAAAAAGCAATTCGGCAAGCGCCTGATAATCCATAACTAACTACCTCTTTTTCTTGGGAAACTCTGGTGAAATCGTCTTCGGCTGGGCGGCGAATCTTTTGCCCCATCCGTGCAGTTCTGAAAGCGGGAAATACATACAGTATTCCTCCGCTTCCAGAACTTTCGGCTGAGCCAAAATCTTCGGCCGCCAGCTCTCGCCGATTTCATCAGAGCTTCCCTTGCTTTCTAGGACAAAGTATAGCATAGGGCAGGGGAGAAATCAAGTGGACACAATTGCTTTCCTTTGCCGTAAAATACCCCCTTGCGGAACCTCCCGGGCTGTGCTAGAATAGCGCTATAGATTTGAAAAAAGGAATGTGACGACCATGAGCGAGGTTATTACCGAAACTGCTGCACCGAAAAAGAGAATGCTCTCCGGCATCAAGCCCTCCGGAGATCTGACCCTGGGTTCTTACTTAGGCGCTGTAAAAAATTGGGCGGAACGCGCCAACGACTATGACTGCTTCTATTTCATGGCTGACCTTCACGCCATTACCGTGCGCCAGAATCCCGCGGATCTGCGCAGGCGGACGCTGGAGCAGCTGGCGCAATACATCGCCTGCGGCCTTGACCCGGAAAAGAACACCCTGTTCATCCAGAGCCATGTCCACCAGCATGCGGAGCTGGGCTGGGTGCTGGACTGCTACGTCATGTTCGGCGAGCTGAGCCGCATGACCCAGTTCAAGGACAAGTCCGCCAAGAACGCGGACAACATCAACGGCGGCCTGTTCACCTATCCCGCTCTGATGGCGGCGGACATCCTGCTGTACCAGCCCGATCTGGTGCCCGTGGGCGAGGATCAGAAGCAGCACGTGGAGCTGTGCCACACCATCGCCCGCCGGTTCAACGGCATTTACGGCGACGTGTTCAAGCTGCCGGAACCCTTCGTCCCCAAGGTCGGTGCGCGGATCATGAGCCTGACCAATCCCACCGCCAAGATGTCCAAGTCCGAGAATGAGGACACCGGCCGTATCCTGCTGATGGACACCCCCGAGACCATTATGCGCCAGTTCAAGCGTGCCATCACCGACTCCGACACGGAGAACTGCGTCCGCTTTGACCGGGAGAATAAGCCGGGCGTGGCCAACCTGATGGCCATTTACTCCGCCGTCACCGGCAAGACGTTTGATCAGATCGAGACGGAGTTCGCGGGCTGCGGCTACGGCAAATTCAAGCCCGCCGTGGGCGAGGCGGTGGTGGAGACCCTGCGCCCCATCCGGGAGGAAGCGACCCGCCTGATGAAGGACAAGGGCTACCTGGAAAGCGTCTACAAGGCCGGCGCCGAGAAGGCAGGCTATGTTGCCGAGAAGACTCTGCGGAAGGTCTACAAGAAAGTGGGCTTTGTGGCAAGATAATGGCTGACGAGAAATTGACCCCGGAACCGGACATCTACGACCGGGAGGATCAGTGCCGCAAGTCCATCCGCACGGTGGGGAAGGCCGTTTTCATGCGGCTGCTTGTGACGGCGCTGCTGATTTTTGTCCTGATCGGCAATGGAATGCAGGGCTGGGTCGTTGGCCTGATCGTATTCATTCTGGTCATCAATCTCACCGGAATGCTGCCTCTGGTGCAGGAGCTGCGGAAGCAAAGAAAGCTGTTGAAGGAAATCCTCGACCAGGAAAAATAAAATTTACCCCGTAAGCATACGCTCACGGGGTGTTTTCTGCCATTGCGGCATAATCCGGAAGGCCATAGCCCCGGATGTGAATTTCGCCCAGAGGGATGACGCGGTAGGCAACGGCGTCGTCCCGGTTGCCCTCGATGACCTTTACGAAGGGCCACTTTGTCCCGACCACGATCCCTACATGGTCAGCCCAGCCGGTGCAGTCGCCGGGGCGCTTTTCGTCCCAGTCGTAGAAGATGATATCGCCGGGGAGGGGCGTGTAATTGTCGTCCTCCTGCCAGCGGCCGAGCGAGTCGAACAGGCCGATGAGACGCTCACAGCTGCATTCCGTGGGGATAATGTCCGTCAGGCCGCAGCGGATGGAAACGGCGCTGACGAAGGTGGCGCACCAGCTGTCGGTATACTGCACGGTGTAGTTCTGCGCCAGCGGCTCGTGGGCGTTGTACAGATCAATGATGGTTTCATGGCTTCCGTCCGATTCCCGGCAGCCGAGGTAGCCTTCGGCGGTTTGAACCACCTGCATCCGAAGCGCCGCTTCTCCCTCCGAGACCTTCCGGTAAAAGCTCCATGGCTCCAGCGCGTAGTGAGCGGCAATGGCCGCTATGAACAGCAGAAGCACCAGAAGAGGGAGAATGGTGTCTGATTTCGGCTTGTTTTTGGTAATCACGTTGTGTCCTCCTGCAACAGCGTTTTCCCCATTCTACCACAATATACCCTTTTCCGCAACGAAAAAATACGCCGGATTCGTCTCAGCACGACGAAAACCGGCGTATTTTGCTACAGAAAAAGATACAATCCCAGCGTCAGCAGAGCAAAATTCTGGTCTTCCTCGCCGCTGCCGGACATGAGCAGAAGCAGCAGCACGACCATCAGGTCTTCCATGCAGAAGTCCTTCGGCAGAAGCTGGTGCAGGAAATTGCCGATACCCAAAAAGGAATCCTGAGGCGGCTGCTGTTGGGGTTTCCGCCGGGGCGGAGGCGGGGGAGCGGGACGCTCCTGTCTGCGCGGATTGGTGCAGGGGGGACTCTTCTGGCAGGGTGGCTTCTCCTGAGGCGGCGGCGGAGAAAAATCGGGATTCCGGCGAGGCGGTTCCTGTCGGGGCGGTTCCGGCCGGGATGGCGGCGGGGGCTGAGGGACGTCTGCCGGCCGGCGGCGATAGCTGCCGTCGGGCTGGGGAATATAGCGGTTGTACATTCTGCGTCACCTCCCGGTCAGCATTTCCAAACCCCCGGCATTGAGAAACGCCGAGGCAAGCCGCGCCATTTTTGCCGCGCGCATGGCTTTTTCCAGCTTGGCGGTGCGCTCCCGGCTTATGTAGGGGGAGAGCGCCCGTAGCAGCGCCTGCTGGTTTTTGTCGATGCCGGACTGCCGGGACATCCCGGCGAGCTTCTGCATGACGGAAAAATCCGGAAGTGCCGGCGGGGCAGGCTCCGGCGGCTGCTCCGGCCTTCCCTGAGGTTCCGGCGGCGGGCTCATGGCCTGGGCCATGGACATGATCTGCTGCATCATCTGGGGGTTGCTCAGGATCGCCCCCAGCTTTTCCTCCATCTCGCTCATTTGCCGCCTTCCACTTGGGACAGCAGCTTTTTCGCCTCCGGGGTCGCGAGAAATGCGGCGATGGTCTTCTGCGCCCGGTCATAATTCCCGGCGGATACGTCTGCCATGGCGCTGTTGATTTCGTTTGCGTTAAGCTGCCGGAGCGATGCGAGCAGCTGCTGTCCCGCAGGGGACTGGACGAAGCGCATGATCTGCGCAAGCTCCTGTGAATTGGGTGTGGGCTGCATAGGCTTACCTCCCTGGGGTGGTGAAACTTCTGCTATAGCATATGCGCCCGCAGGGAAAAATGTACACAAAAATCAGTCGTCTATTTTGACGAAAACACATGGCAAAACCTGCCAATGTATGATATAATCCCAGAAAGACAAACTAAAGGCGGGAGCGATATGAAGATTCTGGTGCTGTCGGATTCCCATTCAGCCCTTCAGTTCATGCGGCAATGCGTGGAATCGGTGAAGCCCGATGCGATCATCCATCTTGGGGACTTTTTTGACGACGGCGTGGTCATCCATGAGGAAAACCCGGATACGCCATTTTACCAGGTGCCGGGAAACTGCGACCGGTTTCGCTGCCCGTCCTGGCAGCCGGAGACGCTGGTGCAGCCCGTGTTTGGGGTGAATCTTTTCATGACCCACGGACACAGGTACAATGTAAAAATGGGATTGGGCGCGCTGCTGAAGGACGCCCGGGCAAGCCGGGTGGATGGGGTGCTGTACGGACACACCCATCAGGCCGACTGCCGCCGGGAACCGGACGGCCTCTGGATCCTGAATCCGGGCAGCTGCGGCTACGGCGGGGGAACGGCCGGACTGATCCAGGTGGAAAACCGGGAAATCCTTTCCTGCCGGATCCTCAGGGACGAGGACTTGTGATCACCCCATGGTGGCAAGGAAAACCATGGCGCTGACAAAGCCGATTCCGGAGAGAATCGCGGTGACGATGTTCACCGCCTTCTCCACATAATAGTGCCTGTCGGCGGCGTTGGGGTAGGCGGGTTCACGGTAACGGCGAGCGGTCGGACGGGACAGAGTGTGTTGTTTCATTGGAAATACCTCCTTTTGTTTTTCTGACAACAGTATACAAAAGGTTCTGTCCAATAAACCGGACTAATTAAGCTTTTTTGAAAAAATTTTAGAAAAAAGCCGACGGCTTGCAACTCGTCGGCAAGTATGCTATAATACAGAAAACAGTTACCCGGAGGTATTTTATGGGAAAGACCGGTCAATTTGCGGAAAAGCAGACTGCCGTGCAGTCCGCCGGCTTTGAGAAATTCAAGACGGTGATGTCCAAAGTCAATTCCGTCATCAATCTTATCGGCGTCTGGCTGTTCCGGCTGAGAAAGTTCATCATGGCCGCGCCGGTGGTTTATGCTGCCCTCCGGCTGGCTTCCTATAATGGTCAGCATCTGCCGGAGCAGGTGGGGCTTGACCTGCAATCCACCGGCGAGTTTGCCATGACCGTGAGCCGTCAGCTGGCGGTGATGGGGCCGCTGGGGCTGACGGCGGCGTGTCTGCTGCTGATGTTCTGCTCCAGAAAGGCCATGTACCCCTGGGCGATCAGTATTTTCACCCTGGCGCTCCCGGTGCTGCTGCTGGTGAGCAATGTGTATCCGAGCTAAGGCCGCTTAAGAAATTCTTTTGCGTCTGTTCAAGGTTTCTTCACCAATCGCCGCCGGGGGTGTGGTATACTGTAGGTACAGAGGCGGAGACAGTGGGGAAAGCCGATGCCGTGGAAATATCCGCGGATAAGCCGACGGTGTACCCGTGACACGCTGTGTCCCGTGGAGAGAGAAAATTATCATTGTGCGGCGGCTCACGAAAGAGCCGCCGCGTGTTTTTTGAAAAAAGAAGTCCGCCGGAACCATCCGACGGACTTCTTTCTATTCGCTTTTGAGGTCCTGAACCTTTGCGTTTTTTCCAAAATATGCCAGAATGTAGCTGACGAAGGAAATGCCCAGAAAAATTGCGTCCACTGCCGCAATGACGCTTACCACCGTATCATCCGCAAGGGGAAACAGAACCAGCGCGATCAGGCTGATGAACAGGACGGTGGTGCAGATCTTTCCGGCCATCAGTGCGCCGGGAAGCATCTTGCCCATTTTCAGGTGAACCGCCCCCACAATCAGCTGAAACAGCTCCTTGACGACGAACAGCGCCAGCACCGGCAGCAGCTGGGGATGCTTCAGAGAAAGGCACACCGTCAGGGTGAACTGGGTGATCTTATCCGCCAGCGGGTCGAGGATTTTTCCCAGGGTGGAGACCATATTGAAGCGGCGGGCGACCTTTCCGTCGATCAGATCCGTCAGGCAGGAGACCGCCATGATCGCCCCTGCGGTGATATACTGATAGGCCTCGGTTGCGCCCAGATAGATGTAAATATACACGGGGATCAGCGCCAGCCGGAACAGGCTCAACAGATTCGGAATGGTGAATACTTCCTTTTTCCAGTCTATGATGTGCATGGATCATTCCTCCGAGGCGGGTTTGCCCTATATTATAGTCAGATTTTTCCCGTTTATCAAGGGTTCGGCCCTATGGGAGGAAAATTTTAATAAATTATCCATAAATTTTCATCCGGGGAGACTGTTCAGATTTGTCGCCAGCGGATAATGCAGCGCAAGGTGCTTCCAGGTGTGTTTATCCAGCGTCCCGGTCATGGGAAGGCCGCTCAAGATCTGGAAGGACGACAGAGAATCTGCCGTCGGTTCGTCCAGAATGCCGGAGTGGGTCGGCACGGCGACGCTCTTGTAGACGTCGGCAAGTACCGCCAGCATGGCCTGCGCCAGATAGATGTGAGGGCTGCGTTCTCCCCGGCGGATGACCTGGCCGGGGTTCATGATGATATCCACAGGCTGGGCGGCGTCAATACGCACGAGAGCAGGGGTATATACCCCGACGACGGCCTCCCAGGTCGCCTGATCGGTGACACCCGTCACCGGCAGACCGTGCTTGCGCTGGAAGGTGGAAATGGCGGCGGTGGTCTCCGGGCCGTAAATGCCGTCGGGAACGATGCGCAGATGGGTGGGGTCATCCTCGGCAATGACCCGGAGCATGGTCTGCAAGCTGCGGATGGGCTGACCAACAAAGGAAGATAGCGGTCTCATCGCGGCGCCTCCTGTCTTACGGAATCCTGATTCCCGGTGCTCAAATTATTTCCCGGGAATTGGGTCATGGTGGTGGTCTGGGAATACCGCGCCCTGGGCGTCGTCCCGCCAATGATAGCGGAGGTGTAGGGAAAATTCTCCGGGTCGCGCCAGCTGGTGGTTTCGATGCCGGAGAACTGGTCGTAAATCTCGTTCCACGTGTCGAAATTCACAATACCGGTCTCCGGCAGGCCGAACCGGCGCTGGGCGGCGATGACGGCATTGCGGGTGGCAGAGCCGAAAATCCCGTCGATGGTCAGGGGCGGAATTTCCGGGATGTAGGCGGAAAGGACGCTGAGCATGTATTGCAGATGCTCGACTTTTACGCCTCGGTCGCCCTGCTCAATGGGGTTGCTGGTCGCCCAGGAGATGGTGTAGAACCGCTGTCCTTGACTGCGCAGCTCCGCGAGGCTGGTCACGGCGACATAATAGCGAACAAGGGCATACCAGGTCTCCCGCCCGACGATGCCGTCCACGGCCAGGTTGGCGATCTCCTGGAATTTCCGCACGGCGGCTTCTGTCTGTGCGCCGAAGATGCCGTCCACAAGAGAGATTTTGGGAATGGCAGGGTAGTTCTGGGAGATCCGGTTCAGCTCCACCTGCACGACCACCACGCTGGGGCCGGTGGTTCCCCTGCGCAGGGCGGTGCCGGGGTAGGAGGAAGTGATGCCCCGGATGGGGGCGTTGTTCACGATCTCCACATTGCCGTAATAGCTGCGGAGAATCCGGACGCTGTCGTACCCCTGCCGCGCCAGATTCTGACTGCCCCACTGGCTTAAGCCCTCACAGGTGACGGTGGTGCCGTTGCAGAATTTGGCGGCCAGAGGCTCCACAAAGCCGGGGCGGCGAAGATAGTCGTCGAACAGCTCATCCACCAGCCGGGCGACGTTGGTAAAGTAGCTGCGCCCGTTGACGAAAAACTGGTCGTAGGCGGTGGAGCTGGTGATATCAAAGCTGTACCCCCGGCTGCGATAGAATTCCGTGTACACCCGGTTCAGGGCGAAGGACACAATGGCGAGGATATTGGCGCGCAGAGCGGCCTCCTCCCAGGTGGGGTAAATCTCGCTGGACGCTACGTTTTTCACGTAGTCCACAAAATCCACGGTGACGTTGGCGGCGTTGGACGACGGCGCGCCGAGATGCACCGTGATCCGCTGCGGGATATAAGGAATGACTTGGGGCATAGGTCACCTCCTACAGATTCTGGGGAGGCGTATTGAAAATTTCCGACTGATCCCACTGGTTCGGGAACTCCGACAGGGGGATCATCTCCAGATTCTGATTGGTGGTGGTATCGGCGAAAACCTGAAGATTTTCCGCCTCGATCTGCTCATAACCCTTCAGACGGGCGTAGAGATTCACGGCGGTGTAGGGCTTTTCCCCGGCCTCCGGCTCCTGACTTTCGGATTTATCCGGTACGGGGATATCAATGGGGGTGATCAGACCGTTCCGGTCGGTCAGGCGCATGGCAAGGGCGGTGCCGTCGGTGGCAGTGACCGCGATGGCCACGTTTTCTAAGGGGAACCGGGCGGTGCTGGTGTAGGCGCGTACCTGTATGTATCCTGTAGCTGACAACAGGATCCCTCCTTTCTCCTACCAGAATATGCGGCAGGGGAACGGAAGGTGACAGCGAAAAAATATGGGGCGGCGGAGACAGCAGTCCGTCGCCCCGTTTTTCACAGATACCCCTGCATCTGGCGGATGTTGGCGGTCTCGCAGTCCAGAAGCTTCTGGCTCAGGGTGTTGATCTGCTCGTCCTGCCGGCCGAACTGATGGAGGGTTTTCAACCCCTTGATCATGCCCTTGGTGTTGCCCTGGATCATCATGTCGGCGATCTTGGAGTCGGTGTTCCGGCCGTTGAGCTTCATCCGGGTCATGAGATTCGACCAGATCCGCACGGAGGGGTCAAGCTCGTCCATGTCCCAGCCCCGCTGGGTGGCGATGGAATGGGCTTCTGTTTCGATGGAATCATATTCCCGAAGCTGGGATTCCAGCGCCTTCCGAAGTCCCGGCCGCATACTGGTATCCAGCACGCTGCGAATGCCGATCTGCCCCATCTGGGTGGTTTTCAGGACGGAGGTCAGAATTTCTCTGCTGTTTTTCATAAAACATCACCGCGCTTAGTATGCACATCCCTGCCCCTGTCATGCATAAAATATGCAGATAGCTTAGGAAAAGGATGTGGTGAATATGTGCGCCATCAGCGGAATGATCAACCTTCCGGCACCTCCTAAAACCGTTCGCCAAATGCTGGAAACGATGCACCGCCGGGGGCCGGACGACCGGGGCGTGTATCGGGAAAAGGGGTGTACGCTGCTCCACGGGCGGCTTGCCATCATTGACCCGGAGGGCGGCCGTCAGCCCATGACCCTTGCCTGGGCGGGGGAGGAGTACACGCTGGTTTACAACGGGGAGCTGTACAATACCGAGCAGCTGCGCTATGAGCTGTCCGCCCTGGGACACAGCTTTCTGGGGCATTCCGATACGGAGGTGCTGCTCCATGCCTACGCCCAGTTCGGGGCGGCGTGCGTGGAAAAGCTGAACGGGATTTTTGCCTTCGCCGTGTGGGAAAAGCGCCGGGGGCGGCTGTTCCTCGCCCGCGACCGGATCGGGGTGAAGCCCCTGTTTTACAAGAGACACGACGGCGGGCTGCTGTTTGCCTCGGAGATCAAGACAATTCTGACATACCCCACCGTCCGGGCGGAACTGGACGAAAACGACGCTGCCCAGCTGATTCTTCTGGGGCCGGGGCGGCTGCCGGGAAGCGGCGTGTTCCGGGGAATTTCCGAGCTGGAGCCGGGCTGCTGCGGATATTTTGCCGACGGGGAGCTGCGCCTTTGCCGCTACTGGAAGCTGATGGACAGGGAACACCGGGATTCCTTCGACGAAACGGTGGAGAAGGTGCGCTTTCTGGTGACGGACGCCATCCGGCGGCAGATGGTGTCCGATGTTCCCGTCGGGACGTTTCTCTCCGGGGGACTGGATTCCAGCATTATCACCGCCGTCTGCGCGGGAGAAATGGCGAAAAAAGGGGAGCGGCTGAAAACCTTCTCCGTGGACTACCAGAACAACGACAGGTATTTTCAGGCGAACAGGTTCCAGCCCAATTCCGACGGAAGCTTCATCCGCCTGATGACGGACGTCTTGCAGACTGACCACCACTGGACGATCCTCGGCGCCGACGAGCTGGCACAGACGCTGGAGGAAGCCACCGTTGCCCGGGATTTGCCGGGAATGGCGGACGTGGATTTTTCCCTGCTGGCCTTTTGCGGGGAGATCCGGCGGGAGGTGAAGGTCGCCCTGTCCGGGGAATGCGCCGACGAGATTTTCGGCGGCTATCCCTGGTACCGTGACCCGGAGGTTCGCGCTAAAGAGGGCTTCCCCTGGGCGCAGAATACGGCGGATCGGGCGGCGATCCTGACGCCTGCGATCACCCTCGACCCGGCGGAATTTGTGATGGACGCCTACAACCAGACCTGCCGGGAAAGCGACATTCTCCCCGGCACCGCCGATCAGGAGCGGCGGATGAAGCAGATGGTGAACCTGAATTTCCGCTGGTTCATGCAGACATTGCTGGACAGGAAAGACCGGATGAGCATGTACCACTCGCTGGAAGTCCGCGTACCCTTCTGCGACTACCGGATCGCGGAATACCTGTACGGCGTTCCCTGGGAGTTCAAGGACTATCAGGGGCAGGAGAAAGGACTGCTGCGCCGGGCGGTGGAGGGACTTCTGCCGGAAGCGGTGCTGCACAGGAAAAAGAGTCCCTATCCCAAGACCTTTGACCCCCGGTACGAGCAGCTCATGGAATCCCGGCTGCAAACCGTTCTGGACGACCCCGCCGCGCCCCTCTGGCAGATTGTCTCGGCGGAGGAAGTGAGGAAGCTTCTGCACCGGGAGACGCACTGGCCGTGGTACGGCCAGCTGATGCGCCGCCCCCAGACCATCGCCTATCTGTGCCAGATCGACTTCTGGCTACGGCACTATTCCGTGGAGCTGGTCTTCTGAAGCCTCCTTTACCGGATTTTACGTTGACGATGGGGAAGGGGTGTGGTAGAATATGGCGGAAACGGAAGTTGACATCAGGGCGCACCAAGAAGAAGACGCTGCGCCCCGCAGCAGGAGGGCTGTTTATGCGCAAAACAAAAATTATCTGTACCATCGGCCCAGCCAGTGAAAACGAGGAAACGCTGACAAAAATGTGCCTTGCGGGCATGAATGTTGCGCGGCTGAACTTTTCCCACGGCACCCATGAGGAACACGAGCGGAAAATCGAGCTCATTAAGCGGGTACGTCAGAAGCTGGGGCTGCCCATCGCCATCATGCTGGACACCAAAGGCCCGGAGTACCGCATCGGAACATTTGCTTCCGGTAAGGTGGAGGTGAAAACGGGGGACAGCTTTACCTTTACCACCCGGGACGTGGCAGGGGACGAGACGAGGGTCAGCGTCAATTATAAAAATCTCCATAACGAGCTGAAGCCCGGCGACACCGTAACGGTGAACAACGGCATTGTCCGGTTTGAAGTGGAGAACATTGAAGGCACCGAGATCCACTGCAAATGTCTGGCAGGCGGCACGCTCAGCGACCGCAAGAGCATGTCCTTCCCCAATAAGGTCATGTCCGGCCCCTACATTTCCCAGCAGGACAGATCGGACATTCTGTTCGGCATCGCCCACGGTGTGGATTTCGTGGCCGCGTCCTTTGTCTCCACGAAGCAGGATGTTCTGGACATCCGCCGTCTGTTGGACGAAAACGGCGGCAGCGACATCGAGATCGTGGCGAAAATCGAAAACCGTTCCGGCGTGGACAATGTGGAGGAAATCTGCTCCGCCTGCGGCGGCATCATGATTGCCCGGGGCGACCTGGGCGTGGAGATCCCTTATGTGGAAGTACCCTCCGTGCAGAAGAAGCTGACCCGGATGTGCCGGATGCTGGGTAAGCGGGTCATCACCGCCACGGAAATGCTGGAATCCATGATCCAGAACCCCCGTCCCACCCGTGCGGAGATCACGGACGTGGCCAACGCCGTTTACGACGGCACCTCCTGCGTCATGCTCTCCGGCGAATCCGCCGCCGGTAAATACCCCGTGGAGGCGGTCAAGGCCATGGCGGAGATCGCCGAATACACCGAGCAGCACACCGGTTACAAGTCTCTGTTCCTGAAAACGGAGTATAACGGCCAGAACAACTTGGACTGCCTGTCCCACGCGGTGTGCTCCATGGCCATCGACGTCAACGCCAAGGCCATTGTGGTCTGCTCCGTGTCCGGCAAGACCGCCATGCTGGTCAGCCGGTTCCGCACCCCTGTGGATATCATCGGCATGACCATCGACCGGAAGATCTGGCGCAGACTGTCCATGAGCTGGGGCGTGACCCCGGTGATGGCGGACGAATTTCCCACCATGGACGTGATGTTCTACTACGCCCAGAAGGCTGCCGTGGATGTTCTGCATCTGAAGCCCGGGGACAATATCCTCCTCACCGGCGGCCCCGTCAACGGCCGGCACGGCAATACCAACACTATCAAAATCGAGACGATCTGATTGCAGAATGCCGCCGCAGCCAACGCTGCGGCGGCATTTTTTTGCATGTTGACCGAAAAAAGCGGCAAAAATTTTGGGAATATTCCCTATGTGAAATCGGCGCATTTTTGTGCTATAATAATGCTATAGGTGAGAAAATGCGGCGCTTTTTGGAAAGGATGGGGAATATGTATCAGGCAGGGGAACTGGTCGTTTACGGGATGCACGGGGTTTGCCGCGTGGTGAGCGAGGAGGAGAGGCTGGTGGATAAAAAGCGGCTGCATTATCTGGCACTGGAACCGCTGTCCAACGGAAATTCCCGGTTTCTGGTGCCGACGCAGAACGCCGCCGCCATGGCGAAGCTTCGCCCCGTTCTCTCTCAAGAGGAACTGGAAGCGATGATCACGTCGGAGGATGTGAAGTCCGGCCAGTGGATTCGGGAGGAAAACCAGCGGAAGCAGACCTACCGGGAGCTGATCGGCAGCGGCGACCGGAAAAGAATCATGCGCATGGTACATACCCTTTACCGTCACAAGGCCGACCAGACCGCGTCAGGGAAAAAGATTCACCTGTGCGACGAGAATTTCCTCCACGATGCGGAGAAGCTGCTGGTTGGCGAAATCGCCATTGTGCTGTGTCTGGAACCGGAGCAGGCAAGAGCATATATCCACAAAAATCTGAAAGAGGACGCCTGAGCGTCCTCTTTTTGTATCTTGCAGAAATAATCAGTCTATGCAGGTCAGGTATTTCTGATCGATGCCCTGAATGCCCAGTCCCGGTGCGTCGGAGACGGTGATGATCTTCTCGTCGAAAACAGCCCCGCCGAGAATCGGGTCTTCGCTGCACAGCACCGGGCCGTCCAGGTCTACCTTCGTGATGATGTTTTTGGCGCAGGCCAGATGCACGGCGGCATTGACGGAAATCTTCGCTTCCAGCATACAGCCGATCATGCACTCCACGCCGAAAACCTCCGCCGCGGAGGCAATTTTCAGGGCGTTGTAAATACCGCCGCACTTCATCAGCTTGATGTTAATGAGGTCAGCCGCGCCCATCTGCAAAATGGTCATGGCGTTTTCCGGGGAGAACACGGCCTCGTCCGCCAGCACCGGCACGTAGCTCCGTTCGGTGACATATTTCAGTCCGGCAAAGTCGTGGGCGCTTACGGGCTGCTCCACAAGCTCGATGTCCAGCCCAAGCTCCTGCATTTTGTTCAGAATTTTCACGGCCTGCTTGGGCGTCCACGCCTGGTTGGCGTCGATACGGATGACAATGTCCTTGCCAACGGCATTGCGCACGGCGCTGAGTCGGGCGACGTCCAGCTCCGGATTCACGCCGACCTTCATTTTCAGGCAGTCATAGCCCCGGGCAACGGCCTTCAGGGAATCGCTGACCATGGTGTCCGGGTCGTTAACGGAGATGGTGATATCGGTGACGATCTGCTTCCGCCCGCCGCCCAGGAGCTTGTAAACGGGGATGTTGTACAGCTGCCCGTACAGATCCCACAGCGCCATGTCCACGGCGGCCTTGGCGCTGGAATTGCCTACGATGCATTTCTGCACCGACTGGAGCAGCGGCTCCAGCTCGTCCACGTCCCGGCCGATGATGGTCTTGGCAATGTGATCCTGAATGGCGCCGATGATCCCACCGGTGGTGTCGCCGGTGATGGCGCCCGTGGGAGGGGCTTCACCGTAACCAACCGCGCCGCAGTCGGTTCGGATTTCCACAATGACGTCCTCCACACTGCCGACGCTGCGCAGAGCGGTTTTGAAGGGGGTGCGCAGGGGAACGCTGATGCGTCCCAGACGGACACTTGTGATTTTCATATTGGTCACCTTCTATAGTTTTTGATTGAGAAATTCGTCATTTTGCCATTTCGTACATGGCGGCGGCGATGATCTGCGCATTGCGCATCAGGCTGTCCACCGAGATGTACTCGTCCGGCTTGTGCTCCCGGATTTCCTCACCGGGGAAAATGGGGCCGAAGGCCACGATGTTGGGCAGCGCCTTGGCATAGGTGCCGCCGCCGATGGACTTGGGCTGACCCTCCAGCCCTGTCTGCTCCCGGTAGACCCGGAGCAGGGTGGAGACCAGGGGGCTGTCCTCGGGGACGTACAGCTTGGCCTTGTGGACTTCGGAGTCCAGAGTAAACCCGGCGGCGGCAAACTTGCCGTTGAGGATGGGCGCGCAGTCATCATAGCCCTTGGTGACCGGGTAGCGGTAGTTGATTTTCAGGGACAGCCGGTGTTCATCGCCGTCGATCACGCCGAGATTCAGCGTCAGGCCGCCGGAAACCGCGTCATGGAGGGCAATTCCGGCGGAAGCGCCGTCGGTTTCCATGCCAAGGGTCGTCGCCAGAAAATGCACCGCGTCGGCGACCTCCCCACTCAGGGGCAGGGTATCCAGCGCCAGCAGCAGACGACCGATGGCGTTTTTCCCCAGCTCCGGGGTGCTGCCGTGGGCGCTTTCGCCCTCGGCTTCCACGAAAAGACCGTAATCCGTGACGGTGAACCGTACCTGGGGCGCGGAGAGACCAGCCAGTCGCTGCGCCAGCTCCCGGGGACACGCCAGCTTGGCGCAGGCGTGGGCCGGAACCACGTTGGGGGCAGTGCCGCCGTGAATGGACAGGAGCCGAACGTCGCCGGTCTGGGCATAGGCGTGGGAAAAGGTCACGTTGATAATGCCCTTTTCCCCGTTAATCACCGGGTATTCACCGTCCGGGGTGAAGCCCATGACGGGTATCTCGCCGCCGTTTGCAAGATAGTACTTGATATCATCGGAACCGGCTTCCTCGTTGCAGCCGAACAGGAGACGGATGCGGCGGCGGATGGGAAGCCCGGAATCCCGCAGAGCGGCCAGGGCGTACAGAGAGGCGATGGCGGGGCCTTTGTCATCCGTGGCGCCTCTGCCCCAGATTTTCCCGTCCCGCAGCTCGCCGCCGAAGGGGTCGCAGCTCCAGCCGTCCCCGGCGGGAACCACGTCCAGATGCCCCAGAACGGCGACCATTTCGTCGCCCTCGCCGTATTCGCACCAGCCCAGATGACCGTCCATATTTTCCGTGCGGAAGCCCAACTCCCGGGCGGTGTTCAGCACATGGACAAGGCTTTCACGGACGGAAGCCCCGTAGGGCGCGCCGTCCTCCGCTTCACCCTGAACGCTGGGGATTTGAATATTCTGCCGCAGCGTGGAAAGAAGCTGGGGCTTCAATGCGTCAACACGGGCACGCAGTTCCATCAAAATTCCTCCAATCACATTTCCCTGAGCAGCTGCACCAGATGTTCAGGGGTCTGGGCAATGGCCTTTGCCCCGGCGGCTTCCATGTCCGCCGTCTCGCCGTAGCCCCAGGCGACGCCGATGGTGGGAATGCCGTGGGCAGCCGCGCCGATCACGTCAAATCTGGTATCGCCCACCATGACCATATTGTCCGCCCGGCCGTTCTGCTCCAGAAGATAGGCGATGACCTCGCCTTTGGAAGACCGGGACTCGTCCAAAGCGCCGCCGCAGACCGTGTCAAAATACGACGCGAGGTCAAAATGCCGCAGAACCCGGTTTGCCATTTCCTCCGGCTTGGAGGTGGCGACGCAGAGCTTGTACCCTTCTCGCTTCAGCTCTTCCAGCGCTTCCCGGATGCCGGGGTAGGGGACGTTCTCATAAATGCCGATGGGATTGTAGCGGCTGCGGAAAACGGTCACGGCCTCTTCCAGCTTCTCCTTCGGAACGCCGTACCGCGCCAGAGAATCGTGAAGGGGAGGCCCCACCACACTGCGCAGCTCCGCCTTCGGAGGGACAGGCAGACCGTAATGCTCCAGGGCGAAGACGACGCAGTTGATAATGCCCTCGCCGGAATCCGTCAACGTACCGTCCAAGTCGAAAAGAATGACTTTTTGTTCCATATAAAGACCTCTTCTGTGTTTTCTGGATTATAGCACATTTTTTGGCGGTTCTCAAGAGGATTGATCAATTAACCGACGGAAAAGCAGATGGAGCTTATAAAAATCGCCGGGCATATCCGCACTTGCGGCAGAGTTCCTCTGCCGCTTTTTTTCGGGCAAAGCCCTGATAAATCGCCTTGGCGCGGGGCGTTTCCCAGATTTCCTCCAGCGTGGTTTCAAACAGATTCCCCAGAGCAATGTCGCCCTCATGGTCAAGACAGCAGGGGACAACGGTGCCGTCGCACAGCACACCAACCTGATCCCGCAGGCCGTGACAAAAGGCGCGTTCCCCGCCGTCGGGGGCGGAGAGGGCGGGCCAGTCGAATTTGTCGCCGTATTCCAGATAGACCCGCCGGGCGATCTGCGTGCCCCGAGGCTGCACATCCCAGGGCGTAGGGAACGCACGCTCCATGGCGCTGAGGATTTCCGGGTTTCGCTGTTCCGCGCCGCCGCCGTTCCACAGGCGGTAAACGACCAGAAATTTCCCCTCTGCCACCTGACCGAAGGAAAGACACCGGGAAAGGTACGTCTCGAAGGGGATGGAGAGGTCGTTTGCTTCAAAGGCGTGAAGGGAAATATTCACCTTGTGGAGCGCGGGGGCATTCAGCAGAATTTCCCGCTTTTCTTCCAGCGAGGTGCCATTGGTGGTGAGAATGACCCTGAAGCCAGCGCCTCCCGCAAGACGGAGAAATTCCGCAAGCTCAGGATGGCACAGCGGCTCGCCCATCAGGTGGAAGTAAAGATAATCCGTCCACAGGCGCAATTTGGGCAGCAGGGAGGAGAATTCCTCCACCGTCATGAACCGCTTCTCCCGCCGGGTGCCGGGGCAGAACGTGCAGTGCAGATTGCAGACGTTGGAGATTTCCAGATAGATTTTTCTCAGCCGCTTCATGCCGTCACTTCCTTTCCTGAAAGCATACCACAAAATGGGGATTCCCGCAATACGGCTAATTTTGCTTTACCGCCACAATTCCCCCAAATTCGACATGGCCTTCATGGTAAACTGATGGCAAACGCGGCGGAAACCTGCCGCCATGGGGAGGAAATGGGGGATATGAAGGTCTCGTTCAAACGGGCGGCGGCCATGCTGGCTGCGCTGGCCGCTATGGCTTCAGGGGCGTTCCTGCGCGCCCAAGCGACGGAGGACGGTTATGTGCTGCACCTCGCCAGGGATGCTTATGTCTGCGCGTCCCCCTTCGTGGCAGACTTCACGCTTACCGGGGAGGATGGGGAGACGGTCTTCTCCGGTGAGGATTTTGTGGAAATTTACCATCTGACCGCCGACGGGGCGGGGGAGCAGGACGTGTCTATCGCCGCCTATTCCGTCAACCCTGACGCGGAGGCGCCGGAAAAGGCGGGCTACCGGCGGGTGGGATTGGAGGACAGCGGCTGCTTTTCCGCCGAAACGGCGGGAAAGCTCCGGGCGGTGGTGCAGGGATCATACCCCCACAAGGATGTGTCTGCCATTCAGGCGGCGGCCAATCCATGGCTGCAAAGTCACGGGCTTCCGGAAATCCGGCAGCTGCAAAGCGGCGAAGCAATCCTCGCGGCGCAGCTTGCCATCTGGGAATTGACGAATCAGGGAAAGTTTTCCGTCAACGACTATCTCTCCCGCTGGGAGGACATGACCACGCCGGGGTGGCGGAACTATCTGAGAAAGGTCACGAACGCCGACGTTTCTCACGAGCCGCTGACAGAGGATTCGGCGGCGAACGTTGCGGGGCTGTACCGGTATTTGTGCAGCCTGAAACCGGCTGCGCCGGGGTGCGAAACGGTGTCGGACGCGACGCTGCAAAGTCCGGTTTACACGGCGGTAAAGGAGCCGGACGGCACCTATACTGTCACGGTGGGCGTGGACATTCAGACGACTGTTGGTTCACTGGACGCGCTGACCCTCAGCGCCGAATGCGGCGGTCAGGTCGAGACGCAGACGGTGACGGAGGCCGGAAGCTGCTCGGTTTCCTTTTCCGGCCTTACGGACAGGCCGGAGGTGACGCTGGAGATCACCGGAACGCAGCACGGCGGCGACGTTTATCTGTTCGAGGGGGAAAACCACAGGCTGCTGGGGTTCGACGACAGCATTTTGCCGGTTCACGGAAAGCTGCTGGTAAAACCGGACTGCATTCTGAACATTACCGAATGCGGGGAAGCCGACGGATTACCGCTTTCCAACATCCGTTTCGACCTGTACCGGGCAGCGACCCGGGAGCAGATGGAAAACGGGGATTTTTCCCTTAACGCCTTATCCGACGAAGCGGCCATGAAGGATTTCAGGACACCCGAAAATCTTGTGACGATCCTGACCACGGACATTCACGGCCTTGCTTCTTATAATTTTACGGCGAACGATCAGCCGGAGGGCGTGTATCTGGTCGTCCAGCGCACCGAGAATGAAGCGGCAGAGGTTTCCGCCCCCTTTTTCCTGGTGGTTCCCGGAGTCGGTGCCGATGGCGGGAATGCTTACACCCTGAATGTCAAGCCAACCGGCACATTGGAAATCGCTCCGAGGGCCGAAGTGAATATAGCCGAAATCGGCTGCACCAGCGGCAGCTTTGACGTGGGGCAGGTACATACCTGGATCCTGCGGGGCAGCGTCCCGGCGGGCATCCGGGCGGCGCAGAAGTACATCATCACAGGCAGCGTTGACGAATATCTGCTGATGGAAGATTCAGCGCCGGCCGTCACGTTGCTGACCGGAGCGGGAACGGAAATCGACCTGGCCGAGAGCGACCACTATACCGTTACCCACAGCGAGGGAAGCGGGGAACTGCGCGTTTCCCTGACCCCGGCGGGCATGGCCTATGCGTCGGCCAATCAGGGGGAGGGGGCGTGCACGCCGGAAATCCGGGTACGCTTTCAGGCGTCGATCACGGAAAAAGCCGGACTTGACGCCCCTATCCCGTGCAGCGCGTCGGTCAGCTACCTGAACGCCGCAGGCGTATTCTACGAAGCCCAGTCCGAAGCCGGGGAGGTGCATACGGGCGGAATCCGCCTTTTCGTCTCCGACGAAGCGGGACAGCCCCTTGGCGGCGCGACATTCCGACTGACCAGAGCGGGGGATGAAAGCGCAACCTCAAGTACAGAGACAAACGCCGTGTTTGTGAACTTCCTTACAGGCAACGGCGGGAAGCCGGTTTCCGAGGTAACGACCGGCGAGGATGGCAAGGCATTCCTCTGGGGCGTGGCATATGGCCGCTACTATCTGGTGCAGACGAAAGCGCCGGATGGGAAGGACAAGCTCAGCCAGCCCGCCGCCGTTATCGTCAGCGCGTCCAGCCATTTAACGGCGCAGGACGGCTGGCAGGACGCCCGCGGCATGACCGTTGACAACACGGTGCATCTCGTCAACCGGGAAGAAACCCTGCCGAAAACGGGGGACATGGGCGCGGTGGTGTTCGTCGTGGCGGGGAGCATCCTCATCGGGGCGATTTGTGCGCTCATACTGGAGCTTATTTTCCGGACTGCGAAAAGAAGAATCAGGCGGTAGATGAATGGAAAATCCCCCGGACAAAAGCCCGGGGGATTGCTGTATACAGGGGTCAACTTTCCGAGGCAATCGAATCGTCCTTATTTTTCAAACACCTTTGCCACGTCCTCCAGCAGCTCCCGGATGTTCAGGTGCTGGGGGCAGATGTCCTCGCACTGACCGCACTTGAGGCAGTCGGAGGCCTTCGCGCCGTTCTTGGCGTGGACGTCGTGGTAGTAATAGTCGCTGTTCCAGTCATGGAACTGCTTTTTGGCGTTCATGCAGGCGAACAGGTCGGGGATGGGAATGCCCTGGGGGCAGACCTCGGTGCAGTAGCGGCAGCCGGTGCAGGGAATCAGACCCTGTCCCCGGAAAATCGCGCAGACCTTGGCAATGGCCAGCCGCTCTTCCTCGTTCAGCGGCCGGAAATCCTTCATGAAGCCGCAGTTATCCGCCATCATTTCCGTGCTGCCCATGCCGGACAAAACCATCCGGATGCCGGGGAAGCTGGCGGCGAAGCGAATGGCATAGCTGGCGTTGGAGCCGCCGTGAAGCCCATCCAGCACCTTCTGCGCGTCCTCCGGCAGATTTACCAGAGAGCCGCCCTTCACCGGCTCCATGACGATGACAGGCTTGCCGTGCTTGCGGCAGACCTCATAGCACTTCCGGGATTCCACGGAAGGGTCCTCATAATCGACATAGTTGAACTGGATCTGAACGACCTCGATCTGGGGATATTCGGTGAGGATCTGGTCAAGAACCGCGGCTTTGTCGTGGAAGGAAATGCTGAAATGACGGATCTTTCCCTCGTCCCGAAGCGCCATGACCGTTTCGTAGGCGTGCATTTGCTTGTATCTGGCAAACAAATCCTTATTCTGGGCGTGCATCAGATAGAAATCGAAATAGTCCACGCCGCAGGCCTCCAGCTGCTTCCGGAAGAAGGGACGGATGTCCTCGCTCTTCTCAATATAGTGGCTGGACAGCTTGTTGGTCAGGATGTACGCATCCCGGGGATAGCGGGAGGTCAGGCATTTTTTCAGCGCGATCTCGCTCTGGCCGTCGAGATAGCCGTGGGCGGTGTCAAAATAGTTGAAGCCGCTTGCAAGAAACATGTCCACCATTTTGCCGGTTTCTTCAAAATCCACTTCCTTGCCCTTCATGGGAAGGCGCATACAGCCGAAACCGAAATTTTTCTTCACTTCGTCAAAACAGGATTGCATGTCTGGATTCCCCCTTGATTTTCTGTTTTCTCACACACATCAGAAGTATAACATCCGACAGCTGCTATCGGTCAACCGGCAGCTTCAACAAAAATTACGGCGTGCTTTTTACGCGGCTTGCCCGTTTCGGGCAATTTTGCGGATCAGGCTTTCGTGCATAACGGCCATAAGCACCAGAAGCGCCAGCAGATACACAGGCAGCAGCGAAACGGAAACGTGCTGGGCAAGCAGGCCGAACAGCGGCGGCATCAGGCAGGTGCCCACATAAGCGCAGGCCATCTGGACGCCGATGATGGCCTGAGACCTGTCCGCGCCGAAATGCGCCGGGGTGGAGTGGATGATGCAGGGGTAGATCGGCGCGCAGCCAAGGCCGATGACCACAAAGCCCACCAGAGAAGCGGCCGCCCCAAGGGGCAGGAACAGGATGACCACGCCGCAGCCGATCAGCCCCTGACCAAGACGAATCATCTGGGTGTCGTTCAAACGCATGGTGACAAAGCCGCTGATCGCCCGGCCGACGGTGATACCGATGAAGAACATGCTGGCGAAGGCGGCGGCAGTCTCCGGGAGGACGCCCTTGTGGAGCGTCAGGTAGCTGCTGGCCCACAGTCCGGCGGTCTGCTCCACGGCGCAGTAGCAGAAGAAGCAGGCCAGAACCTCCTTCACACCGGGAATTTTCAGAATTTCCTTCAGGGAAAGGGCTTTCGCTTCCGTCTCATGCCCCGATGCGTCCATGACCTGGGGACGCTTTTTCCACAGAGGCAGGCTGAAAATCAGAACGGCAGTCAGCACCATCTGAATCACGGAGACGGTGCGGTAGCCCAAGTTCCAGGTTCCGCCGCAGGTCATGACGTAGCCCATGATATACGGGCCGGAGGCAGCGCCCACACCCCACATGCAGTGCAGCCAGCTCATGTGCCTGCTTTTGTAGTGCAGCGCCACGTAATTATTCAGGGAAGCGTCCACGCTTCCCGCGCCCAGTCCGTAGGGAACCGCCCACAGGCAGAGCTGCCAGAAGGTGCTGCTGACGGAAAATCCCCACAGCGCCGCGGCGGTCATGGCCACGCTGATGGCCGTGACCTTTCCCGTACCCAGCCGCCGGGTCAGCCGGTCGCTTTGCAGGCTGGAAACGATGGTGCCCAGCGCAATGATCATGGAGATGATACCGGCATAGGAGACCGGCACGCCGAGCTGGGGATACATGGTCGGCCAGGCCGAGCCGAGCAGGGAATCCGGCAGTCCCAGACTGATGAAGGACAGATAAATGATGACGAGCAGAAGCTGAAACATGGCATACACCTTTCCGTTTTTCTTTGCAGTAATCTCTGGCCGTACGAATCACCCGTTTTCCGGGGATTCCGCTCCGATATACCGAAATCGCGGCCCATGGAAGCCGTCCCGGTCCACAGTCTCGTTCCACATGGCGGCGGGGCGCACCCACAGGCCGTACTCGCCGTACAGCGCGCGGTAGACCACCATCGGCTCCCGGGTCTCCGAATGGGTCGCAGTCCCGATGACCTCATAGAGTTTGCCCTTGAAATGCCGGTACAGGCCGGGTTTGATATCCATAATACCCCCTCCTAAGGAAGCGCGCCGGAGATTTCTCCGGCGCGCGCAGCGTGTCAAAAAAGCCTCGCAGAGGAAAGCCGCCCGCAGGCGGCAAATAAAGTTAAATCATTTTCTGCCGGGGCGTGTACCTGGCAGAAAATACCTTACAGGCTGCAAGTGTGCGAGTTGTCCGCCGCAGGCGGACAAGGAGTGCGCGCAGCAGACTGCAAGCCCTTTGTCAAAAAAGACCAATGGCCTTTTTTGACAGCCTGAGCACGCCGGAGATTTCTCCGGCGCGCGATGTCGTATTAGCCTGCCTTGGGGACGTCACCGCCTCTTGCGGTCATGTCCACGACCATGTTGGGATCGAACAGCCCCTTGTCGGTGAACCGCTCCTTATACCAGACCATGGTCTCGCCGGTGACCATCAGACGTTTCTGGTGGACGTAGGTGTTGTTCACCTCGGTGCTCGGCTCCTTGCCGTTGGAAATGAAGTAACGGAAGCCGGTCTGATACATAACGTTGAAGGAGGCGCCGGTGTAGTCGGAAAGGTCGCTTGCCTGAGCAAAGACAAAAGTGTCAATGTTGCCGATGATAGGCGCAATCTGCTGCGTCCAGCTCTGCAGGTCGGCGGTGATGCCTGCGGAATTCAGGTTGCGATAGTCCTTGTTCTCGTAGGTGTAGCAGGCCAGACGGTAGCCCTTGGCCTTCAGCGCTTCCACGATGGCAATGGCGCCGGCCTTTTCCTGCTCATAAAAATCGTTGCCCTTGGTGCTGACGTAGGAGGTGTTGCAGCGGTAGCCGAAAATACCCTGGCTGCCGGTCACGGCCAGAATGGCCCGGGCGCCCCGGTAGGAGAAGTCGGGATGCTCCTTGATGAAGTCCTCCAGAATGGGGACAAAATCGTAATTGCCGGTGAGAGTATTGTTGCTGCTGTCGATGTACTCGGCCTTGATATCGCCGTTTTCGTCCAGAACCAGCTTGTTGGCAAAGCCTGCGCCGCCTGCATCGGCCACGCCGTCGGCGTTGCTGTCAACCATGTATTCAAAGTAGTTGACCATGGTCTCGGTAAGCATAAGGGGCTTCTTTCCCTGGGGAAGGAAAATGGACGTGGCCTCATACTGATCGGTGCCGGAAACGGTCTGCCCGACGCTTACGAAGTCGTCAAAGTCCACCAGTACGTAGTTGTTGGCGTAAAGCTGCTCCAGGATCTTGGAGAACTCATCGATGGTGACAAAGTTCTGATTGTACTTTCCGCCAAGCTCTTCATCGCTGAAAGCCCGGGCGGGGTCGGCGATCAGCACGTGGAAGCTGAGGTTAGGGATCTGTGAATAATCCTTGTACTCAACCAGAGAATTCATCGCGTTGACATACTCTGCGCGCTTTGTGCTCATGTCGGGGTAGTTGGCGATATCCGGGAAGGAATCCAGCTTCTCTATGGCACCCTCATAATCATAGTTGGCGGCCAGCTCGGCGGCTTCGCTCATGATCCGTTGATATTCCTCTTCCGCCGCCTGAGCGCTGCTGGCGGAGGCGTCGCTCTGATTCTTCTTGATGGCGTCATTGACCCTCTTCTGCTCGATGGCATTGGAAATCGCGCCGATCACGAAGGAGAGAATCAGGATCAGGCACACGCAAGCGATCAGCGGAGGCAAATAGACCTCCTTGAAGATCTGCGCCTTGGTCTTTCTCCGCCGCCGCCGGGGATTGGCGGGGTCAACGGGGGCTTCCAGCGCTTCCTTGTTTGTCAGGGGAGCGAAGTAAAGGTCATACAGCTTGGTGAAGATGTTGGGCTTCGCTTCCTTTGGCTCCTTCGGGGCTTTGGGCTTGCGCTCCCGACGGGGCTTTGGCGCCTTTTCGGGCTTTTCCTTCTGCGGGCGGGCGGGCTTGTCTTCGTCTTCCTCATCCGGATAATCGTCCTCCGGCTCGTCCTGGAAATCGGAATCGTCCTCGGCCTGCTCGTCCTCGTCGTCCAGGAAGTCCGTCATATCGAAATCCGGGTCGCTGCTTTGCTTTTCACTGCCGAAATCGTCATGCTCCTGCGCGTTGCGGCGAACGGCCTTGGGGGATAAGATATCGTCCAGGTCGAGATCGTCAACGGTCTCGTCGGGGTCCTCGTCCAGACCCAGCCCGCTGAGATCCAGGTCGTCGTCATACCCGTCGGAATCTGTTTTTTTCGGCTTATCGCCGGAGGGTATGTCGTCAAACTCGGAAAGATCTATATCTGTGCCGTCTTCGCCGTCCAAAAATGCCTTGGGGTCGAAGTCGTCATCGTCGAAGCGGAAATCCTTGTCGAAATCGTCCTTAGCCATAGTTCATCCCTGCCTTTATGGTATAGTCAATGATATTCTACCATCGACAAAGAAAAAAAGCAAGGGAAATCGGAAGAAAAGGTAAAAAAAGAGAAACAGGTCGAAACAGCGGGGGTTCGGGTGATAAAGCAGGCGCGCAGACTTCCCATAGTTTCGGGGGAAGTCCGCGCATGGAAAAAGCGATAAAATTATACGTAGCGGATGGAAATTTCGCCGAAGCTGGCATCGCAGCTGACGTGAATGACCTCGGATGCACCGTCATCCGGCGCGCCGGAAACCGATACGCTTGCAAACGCGGCACTCTTGGCCGGCTCCACCCGGAAGCGGCCGGGGACGATCAGCACCAGCTCACCGAAGGCGCAGTTCAGATCGACGGTGCAGTTTTCGCCAAGATGCTCGCATTTTTGCAGATCGACGGACAGACTGCCGAAGCTCACATCCGCGCTGCCGCCGCCCAGGGTAGGCAGGAGGATGGTATAGTGGTTCTCGCCGAAGGACGTGGCACAGTCAAAGAAATTGCCGGTGCAGGTGCAGTGCTCCTTTTTGGGGTCGCACTTTTTGACGCGGTTAAGGGAAAAGCTGCCTTTTTTCTGTGTGCCGTTTTTCGACTTGCGAAGGGTGTCTGCCAGAAGACTGCCGCCGAACAGCAGCAGAAGAACCGGCAGAAGGAATTCCCGACCCAGCCGGAAGGGGGCAAAGTTCAGATTGCTCATGAGAAAATACAGTCCGAACAGGGAACAGCCAAGCCGGAAGAAGGAAAACCGGGGGAACAGTCCGAAAATGCCGAACACCAAAAGCGCCGACGGCCAGACGACGTCCCAGAGCCTTGTGTGGAAGCTCAGAAGATAGGACGCCAGCATAATGCCGCCCACCAGCAAAATCCAGACGGCAAGGCCGATACCGCCTTTCTTTCCGCCGTCCAGAGACAGCTCCCAGGTCATTTCCGGGTCGCTATGTACGCCGGTTTCCTCCCCGTCCGCCGGGACGATTTCGGCGGGGTGAACCTCTTTCCGTTCGACGCCCAGCAGCTCGTCGGTGGAAATGCCGAAAATCTCCGCCAGCTTCGGCAGTGCGCCGATGTCCGGGCAGGACTGGTCGTTTTCCCATTTGCTCACGGCCTGGGCGGTGACGCCCATCAGCTCCGCAAGGGCGTCCTGGGTCAGTCCCAGACGCTTGCGATGGAAGACGATCCGCTTTCCCAATGTTTCTTCCATATTCTGTTGATCTCCTTTTCCATAATGAAGTACATGGCAGGGTGGTTTGCCCTGCGGAATGGTATCCGTCGTTGCAACTGCCTATATCATGCCATAGATGGAGCGAAAAAGCTATAAAATGCTCGTTAATATGGGAAGAATTTTTTCCCAACCGACGGTTGAAATGAACTCAACCATTGGTTGCGGGCGGTTTTGCTTGCAAATATGGGCGGAATGTGGTATCCTTTTCCGTAGAAAACGGAGGGAACGACATGGAAAAAATAACCAGCTTTACCATTGACCACATTCAATTACAGCCGGGGCTGTATGTCTCCCGGAAGGATAAGGTTGGCACGGAGACGGTGACGACCTTCGACCTGCGCCTGACGAAGCCCAACGACGAGCCGGTGATGAACACCGCCGAGGTGCATACCATCGAGCATCTTGCGGCAACCTATCTGCGAAACGAACCGACCTGGAAGGACAAGGTGCTTTACTTCGGCCCCATGGGCTGCCGGACAGGCTTTTACCTCCTGCTGACCGGGGATTATGCGTCCAAAGACGTTGTTCCGCTGGTGCTGGACTGCTTCCGATTCATCCGGGATTATTGCGGAGATGTGCCGGGGGCAAGCCCGAAGGACTGCGGCAACTATCTGGACATGAACCTGTCCATGGCAAATTATTGGGGCAGAAAATACGCCGCTCTGCTGGAAAATATTGACGATAGCCGGCTGGTTTACCCGGAATAAGGAGAAAACAATGACGAAATTAGGAATTATCGGCGCAATGGATGTGGAGGTCGAGACGCTGCTTTCCGAAATGGAGCAGGTGACCTCCACGAAGAAAGCGGGCAGCACCTTCCACGAGGGCGTGCTGATGGGACTTCCCGTTGTGCTGGTACAGTGCGGCGTGGGCAAGGTCAACGCGGCGCTGTGCGTGCAGATTCTATGTGACTGCTTCGGCGTGACCCATTTGGTGAACACCGGCATTGCCGGTTCTCTCTGCGCCCAGCTGGATATCGGCGATCTGGTGGTGAGCCGGGATGCAATGTACCATGATTTTGACTGCACCCATTTTGGCTATCCCTTCGGCAAGGTTCCGGGAATGGACGTCGCCGCGTTCCCCGCCGACGACACGATGCTCGGCTATGCCTTCGCGGCGGCGGAGGCGGTGAATCCGGGCCACACCCGGGTGGGCAGGGTCGCCAGCGGCGACCAGTTCGTGGCCGACCCGGCGGTGAAGGAAAAAATCGTGGCAAACACCCAGGGGCTATGTACGGAAATGGAAGGCGCGGCCATCGCCCAGACGGCCTACCGCAACGGCGTCCCCTTCGTCATCCTCCGCGCCATCTCCGACAAAGCGGACGACAGCGCGGAAATGGACTATCCCACATTTGAAAAAATCGCCGCCCACCGCTGCGCCGAGGTCACCTGCAAGCTGGCAAAGCACCTGCACGAAGCGGAAATGATGAATTGATTCCATTCTCCGGGGAAAACTACCTCCGGAGGGATTCAACATGACGGAAAAACAATACGGCGCTCTGGTCGCGCGAATGGCGCCCAAATCACCCATGCGGCGCGATTGCCTGAACGCGTTCTGGATCGGCGGGCTGATCTGCGTAGTCGGGCAGATATTCACGAACTGTTACGGCGCCTGGGGGCTGGAAAAGCAGGATGCCGGAACGGCCGCATCCATGACGCTGGTAGCGCTGTCCGCGCTTTTGACGGGTCTGAGCCTGTACGACGACATCGCCAAGCATGCGGGAGCCGGTACCCTGGTGCCGATCACGGGATTTGCCAACGCCATCGCCGCCCCGGCCGTGGAGTTCAAGACCGAGGGCTTCGTGCTGGGTGTGGGCGCGAAAATGTTCACCATTGCAGGGCCGGTGATCGTGTACGGTCTGGCCGCAAGCGTGGTGTACGGGTTTATTTACTGGCTGTATACGATTCTGTAGAAGAAGCGCTGTCATCCGAAGTTAGATGACAGCGTTTTTTCTTTCCCGCGCAAAAGCGTTTTTGAAAAATTCGCCGTATTATGGGTATGACCGGTCAAAAAAGGAACGAGGTGACGCCCGTAAAGGATAATGATAGCTGTGCTTCCCGTCCATGGGAAATATTTTCTGAATAATGGCAGCGGGCGGCAGCATTCTGTGCTGTCGCCCGCTTGATTGCCGAACAGAAAGGACAGTCTCGGCTAGAGCTGCCGCTATTCCTTATTCAAAATATCCGTCCAGATAATCTGCCGTATCTTCACTCACCGCAAAAGTCATATCCAAACCGTCTAAACCGCAAATCTCAATGCCAATGTAAGAACCATTGTATAGTGTGATAGTGGCAACATCATAAAGTGTTCCATCGGTATCGGTCTGTCCCAGTCTGATTGTTTTCTCTTGTGCTAATCCAAAAACACCGATTTCAGACGCTTCATCTGGCAGCGGTTTTAATTCCCATTGGTCAACATTCAGTGCCGAAACGAAATTCTCTATTTCTTTTGCATCTGTAATCGTGTCAATAACTTCTGCCGTATCAGGAGAGATAACCGCGATTTCCTGCGTCCTTGAAATAGCATCCCCATAATCGGCAGCATTTGTATTTTTGCCCGCTTGGCAGCCGCAAAGAAGTGTAAGTATTGCCACGAATGCAATCAGGATTTTTTTCATAATATTCTCACTTTCCTTTCTGCTGATATGCTTCATTCATAACCAATAGCCGATAGGCACGAATAAGGCCAGACATATAAATGCACAAAAATGTTCCAACGCCTGCAACGATCATTCCCGCCGCTAATGCAATCGTATCGCGAAAAAGCAATTCCTCCGAAGCAATTAAGGGGAAAAGCAAAAATCCCAATGCAATGAAAGCAATTCCGATCAAGTTGAATAGTTGCAGGAATTTCTTTTTCTCTGCGTATGCTGCATTTAATTCTGCCTTTACAGTCTTGTCAAACAGCAGCGGTTCTTCCCAGAGTTTTCTATATGGATTATCTGCCAGCTTTACAGAGAACAAAAGGACGATCCCGAAAATGACAACTGCCATGAACAGTATCATACTCATTTCAGCATCCCAAAAAGAAAGAGATACACCGCCAACAAACAAGCCAATAGCAGCACCGACTTTTATCATTTTTCTTTTTTGGTATGCTAGAAATCCGTCTGTCATTTCCCGACTGACATAGATGCCTTTTTCGTCCGGACTGATCTCCGGCTTTTTCGTATCTTCTTCATTGAGAAGATAGTCCAAAGACACATGAAATAATTTACTCATTCGGACAATTTTTTCAGTTTCGGGATATCCGTTATCACGCTCCCATTTGCTGATTGCTTGTCTGGATACCCCCAACTGGTAAGAGAGTTCCTCCTGAGATAGTCCGGCCTCCTTTCTCAATTTTTGTATTTTCTCGCCAAAAGTCATTATGTGTTCCTCCTTTCGCTGTCAGTATACAGTCTTTACCGACAGCATACCACCAAAATACGGTTTCTTTTCCGCAACGGGTGGTTGCAATCATGTGTTGCATACGATTTTTCTTCTAATCCCAACAAATTTGCCGGATACAGTCATTGAAATAGCTGTATCCGGCAACTGGAATCGCGGGCTGCCATTTATCAAATTGCACTTTTTCATGCGGGAGCATTCGCGCCGGGATGTTGTCATTTTTTCAGAACTTCCCTCACGGTCAGAATGTTTTCCTCCACGGTGAAGCGGATGTCGTACCCGGCGAAGGACAGGCCGTAGACGCGCCCCGGGCTTCGCTGATAGGAGGGACGTGGGTCGTGGGACAGAACGCCGATGGCAGCGTCCCGCTTGTCCTCCGGGAGCAGGGACAGAAGCGCAGGAGGGAAACTGACGTTCAGCAGGAAATCTCCGGCTGTGTCCGTGAAGCCGCCGGTGGCGTCCGGGTGGCAGTCGCCGTAGGGAATGTAGGGCTTGATGTCAAAAATCGGTGTGCCGTCCATCAGATCCGCGCCGCCCACATGCAGAACCGTGCCATATTCCCGGGTCTGCTCCACGCCCAGAAGGCGGACGCTGGACAGCCCCAGATTGTTGGGGCGGAAGGGGGAGCGGGTAGCAAAGACCCCCATCCGGGTGTTTCCCCCCAGCCGGGGCGGGCGCACGGTGGGCGACCAGCCCTGCCGGACGGCCTCGGAAAACTGCCAGATAAGCCACAGGTGGGAAAAATCCTCGATGCCCCGCAGAGCGTCGGCATTGCGAAATTCCGGCTCGAAGACGATGGTGGAGCGGAGAGCTTCCACCAGCCCGCTCTGCCTTGGAATGCCGAATTTGGTGGCAAAATCGCTGTGCATCCGGGCGATGATGCGAATATTGACCGTATCCATTACGCTCTGACCTTTCTCAAGCAGAAGGTGACTGCGAAAACCGAGGCAAGCCCCAGACTGATGGCCGCGCCCGCGGAGCAGCCGGAATAGTAGGAAACCGTCAGCCCGGTAACCCCGGCGAGAAATGCGAACAGCACGGAAAAACCGTGGTACTGCCGCAAATTCCGGGCGACGTTCCGGGCGGAAGCGCCGGGCAGCACCAGCAGGGAATTGAGGATCAGCAGACCAACGCTGGAAATGGACAGTGTTACCACCACCGCAATGGCGGCGGTGAACAGCGTCTGGGAAAGCCCCACGGGAATGCCCCGGGAGGACGCCAGCTGAGGATGAATGGCGGTGAGGGTCAGGCGGTTGCTGTAGAAAATCCAGAAAACGATCACCGCCAGCAGCACCAGCGCCAGCATCCCGATCTCCCCCGGCGTGACGGAGAGAATGTCGCCGATGAGATACTTATTGTACCGGGTAAAGCTGCCGCCGCCCACGGTGGCGACGAAAATGCCCAGAGCCACGGCGGAGCTGGAAAACACGCCGATGAGGGTATCCGCCGCCTGATTGGAGCGGCTGCGGACGAAGGAAAACAGCAGGGCAAACACCACGCTGAAAGCGACCGCCGCCCAGATAGGGGCGGCCGCGCCGCAGATAATGCCGATGGCGATGCCCGTAAAGGCGGAATGTCCCAGCGCGTCGGAGAAAAAGCTCATGCGCCCGGTGACGATCATGGTGGAGAGAATACCGAACAGCGGCGCCATGAGCAGCAGCGCCAGAAGGGCGTTTTTCATAAAGTCCCAGTGGAGCATTTCAAAGGGAAGGGCGTCCCAAAATGCGTACCAGATGCTCATGCGCGGCCTCCTTTCATGTGGAAGGTGCGGTGGAATTCCTCGGAATCCAGCACGGTCTGCGGGTCGCCCTGGATCAGAACGCCATGGTCAATGAGTACCACCTGATCGGCGTACCGGGGCAGCAGGGAAAAATCGTGGGTGGTCATCAGGATGGACAGGTCGTAATTCTTGCGGATCTCGTCCAGCATATCCATCAACGTCCCCATGCCCTCCACGTCCACGCCGGAAAGCGGCTCGTCCAGAATGAGAATGTTGGGGATGGGCTCCAGCGCCAGCGCCAGCAGCACCCGCTGCAATTCGCCGCCGGAGAGGGTCCCCACCCGCTTGTTGATCAGTTCCTCCCCGTGTACCCGGGAAAGGCACTCGGCCACCGTGTCCTTCATGGCCTTGCCGAGGCCCAGGAAGGCAGGGCGGCGGCTCATGCAGCAGGCGAACAGGTCGGAAACGCTGACCGGGTCACTGGGGTCAAATGCAGGACTCTGGGGTACGTAGCCGATGCGGGGCTTTTTGCTCCGCTGCCCCGGCTCGGAGAAGGCGATCACGCCCTCATATTCCCGCTGACCCAGGATGGCCTTCAGGAAGGTGGATTTGCCCGCGCCGTTTGGGCCGATAATGGCGACCATCTGGCCGCAGTGGACGTGAAGGTTCACGTCCTTCAGAATGCAGTCGGTTCCGATTTTTACGGACAAATTCTCTACCCGAAGGCAGCAGGAATGGCCGCAGGAACCGCCGTGATGTGATGGATTCATCCCAATGCCTCCTTGATGGTGTCGATGTTGCGGTACATGGCGTCAAAGTAGCTGTCGCCGGCCATGGCCATGTCCAGGGAATAAACGGCCACGCCGGTTTCCCGGGAAATGACCTCGGCGGCGGAGGTGCTTCCGTTGCGCTCGGTGAAAATCGCAGGCAGATCATGCTCCCGGACAATGCCGATCAGGTGTTTCAGCTCCTTGGCAGACGCCTCGCTGCCGGATTCTTCCTCTATCGCTTCCAGAATGGTCAGATCGAACGCCTGAGCAAAGTAGGAAAAGCCGTCATGGAAGGTTACGAGATTCCGACAGGTAAGGCCGGACAGGCTGGATTCTCCATAGCTCTGCAGCGCGTCCAGATCAGAAAGCAGGCCGTCCAGATTGGCGGAAAATGTGTCCGCGTATTCCGGATACCTCTGGGAAAGCCCCGCGCAGATGTTCCCGGCCATGATCTTGGCGTTTTCCGGGGAGAGCCAGATGTGGGGGTCGTCCTCGTGGCTGTGATCTTCGTGACCGTGGTCGTGTTCTTCTTCCATATGCAGAAGGGGGATGCCCTCGGAAGAATCGACGATATCCGAATCATCCAGAATGCCGTCCAGAAAATCCTCCAGCCCCGCGCCGGAGATGACCACGACCTGGGCGGCCTTCGCCGCCTTCACCTGGCGGACGTTCAGGGAGTAGTCATGCAGGCAGGACACACTTTCCGTCACCAGCCGGGTGACGGTGAGGGGGGTACCCTCGCAAAGCCGGGAGGTAAATTCGTACACGGGCAGGGTCGTAGCGGCGATCTGCGCCGGCTGCGCCTGAGACCGGCAGCCGCTGAGCAGCATCAGCAGCAACAGAACCGGAAGTAAATAACGTTTTCGCATTGACGTTCACCATTTAAAGTTCATTTTCTTCCATCATATCATCCTTGTCAAGAAAAAAGGAGCCTGTTTTCACAGGCTCCCCATCGGTATGTATCGCGCTATACTGAACTCCAATTAAAATCTTTAGAAAAGATTTTAATTGCCCGAAGGGCGTGGAGTTCATATGAGACTTGTTTTGTGATTTCTTTCCTTATAAATCACAAAACCGGCAGCGCCGTCAGGCGATGCCTTCCTGATTAAAATCAAGGATTTTAATCAGGAAATAGCATCAGTGCTTCTCCATCCAGTCCTTGACCTTGGCCTTTGCCAGGTGGACAATATCCTCGGAAGGGTAGATGGAAGTCTCTCCGCCGCCTACGTGCAGGAAGTACAGACCCTCGGGCGTCTGGTACAGATCTTCCTCGTAACCGGCGGGATCGCCCAACCGGCTGTAGGAATAAGTCTTGATCAGCGTCGCGGTCTCGGTGTCGTATGTTTTCTTGCGGATGACCTTCTTCATGGAACGAACCTCCTTTACTGCTGAATTCCATACGGTTTGCATTATACAGTTTTTTGTCCAGAAATCAAGTGCTTATTCCAATAAGTTACAACTTTTGCAAAAAGATTGGAAGGTATAACGTTTTTTTAATACGGTAAAAGCGTTTTTCTATATGCAAAATGCACAATAAATTTTCCGGGTTCCGGAAACGCTTCCTGCTTGCTCATGGCCTGCTTCGGTGGTATAATGGGACGAAAAAAGGGAGGCGGAGGAATGAAGGACTTTCCGTGCTTTGCTACGGACGACGGTGTTGCCAGCCTGATTTTAAAGGAAATACCCTACCGGCAGGAAGCCTATATCCGCATCCGGGACGTGCAGCCGGGGCGGTTTGCGCCCTTTTTGGCCGAGTGCGTTTCCTTCTGCCGCATGGCGGGGGCGGAAAAAGTCTATGCCCAGGGTCATGAAGAACTGGCGCGGTATCCGCTCCACGCCGCCGTTTACGAAATGCGGGGCAAGGCGTGGGTGGATACGGCGCTGCTGGAAAACATTTTTCCGGTGACGGAAGCCACGGCGGAAACCTGGCGGAAGCTCTGCAACGAGCGGATGCGCTTCGTTGACTGCGCCGCCACCCAGACCGCCGGGGATGAAAAGAAAATTCTGGAATCCGGCGGCGCGTATTTTGTCCACAGCGCCGGGGAACTTCTCGGCATCGGCTGGATGAAGGACGCCGAACTTCTGGCAGTCTGTTCCGTAAAGCCGGGGGCAGGGGAGCGGGTGATGCACACCCTCATGTCCCTGGTGGAGGGCGCGGGAATGACGCTGGAGGTCGCGTCCACCAATTTAAGAGCCATCCGCCTGTATGAAAAGCTGGGCTTTCTGCCCACGGCGGAGAAGGTGCGCTGGTATCGGGTGGGGTAGCGAAAACTGTACAGGAAAAATACTTGACAGGCGGGGAAGTCTGTGCTATAATGCCCGACAGTCAAGGAAATGTACTTGACACGGGAGGTTCTGAATGGACGCGCTGGAGATGTCGCTTCTGTATGACTATTACGGTGGACTGCTGACGGGCAAACAGAGGCAATGCTATGACCTGCGCTATAATCAGGATCTTTCCCTGGGCGAGATCGCACAGGTGATGGGCGTGAGCCGTCAGGCCGTATGCGACAACCTGACGCGGACGGAGGCGCTTCTCCGGAAAATGGAGGATAGCATCGGCTGCGTCGGTCGGGATCTTAAGAACCGGAACGCACTGCGGACGATCCTGGACGCGGCGGAACGCCTGAAAACATACCCGGATGGAACCGTTTCAGCGCTGGCAGGGGAGATCATCGACGCTGCTCAGAACTTTGAGGAGTAAAGTATGGCATTTGAAGGCTTAACCGAAAAGATTTCCGCGACCTTCAAAAAACTGCGCGGCAAGGGACGTCTGAAAGAGGCGGACGTGAAGGAGGCTATGCGGGAGATCCGCATGGCGCTGCTGGAAGCGGACGTCAGCTATAAGGTGGTCAAGGATTTTACAAAATCTGTCACCGAGCGCTGCATCGGCGCCGACGTTCTGGAATCCCTGACCCCTGCCCAGATGATCGTGAAGATCGTCAACGAGGAGCTTTGCAAGCTCATGGGCAGCGACACCAAGCATATCAACATCAATCCCAACGGCCCGACGGTGGTCATGCTGGTGGGTCTGCAGGGCGCGGGTAAAACCACCAACGGCAGTAAGCTTGCCGGACTGATGAAGCGGCAGGGGAAGAACCCGCTGCTGGTCGCCTGCGACATTTATCGTCCCGCCGCCATTCAGCAGCTGAAGGTCTGCGGCGAAAAACTTGGCATTCCCGTATTTGAAAAGGGAACGCAGGATCCAGTGCAGACGGCGAAGGAGGCCGTCCTCTACGCCCGTCAGCACGGCTACGACATGGTGTTTCTGGACACCGCCGGCCGCCTGCATGTGGACGAGGCGCTGATGAACGAGCTGAAAAACATCAAGGCCGCCGTCAAGCCCGACGAGATCATGCTGGTCGTGGACGCCATGACCGGTCAGGACGCGGTGAACGCCGCTCAGAGCTTCAACGAGTGGCTGGACATCGATTCCGTGATGCTGTCCAAGCTGGACGGCGACGCAAGAGGCGGCGCGGCGCTTTCCGTCCGCGCCATCACCGGAAAGCCCATCAAATTCGCCGGTATCGGCGAAAAGCTGGAGGACATCGAGCCGTTCCATCCCGACCGGATGGCCAGCCGCATTCTGGGCATGGGCGATGTGCTGACCCTCATCGAGAAGGCGGAAAAGGCGTATGACGCCAAGAAGGCCGCCGAGATGGAGGAAAAGCTGAAATCCAACCGCTTCACCCTCCAGGACTTCTACGACCAGATGGTGCAGATGAAGTCCATGGGTTCCATGGAGGAAATTCTCGCCCAGATGCCCGGCGGCGGAAATCTCAAGGGCGTCAAGCTGGACGAAAAAGCCATGGCGCACACCGAGGCGATCATCCTGTCTATGACCCCCAAGGAGCGGGAAAAGCCTGAGATCATCGGCGCCAGCCGGAAAAGGCGCATTGCCGCAGGCGCGGGATTGAAGGTAGAGGATGTGAACCGGCTGCTTAAGTCCTTTGAGCAGATGCGCAAGCTGATCAAGCAGTTCTCCGGCCCCGGCGCGGGAAAGAAAATGAAGCGCATGGGTCGCATGGGCGGCTTTGGCGGCTTCCCCGGCTTCTGAGCCGGGTATATATCATCGTTCGCTGTAAGCAAAATTGCTTTGCGATATAGACTTTAGAGATTATTTATGGAGGTGAAACTCTCATGGTTAAGATCAGACTGAGAAGAATGGGCGCGAAGAAGACTCCTTATTACCGGATTGTTGTCGCTGACTCCCGTTCTCCCCGTGATGGCCGCTGCATTGAGGAGATTGGAACTTACAATCCTCTGACCCAGCCCGCTACCATCACCGTCGATGCCGAGAAGGCTCAGGCATGGATCAAGAACGGCGCTCAGCCCACTGACACCGTCCGCGGCCTGCTGAAGAACGCCGGCGTGCTGTAAGATCCGCAAAGGAGAATTCCGCAATGAAAGAACTTTTGCTGTATATGGCAAAGAATCTGGTGGATGATCCTGATGCCGTCACCGTAACCGAAACCTCGGACGAGGAAGGGAAGGTGCTGGAGCTGCATGTCGCCGAGGGCGACATGGGCAAGGTGATCGGCCGCCAGGGACGGATCGCCAAGGAGATCCGCACCATTATTAAGACTGTAGCCCAGCGCACAGGCGAGAAGGTCACGGTCGAAATCGTGGATTAAACGAGGATGCGTGACATTTGTCACGCATTTTTCGTTATCCCGGCTGCTTGCCGGGATGTTGATAAGAAATATTCTGCTCATGGGAGCAGTTAGGGGAGAAATCGGATGAAACTTCCATATATTGAAGCCGGTGAGATCGTCACCACTCATGGCGTCCGGGGAGAGGTCAAGCTGCTGTCTTGGCTGGACAGCCCGGAAATGCTCTGCGAATTTGACCGATGTCGGATAAGCGGCAGGGAATACGTCATGGATTCCGTCCGGGTGCAGAAGACCTGCAACTTAGTCAAGCTCCGGGGCGTTGACACCATGGAGGACGCCCAGAAGCTTCGGGGGAAAACCGTGGAGCTGTACCGGGAGGACATTTCCGACGAGCTGATCTTCGCTTCCGAGCTGGTGGACATGGAGGTCTTTGCGGACGGCGCGTGTATCGGCGAGATCAAAGAGGTGCTGGACTACCCAGGCAACAGCGTCTACGTGGTGCAGGGGGAGCGGGAGTATCTGATTCCCGCGGTGAAGGAATTTATTCTGTCCACCGACCTGGAAAAAAATCAGATGCAGGTGAAGCTGCTGAAGGGAATGGCAAGCGATGAGGATTGACATTCTGACGCTCTTTCCCGACACCCTGGGGGACGTGCTTTCCGAGAGCATTCTGGGACGCGCCCAGGAGCGGGGGTATATTTCCATCGAAGCCCACCAGATCCGGGACTACACCGCAAACAAACAGAATCAGGTGGATGACTATCCTTACGGCGGCGGGCGGGGCGCCATCATGCAGGCCGATCCCTTGTACCGCTGCTGGGAGGCGGTGTGCGACGAGGCCGGGGGTGCGGTGCATACCGTCTATCTGTCCCCCTGCGGGCATACCTTCCGTCAGGCGGACGCCATCCGTCTGAGCAAGCTGGACAATCTGATCCTGGTCTGCGGCCATTACGAGGGCATTGACCAACGGTTCATTGACGAATGCGTGGACGAGGAAATTTCTCTGGGGGATTTCGTCCTCACCGGCGGCGAAATTGCCGCCATGGCGGTGACGGACGCGGTGTGCCGCATGGTTCCCGGGGTGCTTTCCGACCCGGAGTGCTTTGAGGACGAAAGCCATTTTAACGGCCTTCTGGAATACCCCCAGTACAGCCGCCCGGCGGTCTGGCACGGGCGGACGGTGCCGGAGATTCTGCTCTCCGGCAATCACGAAAAGGTACGTCAATGGCGGCGGAAGCAGGCGCTTCGCCGCACCCGGGCGCGGCGACCGGATATGTATGAACAGCTGGATTTATCGTCGAAGCAGGACAAGAAGCTGCTGAAAGAAATGGAGGCGGAAGACCGTGAACAAGCTGGAAACTCTGAAAACATGGGTGCAGGAGAGTAACCGTATCGTCTTTTTTGGCGGCGCGGGGGTGAGTACGGAGTCCGGAATCCCGGATTTCCGGAGTGTGGACGGGCTGTACCATCAGAAATTCGACTACCCGCCGGAGACGATCATCAGCCACAGCTTTTATGAGCGAAACCCGGAGTATTTCTTCCGGTTTTACCGGGAGAAAATGCTGCCCCTGGGCTTTGAACCCAACATCACCCACAGGATTCTCGCAAAGTGGGAGCAGGAGGGAAAGCTCCTGGCGGTGGTCACCCAGAATATCGACGGCCTGCACCAGAAAGCAGGGTCGAAAAAGGTCTATGAGCTGCACGGCTCGGTGCTGCGCAATTACTGCACCCGCTGCGGCAAGTTCTACAGTGCCGAATTTGTCAAAAATGCCCCAGGCATTCCCCGGTGCAGCTGCGGCGGCATCGTCAAGCCGGATGTCGTCCTCTACGAGGAGGGGCTGGACGCCAGGATCATCGAGGGCAGCGTGAAAGCCATTCAAAGTGCGGACATGCTCATCGTGGCCGGAACCAGCCTGACGGTGTACCCGGCGGCAGGGCTCATCAACTACTATCGGGGCGACCGTCTGGTGCTTATCAACCGGGACGAGACGCCCTATGACGACCGCGCTGATCTGGTGCTGCACGAAAGCCTTGGGGACGTTTTTTCGCAATTGGCATAAAATCAGGGAGGAAGCACACGGCTTCCTCCCAATTTTTTTATGTTTTCGTCTTTTGCATTCTGCGGGATTTCCATTGGGCGTACATCCGGAAGACGGTTGACCCCAGCAGGATGCCCACCGCCATGATACCGGCGATGGCGGCGGTGTTCATGCCCCGGTAGGCGAATCTGTCCATGTCGCCCCGCACGGCGAAGTTCATGGTGTAGTACACCCCCGCGCCGGGAATCAGGGGAAACGCGGACACCAGCAGATAGGAGATGGCAGGATATTTCCGGATCCTTGCCATGATCTCGGAATACAGGGACGCAAAGAGGGAAGCCCAGAAATAGGAAAGGATCTCGCTGAATCCCAGCCGCTGACTCAGCCAGAACACCACCCAGCACGCAACGCCGCCGATGGTGCAAAGGATGCCCCCCGGCCCGTGGATATTGAACAGGATGGAGAATCCATAACAGCCGATGCAGGCAAACAGGCATTGCGCGAGAATGGAGTGGTCAACGGCGGGTGCGGAAACCGGCGCGCCCCACAGCCGCTCGGCAAGCGACCAGGCCGTGGCCGTCCCCACCGCCAGAGCCGCCGCGATCAGGAACACCTGCACAATGCGGTTGATGCCGGAATTGGTGTCGCCGTAGATGATGTCCCGCATGGCGTTGGTGAACAGCAGGCCGGGGACGAGGATCATCAACGCGCCGATGGTGATGGCGTCGGGATTCTTTGCGACGCCCATAGCGCCGAAGGCATAGGCCAGCAGCGCCATCAGAAACGAAGCGGCAATGGTTCGGAAGAACTGGTTGGTGTCCTGGGCGTCCAGAAACCGGATCACAAGCCCCACCAGCACACCGCAGACACCGGCACAAAGGCCGTCCGGGAAATTGCCGCCGAACAGCAGCCCGAAGCCCAGAGCGCCCAGAAAATACCCCAGATAGATAATGGGAACCGGATAGCCCAGCCGCTGGGCGCGGGTGACCTCCAGCCACCGCTGGGCTTCCTTCGGCTCAGGCCGCTGGCTGCAATAGGCGCGGCTCAGGCCGCTGAATTTTTCCACCGCGTCCAGATCGTTGCCATGGGAGCCGATACGGCGCATCCGGGTGATGGGGGTGCCGTCCTCCATCATGACGGTGACGATCAGATAATTGGGAATGGCAAATACTTCCGACGCAATGCCGTAGCTGCTCAGCACCCGGCTGACGCTTTCCTCCACCCGGAACGTCTCCGCGCCGCACATGGCAAGCTCATAGCCTAAGTCCGTGGCAAGATCCAGTAAAATGTTATAGTCCATGGGAATCCCCCGGTGTCATAGTCTGAAAGCAGTAACAGTATATCATACACCCCGAAAAATACAAGCCAGATTTTGGCTAATCGAACAGGGTAGGGGACAGGGGGTTATCCAATGCGTCGAAGCACATCAGGATCTGTTCCCGGGTGGTCTTTTCCACGGCAAGCTCGCGGGGAATTTCGTCCCGTCCAAACAGGCCGACCTCAGTCGTTTCGATATTTTCCCGGAATTCGCCGCCCTCGTACCGGCACAGCACAAAGCACTTCATGACCCCGTAAACGTAGTTCGTGACATTGTGCTTCCGCCAGTCCTGAACGGCGATCAGACGTTCCGCCTTGACGGTGAAGCCGGCTTCCTCCCGGACTTCCTTTTCGGTATTGGACGCGATGGACTGGTCAACGTCGCACCAGCCGCCGGGCAGGCACCAGGTGCCGTTGTTTTCGTGAACAAGGAGGATTTTGCCGTCGATGAAAACGGCGGCTCTGGTATCGATTTTCGGGGTCTGATAGCCCGTCTCGTTGCAGAACAGATCGCGGACTTTCTCTATAGAAATGTCCGTTTTTGCGGAGATCATTTCCGCGGCGATCTGCCGCAATTCTTCGTATCGCTCCCGGTCATATTTGTCCTTCCCGTATTGAAGCCCAGCCTGTGCGATGCTTTGAATGCGGATGGCGTAGTCCAGCAGCCTGTCGTTCATGCGCTTTGTCCTCCAGTCATTTGTCAAAAGCCACTATACCATAGCCGCCCGGGTTTTTCAACAGGGAATCGCCCGGGAGAAAATGCTTGCAATCAGGGGCCTTCCGTATTATAATACAGCCGACCCAATGATAGGAGGTATTTTTATGAGTGCAACCGTTTATTTTTCTCCTGTTATCACCCCGGAGAAGGTTCTGGACATGTTCAAGCTGGTGGACAAGACGCTCCCCGGCAACATCGCGATCAAGCTGCATTCCGGTGAAAAGGGAAATCAGAATTTCCTTGGCCCAGCGTTCTGGAAACCGGTGATCGATTACGTCGGCGGCACCGTCGTGGAGTGCAATACCGCTTATGACGGCGCCCGCAACACCACCGAGAAGCACCGCCGCCTGATGGACGAGCACGGCTGGAGCCGCTACTTCACGGTGGACCTTCTGGATGCCGAAGGCCCCGACATGCAGCTGGACATTCCGGACGGCAAGGTCATCAGGAAGAATTTCGTGGGCAAGGACCTGAAAAACTACGACTCCATGCTGGTGCTGTCCCACTTCAAGGGACATCCCATGGGCGGCTACGGCGGCGCGCTGAAGCAGCTGTCCATCGGCGTGGCGTCCTCCTACGGCAAGGCGTATATTCACGGCGCAGGCGTGCCGGAGGATATCTGGACGGCGGATCATGATGCCTTCCTGGAATCCATGGCCGACGCGGCCGGCAGCGTTGTGGATTACTTCCATGGCAACATGATCTTCATCAACGTCATGAAGAACATGAGCGTGGACTGCGACTGCTGTGAAATTGCGGAAGACCCCTGCATGGCGGACATGGGCATTCTGGTCTCCACGGACCCCATTGCCATCGATCAGGCGTGCATCGATCTGGTGTACGGCTGCGACGACCCCGGCAAGGCGCATTTCCTGGAGCGGGTGGAAAGCCGGAACGGTGTCCACACCATCGAAGCCGCCGCAGCGCTGGGCTTCGGCAGCCGGGAGTACACGCTGGTAAAGGTTGACTGAGAATCCAAGGGGCGGCGTTTCCCGTCCAGCCGACGCCTGGGAGGAGCAGATATCAAACAGCTTGGGAACCTCTGATTCAACCGGCAAGAGCTGTGAGCGAGGGCTTTTTCGTCCAATCGAAGTACCGAAAGCGGCGGGTACATACAGGATTCCTCCATTTTGGGGACTTTGAATTGGAGCAAATATGCTGGCTGAGTCTTCTTGCCGAATTATGCGGCGTTGCCCTCGATTTCCGCCGCCGGGGCTTTTGCTGCGTCTGCGGGGAAATTCCGTTGCCAATTTGCACCCTAAAAACGCACCGGCGGCGTTAAAAGGTTACAAACTGCGTTAATATTTTATCAAAGAATAGTTCGGAGAATGGGGAAGTATTGCGGAAAAAGGCAGCAAAAAATCCCTAGGGAACCTCTGAATAAATCGCCTGCGACTGTGAGCGGATCTTTTCCGCCCACGCTTCGGTACCAAAAAGCGGGAAATATAGCGCAGCCGTTGCCGGCACAAGCCGGCTTACGGATGCGGCATACCCCTTGCGGGTACATACAGTATTCCGCCGCTTTTGATACCTCGATTGGACGAAAAATCTCTCGCCCACAGTCCTTGCCGATTGAATCAGAGCTTCCCTAGAAATCAATTCTAGGGCTTTTAATGTGGCGGAGAGAGTGGGATTCGAACCCACGGTGGGTTGCCCCATCACCAGTTTTCAAGACTGGCTCCTTAAACCGCTCGGACATCTCTCCATACCCCCCAAAATATACCATCCTGACGGAAAAAAGTCAAGGGCTTTGGGTATCGGGGGCAAGATTGGTGCTTGACAAACATCCCGCCATATGCTAGAATACTTTGGCAATCAAGTGAATACTTTTCTAATTATTCGGAGTGATACCCAAGAGGCCGAAGGGGCTCCCCTGCTAAGGGAGTAGGCGTCTAAAAAGCGCGCGAGGGTTCAAATCCCTCTCACTCCGCCATCTACCTGTTTTACTTTTTGCAGAGTAGGCATTTTTAGGAGAGATGTCCGAGCGGTTTAAGGAGCTGGTCTTGAAAACCAGTGACGCGGCAACGCGCCGTGGGTTCGAATCCCACTCTCTCCGCCAACATCCCCTGAAAGCAGTTCCGACATTGGATTGCGTGCCTGGAACGAAAGTTCCGGGTGGCGCAGACCCAATCAGTCAGCCACTTCAATGTGCAAATGTCAGTCTGGACAACATCTTAACGAGTCTTCTTCTTCCATCCAATTCCTTCCGCAAAAAAGCAGCAAGTCGAAGCGCTCCATTTTACATCCTACCGTTTCATTGCTCCCTGCACGCCACCGACGGATGGCTGGTTGGACCAGATTGTGCAGATCGACGCAGCAGGACGGCCCGTAGGCTGACACCTTCTCGATAACTTTGTCCATATAACTACAGAGAGTTCTGGTCCCTGTAGTGTTTGTATTGGGGGAGGGCGGATATGCGAAAGCGTATCCGCCTTTTGTCGCTCTTATCGATTATAGCATGTACTTTTTTTAATTGCAACCATTATTTTGACATCATGAGTCAATCGAATGTCAAAAAACAGAGGTTTTTTTAAAAATTTCTAAAAACAGCGCAAATTCCCTCCAGACAAATCCCAGAGTCTGGAGGGGTTGTCATGTTATGAAGGGATACTGGGAGGGACTCTATGAAGCCCGATTAGTAGCTTACTCAGCGACCAGATCCTTCACGGTCTTGCCGAACTTAACGGCGGGGACCTTCTTTGCGGCGATCTCAATGGTCTCGCCGGTCTGAGGATTCTTGGAGGTTCTCGCAGAACGCTCCCTGGTCTCAAATATGCCGAAGCCCGCGATGTTCACCTTGTCGCCTTCCTTCATAGCCTGGGCGATGGAGTCGAACACCACATTGACGGCGGCCTCAGCGTCCTTCTTGGATAGGTTGACCTTCTCGCTGACGATGGATGCAAGCTCTTTCTTGGTCATGATTGATTTCCTCCTGAATTATAAACAGAATTGGCGTCCCATCTACGGAACGCTTGTATCTTACCATACATTCCTGATACGTGCAACTTTTCCAAGGTCGAAGTCACGAAGGGTTCATAGATGAACGCAACTTCGGGTCATAATGACCCGAAGTTAGTTCAGCCGCCACAAGAAAAAGCCACGAACCGTAATGGTCCGTGGCTTATCCTGTTACATGGCTGCGTAAACTTTCTTTCTGACGACGTTCGTAAGAATTTTGGGTAAGGCGCTCAGGTCGGAAATGTCAATGTAGTTATCATTTCCGTAGATTTCCTTAACCCGTTCCCTATCCTCTCCGATTCCGGCTGCCAGAACCTCGATGTTTTTACGGCGGAGCTTACCGATGATCTCCCGGATATCTCTTGCTGCCCCCTCCCCGCTGTAAGCATAGGAGTTTGGCTGTCCATCCGAAATGATGATCATCATCCGAATTTCTTCCTGGCGTTTTTCCAACATAGCAGAAGCCATATTGATCGCCATGCCGTCACGGTTTCGACCGCCCGGAACCATTTGGGCCAAGCGATACTTCTCGGTACTTGAAGCTCTCTCAAAGCCGGTATACAGCTTGAAAGAAACGCAACAGTCATCGCTGTGACCCGCAACTGCAACCGGGATGTCGATGTTGGTTGCAAAGTCATACAGGAGCATCTGGGAGTAGTTGAAGTCGCTGTGATACCCGCCCAGCGCATTCGGAGAGGGCTGCTGACGATTCACGATCTGGCGTACTCTCTTGAGGGCTGCGCCGATCTCGCCAAGAATGCCATGCTGGGTCTCTGGCGTGTGCGTGATCCCGTTACGGCAAATTTTTATCCCTTCGCTGATAAGGCTGGAGACGGTTGCATCGGCTGTACGGAGCATGGAGCTGCGGGCCTCTACCCTGGCTCTCACGCTGAACGGATGCGCCTTGCTCACGAATGGGTTCAGGTTTTCTCGTGAGGGCTGGCTGCTCAGGTGTCGATGGCTTCGGAGCTGCCTGCGCTTTCTCCCGGCTTGTCTGGGCTGCTGGGGCGGCGGGGATGAACCGGCTGTCCACATCATCATCGTCATCGTCCGCCCAACTATCCTCGACTTTGGTAAGCAGTTCGGTGTTTGGTGCGGGAATACTTGTGTCTACAACATCTCCCGTGGAACGTTCTACAAAACGGTTGGAGCGGAGCAGCTCATCCTTCTGGGCATACTCCTTACGGAAGCGGTCAAAAGCGTGCATTTCCGCAGTCTCGACAATGGGATTGGGCGCGTACAGCGTTTCGGACTTCTTCGCCTTGTGCGGAAGCATATCGGCAGCCCAGGTGTTTTTCATGAGGAAATTCTTCCAGCCCTTCCCGGTAGCGTCACATACGGAGCTGATACCGGGAAGCGATGATATAATCTTACACACACGCCTTATGTCCCCGGCTGCCACATGGAGCATCGACACGATGGGGGACCGAGGCTCTTCGGTATACTTGGCATCCGTCAGGGTGTACTTGTCCATATTATTCTCGCCGGTAGTATTGGAGATGATGGTTTCTGCGAAAATCTTCACATTGCTCTCCAGGTCGCCGGTGCGAAGGGGCTTCATGCAGTCCCATCCGTCAGACTTCTGTAGGTTTTTGAGGTCCAGCTTTCGCACAACGTAGCCGTTATCCTTAAAATAGCCAGCCATCGTGCGGTACAGGCCGCCATCGGGGTCTGTGATGACAAGACTGTGACGCTGCTTGACGGATTGGAACATATACGGTTTTACGAAAGTGAAGGACTTACCGCCGCCGGACGTACCGAACACGATGATGTGCTGGTTTCCCCGACCGTCCGGGGCGAAGTCCACGCAGTCGCCGCCGTCATCGTCGTCAGTATCGAGCATACCGAGGATCTTACCCCGGCAGCGCTCGATACTGCGGATTTGGGCCGCATTGATATACTCATACGGCAATTCAAAGTGAGCATTGCCGTATGCCTCCGAATCCTCAGCATACAGGAAATTTCGTCCGAGAAAGTCAGAACGCTGAGATTCCACCCAGTTCTTATGGATCGCATATGCGCCAATGACACTGGCAATGATAACGAGAATCGGGTATATGACCAGGGACTCCCGAATAAAGAAGGATTTAACCACAGCCTGAAGGCTTGTTGGGAGTACATGAACGAACAGCAATGCGTTGATGACTCCGGTCAGATACATACAGACAACAAGCGTTATCAGAATCGCAATGCGATAGCTGCGCTCCAGTTGCTTTTGATTCATGTTGATACCTCCTAGTTGCCGCAAGTGGACCAGCCGAGTCCGCCGAACATGCTCCACCATGCAGACAGGGAATCCGCACGGGCGTTATTGTCACCGACCGCACTGACCACGATTCCGTTCCCAATGTAAATTCCGACGTGACCGCAGGTTGGGATACCATGGTATGCGTGCGTTGCTTTTGCGCCGCCCGGACTTGTTCCAAACACAACGGCTCCGGGGACGATTCCATCCGTACCGTCGTGTGCGTGGCCTGCTCTTACCGCATTCAGCCATCCGTTGTAGGCGCAACAGGTCGAAACCTCATTGCAGCTGTAGCCCGCTGCGGAATAGACTTGCGCTACCCATATCAAGCCATATTTTCTTCAACGTTCCTCCCGTTGCCGATAGCGCCCGCATAAACGATGCCGCATCAGGCTTTGTGCCGGATTCGTCATAAAACAAGGCGAGCCATTCTTCTACGATGCCTTGAGCATAGGATGTAACTCCTTCATAAATCGTCATGGGGATCAGATAGCCGACGCAGAATATGATGAGGGCCAGCAATGCGAGGGAGAAGGCGGCAAGCCTTCGCACCGTCTTGCTTTTGGCTGCTTCCACGGCTGCACCGACAAGATCGCCGCTGGCTGCACGTCCTACGGCTTTTGCAATTTGTTTGGCTTCTCTCGCCGCGTTGACAGCGGATCTTGCGCCTTCTTTTAGATCTTGGGACACAGAACCCTGTTCGTTGTTATATGCCACAGCAGTTCCTCCTTTACTGATAGTTCTTTTTGATTATAGAAGAACTAACGTCTTTAGTCAACACCGCATTCCAAAAACGTGCCGCTATTCTTTAAGGTTGCAGAGAACGGGCCGAACAAAACGGGCAAAAAGTTAGGTCAACTTCGGGTCATATGACCCGAAGTTGCTTGACACCTACCAAAATGTTCGTAGAAATATGTACTTTGTTGGAGAAACCATAACTTTTTGAGCGTGGCGTTTTTTGGGGTCATAATCATTTCTCGCGAAAAAGTTCCAAAAACTCAGAAAATCGAAAAAGTTTTGCTGAACTGGGCGTGATTGGTCCAGGGGAAGAATACCGGTTGGCCCATTTCGACCGACGAGCGAGTGCAAAAAAAACAGGCAAAAAGTTAGGTCAACTTCGGGTCATATGACCCGAAGTTGCTTGACACCTACCAAAATGTTCGTAGAAATATGTACTTTGTTGGAGAAACCATAACTTTTTGAGCGTGGCGTTTTTTGGGGTCATAATCATTTCTCGCGAAAAAGTTCCAAAAACTCAGAAAATCGAAAAAGTTTTGCTGAACTGGGCGTGATTGGTTCAGGGGAGGAATGCCGGTTGGCCCATTTCGACCGACGAGCGAGTGCAAAAAAAAACGGGCAAAAAGTTAGGCCAACTTCGGGTCATATGACCCGAAGTTGCTAGAGGTATGCGAATAGGTTGTGAAAACGATATGGTTTGTGGGGTAACTCCGAACTTTTCGAAAGTGCCGATTTTCCGGGTCATATTTAATTTTGCAAAAAAAGTTCAAAAAACAGGGATTATCCTTCGGAACGGCGCAACCTGCTACAGCAGAGAGCCACGGCAGTTTGGGCAGAGGCGAGATGACGGTATATTCTGCCAGCCCTCTCATCGTCTGAATCATCAAGATGGGAGCAATCGTCTTGATCGATCCCGGCAGTCTTGCGTTTCGGAATGTTTTGCCATAACGCAAAATGAATTTTTTGGAGGAGTCGGGATTACGCCTTGCGAAGAAGTAATCTATGTGAGAGGGCTGGCGAACGAGGTTCCGGCATTGGTCATATCGTTCGCCCTTGCCTATCAGCCGATTGACTTGCTGAAAGAAAAGGCCGAAATCAAATTCTCCCATATTGGTCATATCGTTGTTGACAAAACACAAATAAAAAGCTATTATTTCAGTATGAACTGGAGCATCCAGAAATCGAAAACAAGAAAGGAAACGAACATGAAAAAGATAATTGCACTCGGTCTTGCTTTTTCTATAGCCCTCTCTCTTGCGGGATGTGCCTCCAACCGTGGCAGTTCTGCGACAATCAGCACAGCGGCTACAGAAACCACAATCTCTGCGGAGGTGAGCGCGGAAGGCTCCCGGAAAGGTACGGCAGCGGACACCGCCCTCAACGGCGATAAGACGCTCACCAGCGCGGAGGCCAATCTGTACACCACTACTGAGTCGAACGGTTACACCTACGTCTGCGATGAGTACGGCGTTTACGCAAACGGCTATCACCTGAGCGAGAACGGCGATATTTGCAGAACCAACGGCACTGTCATGGTTGCCGCCGGGGATGTTGTCTCCGTGGACAAGATCCGCAGCCTTGATTTCTCTCTGAATGACTATAATGTGACCCTGGAGGCAAGGGAAGTTGCTGTCAACGACAACCAATATGTCACCGAGGTCCGGCAGTATGGCGTTTATCCCAGGCTGACGCTCAACATTGGCCCCATCGAAGCAAAACGGAAGGTCGTCCTGATTCACACCTCCGACTGGGCCTCTCTGAATGTTGCCGAGAAGGCGAAGTCCAACGAGGGCATCATCGTCACGGAGCCTGATTTCTACGTTCCCAAAGAGTATACCGCCGTTGACTTTGGTGATAAATTGACTCTGGACATTACCTTCAACGCGAATCACCCTGGAACCTACAAGGTCTATGCCGAGACCCTGGATGGTACTGTAGTCGCAGAGGCCAGTGTCCATATCGGAAATGGCAGTCTGAATGAGTATTATCCGCCCGATAGACACCTGAACGATATCGCCGACGGCACTCCAGATTTCAGCGCCCACACCCACGAGTATGTGGCTGTAACGATTCCTGCCACCGAGAACTCCAAGGGGTATACCCAGTACACCTGTAGGATCTGCGGCGAGTCCTACACCGCTGATTACACGGCCAAGATCCCTGCCAGCACCAACGGCAGCGTGGCGCACATCCACTCCTATGTGGCGACCGTGGTTCCCGCCACCAGCACCACGCCTGGTTACACCCGGCACACCTGCTCCTGCGGCGACACTTATGACGACAACTATGTGCCCGCCGGTACGGCTGGCGGCAGCTCTATTATCGGCGGCTGATCCTGACGACAAATAGAATACTGCGAGCAGGAACAACTTTGGGTCATTTTGCCCCAAAGTTGTTTCCATATGTGCGCCCATATTCTTAATACCGCAAGTCTGTAGCGGCGTAAACAGGGGAGAATCCGTGTGCCGGACCGGTGTGCGCGGTCCTTGGGAAGGCGATCGGGAGCAGAATGTTTTTGAGAATGTACTTCGTTTGATTTGCAAAAAATCGGTTGTGATGCTATAATAAAGAAAAACAACAAGGAGAACTGCAACATGAAAAAGAAGATTTGTTTGATTCTGGCGGTTGTTTTGGTTTTTGGGATGGCTGCCTGCGGGAAGGGAAAGGCTCCTGCGACCGAGCCTGCAACTGAGGCGACTTCGGAGGCTGCCACCGAGGCGACTACCGAAGCTACCACGGAAGCTACGACCGAGCCGACCACGGAAGCAACGACCGAACCTACTACCGCACCTACCACGGCCCCCACGACTCCTCCTGAGCCAGAGTACGAGATTGGCAAGATCATCAATGCTCGGACAGTAAACGTGCGTAATGCTCCCGGAACGAACAGTAAGATTGTTGGTTTCAAGTCCAACGGCGAAACCGTGAAGGTTTACGAAACAAGGACCGTCGGAGGTGTAAAGTGGGGCAAGATCTCCTACACCGACGAATGGTGGATCTGCCTGGATTATGTTTCCCTTGACAAGGAAAACGGCGGCTACACGGAACCGGCGACGGAACCCACCACAGCTCCGACTACTGAGCAAACGGAGATCCCCGTTCCTACCGCTCCCGCTGCGAAGCCTACCGAGCCGACCAGAGCCACGGAGCCGGTTACGAATCCTACTCAGCCCACGACTCCTGCGCCGACCCAGCCCACGACTCCTGCGCCGACCCAGCCCACGACTCCTGCGCCGACTCAGCCCGCGCACGTTCACTCCTGGACTACCGTGCATCACGACGAGGTCGGGCATTATGAGGATGTTGTGATCCAGGAGGCTTATGATGAGACCGTGTGGAAAGGAGCGTATGTGTGCAACGCTTGTGGCGCACATTTTGAAGATGTTACTTCAGTTGGAGTGCACACTTTTGAGGCGCATGACGGTAATACCGGATACCGTGCAGAATCGTGGCAAGAAACCATCCATCATGATGCTGTAACAGAAAGGCGCTACATTGTTGATTCTGCTGCCTATGATGAGCGAGTGTGCAGCGAGTGTGGGGCAAAGGGTTAAACCCATGAATACCAGAAACAGGCTCCAAATTATATGGAGCCTGTTTCTTTTATGCTGATGCACAATTTTGCGAAAGCACATCAATGTTGACTAAACACAAAAAAGACTAATAAAAGTGTTGACTAAAGACAAAAAACAAATTATAATGACTCGTGAACAAAATTTGAAGGAGGAGACTCAATGATTCAAAAAGTAAGCCCCCATTTGAAACGGGTTCTTGCAATGTGTCTGGTCTTGTGCCTGCTGATGGGAAATGTCCCTATCAACGCTCTTGCTGAAGAACCTGGTACAACCACGGAAGCCGTTGCGGGAACCGTGACAGGTGGAGCTTCCGCTGACAACAAAACAGAAGCGGAAAAGCAGAATACGCAGGAGCCGGATACTTCCGTCTCTGCGGAAACACCGCCCCGGAACGATGGGGCAGAGGCCGAGAAACCCAATTCTTCTCAGCAGCCATCTGCGGAAAACCCGGAAGATGCTGCGCAGCCCTCTGAGGATACTGCGGATCCTGCCGAGCCGTCTGCCGACGCTTCTGAGAAAACCACCGCACCCGAAGGAACTGCTTCCGACGCATCTGTCATCGGCGCGCCCGCTTCTGACGGCTCTGACGATGCGGATTTCGGGGAAATGACCCCGGAGCAGGAAGCGGAGCTGAAGAAGTCTCTGGAAGCGGCTGGCATTGATACCAGCGACCTGGATCTCCGCAGTCTGACTCCGGAAGATATCCAGATGCTGCTGAATGACCCTTCCTATGCCATCAGCGTCTTCGCCAATGGCCCTACCGGCGGCTGGGTAAACTACTCAAGCGTATCCTGTATCCGGGCAACCGGAGGGCGAGTACCCGGCATCGGTGCATCCCCGGATGGCGCATTGACCTATCACGCATGGGATCCAAACGGAAACCCTTCCATGACGCACCCGACGCACATTGCTACATCAATGCCCCTGCGAGCGGCAATGGCAAGCCTCTCTGGGCAGAAATCGACCACCTGATCGTCGCGCCCTGCGGTATCATCCACATCGAAACCAAGACGCGGAGAGGGGAGCCTCACGTCCACGGCAATGGCAGCTACTACTTCCTGACCGGCAACGGTACGGAAAAGGCCGCCGATTCCATGCAAGTCACCCGCCACGATAACGTGATCCGCATGGTCGTGGGCGACATTCCCCGGTACTCCATTGTTTGCTTTGCGGACGACAGCAATCAGAACATCATCTACGACGACGGTGTGAAGCCTGAATACGTCCAATTCGCAACCCTGCCGGAGCTGTCCACCGTCCTGGATCGCCTTTTGGCGGACAAGACCAAGGATTGCCTGACCGCAGAAGATGTTAAGGCCGTCGCCCGGAGGCTCCGCAGCGCAAGAAAGTCCTATTAGGTGATCGCGTTTGTAAGTGGGATTTGCTGATTCCCGCGGGAAGCTCCGCGCGCAGTCCAATGCCCTGCGGGTGCTGGTGGAGTGCGGCGGGAACGAGCGGATTGCCCGGCTGCGCACTGCCCCGGCCTTGCAGCAGAAAACGGGGCTTCACCGGCTGATGCAGGAGATGGTCGCGGACTATAACATGCAGGAATCCAGCGCCCGTGAGGTCTGCGAGGCGGTGTGGGTGGCGTTCTGCGGAAGCGCTTGTCCGCTGCCGCCTGCTGAGCCAACGGTGCAGCAGCCCCGCAGGGAAACGTCGCCGCAGAAAACACAGCCGGAACCGAAGCCAAAGCCGCCGGAACCCAAACCCCAGCCGGTGCAAAAACCGCAGCCAATGCAAAAACCGGAACCGGTACGAAAGCCACAACCGATGCAAAAACCCCAGCCGCCGAAAAATCCGCAGCAGGATGAAATCTTCTCGTGGCCGGAATTTTATGTCACGGAGGAAGAAGCAAAATACGGCGGGAAGATCAGGACCTACTTTCAGGACCGGCCTGAAATGCATACGCTGCCTTCTTATCGTGAGATACAGCCCCACAAACGGGGTGACGGCGTAAGAATTTCATCGGGCGTGTATTTGGATCATAATAAGTATTGGAAATATTCCGATGGCGTCCTGCGGGCGTATTTACGCGGGGGATGGATAAGAGATTTCCTGGGAGATGTATTTGATGAAGTGAAGTGGTTTTTCTTGCCAATTCTGATAATGGTTGTATACGGCTTTATCGCGAAAGCGAAGACAGGCGTTTTTCCGGAGCTGCCATTTCTTGCCCCCTTTGCGCTGACACCCTCCATTCATCTGTACAAACCTTCCGGATGGTTTGGTTGGTTGTATTTCTGTTTGCTGCTTGTTGTAAATATTGCTGAGCTGATTTATATTTTAGCTCAGTCATCGCTTACCATTGGGGACATAAAGAAAGCGCGAAATGAGTTACAGCGTCGTAAGACTCTGTAGCAAAGCATAAAAATCGGAAAGGAGAGATAAAGAATGACAGCAACAGAAGTCCTGCGAACTATCTGTGACCGGCAGGGTGCGGATGCCATTCAGGAATGCATCCAGCCCATGCGGGACGAGGCCGCAGGCAACCCCAACGCACAGCTGTTTATCCGTACGCTGAAATTTTCCGGAGGCGCGTCCTGGGTGACGCCGGAGCCTGTCCCCATCGAGGAATTTGAGTGGACAGATCTGGACACCGACGGTATTACCGATCTGGGCAAGGCGCTGGACATGGTGGCCGACCAGCTGGAAATGCCCCCCATGCCCGCCCGTGCGCTGCCCCCTGTGATTGTGCTGCTGTCCGACGGATACCCCACGGACGACTGGAAGCGTCCCCTGGAGCGGCTGCAGAAGCTGCCTTGGGGCAAGAAAGCCGTCAAGATCGCCATTGCCATTGGCAGCAAGGCGGACAAGGGCGTGCTGGAGACCTTTACCGGCAACCCGGAGACGGTTCTCTCTGCCGATAACCGGGATACTCTGGTGCACCTGATCAAGTGGGCGTCTACTGCCGCTGCCGCCGTATCCCAGCCCGCCAGTGTTCCCGTCGAGGAAATGTCCGACGGCCAGAATTACCTGCTGACGCCCCCTCCCGTCCTTGATGAGATCCAGCCGGACAATGCCGCAGAACCGGAGAGCGCCGAGGATGTGTGGTAAGGGGCATACAGGAGGTATCCTATGGAGCCAGTTGTGATCAAAGCGTGCGCTCGGGGCTACAGCCACATCCATTCCGGGCAGGAATGCCAGGACAGCTATAAAGACAAGAAGCTGTCGGACGGGGCGTTGCTGCTCGCCGTGGCGGACGGCCATGGCAGCAAATCCTGCCCCTACAGCAAAGACGGGTCGGAAATTGCGGTAGACGTGTTCTGTGAGACAATTTCGGAGCTGTATGCCCAGAGGTGCGACAACCGGGACGAGCTGATCCACTGTCTGAATCAGGACGGCAGTGTGTGGCTGGCACAGGTGATAGAGCGGAGGTGGAAGGACCGCGTTTACGACAAACACTGTGATGAGTCGCGTGACCCCATCTTCAACAAAGACGACAAGTGGGAGCGTCTTTCCGCCCTCTACCGGATGTACGGCTCCACGCTTCTGGGAATGCTCATTGCGCCGGACTTTGTATTCGTCTTCCAGCTGGGAGACGGAGACATGGTTCGTGTAGACGACGAGGGGGTTCACAGTCTCGTGGAAGCGGACAAGCTGCTGGGGGTGGAATCGGATTCCCTGTGCAGTCAGTACGCATGGAGGAAGGCTGTCAGCAACCTGTACCGCCGGGAGTGGGACAGGGGAATGCCTTATCTTTTCCAGCTGTCCACCGACGGCTTTGCCAACAGCTTCGTTTCCGACGAGGCATTCCACAAGACCTGCATGGAGTATTTTGAATTGCTGAAGCAGTACGGCGCGGAAGCGGTGCGGGCAAATCTGGAGAGCTGGCTTTCGGAGACCAGCCGTTTAGGCTGCGGCGACGACACCACTGCCGTGATCGCCTACTTTGCGGAGGAACCGCCGGAGACACCCCCGGACGAGGAAGATTTGATCGATAAAACCGAGGAACCCGTCAGCGGGGAGGAAATACCTGCGCAGACGGTTTTGGTGGAACAGGAGAACGAATATGAGAGCAACGGTGATCTTACAGAAATGCCCGAAGGTGAACAAACCCTTTGGAGTCCGTCTTCAGATGATGGACAATGGGGAATGGTACAGGACATGGGCTTTTCCGATTGACGAAAAGCGCGCCGCAGGGGAGGGCTATCAGAAAAATCGTATTGAGAGCGGTCTTCCGGAAACAGCCGATTACCCCGGCTGTCCCTACTGTGGAGAAAAAGGTTTTTTCTATGACGGCAACTGCGGTAAAATAAGCTGCTACCACGGGGAAAACCCCTTCACTTGTCCCTGGTGCGAGCGAACCTACACGGAATTTTCGACGATAGACAAAGTACCCTGCGAGGGCGGGGACATTTAACCGCCGGAGTATAGCCGGTCAGTCAATGTAACACAGCCCCCTCTGCTGTATTTATGCGGAATACAGCAGAGGGGGCAACTGTATGAATGCCGTCATGACGATAATTGGATATCCCGTAAAGCGATGTTAGTGCCGGCCTTATTTCTCAATATAAGTTTATTTTTCACCGAAAAATCCAGATATTCTATTGAAAAATAAACCATCCCGCGCTATGATATGAGCAAGTGAACAGATATGACCATATGGAGAAGTTGCCGTGGGGCGGCTTTTTGAAGGGGTGACGGTTAGCGCGACCTAACTTCGTGAATCGGAGGTTGAAGGCGAATGGAGCATTTGGAACGGAAAGCATACATACGGGATTGCATGCTGGGCGCTCTCGGTGCGTTTTTGATGCTGGTGGGGGGGAGCTGTGCCTGAGCGTGATTCCGGCAAACCCAAGCGACAGTGGACTGTTTCTGCGGGAAGCGTATCGGCTATCTGTGGAAAAATCTGGGCTACACGGTGGTGCTCTGGACGGCGGCGCTGGGGGCAGTTCCCGACAGCATTTACGAAGCGGCGCGGGTGGACGGCGCAAGCGATATGCAAAGCTTTTTCTACATGACCCTGCCCAATCTGAAGGGTTACGCCTACTCCATCGGCGTGCTGTCACTGCTGAATTCCTTCAAGGTGTTCCGGGAAGTGTGGCTCGTGGCGGGGGATTATCCCCAGGAGCGGATGTATCTGGTGCAGCACCTCTATAATAACTGGTTCCGTGATTTGGACGACGACAAAATCGCCGCCGCTTCCGTGATGGTGAGCGTGGTGGTGTTTGGGCTGATCGCGCTGCTGCGGCGCAGCTGGAGGGAAGAAGAGTAGAAATGAAAAAGATCATCCTGTTTTTGCTGCTGGCGCTGGTGGCGTTATGTCTGCTTTTGCCGATTTGGATCGCCGTGACCGGCACGTTTTCGGCGAATTGGGAGCTGAAGGAGAGTCTGCGTCCCGTTCTGGCGGACGGCGAGGGCTTCGCCCGGTGGACGGCGCTGCCCCGAAGCCCAACGCTTCGCTCTCTGGTGCAGGTGCTGCTGGATAGCCCGAACTTTTTCCCCGTGTTTTGGAATTCTGGTCGCCATCGCTGCGGGAACGCTGCTGGGGCAGTTCCTCTTTGCGGTCCCGGCAGGGTGGGCGCTGGCGAAGATCCATCTGCCGGGAGAAAAGCAGCTGGGCGGGCTGTATAAGAAAAGCGCCTACCGTTTCCGATAGACGCTTTCGTGTTCAAATGGTGTTTACAGGAATTTTTTCATGACCCGCATATAGTCGCGTTTCCCGTTGAAAATTGCCATAATTTGGACTGTGTTCGTTTCTTTTTCATACAGGTAGAAAAGAAGATAATCCTTGTGGACGAGGAAACGATAACCGCTGCTCTTTAGCACGCGGTTTCTGGAGATTGCACCGGACTCCGGAAACTGCTCAAGAATCTTTACTTTCGCCTGAAGTTCCCTGACAAAGCAAATGGCAAGGTTCTTATCCTTTGAAAGATCCGCAAGATAGACTGCAATGTCACGGAGATCCGATTTGGCCGTATCCGTAAATACGATTTTACAATTCATACATCCAGGTTCTCCAATTCACCGAGAATATCGGCGAAAGCATCGTTCGCAGACTGCACTCTGCCGAGTTTGATGTCATCCATCGCAAGAGCCAGGTGGGAATACACGGCCAGCTTTGCTTCCAGTTCATTGATATAGTGAATCTGATCCTGAAAATCTTCGTGGCTGAGAAGCACGGTATCTTCCTTGCCATTTACGGTAATCGCTACCGGGTTTTGTCTGGTGAGAGCAGAAATCTGTGCGTAGTTTGTACGGATATCCTTTGAAGGCCGGATAGAAATGCTCGGACTCATAAAAACACCTCCCAAGTCTGGTAGTCATATTATATCTCAATTATGCCACCTTGTCAACGGGGATATGCAGAATGGGGGGATGAAATTCTAAGTCATATAAACAAAATGCCCCGGTCATCATAGACCGAAGCACTGGAGTCATTGCCGCAGCGGATCGCACGGTCGAGCGCCATGATGGTGGCAACCGCACCGTCAATCTTTTCTGTGGATTTTTCCTTCGTGAGCTGACCGATTCCGTACTGAGTAAGCTCTCCGCCATGCCCGATGAGGACTATGAGCAGTTGGAGCTGTATCCCGATTTTGACGAGTGATTAGCCAATCATCGGATTTTTGAGCGTTCACAGAAAAGTTAAAAGCCATAATGCGTATACTCTCTTGACGGAACGGAAATATTATGATAAAATATGATTGACCGTAGATTTTCATAAAAACACGGAGGAGCATTATGGAATACATTGCACGAGAGCTTGAACGCAAGTTCTTAAAGCTCAATGATTTTTTCAAGGTTATCCTTGTTACCGGCGCACGGCAGGTCGGCAAAACGACGATGCTGAAGCATTTAGCTGAGAGCGACAGAAGCTATGTCACGATGGACAATATAATGGCACGAGAGCTTGCACAGTCTGACCCCGTGCTGTTTTTCCAGACCTATAAGCCGCCTGTCCTTATTGACGAGGTGCAGAAAGCTCCGGAGTTGTTCGAGCAAATCAAAATCATTTGCGATGAGAGCGACGAAAAAGGTCTCATTTGGCTGACCGGTTCGCAGCAGTACAATATGATGAAGAAAGTGCGTGAGACCCTCGCCGGAAGAATCGGCATCTTGGAGCTGTACAGCCTATCCGCAAGAGAAAAAGCAGGACTTGTGTTCGACACGGATTTGGACTTCTCGCTCGCCACCTTGCAGGCAAGACAGCGTAAGCTTCCCAAAAATGATGTGGTTCAAGTATTCAATCACATTTGGGAGGGCGGTATGCCCCAGGTGCAGGGCGTGGACGACGAACTTCGGCAGGAATATTTCAATTCCTACGTTGACACCTACTTGATGCGTGATGCTACCGAGGCGGGCGGCATTACCGACACCGTTCGCTTCCGCAAATTTCTTGTGGGCTGTGCTTCTCTTGTTTCGGAGCAGGTCAATTATTCCACATTGGCTGAATCCGCCGACATTGCACCGAGTACCGCAAAAGAGTGGCTGAAAATTCTCGTTGGATCAAACATCATCTATCTGCTTTCCCCCTATTCCAACAATGAACTCAAACGTCTCAATAAAACGCCGAAGCTGTACTTCTGCGATACGGGACTCTGTTCGTATCTTTCCATGTGGCTCACGCCGGATACGCTGCGAAACGGCGCTGCAAGCGGTCATTACTACGAGAACTATGTCGTGATGGAACTGGTCAAGAACTACGCCTACGCAAAGTCCAAGGTAAACCTCACTTACTTCCGGGATTCCAATGCAAAGGAAATTGATGTGTTCGTTGAGGAAAATAACGTTATCCATCCGCTGGAAATCAAAAAGAGTGCTGCACCCGACCGTCGTGAGGTCAAAAAGTACAGCGTGATTGACAAGGCTTCCTTGAAGCGTGGCAACGGCGGCATCATCTGTATGTGCCAGGAGCCGATACCGATCGATGCGGATAACTGCTTTATTCCGAGCAATCTCATCTAAACAGGCACTCCAGAAAATTTTGTGTAGGCGAATTTCGACAAAGTCAAGAATTGTGGCCCAATGATGGCACAGATCGGCTGACATTCCTTGTCTGCCGGCTGCGCGTTCCGGGAACATGATTTCCAGCTGACTGAGCACCATATCCCGGTTCTGGCAGCGGGCGTGTCAATGCCTTACGATGCGCTGAGAAGCCAGATAAAGCATTTTGCGCAGGGAATCGTCATTGGTAAAGGACGGCTTGTTTTTGGTGATCTGGCGGAACTGACGGTTCAGCCCCTCGATGATATTGGTGGTGTAAATGATCTTCCGGATCTCCGGGGGATAGTCAAAGAAGGTGCTCAGAACCTCCCAGTTTTCCTCCCAGCTTTTGACACAGGAGGGATATTGCCGACGCCACTTCTCAGCGAACAGGCCCAGATTGTGCTCCGCCTCCTCCAGTGTTACCGCAGAGTAGACCTTTTTCAACACTAAAACCACAGAATTTACGTTAATAGAATCATTGCTAAATTCACGTTGA
>ERZ808240.101-NODE-101-length-110650-cov-25.550450_pt1 | contig 110650 bp, 101 predicted proteins | sample MGYA00521084_ERZ808240 | MGnify/ENA primary metagenome ERZ808240 (study PRJEB31516, sample SAMN03275571) | gut metagenome | biome: mammalia-associated habitat; material: feces | host: Papio cynocephalus | place: Kenya | collected 2012-08-06 ...
CTCGTCCGCCGATCCTTTCCGCTCTCTTTTACCATACTTCTTTCTAACAATCACGAGAAGGGCGTTAGCCCGACGAAGTGATCCATTTGCAGGATGCCAACCGCAAAAGCGGAGTCAATGGATTGCGTTGTCGCTGACGCTCCGCGCAATGACGAGTCCCTCCGTTTTCGTCATCACGACTCTTCTCCGCGCATGCCCTCGACCTGCTCTTGTTTGCAGCAGCAGCGGCCGTCCTTTTCGACTTTGGTCAAGCCCTCAGCGCACGTCGTGTAATCGCAGTATTTCAAGCACTTTCCGTCATACTGAAAGCTTCCCGCCGCGCACAGGCACCCGCCGTGGCCGTCCGCTCCCGCGTCCCCGCAGTTGCACCCTTTGTCACCCGACGCGCACATAACGCACGCTCCGTTGACGCAATCGTATCCCGCTTCACAATCCGACGTTTTCGCGCAATCCGCTTTTTTCTTGCACACGCCCGCGACACATGTTTTGCCTTCGGGGCAGAGCTTGTCCGTGTCGTTGCACCGCACGCAATTTCCGTCCATGCACAAACCCGTTATGCACTGTCTGTGTTCCGTGCAGACTTTTTTACGCACCGACTTTTTTCCCGTAACAACGACCGTATCGTCGCTTAATTTCACAGACCGCGCTTGCGCCGTCAAAGGAAGCAGCGCCAGCATCAAAATCAAAACCGTTTTTTTCATGGCATAGTCCTCCTTAATCCGTACAGCAACCGACACATTCGCCGGAATAATCCGTTGCTTCTTTTAACGGATATTGGCAAGACACCCCTTTGACGCAAACAGCACTGTGCGACTGAATAAAATAACCGCTGTTGCAAATGGCGCGTATGCAATAGCTTGACGTGCAAGACCCGCAAGTTCCGTTCGCAACCGGAAAATCCGAACACGGTTTGCAGTTGTCGTCGGAGTCGAGGTATTCGCCATACTCGCACTTGGGAATCGCTTCACACAACCCGTTTTTTAATCTATAATTGCCGTCGCATCTGGTGCATTGTCCCCAATCCGAACATTCCTCGCAGTTTTCGGGACAGCAGTAGCGGTGGGAAATCTCCCCGCCATCGAAAATTCCCGCCTTTGTTTTCGAAACCATACCGTTGGAACAATTCGCTTTCAAACAAACTTTATTGCTTGTTCCCACCGTTCCATCGCAATATTTATTGCAAACGCCCCCCGCCAGATTTACGTCGTATTCGCAGGAAGCACCGCCTTTTACTGTCGGCGACGCAAGCAATATTCCAATCAACACCGCTAAAAATTTCTTCATAACCGCCCCCTGCCCCCGCGATTTTCGGGGGCAAAATATCCTTTCTTTATTTTACCATACCCCCCCCCCCTATGATATTGTCAAGCGATTCTTGCAGAAAAATTCGCGCAATCATATAAAAAAAGCTCCTCGGTCGAGGAGCTTTTTTGCCTTTAGCATTTTTTATTTGTTCAGATAATCGCGCAACAGCACTTCGGCGATTTGAACAGCGTTCAGCGCCGCGCCTTTGCGCAGGTTGTCCGCCACGCACCAGAAGCTTAATCCGTTGTCGACGGTCGCGTCGGAACGGATGCGCGAAACGTAAACCTCGCCTTCACCCGCGACTTCAGCAGGGGTCGGATAGCCGCCGTTTTCGCGGGAATCGATAACGATGACCCCCGGCGTTTCACGCAAAATCTCGGTCGCCGCCGTATCGGAAATTTCGTCCGTCGTTTCGATGTTGACGTATTCGGCGTGTCCGACAAACACGGGAACGCGCGCGCAGTTGGCGTGCACTTTGATTTTCGGATCCAAAATCTTTTTGGTTTCGACGGTCATTTTCCATTCTTCCTTGGTCGAACCGTCGTCCAGAAAAACGTCAATGTGCGGAATGACGTTGAATGCAATCTGTTTGGTGAATTTTTTCTGATTTTCGGACGGCATTTGATTCATAAAGATTCCGCGCGTCTGGTTGAACAGTTCGTCCATGGCTTCCTTGCCCGCGCCCGAAACGGACTGATAGGTCGAAACGACGACGCGTTCGATGTGGAACGCTTTGTGCAAAGCCGCCAAAGGCACAACCATTTGAATCGTCGAACAGTTCGGGTTCGCGATGATGTTTTTCTTTTTATACCCCGCAATCGCTTCGGGGTTGACTTCGGGAACAACCAGAGGAACATCGGGATCCATGCGCCATTGGGACGAATTGTCGATGACGACGCAGCCCGCTTCGGCGATTTTCGGGGCGAATTTTTCGGACACGCCCGCGCCCGCGGACATCAAAGCAATATCGACGCCGTGAAAGTCGAAGTCCGCCAGATTTTGCACTTTTAAAACTTTTTCTTCGCCGAAAGAAACTTCTTTACCGACGGATTTGGACGATGCCAAAGCATACACTTCGTCAACGGGAAAATCCCGTTCCGCCAGCGTTTGCAGCATTTCACGCCCGACGTTACCCGTTGCGCCGACGACCGCGACTTTTACCATATTTCAAACTCCTTAACACGGGAAAACACAAAAACCCCGATTCGGCATAACGTCTTACGGGGGATAAAATTCAAAAGCTCCGCTTTTCCGAAAGGGAGGCGAACCTCCCCTTCGGAGCAAGAGGGTGCAGCGTTCTTATTTCGCGTCGTTGATTTCGGAAATACGAGCCGCTTTACCGCGCAAGTTGCGGAGGTAATACAACTTGGAACGGGCGACTTTACCGCGACGGGTAACTTCGACTTTCGCCACATTCGGGGAATAGACGGGGAAAACGCGTTCCACGCCTTCGCCGAACGAAATTTTGCGAACGGTGAACGTCGAATTCAAACCGTCGTTTTTGCGGGCGATGCAAACGCCTTCGTACACCTGAATACGTTCGCGGTCGCCTTCGACGACTTTGGCGTGAACGCGCAGGGTGTCGCCCGCTTTAAATTCGGGAAAATCGGCTTTCGCCAGTTTTTCAGCCTGCTCTTTTTCGAGCGTTTTAATCAAATTCATAGGTTTAATCCTCTCGCTTTTTTGCGGTTTCCAGATAAGCTTTCCACAAATCGGGTCGCCGCTGTTTTGTTAACTGTTCCGCCATGGCTTTGCGCCAGAGGGCGATTTTTCCGTGATGACCCGAGCTTAACACTTCGGGCACGGTGCGTCCGTTCCATTCAACGGGACGCGTGTATTGCGGATACTCCAGCAATCCCTGGCTGAAGCTTTCCTCGGTCAAAGAATCCTGCGACCCCATTACGCCCGGCAGCAGACGCACAATGGCATCCAGCACCGCCAGCGCCGCGGGTTCGCCCCCCGAAAGCACGAAGTCGCCCAAGCTGACTTCCTCGAACGGATAGGCTTCCAGCACACGTTCGTCAATCCCTTCAAAGCGTCCGCACAGGAACGTTGCACGTCCCTCTGCCGCGATTTGTTCCACCAGTCCTTGCGTGACTTGCCGTCCGCGCGGGGAAAAGTAAATCAACCGCGTACCCGCTTTGTGAACCGCTTCCACGGCGCGCCCCAGCACGTCGGGACGCATAACCATGCCCGCGCCGCCCCCGAACGGGGTGTCGTCCACCGTCCGATGACGATCGGATGCGAAATCGCGAATATTCGTCACATTCAGCTTCCACAATCCTTCGTCCAGCGCTTTTCCCGCCAAAGAATACCCCAGATAACCGGGGAACATTTCGGGAAACACGGTCAAAACATCGGCGGTAAACAAAGGTTCAGCCATTGCTTTCCGCGTCCTGTTTTTCGGGTTTGACTTCCACAAATTCAGGCAAGACCACCGTCAAGGTTTTGTTTTCGACATTGACTTCGGGAACAACCGATTCGGTAAACGGCAGGAAATCCGCCAAGTTTCCGATTTCCAGCATGTCGCCCGCGCCGAAGTTGTAAACGCCCTTGACCGTCCCAAGGATTTTGCCGTCCGCCGTTTTAGCCGTCATACCGACCAGATCGGCATAGTAAAACTCGCCGTCCTTGGTTTCGGGCAAAGCTTTGCGGTCGACGAACAGCTTGACGCCCCGCAGGGCTTCCGCCGCCGTCCTGTCCGAAATGCCGTTCAAGCGGACAAGGAACACGTCCCCCGTTTGACCGACGATCTCGGCTTTGAAGCTTTGTTTGCCCGATTCGTCGGACAAACCGCCGTACGACGCAAAATCCCGCGCCTGCTTTGTGTAGCTTTTGACTTTGACCAAACCGCGGACGCCGTGCGCCGTGGTAATCATCGCCACGCACACTTTGCCGTTTTCAGCGGTTTTCGTCATTGTCGCAAGACTCCTCTACGGAAAAATTAAGCTTCCGCGGTCGCTTCGGCGGCAGCAGCAGCGGCTTCCGCTTTGGCTTTGGCGCGTTCCTGAGCCTTGGCTTTCGGAGCGGACTTCTGCGGACGTTCGTTAATCACGGGGGCGTCGCACAAGCCCAGTTTCGACAACAATTTCGCAACGCGTTCGGTCGGCTGCGCACCTGCGCCCAACCAGAATTTCACGCGGTCGGCTTTGACGACGACGCGTTCGGCATGATCCGCCGGCAACAGCGGGTTATAAGAACCGACGCGTTCGATGAAACGACCGTCGCGCGGACAACGCTGATCTGCTACAACGATTTTGTGAAAGGGCGCGCCTTTCGAACCACCGCGAGCAAGTCTGATACGAACTGACATTTAATTTACCTCACTTTTAAATTCACTAACGTCTGCCGTTTATGACGGAAATCCGCCGAACGGAGGGAATCCCCCCATTCCGCCGAAACCGCCGCCAAGACCGCCGGGCAGACCGCCGAACAAGCCCCGCTTTCCCATTTTTTTCACCTTTTTCATCATATCCGCCATTTGGTCATACTGTTTCAGAAGTCTGTTGACTTCCTGCACGGTCAGACCGCAGCCGTCGGCAATACGCTTTTTGCGCGAAGCCTTGATGATGTCGGGATTACGGCGTTCGCGAGGCGTCATGGAAAGAATAATCGCCTCTTGCCGTTTAAAAACTTTGTCGTCGATATTCGCGGCGTCGATTTGCGCTTTGAATTTGCCCATGCCGGGGATTAAGCCCAGCAAGCCCTTCAAATCGCCCATTTTCTGCATCTGCCGCAGCTGCGACAACAAATCGTTCAAATCAAAGCGGCCGTCCATCATGCGTTTCGCGACGCGTTCCGCTTCGTCTTTATCCATTTTCTCCGCCGCCGTTTCCACCAAGGAAACAACGTCGCCCATGCCCAAAATCCTGCCCGCCAAGCGGTCGGGATGGAACGGTTCGAGAGCTTCAACCTTTTCGCCCGCGCCCAAAAACTTAATCGGGCGTCCCGTTACGGCGCGCATGGACAGCGCCGCGCCGCCGCGCGAATCGCCGTCGATTCGCGTCAGCACAATGCCCGTAATTCCGATTTTTTCGTTAAATTCGCGCGCAATGTTCGCCGCGTCCTGCCCCGCCAAAGCGTCAACCACCAGCAGCGTTTCGTGCGGATTGACCAAAGAACGGACTTCCGCCACTTCCGCCATCATGTCCAAATCGATGTGCAAACGCCCCGCCGTATCCAAAATAACGACGTCGTAGCCTTTTTTGGCTTCCGCCATCGCGCGCGCGGCAATGGCTTTGGGCTTTTCGCCGGCAATCACAGGCAGAACGGCAACGTCGATTTGCTTGCCCAGCTGAGCCAGCTGCTCCTGCGCCGCGGGGCGGTAAACATCCAAAGACGCCAGCAAAACGCGTTTTTTATCCTTTTTCAGCCGCAAAGCAAGCTTGGCGGAGGTCGTCGTTTTGCCCGACCCCTGCAGGCCGACCATCAAAACGGGAACGGGCGCGGGCGCGTTCAAATCCAGTTCGGCGTTTTCCCTGCCCAGCGTTTCAATCAGCGCGTCGTTGACGATTTTGACGACCATTTGGGACGGCGAAACAGACTTAACCACCGCCTGTCCGACCGCCTGTTCGCGCACTTTCGCCACAAAGTCCTTGACCACGGGCAGGGCGACGTCGGCTTCCAGCAAAGCGATGCGGATTTCGCGCATGGCGGTGTCGACGTCGGACTCGGTCAAAGCCCCCCGCCGCGCCAAGCGATCGAATACGCCGCCCAATTTTTCAGCCAAAGTGTCGAACATTTATCCTCTTTTCCCTTATACAAACAAAAAGGGCGTCTGTGAGCGTATCTTCACCGGCAGACGAACCTCCTTGGAGGCATAAGGCGTTAAAACCTTGTATGATTACGCTTCTTATACCCTTTAAAGCACCGAGAGTCAACACGTTTGTTTATTCTTTACTTTAAGAGGGATTGTTTGATAACCTAGGACGTTTTTTATTTGAAAGTCCGTTTTATGTCCGCAAAAATCATCACATTCGGCTGCCGCTTGAACACTTTTGAATCCGCCGCCATCCGGCAGGAGCTGGAAAAATGCGGCCGCGACATCGTTGTCGTCAACACCTGCGCCGTCACGGGCGAAGCCGAACGCCAGTGCCGCCAAGCCATTCGCAAAGCCCGGCGCGACTATCCCGACGCTTTTTTGATTGCGACGGGCTGTGCGGCGCAGGTTCACCCCGAACTGTACGCCCAAATGCCCGAAGTCGACCGCGTTTTGGGAAACCGCGAAAAGCTTGACCCGAAAAGCTTTCTGCCCGACGCTCCCGCCGTCGCCGTGTCCGACATCGAATCCCCCGCCGACTTTGAAAGCGTCGAACCCGTGTATTTTGACGGACGGTGCCGCGCTTTCATTCAAATTCAGCAAGGGTGCGACAACCATTGCACGTTCTGCATCATTCCGCAGGCGCGCGGCAAAAGCGTGTACCTGCCCGCGGAAAAAATCCTGCATTATGCGCGGAATTTGGTCGAACAAGGGTTTGCGGAAATCGGGCTGACGGGCGTGGACATTACGGACTATCCCGACTTTGCCGATTTGGTCAAAGCTTTGACGCAAATCGACGGGCTGAAGAGGTTGCGGCTTGGCTCGCTCGACCCCGCGTGCGTACATGACGATTTGATTGCCCTGTTCGGGGAAACGGAAGTTTTGCAGCCGCACCTGCATCTGTCGGCGCAGGCGGGCGACAATACGGTTTTGAAAAGAATGGCGCGCCGCCACTCGCGCGAAGACATCGCCACCTTGTGCGAACGGGTGCGCGAAGTGCGTCCCGATGTTGTGTTCGGCGCGGATTTCATCACGGGTTTTCCGACGGAAACGGAACAAATGTTCAAAAACACCGTTGATTTGGTCAAGCGGGCGAATATCACGCATCTGCACGTTTTCCCGTATTCGGAACGCCCCGGAACGCCCGCCGCGAAAATGCCGCAAGTCCCCGTTCCCGTCCGAAAAGAACGTGCAAAAATCCTGCGCGAAACAGGCGAAGAGCTGCTGGACGTCTACATGCGCGGCCGTTTGGGGCAAAACGCGGCCGTTTTGTACGAAGCGGACGGCAAAGGATTGTGCGAACACTATCTGCCCGTTCATGTTGACGGCGATTTCACGGCGGGGCAAATCGTCCCCGTGCGGCTGACGGGAATCAAACAGGCGGGAATCTTTGAAGGGAGCGTTTTATAATGACTTGGCTGGACAGAATCAAGCAGGGACTGGCGCGCACGGCGTCGCCTTTGGTGTCGGGGATTTCCGATTTGCTGACCAAACGCAAACTGGACAAGGATGTTTTAACCGACCTTGAAGACCTGCTGATTATGGCGGACGTCGGCACCCGAACCGCCGCCGAACTGGTCAACGATTTAAGCAAAGACAAATTCGACAAAGAAGTTTCCTCCGGCGAAGTGCGTGCTTTTTTTGCCGATAAAATCGCGCAAAAGCTCGTCCCGTTTGCCAAACCTTTGGCAATCGACGCGTCGAAAAAGCCGTTTGTGATTTTAATGGTCGGCGTCAACGGCGCGGGCAAAACAACAACCATCGGAAAAATGGCCAAACAGCTGACGGACAAAGGGCTGAAAGTCCGCTTTGCCGCCGCCGACACGTTCCGCGCCGCCGCCGTCGAACAGCTGAAAGTCTGGGGCGAACGCGCGAATTGTCCCGTTGTTTCAAAGCCGGCGGGGGCGGATGCCGCGGGGCTGGTCTTTGACGCGCTGAAAGAATCGATTGCGGCGCGGGACGACGTATTGTTCATCGACACGGCGGGACGGCTGCAAAACAAATCGGAACTGATGGACGAACTGCAAAAAATCAACCGCGTGATTAAAAAGCAAATTCCCGACGCTCCCCACGCCTGTTTGCAGGTTTTGGACGCGACCGTCGGACAAAACGCGAAATCGCAGGTCAAGATTTTCTCGGAAATGCTTGACGTGACGGGGTTGATTGTTACAAAATTAGACGGTACGGCAAAAGGCGGCATTCTGCTGGCCTTGACGGAACAATTCGGTTTGCCCGTTCATCTGATCGGCGTAGGGGAGAAAATCGACGACTTGCGCCCCTTTGAGGCGCGGGATTACGCCCGTTCCCTGATGGGCGTCGAATAATAAGGAGAGGCGATGACACCGACACGAAAATTAGGCGCGGGCATTCAAATTTCCGCCGAACAGGCGATTCCCGTTTTCCTGTTGATTCTTTGTTCGTTTTTGAAATCGTTCGGACTGGTGTTGTTCGATACGGGGGCAGCGCTTCTGTTTTTGGACACGTTCAGCGGGGAAAACATCGCTTTGATGCTGATGCTGACCGCCGTGATGATGTTTTTCCTGTATCCCCTTTTGCTGTTTTTGAAAAACAAATCCGCACTGATGCCCGCTTACGGAATGTTTGCGGCGGCGGGAACGATAAGCGTTCTGTATTGCTTTGTTTTGTCGAACCCTTCGCCAATCCCCGTTTCGATTGCTTTTATCGGACGCGAAGGAATACGCATCACGGTTGAAAGCGCGTTTTTGCTGCTGGCTTTCAGATTCGGAATATTTCACGGACAGCCCAAAACGCTGGTTTGCGTGCTGCTGGCGCAAACGTTCGGCACGCTGATTGCCGCCGGAACATTGGGGCTGGCCGGCGATAATTTGTCGGCCCCCGCTTGGATGATGGGATCGGTGTTCGCCGTGGCGTCCGCCGCGCTGTGCGCCCAAGCCATCATTCAAAACGGCTCCGCGCCCGTTTCCGAACGCCTGCTGTTTTCCAAAAAGGATTTGCAGGTTTCCGGCGTGGATTCCAAACAAAAAAGCCTTTATTTTTCATTTTTCGCATCGGCTTTTTTGATTTTTTTCGCCATCGGCGCGTTTGATTTTCTGTTTCTGACGGAAACGTTCGCTCAAACGGTTTCGTCCAAGGCGTCCGTGGCGGGCGTTTTCGGGCTGACATACGGCATAGTCGGCGCTTTGTCGCTGGTTTTCATCAATTTGGTTTTGGCGCGCAAGGTCGGCGTTTTCCCGTTGCTGTTTTTAATTCCTTGCGCACTGATTGCCGCCGCCGTCGGGGGCGAATATTCGGTTTTCGGAATCATTGTCGCGGCGCGCGCGGCATTTCTGTTTATCGCGGGCGTCAACAAGGAAAACCTGTTCTTAATCATCCCCCAAGCCGTTTCTTTGCGATCGTTTTTCCGCGCCGCGATTGAACGCAAATTTTTTGTCGAACCGTTGGGACTGCTTTGCGCGGGCATTGTTCTGTCTTCCGTCGGAAACAACGCGCAGGCGGTGTTTTCCTTGGTCATCGGCGTCGGTATTGTCTGCGCGGCAATGTTTTGGATGCTGCGGCAGGCGTATGTCAAACTGGTGTTGAACTGTCTGCGCGGATTTTTATGGCGCGGCGGACGTCTGGTGCTGACGGGAAATCGAATTCGCAAACAGCTGCAGACCATGTTGACAAGCGCGACGGCCGACGAAGCGGTTTACGCCCTGCGCGTCATCGAAGACGCCTTGCATCCCGCATTTTCCCACGAATTGCGGCGCGCTTTGACGCATCCGTCCCCCGCCGTGCGCCTGTTCGCTTTGGAAAAAGTCGAAGCCCTTGATTTCCGTTCAGCGTTAAAAGAGGTTGAGCAGGCCGCATTGACGGACAAAGCCCCCGCCGTCCGCCGCATTGCCTTGCGGACGCTGTGCGTGCTCGGCACGCCGGAAACCCGTGAAAAAATCGTCGACATGATTAACAATCCCGACGCGTGCGAAGGCGCGCTTGTCGGATTGCTGGCCGTGGGACGGGAAGGCGTTTTCGCCGCGATTGACAAAGTCGCCTTTCTGGCCGCATCGATTGACAGCGAAGCCCGCCAAATCGCCGCCCGCGTTTTGGGCGACGCCCGCAACCCCGCCTTTTATCTGCCGCTGATAAAACTGCTGGACGACGAAGATGTTGATGTGTGCCGCGCCGCCGTCATTGCCGCGGGCAAATTGTGCGAACCGCATCTGCTGCCCGCTTTGATGAACAGCTTCCGTTTTCCCGAACTGCGCGAAGACGCCGTCGACGCTTTGCTGAAATATCGCGAAAAGGCGTTTCCCGAAATCGACAAAGTGCTGAATTCCGCCGATTACCCGCATCAGTTCCGGTCGCTGCTGGCGAAAATGCTCAAACATGTCGATTCGCCCGAATGTCAGTGCTTTTTGTTCAGCCATTTATTTGTCGCGGACAGACGTGTTCGGTTTAACATATTGAAATCTCTTGTCCTTTTACAATTCAAGGCGCACGGAAAAGATATCAACAAAGTCCGTTTGAACCTGTATGACGAAATCGAATGGTCCACCAACCTGCTGGCGGCTTTGGCAAAACTGGAACAAGACGACGATGAAACGTCAAAAAAGGCAACCGGCGTTTTGGCGAACGCTTTGCGTTCGGAACTGGATTATTCCCGCGAACGCATTTTGCTGCTGCTGGCTTTGCTGCAGCCGTCCAAAATGATTTTGGATTTGCTGAACCGTTATGCCATGACGACGGACGAAGAACGCACGGAAATGGCGAACATCGTCGACAAAATTCTGTCGGGTGAATTGCGTCAGCTGTGTCTGCCGCTGTTTTCATCCGATTCGACCGAAGCGAAGCTGGCGGCGTTGCGCCCGCATTTTTATCCGCCCGTCCTAACGGTGCAAGGCTATGTTCACGAGATTTTGAAAGCGGGCGAAGCCGGCGATTGGACGCGCGCCGCGGCGGTTTACACGCTGGCCTTCATCGGCGACAAATCGTCAGTTGACATTTTGATTCCTTTGCTGAACGACCGCGATCCGATTGTGCGTGAAACGGCCGTTTTCGTCATCGCCAAACTGCTGCCCGCCGACGAAGCGACGCGGATTTTAATGCCGTGCGTTGACGATTACATCCCCGCCGTGGCGCGTATGGCGCAATTTTCCGTTATGTTTTCCAAGGAGATTTGAAAATGCGTTTGACGCTTGAAAAAGTTTTGGTTTTGAAAAACGTTCCCCTGTTCGCCGGTATTCAAGAAAGCGTATTGTCCGACATCATTGCAAACGCCGAAGAAACCTCCGCCATGATTGGCGAAGACATTGTCAAAGAAGGTGAACTTTGGAACGACCTGTATATCATTTTGCAAGGACAAATCCGCTTGCACAAAAACGGGCAGACCGTACAGGAACATTCGTCTTTTGACATTTTCGGCGAATTGTCGGCTTTGGACGCCGCGCCGGCCGACGTAACGGTTACCGCGCTGGAAGATACGACCATGTTTAAAATCCACGGTCCTGTTTTATATCGGCTGATGAACGAACACAAAGCGCTGGAACGGAGCATTATCACAATGCTGTGCCGCCGCATCCGCAAAATGCGCGCGGAAATGTTCGCCGCCGGCAAATAGCGTCAGTTTTGTTGCGACACCAGCAAATCAATGATTTTGACGCCGATGAATCCGTCATCGGTTACGACCACTTCGCCGCGGGCGATGGGAACGTCGTTTGCCAGAATTTCAACGGAATCGTTCAAATGCTGATTCAATTCGATAACCGCCCCGCGCCCCAGTTTCAGCAGCTGATACACGCGCAGCAAAGTCCGTCCCAAAACGACGGACAAATCAACGTTGACTTCCATTAACGCTTCTTCGCCGAACATACGGCTTAGCACGGTATCGGATTGTTCGGGCTGTGTTGTCATGGCTCCTCTCTGCGGGTTTTGAAATCGAACGCGGCGGACAGCAAATCCTTGGTATACGGGTGTTCCGCCTGTTCAAATATAGCCCGATTTTCGCCCGATTCAACGATTTTTCCGTCTTTCATCACATAAATCGCATGCGCGAACGATTTGACCAGCCGCAAATCGTGGCTGATGAACAAATAGGACAAGCCGTATTTTTGCTGCAATTTTTTCAGCAAAGCAATGATTTGTCCCTGCACAGAAACGTCCAAAGCGCTGGTCGGTTCGTCCAGAACAATCAGCTTCGGTTTTAAAACCAGCACGCGGGCAATCGCGATTCGCTGTCTTTGCCCGCCCGAAAAAGCGTGCGGATAGCGATTCAAAACGTCTTCGCCCAAGCCGACATCCTTTAACGCCTGCTTGATTTTTTCCAACCGTTCAACGGCGGGCATTTTCGGAAAATGGATTTGAAGCCCCTCGCCTACGATTTGCGCGACCGTCATGCGCGGGGACAGCGACGCGAACGGGTCTTGAAACACGATTTGAATGTCGGTGCGTTTCGCGCGCAGTTCCTTGGGCGTCAAAGCGCGAAAGTCCTGTCCGTCGAACGTAATGCTTCCGCTTGACGGCAACAGCCGCAGCAAAGCGTTGCCCAATGTCGTTTTGCCAGAACCGCTTTCCCCCACCAACGCAGCCGTTTGTCCCGCGCGGATGTCCAAATCGACGCCCGCCACCGCATAAAACGTTTCCAGCGGTTTGCCCCAAAAGCTTTTTTTGACGACGAACGGAACGGCGATGTCGCGCGCGCTCAGCAAAACGGGCGCATCGGGGACAACGGAAACGGGCGCGCCGCAATCCCGCGCCGCCAGCAGTTTTTTCGTATAAGGATGCTTTGGCGTTTCAAAGATTTCCGCGACCGTCCCCTGTTCGACGATTTTGGCGTCTTTCATCACATAAACGCGGTCGGCGATGCGGTGAACCAGCTCCAAATCATGGGAAATGAACAAAACGGACAGATGCAAATATTTTTGCAGACGGGCAAGCAGTTCCAAAATCTGCGCCTGCACGGTAACGTCCAAAGCCGTCGTCGGTTCGTCGGCTATCAGCAAATCGGGATTGTTCGCCAAAGCCATGGCTATCATCACCCTTTGGCGTTCGCCGCCCGAAAACAAGTGCGGCAAATCGTTTATCCGTTCCGCGGCTTTGCGCAGTCCGACCGCCTCCAGCAGTTCGACGGCTTTGTCCAAAGCGTCCTGTTTGGAAATTCCCTGATGTTCAATCATGCTTTCGGCGATTTGTTTGCCAATCGGATGAAGCGGGTTCAGCGACGTCATCGGTTCTTGGAACACCATGCCGATTTTCCCGCCGCGCACGTCGCGCAGCAGGTACGGGTCGGCGTTCATCAAAGCATCGCCGTTGAATTCTATTTCGCCCGACTGCCTGACTTGCGAATAATCCAGCAGCTGCAGCACCGACAAAGCGGTAACCGACTTGCCCGAACCGCTTTCCCCCACCAAAGCGACACATTCGCCCTTTTGAACGGTCAAGGACACGTCGTCGACAACGTTTTTTCCGCTTCCGAACGCCACGGACAGATGTTTGATGTTCAGCATGTCAGTTTTTCCTCGGATCAAAAGCGTTGCGGACGGCTTCGCCGATAAAGACCAGCACCGTCAGCAAAAAAGCCAAAGCGGCAAACGCGGTCGCCGCCAGCCACGGCGCCTGCAGATTTTCCTTGCCCTGTCTGACCAGTTCGCCCAAGGACGGTTCCCCCGGCGGCAGTCCGAAGCCCAAAAAGTCCAACGCCGTCAGCGACACGACCGCGCCCGACAGAATAAACGGCAGATAGGTTAATGTCGCCACCATCGCGTTCGGAAAAACGTGCCGCAGCATAATGCGGAAATCGGACGCGCCCAAAGCGCGCGCGGCTTTGACATAATCGAAATTGCGGACGCGCAGAAATTCCGCGCGGACGACGGGAACCAAAGCCGTCCATGAAAACAGCAGCAAAACGAACAGCAGCGACCAGAACCCCGGCGCCATTACGCCCGATACGATGATAAGAATGAACAACTGCGGCAAACTGCCCCAAATTTCCAAAAAACGCTGTCCGAACAAATCGACTTTGCCGCCGAAATAGCCCTGCACAGCCCCCGCCGCAATGCCGATAACGGACGAACACGCCGTCAACAGCAGTCCGAACAACAGCGAAAACCGCACGCCGTAAATCAGCCGCGCCGCGACGTCGCGCCCCAAATCGTCCGTCCCCAGCCAGTTTTGCAAACTCGGCGCACTTGGCGCGGGGGTCGGCAAATCGTACACAATCGTATCATAGCGGTACGGAATCGGCGGCATGACGAAAAAGCCGTCCTCGCCGATTTTGCGGCGGACAAAGGGGTCTTTGTAATCGGTCGGCGTTGAAAACTCGCCCCCGAACGTTGTTTCGGGCGGATTGTCGACAATCGGGAAATACCATTGCCCGCCGTAATAAACGACCAAAGGCTTGTCGTTCGCGATAAAATCCGCAAACAAAGAAACGACAAACACCGCCAAAAACATCAACAACGCATAAAAACCGCGTTTGGACGCTTTGAATTTCCGCCATTTTTCAAGCATTTGTGCGCCCTCCGAAATCAATGCGCGGGTCGACTTGATGATACGTCAAATCGCACACCAGATTCAAAACCAGTCCGACCAGTCCGAACAGATACAGAGTGCCGAACACGACGGGATAATCGCGGGTCAAAACGGCTTCAAAGCCCAGCAGCCCGATGCCGTCCAGCGAAAAAATCACCTCAATCAGCACAGAACCCGTAAACAGCATGCCGACCAAAACGGCGGGAAAGCCCGCAATGACAATCAGCATCGCGTTGCGGAAAACATGCCCGTACAGAATTTTGTATTCGTCCAACCCTTTGGCGCGCGCCGTCAGAACGTACTGCTTGGAAATCTCCTCCAAAAACGAATTTTTGGTCAGCATGGTCAGCCCCGCGAATCCGCCCGCCGTCATGGACGCGACGGGCATCGCCAAATGCCAGAAGTAATCCTTGATTTTTCCAATGCTTGACAATTCGTCCCAGTTGTCGGACGTCAAGCCTCTTAACGGAAACCAATGCAAATACCGTCCGCCGCAAAACAGCACAATCAGCGCCATGGCGAACACAAACGCGGGAACGGCATAGCCGACGATTACCGCCCAGCCCGTCACCGCGTCGAATTTCGACCCGTCATGCACGGCTTTGGCAATGCCCAAAGGAATGGACACCAGATAAATAATCAGCGTCGTCCACAATCCCAAAGACACGGACACGGGCATCTTTTCCTTTATCAGTTCCGTCACGCCCGCATCGCGGTAAAAGCTTTTCCCAAAATCGAACAGCGCATAGTTTTTCATCATCAAAGCAAAACGCGTCAAAACGGGCTTGTCAAAGCCGAATTGGTGTTCCAGTTCCTTTATCAAGGCGGGATCAAGCCCCTGCGCCCCGCGGTATTTCGACGACACCGCGCCCATTGCCGCGGTTTTGGCGGATTGCGGGTCGTTTTGCAGCTTTGCCGCGATATGTTCGACGGGACCGCCGGGGGCAAGCTGGGCAAACAGAAAATTGACCGCCATAATCCCGAATAACGTCAAGGGAATCAACGCCAGACGGCGTAAAACGTATTTTGTCACAACAGCCCCCTTATTTGTTCAAAGACGGTCTTTTTTTGCTCCGTTTTTTTGGCGCGCTTGGCGGCAAGGGCGGATTCTTTGGCGGTATCAATCCACCACGTCATCAGCTGGACGCCCTTTGTCAAACGGCCGGCCGGAGAACCGAACTTGTCCCAAAACACCAAACGGTTTGCGGGAACGTACCAATGCGGCACGACATACCAGCCCCGCAACAGCACCCTGTCCAAAGCCCGCGTCGCCGCAATCAGTTTTTGACGGTCGGGCGCTTCGACGATTTTTTCGATTAAAGCATCGACCGCCGCGTCTTTGATGCCCGCATAGTTGCGCGACCCCGCCGAATCCGCCGCCGCCGTTCCCCAAAAATACCGCTGTTCGTTGCCGGGGGATGTCGACTGTCCCCAAACCGCCACAATCATATCGTAATCGAACTGCGCCAAACGATTGTTGTACTGCGTCATATCGACGGCGCGCACGGTCGCTTTAATCCCCAGTTTCTGCAGGTTTTTGACATAGGGCAAGGCAATCCTTTCCCACGCCCCCGCCGACGCGGTATCCAGCAAAATCTCGAATTCAAACGGCTGTCCCGCCGCGTTTTTCAAAACGCCGTTTTGCACCGTCCAGCCCGCCTGTTCCAACAAAGAAAAGGCGCGGCGCATTTGCGGACGCAAAAATCCCGACGCGTCCGTTTTCGGCAAATCAAAAGGCGTCGTAAACACTTCGGGCGGCAAAGAGTCTTTGAACGGATTTAACAAAACCAATTCATCCCTTGACGGTTTGCCTTTCGCCGCCAGTTCGGAATTGTCGAAATAGCTTTTTGTGCGCGAATACTGCCCCGAAAACAAATTTTTATTCGACCATTCAAAATCGAACATCAGTGCGACCGCTTCACGCACCCGCACATCGGCGAACAAAGGACGGCGCGTGTTGAACACAAAGCCCTGCATCCCCGACGGCAGCCCGTGGAGAAATTCTTTTTTGACAAAGCCTTGCTTTTCGCCAAAATCCGTGTACGCCGTCAGCCATTTTTTGGCTTCGTTTTCAACGCGCAAATCGTACGCGCCCGCTTTCAGCGCTTCGACTGCCACCGTCGCGTCGCGGTAATAGTCGTAGCGGATTTCGTCAAAATTGTAGAATCCCTTGGACACGGGCAAATCCCTGCCCCACCAGTCGGGGTTGCGCTCGTAAACGACGGAACGTCCCTGCTCGAACGATTTGACGCGGTAGGGGCCGCTGCCGACGGGGATTTCAAGCGTCGTCGCCGAAAAGTCCTTTCCTTTCCAAAAATGTTCGGGCAGAATGGGCATTTGCCCCAAAATCAGCGGCAATTCGCGGTTGTCGCCCTCTTTGAACGTAAACAAAACACGGGAATCGCCCTGCGCTTCGGCTTTGGCGACGTTGCCGTAGTAATAGCGGTACATCGGCAGCCCCCGTTCGCGCAAAGCGTTGAATGAAAACACGACATCCGCCGCCGTGACCGCCGTTCCGTCGGAAAATTTCGCTTTCGGGTTCAGATTGAACGCGACCCAAGCTCTGTCCTTGGGCATTTCGATTGTTTGCGCAATCAGACCGTATTCCGAAAACGGCTCGTCCGCGCTTTCAACCGTCAAAGTGTCGTAAATCAGCGCAATGCCCGCGGCGGGCGTTCCCTTTATCACAAAAGGATTGAACGTGTCGAACGTCCCCGACGCCGCCATTTTCAAAACACCGCCCTTGGGCGCGTCGGGATTGGCGTAAGCGAAGTTTTTAAAGTTTTTCCCGTATTTCGGCTGTCCGTGCATCGCTATTCCGTTGACGGGCGCGGCGTCCGCCGCCGCCGAAAAAAGCAGTAAAAGGCACAGCAGAACGGCTTTCATGAATTCAACTCTTTCAGCGCGGCGTCCGACAGCCCCGCATCGCCCAACGCCAGCACATGCCCGTCGGAATCCGTCCCCAAAGCCCTGCCGTTCCAATCGGTCATCACGCCGCCCGCGCCTGTGACGACGGGAATCAAAGCCGCGTAATCGTACAGTTTCATGTCCGCTTCGCACACTATGTCAGCGCATCCCATCGCCAGCAGTCCGTAAGCGTAGCAGTCCGCGCTGAACCGTGTCACGGCGGCGGGTTTGGCCAACGTTTCAAATCGCCTGTAATCGTCGGGATTTTTGAACATCAGCCGCCCGCCAGTCGAAAACACCGCGCTTTTTTTCAAGCTTTCGCATTTGCGCGTGTGGATTTCGCGCCCGTTGAAGCGGGACGGTTCGCCTTTTGCCCCCGTCCAGCGTTCGCGGATATAGGGCTGGTTGATAACGCCGACGACGGGTTCGCCGTTGTGCAGCAAAGCAATCAAAGTGCCGAACAGCGGACTGCCCGTGATAAAGGATTTCGTCCCGTCAATCGGGTCAAGCACCCAGACGAATTCCGCGTTTTCGTCCTTTTTCCCGAATTCCTCGCCCACAATGCCGTGAGCGGGAAAGCGTTTTTCGATTAAGCCCCGCATCACTTTTTCGCTTTGACGGTCGGCGATTGTAACGGGCGACGTGTCAGCTTTGGCTTCGACATCCAAAGGGCGGCGAAAGTATTTCAGCACTTCCGCACCCGACGCGTCCGCCAGTTCTTCGGCAAAGCTCAAATACGCGTCATACATACTTTTTCATCCATTTCAGCCCCGTTTCGGTCGTCAGGCGCGGCGTGTAGCTGCACCCGATTTTCCCCGCATAAGCGTGCGTTTCAATCAGGGAAAACAAATAATCGTAATTCAGTTCCCCGTTGTCGGGTTCGTCGTGCAAAGGCGCGCCCGCGACGCGGATATGCCCGATGAGCGGCATCAGCGATTCCAGCGTGTTGGAAATGCCGCCCTCGGTCGTTTGGGCGTGATAAACGTCGAACAGGTACGCAAACGCCTTGTCGTCGTCCAGTTCATCCAAAATCTGCAGCACTTCCAAGGTCGAAGCGGGATAAAAGCCCTCGTTTTCCGTCGCATTTTCAAACCCGATTAAAATCTGAACCTTTTGGGCTTTGGCTTTCGCCCCCGCGGCGTGCAAAGCGGCAATGAAAGCGTCGCGGGCGGCGTCGAAGTTTTCTTCGGTCAGCACCATGCCCTTGACATACACTTTTTTACATTCGATAAAGTCCGCCACATCCAGCAAACGGTCGAAATGCGCCAGAAAATCCTTTTTCGTTTTGGGATTGAACGCCAATTCCGACTGTTCGGCGGGCATGGTCAATACGGCGGTTTTCAGCCCGTTATAAGCGCATGCGTCCCCCAGTTCGCCTAGCGGGATTTTCGGGTCAAGCGTGAATTCCGCCGCCGCAAATCCCGCATCATAAGCGGCCTTGAAGCGTTCCAAAAACGGGTGTTCCCCGAACAAACAATCCAAATCGGCAGAAAAAGCAGCCATTCAAAACCTCCGTTTGATTTCGTCCGCCACGACTTGCGCGGCGTTCAAGGGTTTATGTTCTTTGACGTTCACAGCGCCGTCCAGCGGCTGGGCGTACCCGCCGTCATACAGCTGTCGATGCAGCAGCGCGTGTTTTTTCCCGACGCTGCCTTGCGGCGCGTAAATAAAAACGGGCGCATTGGCGGCGCAAGCTTCGGAACACATGGAAACAGAATCGCCTGTGACCAGAATGTAATCCGCACACGCCAAAAAACCGAAATACGGGTTTTCGTTTTGCGTATCGCCCCAGCCGTAAAAATACTTCGGATCGGGCAGCGTTTCGCGCAGGATTTTTTCCTGCTCCGCGCCCGTGCGCCGCGATGTCGTTACCAAAAACGACCCGCCGCCGACCGCTTTGGAAAAAGCAACCGCCCTGTCCGCCAATTCTTGCGCCATGGCGGGCGTAAAAGGCTTGTCTTTCGTCGCGCCGCCGACAATCAGCGCGATTTTCGGGGCGGGCAAGTCCTTGAACGTATCCGCCCATTTTTCGCGTTCGCTTTTCAGCCGTTCAGGCGTGATTCTGTGCGGCGCGCCGACAACGCGCAGAATGTTCGGACGCATCTGCTTGCACCCGTCGTGTTCGGGCAGGACGATTAAATCGAAATCTTTGATTCCGAAATTTCCCGCGAACATGATTTGGATGATTTTCGTTTTGCCGCCCGATTGTTTTTTCAGCCACCGCAACACGGGGGCGGCGCGTCTGCCCGCCGCCACGGCAAAGTCGGGAAACGGCGGTTTCAGCCGTTCGACGGATGATTTGTCAATGCCGATTGTCGACGCCCCGCGCAAACAGTTCGGCAGCTTGACCCACTTTGTATAGCGGATTGGCTTGATTTCCGTTTCAAAGCCCGAAGCCTCCGCCACGCCCAGCGATTGACTGTTGTTGCCCGCGCGGTCGTCCGCCAGCACCCAAATCGTTTTATCGGACATTTTCGCCTTTCGTTAATGAAATCAAAATGAATTTTGAAGTAGAATACCCAAAATTATTCCGAAAGTCATCAGCTATGGTCAAAAGTTTTCTGTTTTCCGCCTTGTTTTTTTGCGCCGCCGCTTTTGCACCCGCAGCAGCGCAGGAAACGGCAATGCCCGAAAACTTCGATCCCGAAGCGGAACGCGCCAAAATCGCTGGCGCGTACATTCCGAACTACCGCGAACTGATGCGCGACATCGTTTTGGCGTTCGGCGACTTTGTCAAAGCGCGCGACGCCGATTTTCAGATTTTGCTGGACGGCGGGCTTGATTTGCTGACGCGCGGCGGCTGGGAAAACGACCTGGTTGATTTGCACCGCGCCGAAATGGCGGGCGCGACCAACGACGACGAACGTTTTTTGCTGAAACTGTTTTCCCCCGAACACCCGATAAAAGCGGGAACGCCGAACCGCCGTTTCATTCAGTCGGCGGCGGGAATCGTTCTGACCGACCAGCTGTGCGGCAAAGCCAAAGGCAAACCGTCAAAATCAACGCAAAAACTGATTGACGAATTCGGCTTGAAAATCGTCGGCATCGAACATTGCGCGACGGAAAAACAGAAAACAAACGCTTTGCAAACTCTGTCCGCCAAAGGAATCCCCGTTTTCGCCGACGTGAAATTTACGGGAAAATTCGATACGATTGACCCGACGGTGTTTAACGAAAACAACAAAAGCGTCGAATCCCTTGCAAACGTCAAAAATGTGATGGTTTTGACAGACACGCGCAAATTCGCGGACAAGGATTTAATGCTGAGCGCGCTTGCCAAAACGAATTTCGATTTGCTGATTATCGACCCGTTTTTCAATTTCAACCGCGCCCTGTCGCGCGAAGACGTGCGCGCTTTGCAATTCAAACAAATCGGCACGCGCCGCTTGGTTTACGCCGTTTTGAACGTCGCCGAAGCGCAGGACACCCGCCCCTATTGGGAAACGACATGGAAACTGCGTTCGCCGAAATGGCTGCGGTTCGTGTCCGAAACAAACCCCGCCGGAATTGTCGTCGACTACTGGAATCCCGCATGGAAACGCATCATCGGAATCTATTTCCGCAGCATTATGGATTTGGGATTCGACGGCGTCGTTTTACAGGGTTTGGACAACCACAAAATCTACGAAAAAATCATCCCGATTAACTAACTTGCCCGCGCCAAATCCTCGATAATCAGCTGAACGTTGCCCTCGCCTCGGTAGGTGTCGGGACGCAAATAGCCCGCGACGTGAAACAGCGCGCCTTTGTGATTCAGCAAGGACACGCCCAATTCGGAATCCGCCGCGTTGAACGCAATCGCGCGCAGTCTGGTGCGCCCGTTGCGCCCGACGAAAGTGCAGGACACATGCCCGCTGCCGACGGGAAAAGCCGACGCGACCGCCACGTCCGCCACTGCGAAGCGCGGTTCGGGGTTGCCCTCGCCGAACGGTTCCATGCTTGAAACGGTTTGCACCAAATCCCACGACACCGCGCCGATGTCCACGACGGAATCGATAATGTAATCGTTCGCGGGCTTGTCCACCGTTTTGTGCGTCGCGAAATAGTCCAGAATGAACGCCTTGAATTCGTCCAGTTTTTCAGGCATCAGCGAAAAACCCGCCGCCAGCGTGTGACCGCCGCCAGCGGTCAAGACGCCCTTTTCCTTTGCCGCCAAAATCGCCGCGCCCAAATCGTAGCCTGCGACCGAACGCCCCGATCCGTGGATTTGCACATCCGTCCCGCTCATCACTAAAGCGGGGACGTTGTAGCGTTCTTTCAGCCGCCCCGCGATAATGCCGATAACGCCCGCATGCCAGTCTTTGCCGTAGGCAAAAATGACTTCCTGCGGTTCGGTTGCGGATTCGACCTGTCCGATGGCTTGCTTGTAGATTTCTTCGCACATCTGGCGGCGAAGCGTGTTCAGTTCGTCCAGCTTGGCGGCGATTTCGCGGGCTTCCGCCTCATCCTTGGCGCACAGCAGCTTCATGCCCAGTCCCGCTTTGCCGATGCGCCCGCACGCGTTCAGCCGCGGTCCCATCAAATAGCCCAAATGAAACGCCGTCGGCACGTCTTTGACTTTGGACACTTCGCGCAAAACGGCCAGCCCTTTGTTCCCGCCGCGCGCCATGCAGGACAATCCCGCCTTGACAAACAGGCGGTTCAGCCCGCGCAGACGCACCACATCGCACACCGTTCCCAAAGCCACCAAATCCAGCCATTGCCGCAAATCGGGTTCGGGACGTTCGGGCGTGTACCAGCCCTGCTCGCGCAACAGGCGGTTCACCGCAATCAGCACCATGAACACTACGCCCACCGCCGCCATGTGACGGCACGGGTTGTCCAGCGGTTCGTCCAGCCGCTTGGGGTTCACCACGGCGCACACGTCGGGCAGAACAACGTCGGGTTCGTGGTGGTCGATGACGACAACGTCCGTTCCTTTGGCGGCATCCAAAGCCTCGAAAGCCGACGTGCCGCAGTCAACCGTAACAATCAGCTTCACCCCGTCGGCGATAAAATCGCGCATCGCTTCGGGGGTCGGACCGTAGCCCTCTTCGCGTTCGGGAATCCGCGGAACGACGTCGGCGCATCCGACCGCTTTCAAAAAGCGCAGCATCAAAGACGTCGATGTCGCCCCGTCCACGTCGTAATCGCCGAAAATGCCGATTTTTTCACCGCTTGTCACGGCTTTCGCAATACGTTCGGACGCTTTATCCGCGCCCTTTAAAATCAGCGGATCGGGCAAGTTGTTTTTAAAACTCGGCGTTAAATAAAAAGCCACGTTTTCAGGCAGCACCCCGCGCCCCGCCAACAGCCGCGCGACCACTTCGTTCACCGCGCCCGTGCGCACAATCGCCGCCACCGCGTCGGGATCGGCATCGTTCGCCACCCAGCGTCTGTCGGTCAGAGAGTTTTCAACACCTAAAACCGCCGTTTCCATTTACAGTCTTTCAATCCGAATTAAGCACGGCTTTTTCAAAACGGCGGGCAAATTTTCGATTTTCGCCAAAGCGGCGGTGACACGCGATTCTTTCGCGCGGTGCAAAGTCATCATCAAAGGAACCGACCATTGCGTTTGACCGCGCTGAATCATCGACGCGATGGACACCTGTTCGTCGCCCAAAATTTTGGCGATTTGGGCAATCACCCCCGGTTCGTCGCGGACTTCCAAGCGCAAATAATACTCGCCCTCGCGTTCCGACAGCGGGACAATCGGCAAAGCCTTGATTTCGTCGTTTTTGACGGTCAGCAAAGGCAGCTTGCGTCCCGCCGCCGCGTCGGCGATGTCCGACACGACCGCGGACGCCGTCGGCTTTTCGCCCGCCCCGCGACCGACCAGCATGGAATGTCCGACAAAGTCGCCCTCGGTAACCACGGCGTTAAACACGCCGTCGACGTGCGCGATTTCCGACGTTTGCGGAATCATGCACGGATAAACATTCAGCGAAACGCCTTGTTCCGTGCGCCGCCCGACGCCCAGCAGTTTGATGCGGAAACCCAGTTCTTCCGCAAACGCGATGTCCAAAGCGGAAATATGGCGGATGCCCTCGATGCTCAAAGCGTCAAGGTTTATCGGCATGCCGAACGCCAGCGCGCCCAAAATGCACGTTTTGTGCGCCGTGTCGATGCCGTCGATGTCAAAGCTCGGGTCGGCTTCGGCATAGCCCAGTTTCTGCGCGTCCGCCAGCACTTCGTCAAACGGCTTGCCCGTTTCGCGCATCACCGTTAGAATGTAGTTGCACGTTCCGTTCAAGATTCCGTACACCTCGGACACGCGGTTGCCGACAAAGCCCTCGCGCAGGGATTTGATAATCGGAATACCGCCCGCAACCGCCGCTTCGTAGCCGAAAAACAGCCCTTTTTCCTCGGTCAGTTTTGCCAGTTCGTTGCCGTGGTGGGCAATCATCGCCTTGTTCGCCGTGACAAAAGCTTTGCCGTTTTTCAACGCTTCCAAACACACTTGATACGCAATGCCGTTCGCGCCGCCAATCAGTTCGACCACCAAATCAGCATCGGCTTTGCGCACCATTTCCAAAGCGTCCTTGTAATAGTCCGCTTCGCCCAACAGTCCCAATTCCAACAGCTTTTGCTGATTCAAATCGGACACCGCCGCCAGCTTGATTTTCCGCCCCGTGCGTTTTTCCAGCAAATCGCTTTGTTCGCGCAACAGCTTGACCACACCGCCGCCGACCGTTCCCAATCCTGCCAAAGCGACTTTAAAAACTTCCGTCATAACGGCGACTCCTTAATAAACCAAATACACAGTGACGGCGGGATTAAGCGACAGCCCCGCTTTTTCTGAAATTTCCACCTGCTCCGCGCCCGCCCGTTTCAAGGCATCCGCAACCGCTTTTGCGCGCTTTTCAGCTAAATACCCGCCCATGTGTTCCACCGACAGAACAGCTATCGAGTTATCGTTCCATGCATCAACGGCTTCGCGGACAACGGCTTTTGCAGACTCAGACAAAACATCGGAGCTTCCTTTGAATCCGATTTTGCCGATTTCCTGCTTGAACGCATTTTCCGCAACAGGTTCTTTCAGCGTAAAGGGCGGCTTTTCGGCTTCGGGCATTTTCAAAACAAAAGCAGGCTTTTCGGGTTCGGGCGCTTTCAGCGTCAAAGCGGGCTTTTCAGTCTGTTTCGGCGGCATTTTCAGCGCGAATGCCGATTTTTGTTCCGTTTTGGGCGGAACCGTCAGTTTCAAAACCGGCTTTTCCTGCTTGACGGGTTCGGGAACCAGCGGCTGAAGCAGTTCGGACTTGACAGGTTCGACCAAAGCGATTTGTTTTCGTTCCGGTTCGGGGGCGGATTCTTCCAAAACGACATCCTGCTTGCGCGGCTCGATTAAAGCCTGCGTATCGGGTTTGAATTCCAAATCGATTTCCGCATCGTCCGTTTTCGGCGCGGGCGCAGGCGGTTCGGCGTCGGTTTTAACAACCTCGACAACTTTCAATTCGCGGGGTTTCGGGGAAATAATCGCCGCCAGCATTTCCTGTTCGGATTTAACGACCAATTCGTCCTTTTCAATGGTGTTTTTAACCTCCAAAGGCCGCACTTCCGTTTCGGGCGCGCGTTTTTTCGCACTGTAAATCAAAGCGGAATCGGGGGCGTTCAATCCTTTGCGCAACGCGATTTTTTCACGCTCCGCAAACCGTCCCGCATGTTCGTAAACAGGTTGTTCCGCAGGCTTTTCAACCGCTTTGTTGACCGTGATTTTGCCGCTGACGGCATGCACGGCCATCGGATCGCCGCCCAACATTTCACCGACGGTCCGCCCCGGTTTGTCGTCCGGAGTTTCGGGAACCATATCGGGTTCGGGCAATACAAAGTCGTCGTCGTATCCGTACCAGTCGGGTTTGTCGTTTTGCGCCGAACACGCCGTCAACAGCACCGCCAATCCGACAAAAGCTTTTCGTTTCAAAGCCATTTACGCCTCTTTAAACACTTGAAATCCATCGATTCGATATTACCCGCACGCCGTAAAAAGCGCAAGAAAAGTTTAGCAATTCCATGTTTTAGGGAAAAATCCGAAAACAATATACAAACTTTCATTTAAAAAACAAACAGATGCGAAAATTTTTGTGGACAAACTGGACAAATTGTTGACAAGACCTTTTTCATCGTGTATTCTGCTTGGTTAAGAATGGTTCAGTATATAAAAATTATAAGGGCTGGAAAACCCGAAGGAAGGTTGTTATGACACAGAAATACAATACGGCTGAAATGCCCAAAGCCACATTGCATGAACATATCGAAGGCACCGTTACGCCCGAAATGGCGGAAAAACTGGCGCAGCGCCACAACGTGTCTTTGCCCGACAACTTTGTGATGAAGGACGGCGAATACGACAAGGCAGATTTTCCCAACGGCCGTTACGCCTATGATGAAAGCGACTTTTGGGCGTTCATCAACACCTACGACACGGTCGCCGACATGATGCGCACGCCGCAGGACTATTATGATGTTACCAAGGACTACCTGTCCAAAAACGCCGCCGAAGGCGGAATTTACGCGGAATTGATTGTTTCGCCGATGCACATGGCGACCGAAGTCAACCCGAAAACGGGCAAGGCGGAACTGTCCGCCCCGCGCTACGCCGCAATGCTGGAGGCTATGACCTCCGCCGCCGAGGAAGTCAAGGAATCCACAGGCTTGGAAACCCGCTTCATCGCAACGGGCGTCCGCAACTTGGGCGCGGAAAACGTAACGGAAGTCGCAAAATTCGTGCGCGACAATCCCCACCCGCTGGTTACGGGCTTCGGCATTGCGGGCAACGAACGCGCCGGCAAATTCGACGACTTTGCGGAAGCTTTGGCGATTGCCAAAGGCGCGGGCTTGAAGCTTGCTTTGCACGCGGGTGAAATCTGCGGTCCCGAAAGCATCCGCGACGCGGTTCGTTTGGGCGCGTCCCGCGTGGGACACGGCGTTTCCGCGGTGCAGGATCCCGCTTTGATGAAAGAACTGGCGGAAAAGAATGTGATGGTCGAGGTCTGCCCGACATCGAACCGCATTTTGGTCGGCGAACTCAAAGGCGATTTGGCAAACCACCCCGCGCGCAAATTGTACGATGCGGGCATCAAGATTTCCATCAACCCCGACGACGGCGGCATTTTCGGCACGCAGACGGGCAAGGAACACCGCATCAGCGCCAAGGAATTCGGATTTACCAAAGCGGAAATGTACGACATTACGCTGTGCGCTTTGGATTGTTCGTTCGCGGACGTGAAAACGCGCAAACAGCTTAAGGAACGCGTCTATAAATCCATGTCCGCCGAAGACCGCAAGGAAATGGCGGAACAAGCCGAAAAAGCGCAAAATCCGATTTTGAAAAAACGCTTGGAAACCCGCGCTGTGGAAAGCGAACTGGTCGCCAAAAAAATGGAGGTGCAAAAAAGACGGGAAGCCGCTTCCGCCAAACGCACCCCGAAACTGACGGCGATTTTGAACAGCAAACGCACGCGCTAATCGGGACAAACCGATAAATTCAAACGGCGAGGAAATTTCCCCGCCGTTTTTTTGTCTGCTAAAAGCCTGTCAATTAGTCTGTTAAAAATTATGCCTTGATTTTCGGCGTCAAAGCCAGCAGATACAGCACGCCCGCGCCGATAACGGGAATCGCGGCGGATTGTGTGCCGACAATGTCGACCGCGCGCCCCATAACCAGCGGAAACACCGTACCGCCGAACAATCCCATAATCATCAAGCCCGAAACTTCGTTTTTCTTGATTTCGTCGTGCAGCAAAGCGCGGGCGAAGATAATCGAAAACACGTTTGAGTTCCCGAATCCTATCATCGCCACCGCCGCCGTCAAAACGGCTTTGCCCGTTCCGAACCAAAGCATGAAAACCGCCACCGTCATCATCAAAACGCTGAGCAGGAAGAACAGGCGGTTGCTGACTTTTGTCAAAACAAAACTACCCGTCAAACAGCCGATTGTTCTGAACAAAAAGTACACGCTCGCCGCATAGCCCGCGGTTTCCAGCGCAGCGCCGAGCTTTTCCATTAAAATTTTGGGCGCGATGACGTTTGTTCCGACGTCAATGCCGACATGGCACATAATTCCCAAAAAACACAGCGCAATCAGCGGATTTTTCAGCAATCCGAAGCAATCGGAAAAGCTCGAAGCTTTGCCTGTAATCTCCTCCTCCCGCACTTTGTCGCGCGCCAGAAAAACGACGGCAAGCACGGAAACAACAGCGAACACGGGAAACAGCAGTTGCCATTTGCCGTAATGCACCGCGCCCCAGCCCGCCAAAATCGGCGCGACAAAGGACGCAATCGCTTTGACGAACTGCCCGAACGTCAGCGCGCCCGACAGCTTTTCGGCTTTAATCAAGTTGGAAACCAGCGGATTCAGCGACACCTGCATAATCGTGTTGCCGATGCCCAGCAGACAGAACGACACGACCATCACGGGCAAAGCATAGGCGCACGACGGCAGCAGCAAAGCCAGAAAAGTCACGAACAGCCCCGCCAAAACCGTTTTGCGCCGTCCGATTTTGTTCATCATCATCCCCGTCGGCACGGCGCCGACCAAAAACCAGAAAAACACCATGGACGGGAACATATTCGCCCAAGTGTCGGTCAGCGCAAAGTCGCGTTTGGCGTAATTGGACGCGATGCCGACCAAATCCACAAAGCCCATGGCGAAAAAAGCAGGCAGCACGGGCAATAAATTCAAAACCATGTTATCCTTTTTTGTCATTGTTCCGCTCCTTTTTCATAAGCGGGCCAAGCCCCCGACTTCGTCGACACAAACGCCGCGACGTCCACCGCCGCTTTGTGCGCCTGCGCCAAGGATTTGCCCGTCAAAATGCTATACACAAACGCCCCCGAAAACGAATCCCCCGCCCCGACGGTATCGACGACATCGACTTTCGGAGTCGGCAGATACGATTTTTCCGTCGGCGTGTAAATCGTGCTGAACTTTTCGCCCGCCGTGAAAATCATATACTTCAAGCCGTATTTTTCGATAAATCCGCCGCAAATTTCGTCGACGGTTCCGGAAACGTCAAACAATTTTTTCAAAACGTTGATTTCATCGTCGTTGATTTTGAAAATGTTGGCTTTTTTCAGCAGCCCGTCAATCAATTCCGCCGAATAATACGTCCCGCGCAAGTTGATGTCGAAGAAACGCAAAGCCTGTTCGGGCGCAAAAGACAACAGTGTTTCGACCGCCTGTTTGGATTGGGGCGACCTTAACGCCAAAGTGCCGAAACATACTGCGTCCGCGCGTTTAATCAGCTCTTCGGCTTCGGCGGTTGCCGTCAAATAGTCCCACGCCACACCTTCGACAATATCGTAAGACGGGATGCCGTCGTTCAAAACGACTTTGACGTATCCCGTCGGATGATCGTTGCGCGAAATGCAGTATTTGATGCCGCTTTTTTCCAGTTCGCCCAAAATCTCGTCGCCCAAAGCGTCATTGCCGACCGCGCTGACGGCATAGCCCTGCGCCCCCAGCCGGGTTGCGTGATACACAAAGTTAATCGGCGCGCCGCCCGCGCGTTTTCCTTCGGGCAGCATGTCCCACAACAATTCGCCGATGCCGATAATAACGGGGTGTTTGTTTTCAATCATAAAAGCCTCCGTTCATTTGAAGTAACTGCAATCAGTCTACCACAAAACAAACGGAAAATTCAAACGGTTGCAAAGCTTTCCGTTTTCGTTTCATTCTTTGACAGACGGGGCGGACGATACAAAAAAGCCCTTGGCTTCCAAGGGCTTCTAAAGTGGCTGGGGCGGCTGGAGGTGAATTTTTTAGACTCCCCTTTCAAAAAAACGAGGATTTCTGCGATTTTTTTCATTTCAACTTTCCCAAAACATCAAAATTTATTAGCAGGCGTATTAACAGGTTTAAAACCGATTTTTATCAATATAATCATGTGCTTCAGCGTTTGTAAAGTGTTTTGTGGGAAAATTTAATTGCTTTTTATAGGTAAATATAATTTACAATTTCCTATGATTTTGCTATCCTATCCTCAAGGATAATAGGGAGGAACAAAATGGCAGATTTTGATGATGAAAACGACTTTATGCGGTTAAAAAAGAAGTCTTCCCGAATATCCGATTGGCGCAATGAAGCCACCTCTATCAAAGAATTGCTGGATTGGAACGATTTGGTCAGGCGCATCAACGCATGGCGCGTCGTTTGTCGTTTATCGGTTCTGGAACTGTCCAAACGAGCCGGATTAAGCCGACCGACCGTTACCGCTCTTTTGCACGGAAGCGCTAAAATCAGCATCGAAAACGTTCAGAAAGTCCTTGCCGCTCTTGACGCAGCCGCACAACCTAAGAAACTGTCCATTGAAGAAGTCGTCAAAGAAAAAGACCAATAAATAGGTTTCTATTCCGCAAACACATCATTTCAGCCGAAAATAACAGGTGTTTTTTCCGTTACACTGGACGCTGTTTCAGATACAGTTTCTGTTTCTTATATATGGTGGAAATCAGTTCAAGAAGTTCCGAATCCCATTTTTGCTCCCTGATCGCGGAGGTATAATTTGTCAGAGCAATCGATTTTTGTTTAAAATCAATCGTATACACCTGAAAAAAAACTCCCCGCCACATCCGCAAGGATATATTTTCAAGAAATTTCTCATTGATTATTCATTATCTTGCGTACCCTAAAAAATTCCATTTTACTTCGACAGTATTTTAATAGCTTCGGTATTGCCGATTTTTTGCGCAATCGACAGAGCAGAGTTTCCTTTTTTATCCGTATGATTGATGTCCGCCCCTGCCTTTTTCAGTAATTTCAACGCTTGCAAAACAAAACGCAGAGGGCGTTTGTATTTTGTCAGTTCCGCCGCCAAAATCAGCGCCGTTTTGCCGTCTTTGTTCGCCGCGTTGACATCTGCGCCGGCATTCAACAAAACCTTGACAATTTCCAGTTCCGTTTCGGCGTTGTCTTTGAAGCGCGCAACGAAACAGCCCGTCAACGGAGTATCGCCGTCCTTGTCGCGGGTATCGACATCCAGCCCTTGGTCAATCAAAAATTGAGCGTATTCGGGGGAGCACGCATTTTGCAGCAACGTTTCGCCGTTGTCGTTTTCCGTATGAATATCCGCCCCCGCTTCAATCAGCATACGGACGCATTCAACGTCAAACGCGTACTGCAAAGCCGTATCGCCGTCGTCATCTTTCGCATCAACGTCAGCACCCGCATTCAGCAATTTGCGAACCGCACGGGTGTCGCCGTCAATGCGCATGGCGCGCATCAAAGGTGTGACGCCGTTTTCATCGGGCGCGTTGACATCGTCGTTATCATCGCTTTCAGAGTTTTCTTCAGCCGTGTTATCCAGCAATTCCTGCGTGGTCATCAACTTCATATCGGGCGACAGAGTTTCGGCAATCGCATCGCTGAAAACAAAATCGAAAATGCCGTTTGCGGTTTTAATTCTCCATTCGGTTTCGTCTTTTTGATACCAATAATTGAATCCGACGAAACTGAAGCTTTTGCCCAGATGTTCGAACAACGCCGAAAATTCGTCGGCATGGGTATCCACCGTCGCAATAAAGTATATTTTCCGTTCCCGCGCCGCGGCGAAAAACCATTCCAGTTCGTCGGTCGGGATAACGGTGTTGACGAAATCGAAGTCGTTAAAGAAATAAACGCCCTCCGCATCGGATGGTTTGTTTTGTTTAAACGCCAGATACATGTCGTTGACGAAAGACGTTGCGGCGAATTCGCTTGAAACATAGCGGCATTTGTCGGCATAGGGTTTCAGCGCGCCGTTTATGTCGAACACAATGAACTGTCCGCCGTTTTTGATTGTGTGAGCAATCAGCCCCGCCGTTTGTTCGGGTTTTCCCGAATAAAACAGCGGCGAATATTTTTCCAAATGCAGGACGGCGTATAGCCAGAACGAAACGGCTGACAAATCGTCCTGCGATGTCAGCGCACCCGTTTTTTCGTCGCGTTTCGCATTGCCCAAGCCGATAACATAGTTGCTGTCGAGCTCTTTCATAATTTTTGAAACGTCTTTTGAAACATCTTCATCCGCCGGCTCGACTTCAAGGTTATGATAACCGATGTTGTCTCTACCGTGTGCAAAATCGTCTTGCAGAAGTGTTTCGGCTTCATCGAACGGATTGGATTTTTTGTTGGCTTCGCGGGCTTTTTGGATTCTTTCTTTGTGCCGTTCATTATACTCGCCGGAAACGATTGCGCCCGCTTTCAGCAACATGCGCACACAAAGAAAGTAATCTTTGCCGTCCTGTCCGCCTAAACCGCTATGGCGCAAAGCCCAAATCAAAGGAATGTTTTTGTTTCCTGCGAGGAAAGAACGGTATTCCTTATCAGGAGCCTCAGCGTTCGGATTTGCCCCCGCTTTCAGCAATAAATACAGTTTGGCGGCACATCTGCGTCCGTTTGTATCGGGAAGAACAACATGGTGCAAAACGCTGTAGCCTTTTTTATCGCAAGCATTGACGTCCGCGCCGTATTTTATCAACAACAATATTTGTGCCGAAGGAGCCTCCATCAGCGGCGTTTTCCCGTTTTTATCATGCACATTGGGATTCGCGCCCGCTTTCAGCAGAACTTCAAATGTGTCTAAATAGTTATCATCAAACAAACAATTCATACCATTGTTGTTCAATTCGTTCGGGTCGACACCCGCTTTTATCAGCAGTGCGGCGTTGTCGGGGGACAACGGGCATGAAAACAGCAAAGTTTCATTGTTCTCGCTTTTAATTTTCGGGTTTATTTTGGAACAGATATATTTTAAAAATCCGGTATCGCCCGATTCCACGGCACTTTTCAAAAGAGTGTATGCCGCTTTGTTTGAACGAACAACCGCATTTTTTTTGCAGTACAGATACACGAGGTTGAAATTTCGCGCCTTGGCGGCTTGCGAAATCGGAGTCGTCCCGTCATGGGCTTCAATGTTAATATCCGCCCCCGCATTCAGTAATATTTGCGTAATACGTGTTTGAGCGATTTTTCCATCGACGCATTTAGCCGCGTAAAACAAAGGTGTCCTGCCGAAACTGTCTTGTGCGTTGACATCCGCACCCATTTCAATCAATTTTCGAACGGCTTTGTATCCCTCGTATCGCGCGGGAGTGGATGAGCCGCTGCCGCAGTGTTCGCAGGCATGCATCAATGAAGTGACACCGTCAGCTTCAATCGCGTTGACAGGAATTTTTCCGGCGAACACATCATCCATCCAATCGTACCACCGTCCGTCGATAACATACGGTTTTTCCGTTGTTTTGGCGGATTTCGCGATTGTTTTCGGTTTGGGCGTTCTTTTCGGTTTTGCTTTCTGTTCCCGCTTTTTGCGTTCTTCTTCCTCGGCTTGTCGGGCTTTTTCCGCTGCGGCGATTTCAGCCGCCCGTTTTTTGGCAAAGCCGAGCCATACGGCGGGGACGATAAAACAGCTCAGCAGCAGAGCGGCGGAAACAAGTGCGGCGATTACCGACAGCCACGGCGCACAGTCCCAAGCCCACCTGCCGCGCAGTCCCGCCCCCAGCGGCGCAAAAGCGGCATCGGGCAACAATGGGGCGGCAAACCGCGATGTCAATATTCCCAATCCGAACGCCGCAATGCCGCTCAGCGTCAATTCGCCCGCGCCGTCATTGTCGCCGCTGCGGAACATCAACGCGGACAATATCGGAAAAACGTACAAAAACAGCGGAACGAAAATGCCGACAATGCCCAGCTGATACCAGACAATATCCGCGATGTTGCTAAAAAATCCGTCAATCGGCTTGTCGGGCGAAAACAGCAGCAGTACGATGTCAAAGCCGCTGATGTACGCCGTTGCAACGACGAAAACGCAAACCAAACAAAGCAAAATCGCCAAAACAGTCGCCATTACAGTATCGCTTTCAAAATATCGGCAAAAAGGGTTGTTTGTCCGAACGGTATGTGCAGTTTGATTGCCAGTATGATGCAAACAATGAAATCCGTAAGCGCAATCGAAACCAGCTGATAGCCGTAATCCAGTTTGAAACGAACCCAGATTTCGCTTTGATTTCGCCAAACGGAGTAATGCCCCATGTTGCCGTTTGCATAATCGGAAAAACTGCGTCCGATAATCAAACCGATGCGCGTCGCCAGCCAAAACGACGGGGCGGCGATAAAGTACACTTTGTCGGAAACGGGCGTTGTCCACAACAGCGCTTCGAAAAACAGCGTGATAAAGTCGTATCCCAGCGGCAGAAGCCAAAACGTCCAAGACAGCGCCGAACGCCGTTCGTCTTCGTCGTGTTCGTATTTATGCGAAGTGACCATAGTGTTATCCCCCGTTGATTTTCGCCAATAAATCCCAATAACGCATATCGCCGATGACTTTTTTGTCGGAACGCAACATATCCGTCAGCGTTTTGCCGTTTTTGGATACCTCATTGATTTTCGCCCCGTTTTTTTGCAAAAAATCGATTGTTTCCAGTTTTTGCGTCATCGTTCCTTTGTCGGCGGCATAGAAAATTGCCGTTTCGCCTGCCGCGTCGCGAGCGTTGATTTTCACCCCTTTTGCCAGCAAAGCTTTCAAAACGGACGGGGGCTGATGCGCCCATGCCGCCGCCATTAGAGTCGTCGCGCCTTTTTTTGTTGCCAGCGTTGCGGACGCCCCTTTTTGCAACAGCCATGAAACAAGGGATGCGCTTTTTTCTCGACAAGCAAAAAACAAGGGGGTTCTTCCGTTTGAAGAGCGTTCATTGACGTTAACCCCGTTTTTCAACAGCAAATCCAGTATTTTCGTGGAACGGTCCTGTTCCAGTCCTGCCCACAAAGCTCCGTCTATTTTGGCGTCGGCTTTGTTTTCCAGCAAAAAGACGACGGTTTTGTCGGATTTGCGTTCTTCCAGCGCCCGCATCAAAGCCGTTTTGCCGTTTTTGTCCGTCGCATTGATTTTTGCGCCGTATCTCAACAGCGCCCGCGCCGTATCGAATTTTCCTTTGTCCAACACCGCATACGTCAAAAGCGGCGATCCGTTTTGCAGTTTTTCATTCGGATTTGCACCGCTGCTTAACAGAAAATTCACCGTAAACAAAGGTTCGTTCAATTTAACGGCTTTGACCAAAGGAGAATCTCCGCTTGTATCGGTTGCGTTGATTTTCGCGCCGTGTTTCAACAACAGACGCGCAAAATCGAAATTGCCGTATCGGACAACGGCGCGCGTCAGCAGTAAATTGCCGTCGCTGTCGAAAACGTTCGGATTTGCACCGCCGTTCAGCAGCGTTTCCGCCAGCGGGATTTTGTGATGCAGTACATAAAACAGGGCGCCGCCGCCGACGCTTGTTTGCCGTTCCGCATCCGCGCCGTGATTCAGCAACAGCTTGACAACGGAGGAATTTTTCGTATTCAGGGCAAGCTCGAACGCGCTGTTCGGGTTTGCCCCTTTTTCAAGGCTTTTGCGGATATCGTTCAAATTTTGATCTTGAATGTAATATTTCAAACAGTGGTCTTGTCCCATATTGACAAAGCACGGCATGGCGTGAACGGAAAAAGACAAAAGGCAGAACAGCAAAACGTATTTAATCATTGTTTTTCTCCTTTCGCCTGACGGGAAAGACTGTTGGCGAACTCCGCCGCCGTATCGTTCGCTTTTGCCGTTTCGAAAACCGTCGTTTCGGGCAGCCGCGCCAAAACGGACAAAGCTTTGACATACTCCGCATCACCCGATTTCAGCGGGTAGTAGTTTTTCAAAGCGAATGCTTTGATTTTCAAATCGTTCAAATCCGCGCGCCGATACGGGGAATACATTTCGACATAATAGGAATCGGGCAGGTATTCAATCCAACGCCCTTGCGACGTATAGGTCATATCCATGCCCGTCGGAATAAACAGCGAAACAATGTTGACGCCCGTTTGCATCAGCATTCCTTCGGTGTTGGAAGTCGCCATCCATTGACGATGTACGCCTTTTTTCAGCGGAACTTCCGTTGTTTTGTACCCGTTCGCCTTTAAAACGGCGGTTGTGTTCAATCCGCGTTCGATTTTGCCGCAGAAAGGCGTTTGTCCGACTTTTTTGTTATTGACGTAAACAAACGCCGTTATGTTGGAATCGATGCACACCGTTTGCGTTTCGGGAACGCCGTCCAAAACGGCACAGGCATTCAAAATCAAACAGCCCGAAAGAATAAATTTGTTTTTCATTACGCTTTTACTCCGATTGCGACGAAAACTTTGCTGATTTTTCCAAGCGTTCCGGGATTGATTCTTTGTTCGAATATCAAAGATTCCGAGCCGCACCAATAGGTCGCTTTTCCCGTCAAAAGGTTTTGCCGAACGCATTTGCCCGAATCGTTTGTCAGCAATTCGGGGGAAAAAACGATGTTTTTGCCGTTCGGGTGCCAATTTCTGACTTGGAACGGGAAAACACCCGTCGCGACGCTTTTGTTGTTGGCGTCAAACGCCGCGAAGTACGCTTCCAAAGAAACGGTTCTTTCAATTCCTTTCGTCGAAAGCATGTGCATAATCGGGAAACGCATGTAATCGGCTTTGTCCGACCAAAAGTAATGATGAAACCCGCTTGTTCTCAAATACACGTCCGAATCCGTTTTCAGACGAGGCAATCCGCATGCTTCGCCGCCGAAGCATTGCAACGGCAAGGGGGCTTCCGCGGCATCGCCCGCTGTCATGTCCGACAAAGCCGCAATCATCGGGGCGGTGTAGTTTCTTTTATAAGCCTGTTCGTCAATATAAACGGTCAGAAAAACTTTGCCGCTTTTGTCGTTAAAAGCGGTGCGCGCTTTTACAAAAGAAAACGCCGCGTTCCATTCCATCAAGCGGGATAATTTTCCTTCGACGCGAAAGCCCGCCGAAGATGGCATTTTTACGGTGGTAAACGGATACAGCGTAAAGGTATGCGCTTTGTCGAACATCAGTTTTTGTGAAACATCGCGTTTCAATTTCGCCATAGTCAGCGACAATTTTCGGGTTTCGCCGCCCTTGATTGAAAAGGATTGGGCTTTGTCTTCAAAACCGTTTTTGTAAACAGTGATTTTGTGATTTCCCGCAGGGACGACGTGATTTTCCAGCGGCGTTTTCAACCCCGTTTTCCGCCCGTCCAATAAAATATAAGCGTCGGGTTCGGGAAAGGAGTAAACCGATATTTTGGCTTTCTTTTCCTGCAGGGAAATGTTGATTTCGCGTTCTTCGTTCCTGTCCAAAGTTACGCTTTGAAACGACCGTTCCGTTTCCGAATTGCGCAGTTCGAACGTCAGCTCTTTGCCCGCGGGAACTTTATAATTGACCAGCGGCGTTGTACCGATTTTTTTACCGCCCAAAAACACATCTGATTTTTTGCCGTCCGTCCGCAAAGTGACAAACCCGAACGCGTTTTTCAATCGGACGGGCAGTTTGACGGTTTTGTTCGGCATAATGATAACGGTGTGTTCGAACACTTCGTAAATCGGATCGTCAATGCGGACTTTATGTTCCCCTGCGCTCAACTGCCCGATTAACTCGACGGGCGTATAGCCGAACGACCGTCCGTCAATGTACAATGAAGCGCGAACGCCGTTCGTGTCGACGACCAAAACGCCTTTGGATCTGTCCGAACCGATAACGGATTTTTCCGCTTTTGAACCGTTTTTCTTTAGATTTTCCAATCGTTTGCGTTCTTTTTCGATTTCGGCTTTCGGATAGGAATAAAGGACGTAAGCTTCCCATAATTTTCCGTTTTTTTGCGAAAAAGTGTCTTTACGGTTGAATTCAACCAGATTTGCCGCCGATTTTTCGCTGGATACGGCGGAAAGGGCGGAAGACCGCGTTGTTTCATAGGTTTCTTCGGAACTTTCGATAAAAATGCCGAATGTTGCCAAAGCTTGCTTTTGCGCATCCGCAACGGCGGCGTTAATCGCTTTCGATTTTGCTTCACCCTCGCCGAAGCCCGTGTAAAAGCGCATTGACGATGTTTCCGACGGCGCGCGCCTTGCCCATGACGGCAAAAAATCCGCGAAAGCAGGGGAAATCAAAAATATATTCAACAAAACAAACAGAAAAAATCGCATAAAGCATACTCCGCTGCGTCGGCGGGGAAAAAGCCCCCGCCGACGGGTTGAAAGACATTATTCGGCGTCAGCCTCTTTCCATTTTTCCTTGGCTTCGTCCCAAGTTTGCTGGCTGACCGCTTTGCCTTTGGCGCGGGCTTTCGCGGCTTTGACGGCGTCTTGGTATTCCTTTTCGGGCATTGTTACTTTTGCCCACGCGCGCAAACGGACAGTTTTCGTTTTGTCGGTAACTTTATGCCAGTATGTTTGGGTGACGCGCAATCCGCTGGCTTTCAGCTTGACGGTTTCCTGCGCGACTTCCTGCGCTTGGGAATCGCTCATTCCCATTTCGTCTTTGGCGAACGCTTCCGTTTCGGACTGAACCGAAGCCGCAAGAGCGCGTCTGGCTTCGCGCGCCGCCATTTTTTCGACGGCGGAAGCCATTGCGGATTCATCGCCTTCGGCGGATCCGACCTGATAACGGTTTCCGTTTTCATCGCCGCCGACATCGCGAATCCAAGACGGCGCGGACGAATATCCCGGTTTTTGGGAAATAACGGTTTCGGTCGCGCATCCCGTCAGTACGGCAGGCAGGACCAGTCCCGTAATCATCATTACAGTTTTTTTCATTTCAGTTCTCCTTTTCTTCTGTTTCGCTATCGGTGTTTGAGTATTCGGCAAGATACCTCGGCAAAGAGCGGTTGCTTTGAATCTTTTCCGCGAATTGAATGTTCATTTCGGCAATCAAATCATAGGTCAAACCGACCCAGCGCAGTTCTTTTTGCCGAACGGATTCGTTTTCGGGGGCGGTAACTGTTTTTGACGCCTGCAAACGAGTACGGACGACTTCTTCGCCGTCATCACTGATGAGGCGCAAATCCACACGAAAATTACCCGTATAATCAACAAAATTGTTGCGTTTTGACGGTTGTTTCCTGATAGAGGCATCGGCAATCGTAAAAACGGCATGCAGTCCGAAACCGTTGCGGATTGTTATATAATTGGTTGCCCATTTGTGAATCATTTGTTCGGGGCGAACCATCATCATCTGATCGACATGGGACGATTCGTCGAGAGTTTCATAGGACGAAACATATTTGACGTCATCGACAGGCAATAAAACCGTGTTGTAACGTCGGGTATAGTAAGCTTCGTATTCTTTGTCGGCGGTATCCTGTTTCGGCGCGCGGGCGACAATGCCGCCAATCAGCCCGCCGATTAAGACAATCAGCGCGATAACGGCTATCGTGATTTTTTGCGATTCTTTCATAACGTTTCCTTTTGCTGAAAAACAAACAAAAAGACTTTATCCCGCCACAGCGACAAAACGTGTCGTTTACATCAGCTTTTCGGCGGCGTCCAAATCTTCGACCAGCAAATCGGCGGCTTTGAACAGTTCTGTCAAATCGGTTGTCGTGATGTAAGTTTTGCTGTGTGAGTTGTTTCCGTTCAGCACGGATTTCAGCTTTTTTTGCATTGCCGCATCGTCTTTGTTTGTCCAGTAAATCAGCTTCAGGGCATAACCGTTTTTCCTTTGCTCGATTTCGCCGTACACCGCCCATTTGCCGTTATCGTTTTCATTGCAAAAACAGCCGCGCGAAAATGTCAAACGTCCTTTTGCTTCATAGTCGGAGGGTGAAAAATCCAAACCGTTCCGCGTGATGAAATCCTTAAACTCCGCACTGTGGCGAACGTCAAAAACTTTGCTTTTGTGTTTTCGGAAATCCAAAATATCGTTGACGACGCCTTCATATTCCGCATACGTCAAAACATCGGCGTCACCGTTTTTAAACCAAGCGTCCAAAATCTCTTTTTTATTGGAACGTTCAAGGGCTTCTTTGTATTCTTCCAACTCGTCGCCATAGGCATCATTTAGTTCTTTGATAAGCTTTTCGTCGGATTCGATGCCATTCACATCTTTTTCCAAACTGTCAACCAGCCGCCAAGCAATCGAATCAGCTTTCAGTTCCGTTTTGAAATCCAAAACGGCGTCATACGACAGATTGTAAAATTCTTTTTGCGAACAAGCGCTGCCTTGAACGTCCAGATAGATGAAAACGAACTTCATATCGGGATTTTTTCTGCACAGTTGCATCAAAGCTTTTTTATAGGTTTTGCATTGCAAATCGTGTTCATTGGAACCGTATTTGTTTTCAATGACCATGGTCAGTTTGTTTTCGGCATCAATCAGCAAAATATCGATTCTGCCGCAAGTTTTTCCGTTGCGTCCGTTTTGGCAGTCCGTAACGGGGTATTCCGACCAGACGAAAGCGTTTTTAAAGCAGTCTGTTTTTCCGACATTCAATTCACCACCGCCGTTTGACGTGTAAAAGCGAACCTTTCCCTTGTCGGCGCAGGCGTTCAGCAAATGCAGAGCGAATTTATTGCTAACGCCATGACTTTCTTTCGGGTCAAGCAGCCACGCCAAAAGCTTGCTGCTGTTTTCCTCTTTCAAGGATAAAATTTCAAAAACCGTGTCGGATTTCATTAAACTCAAAACACGGGAATCCGTAAAAAATTTATCAAGCATTTTTCCCTCCTAACGACACGTTTTGTCGTTTCCGTGCGTTATATCAAGAACAAACGAAACGGTCGCCGAAGAATACCCTTGGCGACCGGGAGTTCACAAACCGCACAAACACGGCATGATGCTTTTTGCAAAATGCTTGAACATAACATCATCTCCCGGTCTTGAAGGATCGGGAGATTTTGTTTATTGGTATCGATGCGGCATCTCTGAACCGCACCGGTTTGTGAGAGGATTGTGAAGTCCCCGTCCGTTTCCGGACAAAGCCAGTATGGCTGTTTTACGGTGTCATGGCAAGCAAAAGTTTATCCCCAGCGGTTTTGTTCCGCCAGTTCGACGCGTTTCCAAAAGTTGCGCGGTTTGACGACTTTGACTTCTTTTCCCCAAGTGTACAAATGCCACGCCATTTCCAGCGTGCCGCCCGCGCGAAATTTTACGGTCAGCGAACCGTCTTTGTTTTTAATCGTTTCCTGATCTGGATGGAAAACGAAGTTTTCCGCCTCGGGCGCGGCTTTCGCGCTGAATTTCCATTCGACGTCGTACGGTTCTTCGCGGTACACGCCGAAAGAATCTTTCGTATATTCGTTCATATCGAAATCAATCCCTTTGAACGACGCATCCGTCATCATCGCGTATTTGACATTGGACAGGATAAAATGATGGATTTCGTCGCCAAAATAGTTGTCCGCATAACGCGCCAGAAGATATTGCGTCCGATCGTTGTATAAAATGCCGTAAGGTTCAACCGCGCCTTCGCTGATTTTTCCGCTTTTTTTATTGAAATATTCGATATTAAGCAGTTTTTTTTCCTGAATTGCCCGACGGATTGTTTTGACGATTTCGGGATCGATTTTCGCTTTGATCCCCGGTCGAAAAACATTCCCTTCGGAAAAATCCAATCCCTCCCATTCGCTGTCTTTTTTGGAAAGAGCCTGAACAAGCAGTGCTCGAAGCTTCGTTAAGCGGTCGCCGTCTTCAATCCGCCCTTGTTTAACCATCAAATCGGCAAGAGCATTCAACAAATAAATATCTTCTTCATCGATTTTCAACTGTTTGGGCAATGTTTGATTTCCGCGGATTGTCCAAGTCGTCTTTCCGTTGACGGTATTTCTTTCCAACCCGCCCTTATACACGTCGTCAAAGCAATTTACGATTCTGTCCGCCGTTCGTTTGGAACACCGCATGATTTCGCAGATTTCGTCTTTGGTCAAAGCTCTGCCGAACATTTTGACCGCCAAATCCAACACTCTGGTAAAGCGAACGTATGTTCCTTCTTCCTTTTTTTCTTTGATTTCTTTTGTCATTGCAGGTTCCTATCTTCGCGACGGTATGAACAATATATCATACCCGATACCTTTGCAGGCCGCAATCATGCTTTGGTCATCAGAAAATGCAGCGTGTTGATGTGATGATGTATGCGGGCGTTAATTATATTTGACGGCGGTTGTTTTTGCAATTCTTTGATCTGGTCGATAACAAGGTCGAACAAAGCTTTGCGCTTGTCAGTCATCTTCGCCCCTTTGTCAAGCAGATACAAAAAAATTTGCGGGTTTTCGTTAAGACAGGCGTAATCCAAAGCGGAATGTTCATCTTCATCAGTCATGTTCGCATCGCCGTTCAAATTTTCAATCAGCCAGTATAAAGCCGGATAACAATTATTTTCCGCGGCGAAAGGAATCAAAGCGTCAATCGGATCGTTCACGTCAAAAGAAACGCCGTACTTTTGCGCCATTTGCATAAAGGATAAATCCAGCGATTCAACGCACGCCCGCGCCAAAGTGTGCCCGTTTTCGTCGGAAACGGACAAATCCGCTCCGCCGTCATTGACCAACGTCAAAAAAGAACGTTCGCAATGATTGTCACATACCGTCATTAAAGGAGGGATCCCGTAAAAATCCGTTTCAAAGTCGGTATTGATGTCCATTTTCAGACTGTTTAAAGCGCAAAGGACGGCTTTGCAAATACCGACGCGATTTATCAATACGGCGTGGTGAACGGCGATTGCGCGCAATTTCTGCGGCAAAGCGATAAATCCGCTTTCAAGCTCCCGCACTTCTCGGCGACAAAGTTTTGCGAAAAAATCACTTTCCACATAAGCATCTGTCACGTCGTCAAAGAACAGCCATCTAAGTTCGTCTTTAACTCTTTCATCTTCCCTTTCAAATCTTCTCGACAGTTCGGTCATTTTCACAGAATCCTTCACGCGGTTATATTTTTTTTTGCGAAATCTTTCAGCTTTTGGATTTCGCGATCGATTTCAAAGTCGATAATGTCGGACGGTCTTTGAGCCCGCAGTTCTTTGATACGCCTGACGATCGGCACAAAAGCGTTTTCCGAACCTTCGACCGGATACGCGCCTTTGTCGATCAGAAACAGAATGTTTTTCCGCACCTCGAACAGGCAGGCGTAATACATCGCCGTATGTCCTTCCGCGTCAACAGTATTCACGTCGCCGCGCAAGTCTTCAATCAGCCAGCGCAAAACAGCAACCGAACATTCCGCTCCCGCCAAAGGAAGCACCGCGTCAACGGGATTGTTTAAATCAAAAACGACGCCGTGCTTTTGCACCCACTTCATAAAAGCCAGATTGTGCGAAAACACGCACGCGTACGCCAAACCGCGCCCCATGGCGTCTTTGACGGACAGGGACGCCCCGCCTGCGACCAAAGAAACAAAAGCGTTTCTGCATTTGTTGTAACACGCCTGCATCAATGGCGGCGTTCCATATTCGGAATCTGAAAAATCGGTATCAATGTCCGCTTTTGCGTTTTTCGCCGCCTTGATAAAGGCTTCGACAATATCGGAATCATCGGTCAGAACGGCATGATGAAAAGCGACCGCGCGAAATTTATCGGGCAGAGCCGCAAAGCCCTTTTCAATGTCCCACACCATACGGCGCGCCGTCCGTTCACAGAAATCCGTTTCAATATAGTCGCCCAATTCGGGAAAAAACGCCGACAACGTATCCCAAAGCATGTCGATTTCCTCGACGGCTTCCATCGGCGTATTCATGTAATCCGCCTGTTCATCGGTAACGGTATTCATATCAATCATGATTTTTCTCCTTCTCAAATTCAATACAGTTATTATAAAATAATGATGTGTCAAAACTTGTCGCGCTTGTAAACGGTTCGCCAAAGCATTGCTTCATTTTCATAGATTAGATTACCGAACCCTTCCAGAAACGGCAGATACTCGTTTTCTCGGATACCGACGGGATCGGCGCCGAACAGTTCCGCCAATTTTCGGCTTAAATAAGAACAATATTCCTCAACGTTTTCTTTTGGTTGGTTCGCTCTGATTAAAACACTCCGTTTGACCGTCTGTTTCATCCAAAACAGACATTTATATAAAAATTGGCAGAGATTTCTGATTTGTATAATCTGATTTTCGGAAATGGATGTGTTCTGTTGCGCCGAAAGGGAAAAATAGAAATCGTCCTTTGGTTTCGAGAGAGTCAAAACTTCCTCGTGACACGTTTCCAACAACATGAACAAATCGGGCTTCACGTCGAACGCTTCCGCTTTTTTGTCGTTCATCAGTTGATTAAAAATTTGAAAAGACGCTTTGTATTTCTTTGAATTTTTCCTGAAATAGACCCGATTGAGTTTGTAAAACAAATCACTCAAACCGTTTCGTTTTTTTTATCGAAGCGATGTATTCAACATTATCGGACAAAGACGCATCCGGATATATGAAACGATATGACTGCTTTTTTACCAGCTGTTGTCCCGCAAAAACGGTTTTATCCAGAAATTCCAGCTGTCGGCAAACCGTATCGACAGCCTGCCGATCGACAACGACACGCGTTCCGTCATAATATGGATAACCGGCCCATTTCCCGTCTTTCTTTTTTTCAAAGCCGACCACATTCTTATGCCATAAAGAAGGCGTGCCGTTAATAAACCTGAAAAACGGCTCAAAATCATAGGAAACGTTCATCACTCCGTAGGAATCGTCTTTTTCACGAATGGCGGCATATCCGCACTTTTCCAAAGTCGGAATGATCTTTTCGGCGAACTTTTGCGTTGCTTCCGTATAGCCCATCCAATCCCGTGTGACCAATCCGATTTTTGACGTTTCCTTCCGGAATACTTTTCCGTGAACATCTTCATCGACGAAGACGTGAACGATTTCATGCGCGATAATCTCTGCAACATGCACCCCGTCGTTTTTATACCGGTTGTTGATGACGGACGCGGTTTTTTGTATGTAGCACACCAACCGCCAGACGATTCCAACGGCTTCATTTCAATGCTGAACGTCAGTTCTTTATCGGAAAAAAAGGTTTCGACAACACCCGATACCAGCGTTTTAAACCATTCGTCCGTTGTTTTGAAAATGATTGTGCTTTTGGCAACGGATACCGTTTCTTCTATTTGCCGCATAGTTTTTTTCTTTCTTCCTGTTCGCGTTCAATGGAAAAATCTATGTAAAAATCCATCAGTTGTCCCGACAAAGAACGCAGTTCGCCGGTGATTTTTTCAATATTCAAACTGAATTTCGGATTTTTCTGTTTTATTTCATTCAACGGTAAAAACGCATGAGAGAAGCGTTCAATCTCTCCGCTCACGATTTTTTGTTCCGCCGTACTCCAAAACGAACAGGAATTCATGCCTGACAAAGGCGAACCCGCCATGTGAATCAGGTATCTGGTATCTTCGCCCTGATTGAATTTCCACGCGTCCTGATATAACAGCATCAATTCCCCCAGACAAGCGGAGCATTCTCCCAAAAACAGACCGCAAATTCCCATTCCGGAAATCGGTATGCGATACAGATCTTCACATTGCAGAATTTGTTCCTTATGGTTCAGGAAATTCTCTAAGTGTTTGAAGAAAAACTCAATACCCGCGTAATCCTTTTCCGGCGAGATCGCATAGATTTTTATAGCTTTAGACATAATGTCCTCCCTTTAGTTGATGATTAACGTGCGCAACAAGCGAAGCCAAATCCGCACGATTTAAGTTGGAATATGCCGCGGATGTGCGACGAAATCTGACGTATCTGTAAACAGGCCGCTTATAAACAAGGTAAGGAAAGAATCTTTTTTCCTTTGCAACGAACAAATCGCCGAAATCATCCAGAAACGGCAGATACTCGCTTTCACGGACGCCGGCGGGATCGGCGCCGAACAGTTCAGCAAGTTTTTTGCTTAAATACGAACAGTATTCCTCAACGCTTTCTTTCGGATGATTGATCCGAAGCAAAACGTCGGATTTGACCGGCTGTTTTGAGGGAAACAAACATTCGGTTAAAAACCGGCATAACGCCCTGATTTGATCAATCGGAACCATCGAGAGATTCGTCTGTATTTGCGGCAAAAGCAAAAAATCGTTAGCCTGGCGGGACAAAGACAGAAATTCCCCGACGGGTCTTTTTTCCAATACCGAAACAAATTCTGGTTTTTCATCGTTCAATTCATCGCTTTTATCTTTTATCAGTTGCTCGAATATCCGACGCGCTTCTTCTTTTGATGATTTCTGCTGAAAATACAAATCGTTGAGCGATTGAAACAAACCGGTGAAATCCGTGTTTTCCAATCTGTATGATGTGAAAAAGGAAAATCGCAAATAGAACGGATCAATTTTCCCCTTCATAAAACGGAAGACGTTTTTATCAAGGAATTCAAGTCGGCGGCAAACTTTTTCTATGGCGTCCTTGTTGTAATGCGAATATGAACCGCTCCATTTTCCGTTATCGTTTTTGACAAAACAAACGTTGTCTTCGTTTGTCTTGTCTTTATCTTCAATCAGACAATGATTTTCCAAAAAACCGCTTTTTTCTAAAATCGGAATCACTTTTTCGCCGAATTCCTGCGATGGTACCGTATAGCCGTTCCAATGCGCCATGATCAATCCGGCTTTACGCGCTTCTTTTTCAAAAGCAACAGTATGATCTCCTTTGACAACAATATGAATGATCTCGTGAACGATTACCCCCGCCAAACGTATTCCGTCATATTTCTGCCGCCAGTCTATCAGGATTTGATTATCCTCCGTATCGCATTCCCCGCCATGAAACGACAAGCTTGAAAAATCTATACCGAATGTCATTTTCCGATCGGGGAAAAACGTTTCGACAAGCCCCGATACAAGCGTTACAAACCACGGCGTTTTTGTTTTGAAAATGATCGTGCTTTTGGCGACAGTGACCTTTTCTTCTTTTTTCGGCATAAGAAGTTCCTTTCACAAATATAGGTGATTAAAGCATACGGAAGCGTCAAAAGCCGACGTTTCATTTTGACGGTATGCTGAAAATCCCGTCAAATGCGGGAACGGCATTTCCCTGCCAGAAAACGCGGACGATGCCGTCTTCTTCCCGCAAATCCAAACCTTTCACTTTAGCGGCTTTAAGATTTTCCGCCGAAGAAAAAGCGTGATCGACCTTGCCGCTTTTCGGGAAAGTTTTTTCAAAATCCGGCGCTTAGTTTTTTTCAATCATTCGCACCCAAGCGGCATATCTGCCTTCGTTGAAATAAATCCGCCGCAACGGGGCGATCAGGCGTTCGCGGTCTGGAAAACGCGCGGCGATCAGGTATCGGAAAAAACACAAAGCAAAACGTTCGAACCGTCCGGAACAACACGAATGAAGTACAAGCTTTTTTTGTTTCAAATCGTAATCCGGCAAAGGTTCCGTTTCGTTAAACCGAAAATCCCGAACGACCGAAGGCCAAAATTCCCACGCCCCGATTTCATCGATGGTTCCGTCCGCAAAATCCGATATCCAGGCATCAAACTCCGCATCGCTTCCGCCCCAATACGGTCTGACAAAGTTTTTAAAATCCACCCCCCATTTCTTCAGGATATACGTTTTTCTTTTCTTCAGCCGTTCTTCGTAAAAGGACGTGTCCAGCGTTTCCGGTTTTGCGTAATAACTGTCCCGCGCGGCGTTAAAAGCCTGTTTTTCGGGATAAAAGACCTGTTCGATTTTGTTTCTCTGATTGCAAAACGCGATCCAGTATTCCGGCTCGTTCACGAAAACGCGACCAAGATGACGATTGATTCTGTATCCTTTAAACGGCACATGGGAAAACGCTATCCTGCACCCATGCGACAAATGCGTTAAATCGGCAAAACCTCCCGATCCTCTGTTTATCCGCAACAAAAAGTAATTGCACAAGCTTGACAAATCATCACCGACATAACGCACAAAAGCCGGACATTGCTCTTTCAGCCATTGATGGATTTCTTCTTGCGTTTCCAAAATCATGTTTCACCTCTCAATTTTTTTCAGAATAGCATTCCACTGCATCAGAACCTGACGCCGCGGCGATGCCGTTTCTTTTTCTTCTTTTCGGGAGGTTTCCTTTTATAGAAACGAAGATGAAGTCTTTTGAACATTTTTCTTATGTCGCGCTCACTTTCTTCGCTCATTCTTCTTTCGTAAAAAGAAGTGTCCAGCGTTGTCGGAACCGAATAAAAATCCACCGTCTTTTCGAAATCCTCTTTGCCGTCCTCTTCGCGGAAACGAACGGTTTCTACATTGTTTTCCTGATTAAGAAAATAAATAACGTATTCCGATTGATCCTTCCGCCAACGCCCGAACATATTACAGACAACCCCGTGATACGGCCATTCCCGTCCGGTCATTCTCCGCCCGTGCGATAAATGGGTTAAATCGACAAGCGTTCCCCTGCGTTCTTTGATCAAACAAGACGTTAAATCACTCACTCCGATTCTGCGTTTCAAAACGTAATCGATTAACCAGTCCAAATCATCGCCGAGCCACCGCACATACACGGGACATTGCTTTTTCAGCCATTGATGGATTTCTTCTTGCGTTTCCAAAATCATGTTTCGCCTCTCAATTTTTTTTCAGGCTAACATCTTGGCGCGACAGAACATGTCGTTTGAAAAACGGCGTTCCGGTTTTTGAAAGACGACTGTTTTTGTCGCATCGTTATCCCATACTGTTGAAAAGAACGCTTTACGGAAAGCTTGTCGCCCGTTATCATTTTTAACAGAAAGGAAAACCTCGTGTATTTATCCAAATCGAATTTTTTAGACGGCTTGTTTTGCCCGAAACGGTTATGGCTTTCAAAAAACCGCAAAGACCTGATTCCCGATTTTGATGATGCGACTTTGGCGCGCTTTGACGCGGGCGAAAAGATCCACTTGTTGGCGCGCCGTTTCTTTGGCGAAGGCGCCGATTTGGAAGGCGAATTATGGGACATTGTGAACAACGCCCAAAAAACCGCCGAAGCCGCAAAGGAAAACAATCTTTTGTTTGAAGCGACGGCGTTGACGGAAGACGGGTGTTTCTGCCGGATTGACGTTCTGGAAAAGAACGGTCGCGGGTGGGATATGATTGAAATCAAATCGTCTTCCAAAGTCAAAGATTACCACATCGACGACTTGTCCTTTCAAGGCTATGTCTATGAACAGACCGGTTATAAAATCAAAAACTTTTACGTTTTGCATTTGAATTCCGACTATGTCCGCGGCAAAAGACTGAACGTTAAGAAGCTGTTTGAAAAGCGGGACGTCACACGGGAAGTCCGTGAACGACAAGACGAAAACATTGCGAAAATCCCGTCCTTTCTGAAATTGATTCATCAAAAGAAAGAATCCGTCGCCGAAACGGACAAACGTTGCGCGGATTGTCCTTTTGCCGGATATTGCGGCTATGAAGCTGAACCGAGCGACGAAAAAAGCCGGTGCGACAAAGCGGCGTTAAAGGAATGGCTGAACGAACTGGAATATCCGCTTTATTATCTGGATTACGAAACGGTTATGCTCCCCGTTCCCGAATTTGAAGGAACAAACCCGTATCAGCAGGTTCCGTTCCAGTTCTCTCTGCATATTCAACAGGAAAAAGGCGGAAAGGCCGAACATTCAGGCTACTTGCACAAAGACCGCTCCGATCCCCGCCGCGCGTTGGCGGAAGCTCTGGTCAAACAGTGCGGAAAGAAAGGTTCCGTCATCGTGTATAACGCCGCCTTTGAACGGACGAGAAACAAGGAATTGGCGGAGGCTTTTCCCGATTTGAAAAAGCAAATCCTCGCAATCAACGACCGCATGATCGATCAGCTTGCGCCTTTCAAAAAAAGAATGCTGTATTCCAAAAAACAGGACGGCTCCGCGTCAATCAAACGCGTCTTGCCCGCCTTTACGAAATTGAGCTATGACAATCTCGGCATTAAAAACGGCGGGGAAGCAACCGATCTGTACGCGGCGTTCCTGAACGGCGTTTTGTCGGAAGCGGAAACGAAAGAGATGTTTAAAAACCTTGACATTTATTGCGGTCAGGACACTTACGCGATGGTACTGTTAATGAACGTTTTGTACCAAAAAGCAAAATAACCCCCAAATTGGTAAATCGATAATTTTGTATATGAAAACCAGTCGGTTGTCGGGTGGTTCCTTTTGCAAAAGGACATATACAATGTTTGAAAAGAAATTTAACAACTACAGTTATGTCGGGTGCGGAGAATGCGGCATCACAGGGAAAAAGAAATCCGCTCAAACCCTTTATCGTAATCAGGATTTGAAAACGTATCTGACAAGATATCAATGGGCTTACAGGAACGGGTGTTTTCTCCCCCGTTTGCCTGACAATTTACGGGAAATCTTTTATGAACTCAAAGGCATGTTCAATGTCGCGGCGGCTTCTATTGATGAAATGCTTGAAGCCGGTCGTTGGTTAAGGCAAGCCGCTTCTGAAAGTGCAAAACGCAACAAGAGAGTTCAAGGAAAAAGGAGATAACAGCCATGACACAATATAAACAAATGGAAGACCTGTTCGGGTCTTATTTTTTAAGCAAACGCGATACGGATATCGCTTTTCGGAACATAAACAAAAACGCGTTACTCAAAGTCGTCAAAGGATATAATGATTATCTGAGTGGAAAACTTATGTTTCCTGAAGACACTTACTACGAGGGAATCGGGATAGAAAGCAATGATGAGCAGATTTTGTTTTCGATAAACAATTTGTACCGTTTGTGGGAGAAATCACCCTACTGGCTGCAGAAGAAAGACGGGCAAACCTTATACGTCTTCGGCATTAGTTTTTGCGAAAAGCTGAACTCTTTTATTATCGGCGGATACCTTGAAAACAAAAAAGACGAAGGGCGATTTGTTGCAATCGCGTGGAGTCAACCTGTAAATACCATAGGACTTTTGGGGGACGCTATCATTGCCGATTATATTCCGGATGGCGTTCGCCTCAAAAAGCGGACTCCGCTTTATCGGCTGTTCACATTCGCTTGCATTGAAAAATAGCAACCTATTGAAAACAGACGATAATTTGACTTTTCGGAAAACTTTTGATATACTATACCTACCATCGAAAAATCGGTGGTAGGTATTTTTTTGGAGCAATCACGCACAATTTGGAACTGAAACAACCGCATTCGCGCGGCAGGATACTTTTGTGCGTTTTTCAGTGGTGGGGGTTAAAAATATGACTGATAAAAACGAACGTCATTTTGACGAAAAAACACTAAAAATACAGGCATTAAACGATCGGTTTCGACGAACGTTTAATGGGGGAAAGGTTTTGATGAGCTCCTGTGTGAGCGAACTCCCTTTACCGCAGCAAATAACACTGATGAACCTCGTCCGAACTTTTGACGATTTCAGTGAAAACAACGATCCGTACGGCGAGCACGACTTTGGGAAAATCGAATTCAAGGGCACAGCTTACTTTTGGAAAATCGACTATTACGACATGGATTTTGAGTGTTTGTCTCCCGACCCAAGCGATGAAACCGTTACCAACCGCGTTTTAACAGTGATGAGGGCCGATGAGTATTAAGCCGTACAAACAAGGAACATTCGACCGACTTTGCAGCATTTACGCCCTGCTCAATGCGGTTCAATCTATGGGGTTTAAACTGACACACACGCAAGCGCAGAGCCTTATGGACGGTATTATTGAAAATATCCCTTCGAGCGATTTAACGGCGTTGATGCTGGGCGGAGCCGAACACAAAGACCTAATGAAATTGGCACGCCGCTTAAACAAAGCGCTTAACGCTCTGTTTGACAAGCAGGTTGAACTGACGCGTCCCTATAAACGCACTCGGCCGGATCTTTCGACGGCTTTGCGGGAAATGACCGAAGCGCGGTTAAACAATGCGGGGGTTATCGTGCGAATATCTTCCGACAGGTTTGACCACTATTCGGTTTTTAATCAAATTGAACGGGAAAAGGTGCGTTTTATCGACAGCGACCACATGCCGAGTTTGCCTTTGAACGAGTTATCGGTCGACGGGAAGAAAAAGTATGAGCTGCACCTTGAAAATATTTACTGTCTGCAAATCAGAAAATCTGAATAAATGCACATTAATTCAGATTTTTGAGGTTTTTCGCAGAATCCTGCGGTTTTTTGAAAGGTCAAAAACAGGGGTAAAAAACGACACATTCATTAACGTCAAGTTTTTTTACTTTAATGAAGATTTTAGGGAGGCAAAGCCATGAAACGAGGCAAGGCCAAGTTATTAAGTGAAATCGATATCAAAAACTGTTTGCGGTACATTGATATGATGCCCAACGGAGAACGCAACCGCGCAATGTTTGAAATGATGCTGAACACGGCTCTGCGGATTCACTCGATTCAAAAATTGACCATCGGTCAGGTCTATGACGACGATTTCAAACCGCGCGACAGCTTCCTGCTGCAACCGGAGCAAAACAAGGGGCATAAAAAGGCGTTACAGGTTTATATAAACGACGCGTTGAGCAAAGAGCTGAAACGATATGCAAAGCATCTGACAAGTTTGCACCCGTCGGTTATTCCTGATGATTACCTGTTTCGGTCGAACAAGGGCGGCGGCTTCCTATCCAAGCAGCAAATCATATACACGTTCCGGCAAATATTTGACGGTGTGGGGCTTGATAAACAATATCGGTGCCACAGTCTTCGCGCGACCACTCTGACCAAGTTGATGGATGCCGGATACCCTTTGCCATTGATTAAAGAAATCTCCGGTCATTCATCGATTTCGACACTCTCGATCTATTACCGTGCTAACCCCAGAAATATCATGGAAGCTTTAAAGGTTATCGGGTAGTCCGCAGTACACAGGAAGAAAACACGCGCATGAAATTTCGTATATACCGGTAATGACAGACACTGTCATCGGGTAAAATGAACAAATCCTTAGTTGGAGGGTTAAAACGGTATGTCAGGGGCAAAGAAGCGGTAAATGATGTCGAATTTTGATTGAACACAAGGGTATGGCAAAACCCTATACCGAACCCCTTTTTTTCTTTGTCTGTATCTTCAGAAGGCCCAGTTCCCGCATCACCATTTTGACAATTCGTCGATTTGTTGAGCCTCCGTAAATATCGACTGACCTAGATGTCGTTTTTCCAATTAAAACAATGAAGTTTTCATCCGCATTTTTGAATTTTGTTATAGATCGCGCTTTTTTTCTGAAGCCGGGTATTTTTTGAATAGGTCGATCATTTTTTTCTGTCAAATACTGCTGGTGGAGTTTGGCAATGCCCTTTTCCGATAACTGCCGTGACAATTCGACGACAGTCCAGTTATGCTTGAGGGCGAAGGATAAAATTTTTGCATATTTTGTTTCGGTATTCTTTTTAAACCTCCCTGAAAACAAGCCTCGTATGATGACCAAAGGCTTATTCATTTTCCCTCGCGATTTTCTCGCTACTGTATTGGGAAAAAGAGTGTCCAATTTCTTTTTGCACGCTCTTTGATATAGAATATATGACAGACAGATCGCTTCATATGAAGAAGCGTTTCGGGTATATTTTTCTAATTCTGTTTTCACTCCTCTTAGGTTTTTCAATGATTGGCATGCCAAAGTTATTTTCGCTAAATCCATAAGCCACATCTCCATTTTTATCCTAGGATAAAATATAAAAATCCAGCTGAAAAGAAATTTTTGCAAATCGCTCGCTCGCGGTTGTCAAAAATATCCCAGGATATAATTTTCCAAAAAACCGAAAAAACAAAAATTGTAAATAACGCCACAGTTGCAATGGCTGTGATGTTAAATTTTTGATGAAAGAAAAAACATGACTAAAAAAAGCAATAACAGGTTGGAACAAACCTGTATCAAATCCATCAACGAAATCTGCGAATGCAGAAAAACATGCCGCCAGGCCGCATTGAAATTTGTGTGCCAGGTTACGGTGCTCGCCGTGAAACGCAAGGCATCGACTCCTGCTTCAATCGATAAGTTGCTAAAGGAGCTTTTTACTAAAGCAAGAAGAAAACTGTCGTCGGATTTAAAGACGAGATATCGTCAGGCGGTTTTGTATCTTTTTTTAAAAAAGGGGCTTGGAACCGAGCAAGCGCTGTGGGAACTATGCCACAAGCTGAGCTTGACTTCTTGTCGGAAATTGTCAGACGCTTACACAAGCCAAACGAAAAAAGTTCCGGCTGCGACATCGGGCAAGTCTGCAAAGGCAAAACATACAAGCTCTGCCAGCAAGTCCTCTGCAAGTTTGAAAAAGGTGCCGCAAACGGCTGAAAAATCGATGGCGGACAGCTTTAAACAGGTGAAAAGGCTTATACAACAGGTTTCCAAGACCAAAAAGAAGGGCTCGTTCGTTCTGAAAAAGATGAATCTCAAAATCACCGTTACGCCTGTGTAAACAGGACTGCTCCGAAGGGCGGAACTCTCGCCCTTTGGAGCTTATCAAAGAGGAACTTGGGATGAAAAAATATAATACCGAAACAGAGCTGAACCAGCGTATTGCAATGTTAGATTACGAAATAAATCGGACAGAAGCCGGCAGCAACCGAAAAACCGCATTACTGAAACTAACGAAAAAACTCGCAAAAGGAGAAGAAACCTTTGCCAATCCGATATATGCCGAACAGTTTCAACGGGAATGTCTGAATAAAGCCTGGCCTTTGTTCAATCGTGCGTTAAAAGAAGGCATTCCTGTTTGTTTTTCAACAGTCAACATTTGTCGGGGGCAGGGAAAAAACAAAGCGACGCATTGGCTGTCTTGTGATGATATCGAATCTTTCAACGTGCGACAGGCAGTCAATACGCTGCGAAAGCAACTTGGGTCTTTGCCAGAATGTTGCGGTTTCATTACTGTGGAAATCAAATGGGACGAGCGTTTTGAACGTTTCCTGCCGCACGTCCATATTTTGTCTTTTGGCGCGACGGCGACAAGTTTGAGAAAAATGTTCAAAACATTATATCCGACCCAAGAAACAAAACGAATATGCCGTTCGTTTTACGATAAAAAGAACGAACGGAACTACATCGATCCGCTAGCTTTACAGTATCCGACACCGATTAAATTGGCACTTGTCGAGGATGTCGTTTCGAAAAAAAGGGATTTTCACCGAGTCTCGACTTACATGACCAAATTGAAGAGCTATTGTTCCAAATATTGGATTCGACATTTAAAACCGATTCAATACAAGCACAAGGCCTGTCGCCCGGCTCCGAAAGTGCATAACACGCATTTGTTATTTTTGGATAGCTTGCCGTCCACAGCCGTTTTTGCGCCATTCAATGCGCAATTGATGCAGTCAATGACGACGGCCATCGGTCAGGCTGACGGATTTGACGACAGCCCCTTGACTGAAAAAAACGCTTTGCATTTATTGGGGTGTTCCTTTTTTCGTTCGGAACAAAAGGCTGTTATCGCCCGTATATTGAAATATAACCGAACTTTTTTTCGGTTGCGAACCGGATTTGGGAAAAGTTTATGTTTCCAAATGGCGGCTCTTTGCCAAAGCGGCGTGTGTGTCGTAATCGAACCTTTGATCGCCGTAATGAACGATCAAGTCGAGAAACTGAATACGGTTTTACCGCATAGTGCCGTAACAATCAACGGCAACACCGGCGATAAAAAGGCGATATATAAGCAGATCAAGCAGGGAAAATACAAGTTTCTATACGTTACGCCCGAGACGTTTTGTCAGGATGCCTTTCAAGACGTTCTTCGGCAAACAGAAACATGCCAAATCGTTGTCGACGAAGCTCATTGCATTGCTTTTTATGGAGAGAATGACTTTCGCCCGAAATACCTGAAAATCGGAGAAACCATTCAAAAGATGAAGTCGTCCGCAAAAGTCGTAGCTCTTACAGGAAGTGCTGACGCAAGAACAATAAAAGTGATCCGGAAATCTTTGAAAATTTCTGAAAAAGCCTGCTTTGTCGGGAACATTGATCGTCCGGAAATAACCTATTTGGTAAAAAAGCGAAAAGGAAACGGACGAAAACAACTGTGTCGCATGGTAGAAAGTTGTGCAGGAACCGTAATTGTTTTTTGCACTTTGCGTGATACGGCAATGGCAGTTTCGGCAATGCTTCGCAAAAAAGGGATTGCAACAGAGTTGTTTTTGGGAAAAGGAAAAAACAATGCCGACATTATCGCAAAAAGTAAAAGAGAACGGTTGGTAATTGTTGCAACTTCGGCTTTGTGCATGGGCGTTGATATTCCCCACGTCGAGTTGGTTATTCACTTTGAGCCGCCTTTGTCGTTAGCCGAATACTCTCAAGGTTCTGGTCGCGGGGCACGAGAACAGGGCTCCTGCGCAAAAGCCGTTATGATGTACACGGAAAACGATTTAACATATATCCGCAAATGTTTTTGCAAGACAAAATCCGACAACAGATCGTTTGATTCGGTGTGCCGCTATATTGAAAAAACGGGGAATCACAGGCGGATGCTGTCGGACGCTTTAAATTAAACGGCCGGAACTAAACCGAATTACGGAGAGGCTTTGAAAAAAAAGCCTCCCTTCCCGTTTAAGGATTATTCCCTCTTAATCCCGAAACGTTTTGCAACAGCTTTAAAATCGTCATCGGTGATGTTTGCACCTTTGCCGTTGACCAATGCGGTGTGTTCGCCGTTAATCCCCTCGGACGGCGTTAAATCATAGGCGGGCGACATTTTCCATTCGCCATCTTCATTCATCACAAAAGAAAAATTCTTGCTGTGGTCGTCTTTGTTGCCGATGCGCACGTTAAACATCATCAAGCGGAACATTTTTTCGACTTCGCGAACGTCACGGGTCAGAGCCTGCGTCAGCCGCAAAAGCCCTCAGTCCGAAAACTTTGGCAAAATACTCGTGCGTCGGCGGCGGACCGAAGTTCCGCAAGTTCGGCAGAATGCGCGTCGTCTATAAAATCGCCGACTTGGACGAATGGATTGAGCAGCGACTGTCCAATACTTTTGCGGCGACAAATATCCTTTGTAACGACGCGTCAAGTGTGCGAAATAAGGAATAGCAAGTTTGCGATGTATTTTTTCCCGGAAAACAATTCCCAAAGTTTTCTTTTGATTGCTCAAAATCAACCTGAAACAATTCCTTGTACCCATCAACCGTCGTTTTTATCCCAATCGACAGGAAAGCCCATTTGAAGCGGCTTGACGATATCCGAAAATTCATTGATTGTTTCTTTCAGGCGTAGCGTCCAGGTCGGCGTCTGAACAATTCTGTTTAACAAGATATCGATGATTAAAGCAAAACAGTAAAACCGTTCCGCTGTGTCCAGTTCCGGAAAAGCGTTCGCCTTTTTGATTTTGAACGGATATTTTCTGTTCCAGATACGGGAATGATGCGCGCATGAATTACGCAAAACGGACAAGGCGTGAAACCACGATTGCAAAATGGATTCCTCTATGCCGAATTTTTCTGCCACAGCTTTTCTGTAAGGACGTTTCAGATTTTCGTAAATTCGGGAAACGCATCCGAACGGCAGTATTTCAAAAACAATCCACGCCGGAGGGATTTCGGGGGTGGAATACGTTTGATAATAATGCTCCAGGCTCGGAGCGGTTTTCTGCTGTTCAATCTGTTTTCGGATTTCTTCAAGCATGGACGCTTGCGTGTTGCGTTTATTCTTATCGTGAAAACAATCCGGATTTTCCAGCCAGAACGCACCGCATTTTTCAGACAGACAATTTACGATCACGGTTCTGAACGCGACTTCAATCCGCTCCAAAGCGTCCATAGATAAAAGACGCAACCGGCGATCAAACGAATAAAGCCGCAAAATCTTTTCAAACGAAACGGGCGTTTTGAAAGAGTGGCGTTCTTCTTGGAACGGAAACATATAAACGGATAAGCGGTAATACGATATGAAATCCAAGTAATGTTCCGCCCGTTCCGGATTGTCAATAATCATTCCCCGTTCGGACAGCAGACGGATTATTTCTTTGTTGGATAAAGGCGTTTTGTCAAACGGAATGCCGAACGGATTGTTTTTCATAGATTTTTTCCAAAAAAAGACTCGGGGTGGTGCGCATTGTTAAGAGGCGTCCCGAGTGTTGTTACAGATTATATAACCGATTCCGATGAAAAAATCAACTGCTTTTTTAGGGAAAAATTAGTAGGTTCTTTATGCTACATAATTTACTCCCTTTTAGTTTTTTTTAAAATAAGTCATGAAAGCTTCAATGTTTTGTTTTGTAGAAAAAAGAAAAAATAAATCAAATTTTGTTGTGTTTGATTCTATTTAATAAAATTTATATGGAAATCGTTTTCAGAATAATTATCTTTTTCTAAACACTTAAAAAGTCTTTGTATTGTTTTTCTAGGTAATCCCGATTTGGAATAAACCGATTTGGCAATCTGATTTTTGAATTGTTCCGTTCAAGGAAAAGACGTGAAAATTCAGGATCATTTGTTTTTTCTTTCTCAAATTTTTTAGAAACAACAAATTTGAAATCCGGAGAAATTGAGAAAATACCAGCATCATACGCTTTATGATAGAGGGTGCTCATACATAAGCCGTTATGCGGATTTGTTCTTAAATCAACTTCATTAGCCCACCCTAAAATATGTGCCGCTTCTAGTAATGACGTAACGGATAAATTTGAAATACAGCATTTGTTTTCATAAGAAGAAAGAACCATTTGTCTGAAAAAAGACTGATTTACGCGTCGCTTGGTTATTGTTTCGCGGTCTTCTCCTTTTGGGAAATCAATTCTTTCTATATCTTCAATATGGTTTCGTTCTTTGTATAAAGTCAGAAGCTTTTCTGATTTAAAAGCTAATTCATCCCAATTTTTTGAAAATTCTTCCCAAATTTGTTGATCTAATACACTTGTGTTAGTTAATCCTGTTACACCTCTTGCTTTTAGTTCTGGATCAAACGCTCCAAAATTTCCAAGTTTCATAGCTACGGCTGATGGTGTTCTTCCAATCAATTTTGCTACTTCAATAACTTTAGGATTTGTTTTTACACATTGGCTAAAAGGAATTTTGCAATAGAGATTGAAGGCTAATATTTCTTCGTCTCTTGTCCATTTTTTTCTTTCATTCATCTGGCGGCACCCTTTTAGAGAAACATCTCTAAAACTCTATCAATGTTTTACAATTTTGCAAGTTTGATGTCGCCTAAGAATTTAAAATATTCTGCGGCTTTGAGAGACCGCGAACGGATATTCATTCTGTTTGCGATCCCGTTTATATGTTCCTGTTCGGTTGCTGTAATACACCGCTACCAAGTTATGAATCTCCGTTCGGAGATTGGCAAACCCATTGCAAATCCCGCCATGTTTTTTCTTCGAGAGATTACTTTTTCATCAGCGTTGTGTTCAATATGCGGACGGTTTGATAGGTGTTGATACCGACCTTTCGGACTTGTTCTTCAAGTTTTGTCAGCAAGAGGATTTCGTCATAATGCGGAATTTTTATCTGATCCTCCCTGCAAAAATGGACAACCGGATCAGGCGGGACAAGGCATTGTTTTTCGGCGATAAGAGTGTCCCAGATTTCTTGTTCTATTCTGAACGACTTGACAATACGCGCCATAAATGCCTCGCAGAGTTAAGCGTTCAAATGTGTGTGACAAAAGTATTATAGCCGAACGAAAATTTGAACACAACGCCCGCTTTTCGTCATACGAAAAGGCTATCCTGCCCAAAGACCACCCTCAATAAAATCAATCACTTGCGGCGGGGCGGAAAAGGCGTTTTTTTCGTTTTGTCGGACAAACGGGGTATCCCGCACCGACAAAACACCCCGTTTGCTTCTTGTCATATTTCCATCAATTCCGCGATTTTTTCACTGACAATGTTTGCGGCTTGAATGACAGGTTTCAGCGACAAATGCGTGTAGCGGTGCGTGATCGAATTGATGCTGTGTCCCAACATTCCCGCAATAATGTTATCCGAATATCCCATTTCCGCCGCCATCGTCGCGAAACTGTGCCGCAACGCGTGAGGGCAAAATTCCGCTTGTCCGACCGCCGCTTTGATATGCTTTTCAAAGAACGCGACCAACGCCATCTTTTGCGGTTTGCCGAAGACGTATTCGTCCGCCGCCGGCGGCTGTTTTTCCTCTTTCAGCTTTTCCATAAACCGCTTTGCCCCGGAGCCGAAAGGTCTGTCTTGCGCTCCGGTTTCTGATCGGAGACAAACAAGTTTTCAAAATCGCCAAGCCGTCCCAACGCGTTCGCCAAACGCAATAACGAATCAAAAGCGATCAGTCCTGTTCTTTCAAACCAGCGCAAAGACGCAAGCGTAACATCGGAACGGTCGCAAAGTCCTTGCTGAGACAGGTTTTGCTCCAACCGCAACGCCGAACGCCGGTCACAATCTTGACCAGATCATTTTGCCCCGCCCATTTCGATAAATCCTGAAGGTATTTAGGTCTGTCAATAAGCTGTATCGAAGCGTTTCCCATTGAAGAATCCTCCATTTATATAAGCACTTGACACTTTGTACTTTTTGTAAAATCAATGGTTTCGTAAAACGCAGTTTACAAAATATGATTTTTATCGTTTTTGAAAAGCGGTCCTTTATTCCCGATACAAGTGGCTTAAATCCAACCCGTCGTATTTCAGCTTGCAATTCACCGTTTCGCGCAGGACTTTAAGGCTGACTTCTCCATAATGTTCGGAAAGGCTTGAGCCGCGCTCCCATCCTTGAATACGCGTTACAAACTCCGGATTGGCTTCATTATTCCGAAACTCGGTACGCACCGTATGACGGAAACTGTGGAAGACGTGACCTTCTTCAAACTTATCCGCTTTGGCTTTGATCCCTTTGTTCAAGCTGTCTAAAAAACGACCGAACCATTTGGAAATATCATCGGAATAATGTCCTCGTGCATTGACGCGCAGTTCGGGAAACAGCCTCTTTTCTTTGCGCATTTCTTTCACATAGTTCAAAAAACCGATCTTTATCAATTCATTGTGTAGGGGAACAAGGCGAATCCCCGCCTTTGTTTTGACATGCTTTTCTCCTTCATCGTTAATGCTGATGACCCAAACATCGTCAATTTGTCGGACATCGTTCGGGCTCAGTTGGCATAATTCGTTACATCTCGCGCCTGTGAAAATCCCCAACAACGGAATCCAAAAACGCGCATGTCTCGGATGTGCGTTGCCTTTGATTGCATATCCACGTTTGTCGTCCCGACACCCTGTGTAAATTGGAGCGTTGAAGATATAACTCAGTTGCCTTGCCGAAAAAGACAAACGTTTTATTTCGTCTTTTTCATTGGTTGCACACGGAACATCAACCGTATCATACGGATTCTCGATCAGATATTTATACTTAACCGCCCAATCGAAAAAGCGTTTGATGACAACGAAGTAATCACCCAATGTTTTTGATCCGATGCATTCCGTCGGGTGTTTCTTTCCCCGTTCTATATCTTTCAATACGTTGTATGTATCAGGTTTGCTGCGCGCGCTGTTTTTCGTGATGAACGGTAACAGTTCGACGGCATGTTGCAAGTCTTCCGTCGTTACGGAACGCACCGTTTTATCTTTGCCCAAGATCTCTTGTAAAATATGGATTTTCTTGCTGACACGGTTTTTGGAATCGGCGGATTTGTTCTTGCGGGAATTCTGGTTGTTGTACACCTCCGCCAATGCGTCCAATGTCATATCGGGTTTTAACGGCGTTCTTAACAACATCGGAGAAGAAACGATATTCTCCCCGGTCAGTCCCGAAGGGACGCCCACAGTCAGACGTTGAGGAGGAATATCTGCTAATCCGATAGCGCAATGATGCATAAAATCGCAAAACTGCATTTCAGCGCGCATAAATGCTTCTTCTAAGACTCGTTTGGAAGATTCTGTGGGAAACGGATAATTATTCCGCAGTAAAAAGGACTGACACTTCCGTTCAATAATCACGTAATCCGCCACGGCATATTTTGAACGCAACTGCGCAAACCGTTCCATATACGGTTCCGGTAACAACGGTTTTCCTGCGCAATTTTCCCGTTCTTCCGCAATTCGGGTCAGCAAATATTCGTATGCGAACGTTTCCGCTTGACTGCGGTCATAATCCAGCGTGTGTTCGTCCTTGTCGTATCCCATTTTTTTTGCCGTTTTTCCTCTGAAGTCCAACCGTTCGTACAAGTCCGACATTACCATGATATAGCGTCTTTGCGCAATTTGCTTATTCTTGGTTCTGAGGGACACCCACAGTTGTCTTTTGCCGACCAGACTACGGAAAGCAGTCGGTACATTCAATACCGCATAATACGATGTCCCACGATTATAAAGGCTCATCGTTACCTGCAAAATTCAAAGAGTGTTTATTAGCAGGTCTATTAACAGTGCTAATAGATTCCACAGTACAAAAAAGCCAAGTTCGTTTTTTTTCAACGACTTGGCCTTTGAAGTGGCTGGGGCGGCTGGACTCGAACCAGCGAATGACGGAGTCAAAGTCCGTTGCCTTACCGCTTGGCTACGCCCCAACAAAGTTATTTTTCTGTATCCTATTTTCCCAATGCCGTCAAGCATTTTTATGCTTTTGGAAAAATTTTGATTGTTTTTTCCGCCAAATCGGCTATTGTGTCTGTTATTCAAAACGCGCTCGTAGCTCAGCTGGATAGAGTATCGGCCTCCGAAGCCGAGGGTCGTGGGTTCGAATCCCGCCGAGCGCGCCAACTTAAAAAAAATCCCCAAAAGGGGATTTTTTTGTTGGGGCAAAACGGCGCGGAGAAGAACCCGCGGCCGTGGGTTCGGTGAGCGTCAGCGAACGACGCCGTCAGGCGGTCCCGTCAGGGACGAAGCGCATAGCGATGAGCAATCCCGCCGAGCGCGCCGACTTTTCTCGTTTTTTATGCTTTCAGACTTTTTTCAATCGCTTTGACAGCCGCGGGCAGCTGAGAAAACGCCATGATTTCGGCGTCGGCTTTCGTGCCGCAGTATTCCTGTTCGCCTTGATTTGACCTAAACAGCACCGTTTTAATTCCCAGTTGCGCCGCCCCGAACACGTCGCGGTACATATCGTTGCCGACAAAGACGACCTCGTCCGCCGTCATTTCCATTTTTTTCAGCGCTTTTTTAAACAACCGTTCGTCGGGCTTGCGGTATCCGTAATCCCCCGACACGACAAACGGCCGGAAATAACCGCCCAATCCGACGGAAGCCAATTCCGCCTCCGCCCATTGAGCCTGCCCGTCCGACACGGCCGCCAGTTTGTATTTCTTTTTCAACCCGTCCAGTGTTTTTTTCACATCGGGATACAGCTGCAGCCGGCGGCGCGACGCCGCGCGAAACACTTCGGCGGTGATTGCGGGCAAAAGCTTGCGTTTTTTGTGCGGCAATTTGCGGGTGAAATCCGTCGCATGCCCCTCAATCACTTCGGCGAACAAAGCAACTATGTCGAATTCGGGATACGGTTCGTTACTGTCCGCGCGCTGCCGCTTGTTGATTTCAAAGTATAATTCTTTGAGCTTCTCGGGCTTGATTTTAATCCCTTGATAATCCAGAAAAACAGACACCATGCGGTAAGCATCCAAGCTTTCCTCGTCCGTCCAAATGTCGCTCAGCGTTCCGTTGATATCAAAAATCAAACCGCGAATCATGCCTGCAGTCCTCCTTGCAGGCATTTTTCCGCCTCGTCAATCAAACGGCGGCGATAACCGCGGTCAATCCAAAAATTGCGTCCGATGCGCAACAAAGTCGTTCCCATATAAAACGGCACGCGTTTTGTTACGGCGTTGAATGCGGCTTCCGCATCGGGAAAGCGGCTGGCATATTCGCGCAAAAAGTGGTCAATGAACGGCTCGGCGGCCAGTCCGTCTTCCTTGGCGGACATAAAAAAATGCTTCAGCTCGCCCGCCATGCGTCCGATATCCGACGCGCGGTCTGCATACTGGCAGCGTTCCAAATCAAACGTTTTCACAACGTCGAAATCCCCGAAAACAAAGTTCGCGGGCGTTGCGTCGCCGTGTATCAGAACTTGGCAGTCTTCGCCCATTTCCGTTTTATCGCGCCATTGATCGCGCAAAGCGTAAAGAACATCTGCTTCGCCGTCCGCCAGCAAACTTTCATCCTGTTCAATGACTCGGTTCATATATTGGCACGCTTCGCTAAAGTCGGCGGGAACATCTATCGCCGTCCTGTTGTGCAGCTCCGCAAAGAAATGCGCCAGCGCGCCCAGTTTGTCATACAGCAACTGTTCGTCCTTGTCGTCAATGGCGCGGGAAATGATATCGCCCAGCAGTTCGCCCGTACAAAATTCGACCGCCAGAAAGTTGCTCAAATTTTCATTTTTGCCCAAAGGCGCGGCAACGTAAAACGGTTCTTCGTCAAAGCCGTACGACCGCACTTTGACCAAATTTCCGTATTCGCGTTCCAAGCGTTTTTCGTCCTCGAAAAACTTGCCGATGATGCGCGCGCCCGTTTGGCGTTCTTCGTACAAAAACACGTCGTTCGATCCGTTCAGCCGCCAGACGTGATAACAGGGGTCTTCACAAAAATCCGCAATTTGCGGCTGAATGTCGTATTTCAAATAGCCGTACAAATCATCGTCCGTTTCAACCGTACCCAAATAAATCATTGCCGTCCTCCTGTTTAGAAAGCGTATTGAACCGCCGCAGACAAAGTTGATATCACATTGTTGTCCGACCTTTTTTGATCCGCCCACAGTTTCAGCCGCGTCCTGCGCGACAGATTGCTTTCCAGCCCGACCGACAAGGATAAATAGTCTTTGTCCGCGTCTTCCGCAAGCGATTCAAAGCTTGTCCGCGACGCGTCGTTGATAAAGTAAGCGGTCGTTGTCGGATTTCCGCCTGTCAGCAGTCTTTGCCAGCCGGCATCCAAAGTCAGAACGGCGTCCGCCCATATATAGCTCAGCTGCACCCCGGGCTGAATGGAAACGGACGTGTCGTTCGCGTCCGAAACCGACAGGTTGATTGCGGACACTTCGCCTTTTTCCTTATAAGCGTCTTGATGCGTATAAGCTACATTCGCGCCGACATAAGGCCTCAATCCGAATGAATGGTCGCGGCGCGGCAAGAGCCCCAAAGTGTAACCGGCATTGATTCCGCCCTCGACCGTGTATCCGTTATATGACGATTTGCTGATGGCGGAAAGTCCCGTGATATCGGTTTTGCGTCGTCCTTCGTAACGCTGGACGCCGCCCAAAACAACCGCATCCACATTGACGCGGCCAAAGCGCGTCCCTGCGTAAACGCCCGCGCGGTAATCCTGCACAATCATTCTGTCGCCGTCTTGGGCCGAACGCGTATGGGCGAATCCCGCCGTCAAACCAAGCAAAAAGTCGTCGGACGATTGCCAATCAAATCCGAACTGTCCGCCGACCGTATCCGATTTTTGCGTGCTGCGGCTTGTCTTTCCGGACACGCCGAAACGCGCATGACCGCCCAAAGCTTGCGCCCAAATTTTTGCCGTCGAAACGTCGTCGCCGCCCGACCTGCCGCGGTAATAACGCCCCCGATACCGGAATTGCGGCGTTTGATTGCGCAAAGCGGGAATGACTTCGCGCTGACTGCGGATTTGAAACAAATGCGAATAAACGTTGTTCGCCACAGTCCCCGACAGCGGCAGGCTTTGATTCCGCACGGCTTGAATTTGGTCGCGCACGGTGTTTATCGTTTTTTTCAGTTCCGTTCCCGATTGATAATAATAGCCGCGGAATTCTTTGTTGCCGTCCGTTTTAAACATTTTGTCGATTGCTTTGGCAACGGACAGTTCTTTCGCGTCCAGTTCGGGCATGTTTGCCGGATCGCTCATATTCAAATAGGTAACCGTCATATTCAAACTGTTCCCGCTTTTGACCATCTTGCCGTCAACCAGCCCGATTAAGCGGATGGAGTCTTTGAAACCGCTCCCCACGGTCAAAGAGGACGACGCTTCCAGCACAGTATAAGTCTTTTCATCGTTGTACATCGCCAAAACCGATGTCGCCGCCGTAAATTGGCCTTTTGTCAAGACCGCCTCTTCCACGGTCATTTTCAGCAAATCGCCGTTCGCGTCGGTCAGCAAGGCGATATTGCCTTCGTTCGTAAACTTTTTCACGGAAAACGACGAACCGATTGTCGCCCCTTCCTTGTTGTTCAGCTCGCCGCCGGAAACGGCGACGGTTTCAAGCACGCCGTGGTTGTTGAAAACCGCCGAATCCGTATTTTGAATCGTCCCGCCCAAAGTTCCCGCATAATAATTGAACGTTCCCTCGTTAATCAAAACCGCCGTTTCGGACGCCGTCGCCGCAAGCGAACCACCTTTCATCGTAAACGCCGATTGATTTTTCAAACCGCCCGTCAGCGCGCCGCCCGTCATGGTCAAAACGCCCGCGTTGCCGACTTCCCCCGACAATGTTCCGCCGGAAACTTCGGTTTTGCCCGAATTGCTCCACGCCCCCGCAACCGAACCTTTGCTGATTGAAGCCGTCGTTCCCGCCGCGATGTCCACCGCGCCCGCAATCGCCGCGCCGTCGACAACCAGTTTTCCCGTTCCGCCTGTTTTTGCGCCGCCTTCCAAAGCTCCAGTCAGCTTCAACGTTCCCGCGGAAACGGACGTGTCACCTTTATAAGTGTTTTTGCCGCTCAGCGTCAGCGTTCCCTCGCCCGTTTTTTCAAAACCCAATTCCTCTGTCGTGTTTCGCTGGGAAATATCATTTGAAAACACAACGTCGAATTTCGTCGGAATTTCCAGCGTATATACGGCGGAATCCATGCGCGAACCGTCCAAAGCCCCCAATCCTTTCAAAGCTTTGCCGACATCCAAAATGCCCGCGCCGTACGCCTGCGCATAAGTAATTGACGCAAATTCGTACATTTCTCCGTCTTTCGTGCAGGATGTCTTTCCTTCGTTGCAGGTCAAGCCCAACTGCTTGATAACATCGTCTTGCGTAACAACCGCTTCGTTTTCGCCCGCCTTGTTGTCCGTAAAATAAACAATTCTGTATGCCGTATCGCCGTCTTCATCGGTCAGCTGCTGTTCCGCATAGGCCGAAAAGCCCGAAAAATCATTATTGGCCGTCGTCAGCAATACGTCACCGATTTGCTTGCCGCTCAGAAACGAAAACTTTTCCTGCACCAAAGCCGCCGCGCCCGATACAATCGGAGCCGCCGCCGACGTCCCGCTGACAGCCTCGTAACCGTTATTCCCTTCTCCGCCCGTTGCCGCGTAAATACCGACACCGGGGGCGGAAATCGTCCAATTCGCCGCATCCCCCGCCAAATTTGTAAAGCTTGCCAAAAAAGAGGAACTGCTTTTGTCTTGCGAGGAATCAAACGCGACAACGTTAATCACATTTTTCAGCGTGCCGTCTGCAATCGGCGCCGCCGCGGGCAATAACGGATTGACGCCCATTTCGTTTCCCGCAGAAGCGACCAGCAGCTTGTTGGACACTTTACGCGCCAAATCCGCATATGCCTTTTTTGCCTCTTCGGTCAAAGAACTGCCCCAACTGGCATTAATAATTTTAACGTCTTTGTACGCATCCGACGCCAATGTATCGAAAATAGAGCTTATCGTCTGACAGGTCGTGCAAACCGAATTGTCTTCGCTGGCTATGTCCTTTCCCGAAAAAGCCAGCAAATACGAATTGTACGCCACCCCCTGCAAACCCAGATCGTTTTGCGCCGCACCGATAACCGAAGCAACCGCCGTGCCGTGATTTTGCCGATGATCGCCCGACAGCGTCATTTTGTCCTTAAATTCCTGATGCGTCGCCCAAAAACCGTTGTCAACGATTGCGACGCGCACATCCTTGCCGGACAGCCCTTCTTCATACGCCGAGGACAAGTTGATGGCGTCCCACGCGGATTTATTGACATTGTATTCGGCATCCGAAGCCGACGCGGCGGCGGGGAACACCAACAAAGACAAAACAAACGGCAGTTTATTCATAGCGGCAACTTTCAAAAATTTTTTAGGATTATTATAAAATCAAAGAGGATAACAAAAACTTAAAAATCAAAAAAAGCTTGCGCTTGTGAATAAAACGGGCTAAAAACAACAGCGGTGCGGTCCCGTAGCTCAGCTGGATAGAGCAACAGCCTTCTAAGCTGTGGGTCCCGCGTTCGAATCGCGGCGGGATCACCAAAATAAAAACCCTCGACTTGTTCGGGGGTTTTTGTTTTATGTGAAATCCGCCGGCGAGAAGGACGCGGGACGCGTTCGGCCGCCCTTGGCGACGACGCCGTCAAGCGGGGGCGAAAGCCCCGAGCGTTAGCGAGCAACCGCGGCGGGGTGATACTTTTTATTTTTTGATTTTGGCTCTAAAATCAAAAAAAAAAAACGCACTTAAATCAAAGCGTTACAACTAATCAGATTTAACGTCCGTTTTTATTGCATATAGCAAACTTAGCTTTTGATTGCAATAATATTTTGCAAGAATGACAAATTTTCTATCATTTCGAGTGGCGGCAGATTTTGCCCGAAATTCCCGAATCAAACGGAGGATATCTTTGAAAAAATCTTTCGTTCAAACGAGGAAGGCAGGGGGATAAAATCGAATGAACACAGCATTTGTCAGATATTGCGGATATATAAAATGCCCCCCCCCCCCCTATACGAACGGGAAGCCCCGCTTATGTCCAGAGCAATCAGCTTAAAACACGGGGGAAAAGTGCCGTCAACGCGCTTCTCAATCTAAATCCCGTTCACTTGATAAATTGAGGAGAGGCTTCATGCCCTTACTGGCTTCGTATATTAGAAATTTCAAAAATTTACGCATTCTGGTTATCGGAGACATTATGCTGGATCGTTTCGTATACGGCAAAGTCGAACGCATTTCGCCCGAAGCGCCTGTCCCCGTGTTTGATTTCAAAAAATCGTCCGACATGCTGGGTGGAGCGGGAAACGTTGTCGCAAATTTAGTGTCTTTGGGGGTGAAGACCTCTTTTATCGGCGTGGTCGGGCAAGATGACAGCGCGCGGGAAATTTCATCCTTGTTGGGAAAATTGGGGGCGTGTCATCATTTGATTCGGCTGAAAAACTATCCGACAATCGTCAAAACGCGCTTGATTGCCGGCAACACGCATTTGCTGCGCGTCGATTGCGAAGAAAAATGGTTTACGCCGGATTCTGTTTTGCCGACCATTCGTTCCATTATTGAAAAAGCGGTAAAAAATGCGGATTTGGTTCTTTTGTCGGATTATGCCAAGGGTGTTTTGGCCAAATCGACGGCGCAGGCGATTATCGCCGAATGTTGCAAAGCGGGTAAAAAAGTCCTTATAGATCCGAAAGGTTCCGATTGGTCGAAATACGAAAACGCAACTCTGGTCAAGCCGAATTTGAAAGAATTCAAAGAAGTGTGCGGACTTTCCGTCAATCCGTCGGATTCCGATTTTACGAAACATCTGTCCGACGGCGCAAAGCTGATTTTTAAACGCTATAAAATCAAAAGCCTGCTGATTACCTTGTCCGAACACGGTATGGCGTACATTCATTCGTCCTCTCCCGACGAGGTTTATCAAATTCCCACCCAAGCCAAAGAAGTTTTCGACGTATCGGGTGCGGGGGATACGTCTTTGGCGACCTTTGGCGCGGCATTCGGCGCGGGCGCTTTGCCCAAGGATGCGATGAAGCTGGCAAACACGGCGTCGGGCATAGTCGTCGGCAAAGTCGGAACGGCGTGCATTTCCGCAAACGAATTGGAAAACGCCCTGTCCGAACGCAATCCGGCCGCCGTGCCGAAAAGCAAAATCGTATCGCCGGAACAAGCCGCCGAAATCGCCGTTGAATTAAAGAAAAGCGGCAAAAAAACGGGCTTTACCAACGGCTGTTTCGATTTATTGCATTTGGGACATTTGCGATCGTTTGAAAATGCCAAAAAGGAATGTGACGTTTTGTTCGTCGGCGTGAATTCGGATGCGAGCGTCAAGCGCCACAAAGGCGATTCCCGCCCGATCCAAGATGAAAAAACGCGCGCTTTGCTGGTCGCTTCATTGGAAACGGTGGATTATGTCATCGTTTTTGACGACGACACGGCGCTTCCTTTGGTCGAAAAAATCCGTCCCGACGTTATCGCGAAAGAGGGTTATTTGCTTCAAAACTGGCCGGAGGCGCAATTCGTCGTTTCTTACGGCGGCCGCGCCGTTACGTTAAAGCGCGTTGACGGCTATTCCACCACGCAAACCGTTGAAAGGATTAAACACTGATGCAGCAGGAAATCATTGCTTCGTTTCAGGAAAACGTTGCCGGTTTTACGGAAATCCAAACTTTGGCGCCCGTTATCGAAAAAATCGCGCTGATATGCATTGACGCGATCCGCAACAACCGCAAAGTGATGTTTTGCGGCAATGGCGGTTCGGCGGCGGATTCGCAGCATTTGGCGGCGGAGCTGGTCGGGCGGTATAAAATGAACCGCCCCGCAATGAATGCGATAGCTTTGACAACGGACAGTTCGATTTTGACGGCGATCGGGAACGATTACGGTTATGACACGATTTTTGAACGCCAGGTCGAAGGCTTGGGGCAAAAAGGCGACGTTTTGGTCGGCATATCGACTTCGGGCAATTCAAAAAATGTGCTGCGCGCTTTTGAAATGGCGCGCAAAAAAGGCGTTTCGACGGTTGCTTTTACGGGAAAATCGGGCGGCAGAATGAAAGAAACGGCCGATATTTGCGTCAACGTGCCGTCCGACGTCACAAACCATATTCAAGAAATGCACATTGCCGTCGGGCATTTGATTTGCGGATTGGTCGAAAGGGTTGTCAATGGCTAAAGCTTTGTTTTTGGATCGCGACGGTACAATCAACATTGATTACGGATACGTTTTTGAACCCGAACGGTTTGAATTCGTTGACGGAATCTTTGATTTATGCCATGCGGCGCAATCCAAAGGCTTTAAAATCATTGTTTGCACGAACCAATCGGGCATTGCGCGCGGGTATTTCACCGAAGCCGACTTTCAAAAAATTACGGCGCATATGGTGAAAAAGTTTTCTGAACAACGCATTGAAATCGCGGACGTTTTTCATTGTCCGACATTGGACGGCATTGACCGCAAGCCCAATACGGGAATGTTCGTCAAAGCGCGCGACAAACACGGAATCAATATGGCGGCAAGTATTTCCTTGGGTGACAGCGAACGCGACGTGATTGCGGGAATAAACGCAGGCGTCGGAACAAATTATTTGTTGTCGAAAAAGAAAATCGCCGCTCCGATTTGCCCCGTTGTTTCAAGCTGCCGCGAATTGGCGGAACTCATTGAAAAAGGTGTCGAATGAATTATTTTGACAAGCTGGACCATCGATCCGCCCGCATGCGCGAAAAATATCCGACTCGTCCGCGCAAAGCCGCCGCGTCAATGTTGATGTGGACTGTTAAAAACCTGTTTCCAAAGGCGGACAAAACCGTTTTTACGGATGGCAGGCTGCATATTGCCGTCAGCGTTTTGGGCGGATTGGGCGATTTGTTTTTTGCCGCGCGGTATGTCGAAAGGCTGTCCCGTTATTTTGGACAAAAAGTTACCGTTTGCATGGAAAATAGCGCGGCGTACGCTCAGCCTGTTTTTGGCGGATTAAGCGGCGTTGAAGCGATTGTTGCCCCAAACGGCGCGCCGTGCGATATTAAAATTCGATTGGTTCGTTTTCCGGAAATCGTTTTTTGCGACTTTAAACGCTTAAAAGCCGTCGGCGACAGCAAAATCAAAGCTTATGTGCAGTCTTTGCTTGATTTTCGATCCGGCTTTCCTCTGGTATACAACAACGATTATTTTGGGTATCGCTATGCCCAAGCAAAGGGCAAAAAACGCGAAGATCAACCGGATATTGACGGGATTTTGCATTTGGCGGACGTTTCGCTGAACATACCTGCGGCCGATCCGCAAATTGGCAAGCCTTTTATCACGATTCAAACTGGATACGGCGAACATTTTAAGGGTGTGGAATCCGAAACGCGCCAATGGGGTGTCGAAAAATATGAACGGCTGATTGAATTGCTAAAGCAGGAATACCCGCGTTTTAAGACTGTTCAAATCGGGGCGGATTATCATCCGCGCATCCAAGAAACGGATTTCGATTTGCGTGGCAAAACATCAATTCCGGAAGTGTTCGGTTTGCTGAAAAACGCCGCTCTGCATATTCAGCAGGAAGGCGGATTTGCAATCGCGCGGCACTATTTGTGCGGCAAACCGTCGGTCGTTTTGTTCGGCCCGACGGATGAAAAATTCTTGGGGTTTCCGGAAAATTTAAATCTTCGCGCGCCGGGATTCGAATGCATATGCGAAGGACTGACCCAAAAATGGTATCAAAAATGTTTGAAAACGGGCGGTTGCGCGGCGTGCATGCGGGCGTTGTCCGCACAAACCGTGTTTGAAAAAATCAAAGAAAGCAAAATATTGGAGTAATTTATGAAAAATTATTTTGAAAAACTTGAACGCAGAGTTCAAAAATATAAAACAAAATATGCAAATCGCCCGCGCAAAGCCGCATTCAAACTCGCCTTGTGGAATACATTGTGCGTGTTTAAACGGCACAAACGTCAAGATATCGTTGATTTACAAAGCATAACAAAACCTGTCAACAAAATTGCACTTGCAATTAACGGCGGCATAGGCGATTACATCACAGCAATAAATTATGCTGCATACCTTTATAATTTTTTAAACAAACAAACACCGATAGATATTTTTGTAAAAAATCCCAAAAGCATGAAAACTCTTTTCAGCAAATCTGTCAATTTTGATTTTTTTGAACGGGATTCCATTCATGAAAAAAAGGAATATCCGCTTAAACTGAATTTGAATAGATTTCCAGAGATACTATACTGCAATGAAACCGCCCTGCATGAAATGATGCCGAATGTTATTCCTTTGCTCAACGCTTGGGAAAAAATTAAAAAAGAAGCGGGGTTGTATTTTGAAATTGACCCCCGCGCAGACGCCTTAACCGTGCAGTACGCGCAAGTTAACGGTGCCAAAAAAAGAATACAGCAACCGGATATTGACGGAATATTAGGTGTTAAGGAAGAACACCTTATAAAACTTTATCCCGAAAGTACAACGGAAGTTTTAGAAAAATTCGGATTAAACGATTGCGTTTTTATCACAATGAACCGCGGAACGGATACAGGCAACAAAGATAACGAAGTTACGCGTATGTGGCCCTTGGAAAATTATGCAAAACTTGTAAAATTGATAAAAAACAAATATCCTCGATGCAAAATCGTGCAGTTGGGATATTCCCCCGAATGGTGCAGGCTCATAGACGGCATTGATATTGATTTGCGCGGAAAAACAACGCTTTTTGAACTGAAGTCCCTGCTTTTTGCATCCGCCTTGCACATAGATTACGAAGGAGGAATGGTTCATTTACGAAAAGCGTTAGGGGTGGGAAAATCCATAGTCCTGTTTGGTCCGACAAACCCTAACTGGCTAGGATATGATACAAATATCAATATCTGCACAAACAAATGCTGTTTTTGTGAAAATCTCACTCCGAATTGGCAAAAATATTGCTCGAATCATAAATTTCCACACATTTGCATGGAAAGCATAACTCCTGAAATGGTATTCAATAAAGTCAACGCAGTTTTATCTTCTGTAAAAAGCCGAGTGTAAAACACTCGGCTTTTCCCTGTTTCAGTATGGATATTTCAGACGAATTTCCGCTTTTGTGTTCAGCCACAGCGTTTTCTTTTCATCCGCATCCGGACTGTTTGTCGCAACCGCTTCATCATAGTCGAATTTCAACGGATCGGCGAATGTGCAAAAAGCTTGCTGTCTGTTTTTGCGGGCGGTTTCCCTCGCGATTTCAAGCGGAACGGACGGCAACGCGCTTTTCGCATAATATCCGCCGTCATATCCGACAACGATTTCTTCATCGGTTTGCGACACGGTGAAATCGTTTAATCCGATAATTTTGCAGTTTTCGGTCAATTCCGCTTCCGTTTTGTTAAAAGCGACGATTTTCCCGTTTTTGGTTGCTGTATGCATCAGTTGTTTTCCCCTTGTGCGTAAATAAATCTGAACACGTTTGTTTTGCCCTGCAGGCTGTAGCCGATTGCAACGGAACTTCCTTTTCGCGCAGGCAAAGCCACAGAGAGCTCGTATCCCGCATGCGACGATACGATGTTGTATCCCAAATTCGACATGTCTTTGATACACACCCATTCACCGGCGTATTTGGCGTCTTTTGCCAACACGAACCACCCGTCCGCGGGTGCCGTGTAAAAATGCCCGCTTTCCTGCAATGTCAAATCAACGTATTTACCGCTCGGCATGCTTAAATTTGAAACAACGGATTTCCCCTCTGCTGTCAAATTGCCCAAATCCGCATTTGCTTTTGTTTCCAGCATCGCCGCCGTATTGACCTCCGATGACGCGGCGTTCGCTGCAGACGCTGTTGCGGCGGCCGCTTTCTCGACAGCCGTTTGGGCGGCCGCAGTGCAATCGGAAACCGCTTTTCTAATGCTGGGAATCAAGCTGTCCGCCGCCGTGTCGTCGAAAATATCCACTGTTACGGCGCGCGCGGATTTTTCCGCCAGCTGTTGCACCTGCATCGTCAGCTTGTCAAAGTTGCGTTCCAGCGTTTCGGCGTGCAAAATCTCGTTGTCGCGGTAGTCCGTTTCCTGCGTCAAAGGCACTTCGCGCACAATCGCGATTTCCGCCCCGTTTTCGGGAGCGTCCGCAAACACCAGATTGCCGCCTTTGACCGTCCAGTCCGTCCGTTCCGTCTGTATGTCGTTCTTTTTCTGCCTGACTTTGATATGCTCCTTTTCCAAAAAGGAAAACGGGATTGCAAACTCTTTCGCAACCCCGTTTCCGATATAAATCACCTTGTTTGTTTGACTGCTTACCGTCATTTTTTATCCTCTCAATAAAAAAGCGGGGATTTTCCCCGCCGTTCACAGTCAACGCACTTTCTCAATCTTACAGCATATTGTGATTATTTTTTCATGGATGTCAAGGCGCTTTACTTAAACCGGCAATCATTTTGATTTTCTTCCTTGACAAAGCTTTGTTCCAGCGAGCTTTTGCGCAGGTATTCCACAAAATCGTACACTTCTTCCGCAGAAGCTCCGTTTTCCAACAAAGTTTTGGCAATCACGGCATATTCCATCCCCAAACTGGTCTGGAACACCGCGCTGTCATCCGTGTTGACGCATACCGGCACATCGCAATCCGCCGCGGCCAAAGAATAAAGGCCGTGCCTGTTCAGCGCAAACAGCGGCAAATCCGCAAAGTTGTCTATCGGCGATATTTTCCGGTTTGACGACGGATTGGCTTCAACGGCTATTCCTTTTTCCGCAATCAGCTTTTTCAGAAAAGACTGACATTCGGACAGAACTTTCAAATACGTTTCGTCAACGCGGATTTTAACCTCTTTGTTCCTTTGTTTTTTATATTTTTCATCGTAAAAATAGCACCAATTCAGCTTGCGCGCCGTTTCGCTTCGGACAGCTTCGCGATAAGCGGCATTTCCACCGTTTTGCCGCCAAACTTCGAGAGAATTCGGGGCGTCCCCTTCTTGATTGTACAGTTCGGGATCATCCGCCCTCAACCGCCATGAAGCCAGATAAGTGTCTATATCCACGGCGCAAAAATCGCCCCGTCCTTCAAAAATCACATTTCTGATTTCCGTAAAGCGGTTTGAAACCTCAAACGACAGCAAAGGGTCAGCCCCCTGTTTCCTCAGCATGAAAAACAGCCACGCCAGATTGTCCAGATATTCCCCCGCCGGTATGACGACACATTCCATTCGTGTTTGCGCCAGCTGCCGCGGGCATGCCCCCAAAGCCAATGCATGTCCCAATCTGTCCCCGCGCCGGAAATTAAAGAAATCAATCACTTCATAGATGGCGCGCAAACCGGAACACAGCGACGTGTACACTTCCCCGACATGGTAAGTAAACGATAAATCCGCCTTTTCGGCGCGGCATCGTCTGAAATACGGCGCATACAATTCGGGCTTCACGCACAATTCATCCCCCGCCGCGTCAATGCCGACGACATATTGAGAATAGGAACTGTTCAGCAGTCCTAAAATTTTTCTTGATTGATTGTTTATATCGCTTGTTTGGTGTAAAAGCGTTTTTCCTTTTTTCTTTATAAAGTGAAATATATACCCGCAATTCGGTTTGTTTTCGCCGTAAACGGATGTCAGCGAAGCGTCCATTTCGCTTTGAATATATTTGAACTTTCTTTTTGTTTGAGGTGCGATTCTGAATTCGATTTTTGAAACAATATTTTCTTCGCTATACTTTTCAGCTATGCTTTTGTAAAGTTCTCCTTTGCCGCTGAACAGCAAATCTTTTTTAGCTTGACACTTTTGGAATTTTTCAAACCCCATGCCTATATTGTCCTGTGTAAACATAAAGAATTTTTGCACAAAACCTGTCAGATACAGATTGAATAAATCTCTGAACAATGGCTGAAAATCGTCTGTTTTTAAAAAACAGTTTTTCAAAAATCGCCGCTCACATTCGTAAATTTGTCCGTTTTTATTTTTTTCGTCCAAACAATGCTGCATCCAGCGAAAATTATCCATATATTGCGCAACATTTCCATAATCTTTCGCGTCAAGAATGTTCATGATGTCTTTCCGCGATAAAAAATTTTCATTCATAATATAATATTCAAGATATATTCTCAGCATTTTTAATTTCAGAGAAAAAATATCATCAAATTCTTTTATTTTGCAATAAAATGGCTTTTTGTAAATAAACGCGTACCAATTCAGCTCCGTCGAATATCCCGAAGCGTTCAAATGCATGTGGTTTTCGGCAACACCTTTTTCTTTCAAAGTGCTGCACAGCCGATGATTGTCATGTCCCGGCAAAAAAGAAAGCGGCAAATCTTTGGACGGGAACGCTGCGATATAAATATCGGCGGGCGCAACATTGATAAAATCATTCCATTCCAATAAATTGTCAAAGTTGATTTCGAGCTTTCTCCCTTTCGGGATCAAGTATTTTTTTGCCGCTTTAACAAACATCTCATCGGCAAAGAAATGTTGCTTATCCCCGATTTTTTCATTGATGATGTTGTCCAGCAAAGCTTCCGAATAATTGTTTGGAAACAGCCTCAAGTACCGGTCTTTAACCGTTTGATACGTTTTTTCATCTTTTAAATCAAAAGCCTCGCCGTCCGTATAGTCCGCGGAAACAATCCGTTCGCACAGATTGTTAAAATCCGCGTCCTTATACGCACAACGAATCAATCGCTCCAAGTTCCTCATTGGTCTTCCGGCATAAACTGCGGGTATTTTTTCAGAAGTTCTGTCAAATCTTTATAATACCAGCTTTTGTATGATTTTTTACCGACATTTTTCAAATGGTTTGAAATATTCTTCGCTTTTGAAGCATCATCGTCTAAAAGAGCTTTAGACATTTTGTTTGAAATATCTTTCCAATCTTCGAACGTGATATTTACCAAGAAGTTTCTTACTTTTTCTTCATCAGCACTAAGAATAGGATTATCAAGTTTCATATTTTCAAGAATTCTAACATCATGTATATTAAATAATTCACTACAATTATCTTGGCAAAATTTCATTTTTGACAACATTTTTTTTAAACCGATCTCATATTGAGAATGATTTTTAGAATCTCCTTTCTCATCCAGCAACCAGTTAATTTTTTCATAAATTTTCTCAACAAAGCAACTTTTCTTATTATAAAATGTAACTCGCATAAACACATCCACATCAAACAAAGAATAAAACAAATATCCGCCATTCTGAATGGCTTTCAACAGATAATTTTTCTTCAGAACAGCGCTCAACGGATCCGACCTATAATTTATGTTATTATTATCATTCCATTCAGATTTTTCATCATTTTCAATAACTATTTGATCATGATACATATGTTTTTAAAGCTTGAGAAATCTCTCTTTTCCGAAAAACTTTTAGGACGAGCTGATTTCCACGTTCTTTCATTCTTTATTCTTGAATAGCAAATTTGCTTTACAATTTGCTTCAAACCTTCAGCAGTTTTATGCGTTTTTAAAACAGAAACATGGTCAACAAGATTACTATCCTTTTGAGCATAAAAATAATCATCAGGCATAAATTTGCAATTTACAAGTTTACTGTAAGCATTGTCAGGCAAACAATATTCGTCTCCATCACGTCCAATATCTTCATTAGATTTTATTAAATCTGCATTTGTACTTTCGTCTTTATTTTTTTCTTCATCTTTTTCATTTTTAACATTTTCTATATCATGCTTTTCATCATCCAAAAAATCATCTGCATCAACAGGAGCTTCTTTATTTTCAGTCAAATCATCTTCTTTTAGAAGCATTAAATTGTTCAACAAAGAAATTGAGTAAAGCAATTTTATTAAATAGCAAAAATACATAACCTGTTCATCAAAAGGAATGCATCTCTTTACAACTCCCGTGAATTGAATTACATCACCCAACATAACATTGTACGGTTCCGTTCGTTCAATATAAATCAAATCGCCGTTATGGTATTTTTCAACCAGCACTCCGTATTCACTTTCACCTTGGGATGCATAGTAATCTCTAAGCAATTTATCCAATTTTGAGCACATGTAATAATTTTTATTTTCAACACTTGTTTTGATCCACTCATCTAAAACAGAATAATATTTATCGTCCAAATTAGCTTTTGCTCTGGAAAGTACATAATTTTGATAATTTTTCAAATTTTGTTGTAAGCTTTCTTTTAAAACACTTCCCTTTTCATCTCGCATTTCGGGCATTTCAACCAACATACGGACAAAGGCCAACATTTCGCGCAACCCGTTCGGATAAATCAAATGCACGCGTTCCTTTTCATCTACAGGATCCAAAGGAAGTGCGACTTTGTCCCGAACCAGCTTTTCCATAAAATCATGAAAATTTGTTTTTTCGTATTCTTTTTGTTTTTCATCGGAAATTTTATTAACAAACGGCTTCAAAATATCCCATGAGGTTTCATTGAAAAATTCTTTCTGCCCCTTCAAGTAGATGCGGCGGGAAACGGGCATTTGTTTTTCATAAAATTGAATGGCTTGATCTCTGATTTCCGAAATTGAAATAATTTCTTTATCAATCAAATTTATATTCTGTTTTATGAATTGATCTTGAATGATATTCAAAAGCTGAACTTCGCGAAATGACAGAATCACGATGCAGTTTTTATTCAGCCATTTTTGAATATCTTCAATCATGCGGTAAACATATTTGTTCGACACCAAATCCAAATCGTCGATGCAAACAATCATTTTCGTATCTTTGTCTTTTCCGATTGCTTTGTAAAAGCTTGTTATCAATTCTTTTAATAATTCGTCAAAGCGGTAACGCTTTTGGATCGTCCGTACAATATCGGAAGGATGATTGTCTTCGTAAAAACGTTCCTTGTTTGATTTGATATGTGAAATCACTTCCATGATTTCATTCAATTTTTTATGGAATTCAGCAAATTCACCACTACCGTTTTCTTTAGACTTTTCAACCTGTTGAGCCAAAACACTGATGAAAAATTCCGGAATCAACAAAGTATCGTCAAAAATGCTGGGATCTATCGTATCAGTTACATAAAAGTTTTTATTTTCATCAAAATGTTTTTGAACAGCTTTAATCAAGGATGTTTTGCCGCATCCGCGATTGCCGACAATGCTGATGACATTGCTGCTGTTCTTTTCAAAATCATATCCTTTGCAAAGCTTTTCAATCCGCTCTATTTCATCTTTGAAAATATCTTCGGTTTCGCCCAACGGCCCCGTGATTTTTTCCCAATCGAATTGAACAGCATTTTCAGCCATTATCATCATCCTTTCGTTGATATGCAACTTATCGGATGATGATAAGACGTTTTGTCGCCATTGACTATATAGGCAATGGTTGTACGCCTTTCGGCTATATTGGCGCACAAAAAAAACGCGGGCAAACAAAACCCGCGCTTTTTATAACGAAAGCCTTCTTACGGGCGCATGCTGTCCAAGTAACCTTTCAGCTTTTCGGCCAAGCTGCTTTCGGGTCTGCCGCCCCAAATGTGGATGATTTCCGCCGCAGACAGCGCCGCCAGCTTGCCCGCCGCGGGCAGACTGAAGCCCTGCGCCAATCCGAACAGGAAACCGCCCGCGAACGCGTCGCCCGCGCCCGTACTGTCCACAACGGATTGATGGTTTTCGGATGCAATCGCCGCTACCCCTTCGTCCGAGAAAATGCACGCGCCTTTCGCCCCGCGCGTCATTGCCAAAATTTGATGACGGCTGTGCAGAATTTCCATAAAGGAATTTAAATCCGTGTTTTCCTTGTCAATATCGAAACAGCCGCGAATCTCGCGTTCGTTGCCGATAAGGATATCCGCCTGCGTGCGGATTGTTTCGATGACTTCCTGCACCGCCACCGCGCGGAAATTCAAGTCGTGCATGTTGAAAGCGACCTTGATGCCCGCCTGCTTTGCGGTTTCCAAAGCCAGCGTCACGGCGGCGCGGGCGCGGCGGGACACCAGCATTTGCCCGTCGATGAACAAAATCTTGGACGCGCGAATCGTTTCGATGTCGATGTCGGCTTCGTCGATTTCCTCGCAAACGCCGAAGTTGAAAGCAAATGTGCGGTCGTGGTCGGGGGTCACCAGCACCAGACAGCGCGCCGTCGCTTTGTCGATGTCGCGGTCGAACTGCACCAAAGGCACGCAGGATTTCACGCCATCCTTGTCAAAAGCGGCTTTGAAGTTGTCGCCCGTCGTGTCGTTGCAGGCTTTGCCGATGAAAGCCGCCTTGCCGCCCAAGGAAGCGACCGTCGCGACGGCGTTCGCCACCGTGCCGCCCGGAATGACGCGGGAATCGGTCAGTTCGCGGCGAATGTCGCGCAAAACAGGAATGGGTAGGACGTTGCCCTGTCCTTTGATTAAGGAATAGCGTTCCAGAAAATCTTCCGTAACATTGGCTACGACATCGACAAATGCTGTCCCGATTGCGGTGACGTCAAAATTGGTCATAAGGAAACTCCGTTTGATTCGCGTTATCGGGATTTCTTTATACAGTCCCCCGATACAAAAGGCGAGTCAAAAAACGAAAAAGTTTCACAGCAGCATCAATTCTTCCTCGGCTTTCGCGTTTTTGCGCGGGGCAAGGGGCGGACGGCAGACGACCAGCAGCTTGCCGTCTTTGGCGGAAATGCGGACGCGCCCGCCTTTGGTCAACTGCCCGAACAGCATTTCTTCGGCAAGGGGCTTTTTGATATGCTCTTGAATCACCCGCGCCAGCGGACGCGCGCCGTTTTTGTCGTCGAATCCTTTTTTCAGCAGCCATTCTTTTGCCGAAAAAGCGACGTCAAGCGTGATTTTCTTTTCGCTCAGCTGTTTTGCCAGCTGGTCAAGGAATTTGTCCGCGACGCGGCGCATGATTTCCGCGTCCAGCTTGGCGAACGGAATCACCGCGTCCAAACGGTTGCGGAATTCGGGCGTGAACAGGCGTTCAATCGCTTCCTTGTCGTCGCCCGTGCGTTCCATGCTGCCGAAGCCCATGGCGGGTTTCGCCATATCCGCCGCGCCCGCGTTTGTCGTCATAATCAAAATCACGTTTGAAAAATCGACCGTTTTGCCGTTGGAGTCGGTCAGTTTGCCGTAATCCATGACTTGCAGCAAAATGTTGTATAAATCGGGATGCGCCTTTTCGATTTCGTCCAGCAGCAAAACCGCGTAAGGGTGCTGGTCGGCCGCGTCGGTCAGCAAACCGCCCTGTTCAAACCCGACATACCCCGGCGGCGTGCCGATTAAGCGCGACAAAGAATGCTTTTCCATATATTCCGACATATCGAAGCGCAGAAGTTCGACGCCCAAAGTTTTCGCCAGCTGGCGCGCGGCTTCGGTTTTGCCGACCCCCGTCGGCCCCGAAAACAGATAACAGCCAATCGGTTTGCCCGCGTCGCGCAACCCCGCCCGCGCCATTTTAATCGAGGACGACAAAGCCTCCAATGCCTTATTCTGTCCGAACACCGCTTTTTTCAAGTCCTGTTCCAAGTTCCGCAAAGCTTCGCGGTCGTCGGAGGAAACGGCTTTAGCGGGTACGTTCGCGATTTTGGAAACGACTTCCTCGATGTCGTGCGCGGTGATTTGCTTTTTCTTTTTGCGCGACAAAGCGAACGCCGCCCCCGCTTCGTCCAAAACGTCAATTGCCTTGTCGGGCAGTTTGCGGTCGTGAATGTAGCGCACCGACAAATCGACGGCGTTTTTCAACGCGTCCGCCGTAAACACAACCCCGTGATGCTTTTCATAAGCGGCTTTCAGCCCGCGCAGGATTTTCAGCGTTTCGTCCGCGCTGGGTTCGTTGATGTCGATTTTCTGAAAACGGCGCAGAAAAGCGCGGTCTTTTTCCATGTGGTTGCGGAATTCCTTGTACGTCGTCGACCCGATGCAGCGCACCCGTCCTTCGCTCAGCGCGGGCTTCAGCAGATTCGACGCGTCCATCGTGCCGCCTGTCGTCGCCCCCGCGCCGATAAGCGTGTGAATTTCGTCCACGAACAGCAGAATATTCGGGTCGGCTTCCAGTTCTTCCAGCACCATTTTCAGGCGTTCTTCAAAATCGCCGCGATACCGCGTCCCCGCCAGCAAAGCCCCGACGTCCAGCTGGTAAATCACCGCGTTTTTCAGCTGGCTCGGCACTTTTCCGTTTTCGATTTTCAGCGCCAAGCCCTCCGCCAGCGCGGTTTTGCCGACCCCCGGATCGCCGATAAGCAGCGGATTGTTCTTCGTGCGGCGGCAAAGCACCTGCATCATGCGTTCGATTTCGCGTTCCCGTCCGATAAGCGGATCGACCCTGCCCGCTTTGACTTTTTCGTTCAGATTGATGCAGAATTCCTCCAGCGGATCAATGTCGTCCATATAGTCGTCATCCACGCCCGAAACGGGGGAGGAATCGCTTAAAAAGTTCATGACGGCAAGGCGTTCGACCCCGTATTTTTGCAAAAAGTAAACGGCGTAAGAATCCTTTTCGGCGAACATTGCGATAATCAGATGCAAAGCCGTCACCATGTCGCGCCCGCTGGACTGCACCTGCAGCGCCGCGCGCTGAAACACCCTTTGCATGGCGACCGTGGGTTTCGGCTGAACATCGGCGTTTTTCAAAACCAGATAAGACAAATCCTTGTCAATGAAATCGGTCAGTTCCTGTTCCAGCTTTTCCAGCGGCAGCTTCATTTTCATAAAGAACGGCACGGCGTCCCTGTCATCCAGCATCGCCAGCAGCAAATGTTCCAAAGTCGCGAATTCCTGATTGCGTTCGCCCGCGAACGTCAACGCCAGCTGTAAAGTTTGTTCCAAGCTCGGGGACAGCATTGTTTATTCCTTTTCGACTTTGCAGCGCAAGGGGTGCTGCGACCGCTTCGCCATTTCGATTGTCTGCGCGGCTTTGGTTTCGGCGACTTCCAGCGTGTAAACGCCAGCGACGCCCGCGCCCGAACGGTGCACCTGCAGCATGATGTCGGTCGCTTCCGCCGCCGATTTGTCAAACACGCTTTGAAGCACGGAAATCACGAAATCCATCGGCGTAAAGTCGTCGTTCAGAATGACCACGCAGTACAAAGGCGGACGCTTTGTCTGCGGCTTCGCTTTTGTCGCAACGCCGCCTTGAGTTTCCGTATCGGGATTCGACCGTTTCGCCATTTCCAGCTCCTTTCTGTGAAACCCCTTGCCAAAAAAAGGGAAAACCGCGTATGATGGTGTCGGAAAATGTTTAAATTAGAGTATAGAAAAGTGCTTTTTTTTCGCTTCCTGCTCGCTTTTTTGCTGATGACCGCGACCGCCAACGCGCAAAGCCGCCAGTCGTCCCTGCTGATTGAAGCGGAAACGGGGCGCGTCCTGCAATCCGAAAACGCGACCGAAAAGCGCTATCCCGCGTCTTTGACCAAAATGATGACGCTGTACATGGTCTTTGACGCTTTGGAAAAAAAGGAAATCCAAATCGACCAGCTGCTGCCCGTGTCCGTCCACGCCGCCAAACAGCCGAAATCGCGCATGGGACTGAAAGCGGGGACAACAATCTCCGTCGAAAACGCGATTTTCGCCATGATTTCACGTTCCGCCAACGATGCCGCCGTCGTGGTGGCGGAGGGATTGGGCGGCTCGGAAGCGCAATTCGCCGACAAAATGACGCGCGTCGCCCATGAATTGGGCATGAAAGACACGCGGTTCAAAAACGCGTCGGGACTGCATAACAAAGACCAAGTCACTTCCGCCCGCGACATGGCGATTCTGTCCATGGCCTTGATTCAGCATTTTCCCAAGTATTACAAGCTGTTTTCCGTCAAAGGCTTCCGCTACGGCAGACGCTATTACGGCAACCACAACCTTGTCGCGCGGTTTTACAAGGGCGGCGACGGATTGAAAACAGGCTATGTTGACGCGTCGGGCTATCACGTCGTCGGTTCGGCCAAGCGCAACGGCAAACGGCTTATCGGCGTGGTTATGGGACGCAATTCGGTTCGCGAACGCGACCGGCATATTTTCAAACTGCTGGATTTCGGTTTTGCCGCCTTGAAAAAAGAAGCGCCAACCCTAGCCACCATGAACGAAGAGCCGCTGTTTTCGTCAACCCCCGTCCCGCCCAAAACGGAACGGGAATACAGACAGTCGCGCATCAAAGCCCGCCAAATCACCGAAGAGCTTGACGCCGTCGCGTCCCTGTCCGACAGCTTGACGATGCAGGACAAGGACAAAATCACCAAAAAAGCAATTGTCGAGTGGCGGTATTAGTCGCGGAAATTCACAAATTGCAGCGGCTGATCGATGCCCAGCGTTTTCACGAAAGCGATAACCGCCTGCAAATCGTCGCGTTTTTTGCCCGAAACACGCAGTTCGTCGCCTTGGATTGACACCTGCACTTTGGCTTTGGAATCTTTAATCGCTTTGGAGATTTTCTTGGCGATTTCCTGTTCGATGCCCTGCTTGACGGCAACGGCTTGGCGCACCATCGCGCCGGCGGCTTTTTCCTCTTTGCCGAAGCTCAAAGCCGACGTGTCCAGCTTGCGCCGCGTAACATAAGTCACCAGCAATTCATGCAGCTGTTTCAGCTTTAAATCGTCGTCGGCAAGCAGAATGATTTCCTTGTCTTTCAGTTCAACCGAGCTTTTCGACCCTTTGAAATCGAAGCGGGTTGAAATTTCGCGCGCCGCGCCGTTGACGGCGTTTTGAATTTCGGTCATATCGGTTTTGGATACAATATCGAATGAAGGCATGATGCTACTCCTGTCAGTTTTTCGACATCATACCCGTCAATCGTTCCGCCGTCAAGCCGCCGAGCCGAAACGCGGCGCCGCTTTAGCCGTTGTCTAAAAACGAACGCAGTTTGCGTGAACGGCTGGGATGTTTCAGCTTGCGCAACGCTTTGGCTTCGATTTGGCGGATGCGTTCGCGGGTAACCGAAAACTGCTGTCCGACTTCCTCCAGCGTATGATCGGTGTTCATCCCGATGCCGAAGCGCATGCGCAGCACGCGTTCTTCACGCGGGGTCAAACTGGACAGAACCGCCGTGCAGGTCTGGCGCAAGTTCGTCTGAATCGCCGCGTCCAAAGGCTGAATGACGTTGCGATCCTCGATGAAATCGCCCAAATGGCTGTCTTCCTCGTCGCCGACGGGGGTTTCCAAAGAAATCGGTTCTTTGGCGATTTTCAGCACTTTGCGCACTTTTTCCAAAGGCATGGACAGCTTTTCGGCCAATTCTTCCGGCGTCGGTTCACGCCCGATTTCGTGCAGCATCTGGCGGCTGGTGCGAACCAGCTTGTTGATTGTTTCAATCATGTGAACGGGGATGCGGATGGTGCGCGCCTGATCGGCAATCGACCGCGTAATCGCTTGGCGAATCCACCATGTCGCATAGGTCGAAAATTTATAGCCGCGGCGGTATTCAAATTTATCGACGGCTTTCATCAAGCCGATGTTGCCCTCTTGAATCAAATCCAAAAACTGCAGACCGCGGTTTGTGTATTTCTTCGCAATGGAAATCACCAAACGCAGATTGGCCTCAATCATTTCCTTTTTGGCGCGGGTGGATTCCTGTTCACCCTTTTTGACCATCGAGCAAACGCGGCGATATTCAAAAATCGGCATGCCGATTTCGTCCGCCATTTGCGAAATTGCCGTTTGAATTTCTTGAATTTCCTTGGAATACTTTTCGACAAACACCTTCCAGTATTTGCCCGACATCTTTTCAATCCAATGCGAATCGAATTCTGAATTCTTGTAGGCTTCCAAAAAGTCTTCGCGCTTGATGCGGCAGCTTAACGCCAGACGCAGCAGCTTGCCTTCAAACGTCATCAAACGTTTGTTGTAGTCGTTCAGCTGATCGACCAGCATTTCAATGCGCGCGGGGTTCAGCTGGACTTCCTCCATCAGCGCAATCAATTCCTGTTTGATTTTCTGGAATTTCTTTTCGGTCGCGGCAGGAACGGGTTTGGACGTGCGCAGACAGGACAAGCGCTGATCCTGCACTTTTTTCAGTTTTTGATAAGTGGTGGAAATCTGTTCAAACTGTTCCAGCACTTTGGGCATCAAAGACTGTTCCATTTGCTGCAGGGATACCGCAGCGGGTTCGTCTTCATCGTCCGCATCGGCGGATTCGTCGTCCGAGGAGGAGTCTTCCTCTTCCTCATCATCGATAAAATCGTCGGCGGATTCGTCGCCGTCGTCTTCGCCGTCGGAATCTTCATCATCGTCAAAACTGTTCTGCGGTTCGGGAATATCCTCGCTTTCCTCGTCCTCTTCAGCTTCCTCGGGTTCTTCGTGTTTTTCCTCAACGACGGCCGGCGCCGCTGTTTCGGGAATGGTTGACGTGAACGTCGCCGACAAAGGCAGTTCCCCGTCCCCCGAATCTTCGCCCGAACCGTACGTCGCGTCCAAATCGATAATGTCGCGCAGCAGCATCTTGCCCGACACCAAAGCGTCATGCCAGCCCGTCAAAGCTTTAATCGTCAGCGCGCTTTCGCACAATCCGCCGATCATCAAATCGCGGCCGGCTTCGATTCGTTTCGCAATGGCGATTTCGCCTTCGCGCGACAGCAGTTCGACCGCGCCCATTTCGCGCAGGTACATGCGGACGGGATCGTCCGTGCGCGACGTTTCGACTTCGTCCAATTTAAAGCCGTCATCCTCGGGTTCGTCGGCGGAATCGGACGAATCGTCGTCCGTTTCTTCGTTTTCGACCAAATTGATTCCCATATCGGAAATCATGGTCATCACGTCTTCGATTTGTTCCGACGATTCTTTTTCGGGGGGCAAAGCCGCGTTCAATTCGTCCACGGTGATATAGCCGCGCGATTTTCCTTTGTTCAGCAGTTTTTTTAACGAAGCGCTGAGCGAATCCAACAAAGCGTCTTCATTGTTTTCGTTTTCGCCGATTTCATCGTCCGCAGTCGTATTCATAGAAAAATCCCTTCCGTTGCGTCACGCGCATATCACAAAGCACCGATTTTTTGATAAATCGGATAATCTTGCAACATTTAGGGCGTTGACACCAATTTGTCAACCTTTAAATAGGTTGACTTGGCTTTTTATTCAAGGTCTTATCCGCTTTTGGACAGGGTTTGATATTTTTCCCACAGGGCTTTGGCTTTGTCGGCATCCGTTTCCGATTCGATTTGCCGCGCCAAAGCGGACAGTTCGGCTTTCAAGGCTTTTTGCCGTTCGCCCTCCAGCAAAGCGGCAAAATCGGCTTTGATGTCGGCGGGCGTTGTTTTTTTGCGCTTCAGCATTTCGATTTCGTCGGCGACGGCATCGTACAGTCTGCCGTTTTGATTGGCGCGGAAATAATCCTCCAGCTCCGCCGCCGTCAAGTCGGGATTATCCGCCAGCGCATTGATGATGCTGCGAAACGCATCCGCCAAAAAAGCGTCGGCGGGGGTGATGTCCGCCAGCTCCTCCAGAGAATCGGAAGCAATATCCGGATACAGCAGGACATAGGCCAGAATCATTCTGTCCTCGCCCGCCTGCGGTCTGGGTTTTGCGGGTTTGACATAGTCCTGCTTTGCAACGGATTTGGAACTTTTTTTGTTAAAAACGGGGGCGGTCGCCTCCCACAGTTCGGCGCGGAAAGTCTGCCTGTAATAAGAACGCACGGATTCGTCGGCGATTTTTGCCAGCGTTTCGTTCACATCCTTTTCCAAAGCGGCTTTGCGTTCCGGCGTGTCAAGGCTTTTGCCCTGCAGCAGCATTTGCCACAGCTGCCGGAACAAGGGGCGGCTTTGGGTGCGGATGAAATCCTCGAACGCCTGTTTGCCGCGTTCTTGAATGAATTCGTCGGGATCGTCGTCGTCGGGCAAAGTCATAAAACGCAGGGACTTGCCCGCTTTCAATAAAGGAAGCACCCTGTCCGCCGCGCGGTTCGCCGCCCGAATCCCCGCGCCGTCGCCGTCGAAACAGCAAATCGGTTCCGGCGCGTATTTCCACAGCTGTTCGATTTGGCGTTCGGTCAAAGCCGTGCCGCACGACGCAACCGCGCGCGTTATCCCGACGCTGTGAAGCGCGATGACGTCCATATAGCCCTCGACGACCAAAATTTCCTGCATTTTGCGCGCCTGTTCCGCCGCAAAGTGCGCTGCGTAAAGGGTGTCGCCTTTGGAAAACAGCGCCGTTTCGGGGGAATTCAAGTACTTCGGTTCGCCATCGCCCAGCACGCGCCCGCCGAAAGCGATGACGCGCCCGCGCTTGTCGCAAATCGGATACATCACGCGGTCGTGGAAATAGTCGTAAGCCCGCCCGTCCGACGAAACGCCGATAACGCCCGTCTGCTTCAGCTGTTCGACGGTCAAACCTTCGCGTTCCAGCATCGCTTTGACGGGATTGCCGTTCGGCGCAAAACCCAAGCGGAAATGCTTGATGACCTCGTCGGTCAGCCCGCGCCGCTGCAGGTAAAACAAGCCGTCGCGCCCGACGGGTTTGTACAGCTGTTCTTGATAATAGGCGCAGACTTTTTCCAAAACGTCGTACAGCGTGCCGCGTTTTTTTTCGCGTTCGACCTCGGCGGCGGACGCTTTGGGCATTTCCAGCCCCGCCTCGTTCGCCAACTGTTCAACCGCGTCGACAAAGCTCAGTCCCTGCGATTTCATCACGAACGTAATCGCGTCGCCGTGTTCGCCGCAGCCGAAGCAATGAAAAGCCTCGCGTTCGTCGCTGACGGTGAACGACGGCGTTTTTTCGTGGTGAAACGGACAGCACCCCCAGTATTCCTTGCCTTTGCGCGTCAGTTTGACGGCTTTGCCGACAATCGAAACAATCGACAGTCTTGAACGCAGCAGTTCCAGAAATTCGGGGGTGATTGTGGGCATAAGCCGTCCTTTATTTCTGCGCCAAAATTGTCTTGACCACGCCCGACGCCTGACCGAAGTCCATGCGTCCCGCGTACTGTTCGCGCAAAGCCGCCATGACCGCGCCCATGTCTTTCAATCCCGCCGCGCCCGTTTTGGCGACGATTTCGCGCACGGCGGCTTCGGTTTCGGCCGCGTCCATCTGTTTGGGCAGGAACGAACGGATGATGTCGATTTCCGCCTGTTCGCTGTCGATTAAGTCTTGACGGCCTCCCTTTTGATACATGGCGATGCTGTCGTTGCGCTGTTTAATCATGGACTGCAGCAGCTGCAAAATGTCGTCGTTGGTGATTTGGCCGTCCTTCGCCGACCCGCGGGAAGCGATGTCGCGGTCTTTGATTGCCGCCAAAATCAGACGCAAAGTGGATACTTTCGCGGTATCTTTTTCCAACATGGCGTTTTTCAACGCGGCTTTCAACTGTTCACGCATAACGAATACTCCTCATAGATAAAAAACTTTCCGTCATAAAACACCGTTTTTTTGTTTTTGGCAAGTTACGCTTGAAGAAAAAAACAAAGCCTTGTATGATGCGCGGCAGATGAAATTGCTTCTTTCGCCCGAAACGGGGTGAAAGGGGTGTTTTTTTATTATTATGAGGATGTCGAAATGCAAAAAGTACCGATGACCAAAAAGGGCGCGGAACGCCTGCAACAGGAATTGACCAATCTGAAAAGCGTGGAACGTCCCGCCATTATCGCGGCGATTGCCGAAGCGCGCGAACACGGCGATTTGTCCGAAAACGCCGAATACCACGCCGCCCGCGAAAAACAAAGCTTTATCGAAGGCCGTATTCAGGAACTGGAATCCGCAATGTCCTGCGCCGACATTATCGACACGGCGGCTTTGTCGGGCGACACCGTCGTTTTCGGCGCGACCGTGTCCTTGATGGATGAAGACACCGAAGACGAACTGAAATATCAAATCGTCGGACAGTACGAAGCCGATTTGGAACACGGCCGCATTTCCGTTTCCGCCCCGCTGGCGCGCGCTTTAATCGGAAAATCCGTCGGCGACACGGCGGAACTGGCTTCGCCCAAGGGTAAAAAATCTTACGAAATTCTGGAAATCGAATACATTTGATGGTCAAAAAGGCAAACAGGGATTTGATTGCGGGAACAGCGGCTTTACTGACCGTCGCTTTGCTGTTTTGCGCCATCAGCTTCAAACGGGACATCGGCCGGCGTTCGACGGCCGGCTATACGCTGTCCGCCCGATTCAACCACACGGACGGGCTGAACACGGGCGCGCCCGTGCGTCTGGCGGGAATCGAGGTCGGCAAAATCACCGGTTTGACTTTGGACGAGGATTATGGCGTAACAGTCCGCTTTTCTTTGCCCGAATCCGTGCAGCTGCCCGATGACAGCGGCGTTTCCGTCCAATCCCAAAGTTTGTTGGGAAACAAGTATTTGGAACTGACCCCCGGCGGATCGGAGGACATGCTGTCCGACGGCGATTTTATGGACTTTACCGAAGATTCCCCCGATTTGGTCAAGCTGTTGGACAAGGTGGTTTCCGCCGCCAAAGCCAATCGTAAAAACAACACATGCGCCAAAGGAAAATAAATGAAAAAAAATCCGATTGAAACCGTGCTGGGCATACTGGTGATTTTGGTCGCGGGGCTGTTCGTTTATTATGCCGAACAGCGGCTGTCCGTGCGTCCTCAGCAGGGATACACGCTGACGGCGACGTTTTTAAAGTCGGGCGGACTGGAAAGCGGCAACGACGTGCGCATCAACGGCATCAAAGTCGGCTCTGTTACAGGCATCGAGCTGACGCCCGATTATACGGCGCGCATCAGCATTGACGTCAAAAAATCCGTTTCCCTGCCCGCCGATACGGTTGCGGCGGTTGTTTCGGACGGATTGATGGGCGGCATTTTCCTGCAGCTGGAACCGGGGAAATCGGCCGACATGTTAAAAGACGGCGATGCGATAAAGCAGACGCGCGATTTCAAATCGCTGGAAAGCATGATCGGCGACGTTATCTTTTTGGCAACGGGCAAAGAGGACGAATAAATGAAAAAATCCGTGTTTTCCGCAGTCTTGTTAGGGATGTGCGCGGCGACTCTGCCCGCAAAGGCCGAAGACCTGTCTTTGGAACAGGTGGTTTTGCGCGGACTTGACAAAGTAACGGGACGCATCAGCACGATGACCGTCAACGTCGGCGAAAAGGCGCAATTCGGCGCTTTGGATGTTTATGTGCGCGTCTGCTACGCTCACCCGCCCGAAGAAACGCCCGAAAACGCCGCCTATCTGGACATTGTCGAAAAAAAGCAGGAAGGACAGCTGAAACTGTTTTCGGGGTGGATGTTTTCATCGTCGCCCGCGCTGTCCGCCATGGAACACCCCGTTTTCGACGTTTGGGTAATCCGGTGCCAGGGCGAACAAATCACGCCGCCCATTCCCGAACCGCTGATGCTGGAAAACCAAATCGAAGCCGTCCCCGTTCAGCCCAAAGTCAAAATCGTGCTGGATGAAAACGAGGAAAACATCGAAAAACCCGTCAATCCCGAAGAATTGCCTGCGGAACCGTCCGATTCGGATGAAAACGATTCGGACGCGGCGGTGTTGGTTCCTTTGCCGGAACCCGCCGAAGAAAACGACATTCCGCCCGAAACGGCAGAACAGCCGTCCTCCGAACCGGTTAATGCTCCGGCTGAAGAGTTTTCTGACGAAGACGCAACGGAAAACGACATTTAACGACGAAAGGCTTTTCAATGCCGCATGCCCGCTTTCAGCCCCGTTTTCAAATTTCCAGCCGTTTTTTAATTCTGTCGTCAACTTTGTATTTCGGGTTGGTTTTGAATTGCGCCTTGTGGCGTTATCTGTTTGAAAAGCTGAATTTTTCAAGCTTTTTGGAATGTTCTTTGGCAATTGTTGTGCCGGTTCTGGTTTGTATTCCGCTGTATCTGGCGTTCAATCTGCTGCTGATGCCCAAAACGGCAAAACCTTTGCTGATTGTCTTGCTACTGATTTCAAGCACGACAAATTATCTGATGACAAATCTGGGCGTTTACATCGACAGCGATATGATTCGCAACGCGTTTGAAACAAACACGCGCGAAGCTTTGGATTTGGCGACATGGTCGGGCTGTTTGTGGGTGTTTTTCACGGGTGTTCTGCCGGCGGTCGCTTTGGTGTTCACGCGCGTTGAATTCGATTCGTTCAAAACCGAATGTAAAAGCCGCCTTTTCGGACTGCTGATTGCGCTGGCAATCGTCGGAAGCATCGGCGCAACGTCGTATAAAACGCTGTCCGCCGTCGGACGCAACAACAAAGCCGCGCGCAAAATCATCAACACGCAAAACTACATTTATTCGACGTTCCGCTATATCCAGCGCAAAATCAACAGCCGCCGTCCCTTTGTCCCGCTGGATGAAAACGCTCAAATCACCCCTTACGAAGACCACACTAAAACCGTTTTGGTTTTCGTACTGGGCGAAACGGCGCGGTCGGCGAATTTTTCACTGCAAGGGTATGAACGGCAAACCAATCCGCTGTTGGCGAAACAAAACATCGCCTACTTTAAAAACGTAACGTCGTGCGGAACGGCAACGGCGATTTCCGTACCGTGCATGTTTTCGTCCGTACCGCGCGCCGCTTTTGACGTCGACGACGCGCCGTATACGGAAAATCTGATTGATTTGCTGCGAAAAGCGGGCTACGACATCCTGTGGCGCGACAACGACGACGGCTGCAAAGGCGTGTGCCAGCGCGTTCGCAACGAAGAAATGAAATACTCCAACCACCCGAAATACTGCTTCGGCAGCTACTGCCATGACGAAGTTTTGCTGGACGGACTGGAGGACATCATCAAAAACATCAAACAGGATACGGTGATTTTTCTGCACACCATGGGCAGTCACGGCCCGACGTATTTCAACCGTTATCCCGATAAATTCAAAAAGTTTTTGCCGACGTGCGACACGGCGGACATGCAGAAATGCACGAAAGAACAGATTGTCAACACATACGACAACACGATTTTGTATACAGATTTTATCGTTTCGTCGGCAATCGATATTTTGAAAAAGTTTCCGCAGTACGAAGCGGGACTGATTTATGTTTCCGACCATGGCGAATCTTTGGGTGAAAACAATATGTACCTGCACGGTTTCCCGTACGCCCTTGCCCCGAAAGAACAAATCGAAGTTCCGATGCTGGTTTGGATGAACGGCACCATGAAAAAATGGGATTATATTGACTTTTCATGTTTGAAAAAAGAAGCCGCATCCCAATCTTTTTCACACGACAACATCTTTCATTCGCTGGTCGGGCTGTTGGAAATCGACACAAAAGAATATGACAAAAACTTGGATATGTTCAATCCGTGCCGCAAAAAGAAACTGCCTTTTATGGAAAGGGATAAGAAATGAAGTCGCCTTATCACGGCATCCGCCGCATTTTAAACGCTTTTGCATACTCCGCCGCGGGTTTTGCCGCCGCGTTCAAAAGCGAAGCCGCTTTCCGTCAAGACTTGGCGGTGTTTGTCATCGGAACGGGCGTCGCGCTGTATTTGCCATTGTCGTTTATCGAACGGGTGTGTCTGATTTCGCCGCTGCTGCTGGTTTTGCTGATGGAACTGGCCAACACCGCGATTGAAGCCGTCGTCGACCGTATTTCGGACGATTTTCATCTGCTCAGCAAAAAAGCCAAAGACATCGGCAGTTTGCTGGTGCTAATCGCTTTTATCAATGCAATTTTGTGGTGGACGGCCATATTATGTCCTCTGTTCATCTGATTTGCGGCTTTATGGGAACGGGCAAGACAACGATTGCCCGCAGGCTGGCCATGCAAATGAACGCCGTTCGGCTGACGCATGACGAGTTTATGGCGGATTTGTACGGGAACGACATTCCCGAATCCGAATTTCAAGCCAAATGGAATAAAGTGGACAAGCTGATTTGGAATCTGGCGGAACAAATCGTTTGCGCCGGCGGAAACGTCATTTTGGATTACGGATTTTGGAGCCGTGAAAGCCGCCGAAAAGCGGCGGAACGCGCAAAAATCTTTTGCGACAATATTACGTTTCATCAAGTCGAATGTGACTTTGAAACCGCCAAACGGCGTTTGCGCGAACGCGACGCGGGACGATTGGACGAAGAAGCGTTCAACGCTTTGGCGAAAAAATACGAACCGATAGACACCGACGAACGTTTTGATGTGATTTATTATCGCAACGTTTAAACGCATATTTCAATTTGGTTCAGCCGTCCATCTTCGGACATATTTTTCAGATGCTGAATCAAGGCTTGGATTTTCGGCGTTTTTTCGGAAGCCGTATTGCATACGCCGTAAAACGGACGGGTCAGTCCGAAATCCAAATTCAGCCGCGTCAGCTCGGGATTGCGCGCCGCATCCCAATCATGCAGCAAGGCGATGCCGTCGCCCGAACGAATCAATGAAAAAACGACGGCTTCCGAATCGGATGTCGTGTTCAGATGTTTGGCTTTTTTCAAAATCAATCGGCAGGACGGATCGTCCAAATGGCGCTGCTGCACGCATATATCGAAATTCTGCACCAAATCCGCCATATCCCGCGGCACACCGTGTTTATCCAAATAGCTTTTCGATGCGTACAGGCTCATTTTGCTTTCGGTTTTAAAAACCATTTTGCCTTTCATCGGAAACGACAAATCACTGACAATCGCGAAATCGATATCGGGCGGATTGACTTTTGCGTTCGTCACAATATCCAGTCTGATTTTTAAATGGCGCGCATAAAACAACGACAGTTCTTTCAGCAGTCCGTTTCCCAAAAAACCGTCCGAAACATAAACCGTTACATAACCCGCCAAATCTTCGGCGGCTTCAAACATTTTTGAAATCCGGTCCAGACTTTTGACAATGTTGTCGATATCCGTATACAGCAGGCGGGCGGTATTTGTCGGTTCGACGCCCTTTGGCGAACGCTGCAGCAGCGTCGTGTTCATCGAACTTTCCAAATCCGTAATGATTTTCGACAAATTGGACTGTTTGATGCCGTTTCTGCGCGCCGCGCCTTGAATCCGCCCGGCGTCAATCACTTCTTTAAGGGCAAGCAGATCCCTTAAAAAAGACAACCTGGATTTGAATGTCGCCATAAACATATACCCCTTATATAAAAGCAGGGACTTTTCAAAGCCCGTGCCATCCCCTACAGTGTAGTTATGGTGTTTCATTTCGAGGCGGTTGTCAATCGGAAATAAACGCTTTTCCGGCAAAGCGGAGGGGAAAAAGATTGCTTTGCTGACGCCGCCTTGAACACCTGCTTTGCATTGACTTGACTTTTATTCCTTGAATATCGGTTGGACATCCGAATTATCGGCGCGTTTTCGCGCGTGCAAAAAACAGAAAAGGGGAAGGAAATGACCTGTCATTTGACACCAAAACAGCTGGAAGTTTTACATTGCTTGTCGCAAGGCATGCAAAACAAGCAAATCGCTTCGGAAATGGGCGTCAGCTTGTCTACGGTTAAAATCCACTTGAACAGGATTTACATGCGGTTGAATGTTTCTAACCGGTTGCAAGCCCTGTTGTGGATGAACGACAACGATTTGGTCTGACACGAGTAAAAAAACACCCCGTCAAAGGGGTGTTTTTTTTATTTGCCGTCTTTTTTATTCGGCGGCGTGATCCAAACAGGCGCATTTTTCAACAGCCAGAGATTCCTTGAAATAGCGGCGTTCGGCAAATTCGCTTTTTTTACCGATGTTGAATTCGGACATCGGACGGAAATACCCCATAACGCGCGTCCAGATTTCGCAGGGCTGGCGTTCTTCGTCTTTGAGGGTGATTTCTGCGTTTTCAGTCATTTGCAAGGTCTTTCAGTTAAGTGTTCAAAATCAATCTTTGGGGACGTCTTGTCGTCTGTAACCACTATATATGGGGTTTTACGGAAATGACAAGAGGTATTTTCGACTATTTTGCAACACGTTGAAATCACTGTCCTTTTTTAAAACATAAAGCGCAGCGTCGCCGTCAGAGTGTGCGACAGCCAATCGGGGCGTGCTTCCAACCCGTAGCGTGCTGAAATATCCCAGTTGTCCCCCAGAATATACGCCAGCGAAGCGCCCAATTCGGCACCGTAAGGATCCATATCCTTGCCGGTTACCGTATAACTGGCTCCGTTGGGCAGGTTAACCGTCGCCGAATCTTCGGAACGTGAAAAATCATACGTCAGCCCCGCCGACAATTCGCTCAGCCAGACGCCGTTTTCCGATTGCGACAGCATATATTCCTTACGGATTTCCGCCACCGCCGAAAACACGGAATTTGAAAACGACTGAATATTCTGTCCGACGGAGTCTTCGTGCGCGGCGCGTGAAACGGACGCGTAGCGCACGCCGATTTCCGGACGCCACGCCGCCGCATCGTATCCCCACATCAGCTGACCGCCGGTTGTTTTGACATCGTAGTTGTCCGCAACCGTTATCCCCGACACGTCTTTTGTTTCATCAAAACTGCTTTTTGTATAATCCAGAACCGCCGACAAATACCAGTCCGCGGGTTTGTACATGCCGTACAAAAAGAACGTATCGCCCGAAACATCCGTTGTTCTTTGCAGTGTTTTCAAATCGGACGAAGTGCGCGCATAGCCGACCCCGACGGCGAACACGTCGGCGAATGTGGCGTCCAGCCCCATAGCCACGCCCGTCGAATCGCCGCTGAAGCCGTCTTCGTCGGAATCGGATTTGTATTCGTTCGTATTGTACAACGCCTGCGCCCACATTCCGATTGCGGGACGAACGCCATAGAACGCACCGTAGTTCGCCTGTCTTTGCGAACGATACTTGGCGACTTTGGGCGCGGGTTCGGCGTCTTCGTATCCGAACGAACGGTATTCGCGCTTCTGCTGCGACGGCTGATACGTCGGATAAGCCCGCCCCGTCGACGGCATATCATCGTACGAACGGTATTCGCGCGTCGACCGCGACGGCTGATATGTCGGATAAGCCCGCCCCGTCGACGGCATATCACCGTATCCCGCTTGTTTATAGTAGTCTTTTGTCCGCATCACACGGCTTTTGTAAGGCGAACCGCCGGAACGCCCGTACATTTCGCGCATTTTGCGGTATTTGTCGGAACGGTTGCCCATTTTTTTCTGCAAACCTCGCATCCGCTTGAACGCCATGCCCGCGACCTGCGTTTGCGTCTGCAAAGACCGAGCCGTCATCGACCCCGACACGTCTGGCGCAATCGCCGTCAAAGCGTTCAAATAAGCGCGGCTTCCCTTTTGCGACAAAGCATCCAAATGTTTTGCCACGGCAAACAGTTTGTCGTTTTCGTTGAACAGCCCGCCGTCCAAAATCGCCGCCGCCGTATTTTGATTGTTTTGCGAACCCTTTTCGATAATGACGACTTCCTGCGCGTTGGACGCTTGAATTAAATTATAGCACAGCCCTTTGCCCGAAGCGCAGTCGACTTTTTCCAGTTTGTAGCGGCTGTTCGCAAACGAAAATTCGCCGGAATCGACCGTTCCCGAAATCAGCTCGAACGTTGTGCCATTTTCCGCCGTGTGCAACCCGTAATCGACCGTCATGTCCAGCCGCGCGTTTTTGCTGATTTTAACGGTATCGGCATCGATATGCCCGAAGCCGCCGCCCCGCAATTCGCCCGCGTCGTTTGTCGCCCCCGCCGAAAAGCGCAGCTTCAACACGGAATTGTCCGCAAATTCCAACCCGCCCGTCACGGTCAGATTTCTAACGCCGATATCCAGCGTGCCGCCGATGAGCGCCCCGTTGGAAACCGTTGCGTTGTGATTGAACGTCGCTTTGCCCGCGCCCGTCATCGACAGTCTGCCGATTGTCGTATTCGCGCCGTCAAAAACCACATCGCCCGCGCCGACGGTCAAAGAATCTGAAATGTCCGCATTGCTTCCGAAATACGCCGTTCCGTTCCCGACAAAAACGTTTTTGACGGCAACGTCTTTGGTGAACGTCAAAACCCCCGAATTCGTCGCGATTGTTCCGAAGCCGGACAGCGTTTTTTGGAAAGCGCCGCCGTTTTCCAGCATCAGCGTGCCATTTCCCGCCAAGTTGCCCGTTACATTCAATTTATCGGAAACCGTCAAAGTTTTTCCCGTTTCGACGTTCAGCGTACCGTTTCCGGATTCAAAGACCAACGCGCCCGCTGCGGAATTGCCGGCTATGTCGACCGTTCCCGAACCGACATATACAGCCCCGATGCGGTTTCCGCCCGTCGACAGCTTGCCGCCTTTGATTTTCAGCACCCCGCCGCCCGACAGAGTCCCGAGTGTTCCGCTTTTTTGAACCAAATCGGAAATCGACAGTTCCGCGCCGTTTTCGATGATTGCCGAACCGCCTTCAAACGTCAGTTTATCCACATTTGCGTTTTTGTTAAAGCTTGCACTGCCGCCGCTGATGTAAATTTCGCCCAAGGACGCAATCGGCGCATTGAACACACTGCCCGAACCGTTCAGCCGCAAAGTCCCCGCGCCCGTTACGGTATTGGACGCCGCGGTTGAAATGGTCGACAAGCTTAACGTTTTACCCTGCCCGACGGACAGCGTGCCATTGTTTCCGGAAAAAGCGACGGATGCCATTGTCGTATCGCCCGTAAAACTTGCCGTTCCCGAACCGACAATCAAATGCCCGCTTGCAAACGAAGCCGCCGTGGCAAACGAACCGTTCGCGCCGCCCGACAGCTTAATCGTTCCCGAACCGTTTACCATGTTTGCGCCCGCGTTGATATTTTGAGTGATATTCAGCGTTTTGTTGACGGTCAGCGTCGAACCGCTGTTCGCGCCGAAAGAAACCGTCCCGACCGTCATGTCTGCGTTTTGAATCAAACCCGCCCCGTTTGCGATTGAAACAGTGCCCGCCTGCGCCGCGGCATTGACGGTCAAGGTTGCGCCGCCCGCCGCCGTGATTGTGCCGACTTGCGCCGTATTGGCCAATGTCGCCGATTGATTGACGGTCAAAGTTCCCAAACCGGAAAGCTTTGAATTGACGGTCATGCCGTTTTGGTTCAAAGACAGAACGCCCGCGCCCGTAAACAGGCTGCTGCCGTCCGCGCCGACGGCATCCTGCGCCAAAGTCAAAGTTGCCCCGCCGTTGATTGAAACAGCGGAATTTGCCGCCAAATCCAGTTTCTTTAGCGCATTATTGCCCGCGAATGTCGCTTTTGCGCCATTCGACAAAGACAGCGCGTTCGTTTGCACCGCATTTGCGGCAAACGTTCCCGTCCCCGCCAAAATCAAGGTATCCCCCGTAAACGCCGCGCCGTTTGCCGTCGAAAGCGTTCCCGAAACGGTCAGCGTTTTCGCGATGTTGATTTTAGCGTTTTCCAAAGCGCTCAAATCCTTGACAGCGGAAGTGTCCGTCAGCGAAACGTTTCCGCCCGTCGTCAGCCGCAAAGCGCCGTTCGCCGCGAAAGTTCCGCCGTCCGTCAGCGACAAAACGCCGCCGCCCGACACCGTTCCGCCGTTGACGGTCAATCCGTCTGCCACATTCAGCGTGCCGTTGACCGTCAAGTTTCCGCCCGTCAAGGTCAGTCCGTTCGACACGCTCAGAGTGCCGTTGTTGACGGCCATGTCCGCCGTTCCGGAAATCGTGCCAACGGTCGACGTTTGCCCGTAATTGAAATCGACTTTTCCCGAAAATTCCAGTTCACCCAAATCCTTGACCTGCCCGCCGAACGTTGACGCTCCGGTCAAGCTCAGCTTCCCTTTGCCGGTAACAACGTTTTTCCCCGCCGTCGTGATTTCTTTCAACTCCAACGTTTTACCCTTGGCAATGCTCAAAGTGCCGCCTTCCACCGTTCCGAACTTGACCGCGCCAATGCCGATTGTTCCCGAAATCGTCGCCGTTCCCGTGCCGATTTCCAGCGTTCCCAATCGGTTGATAAGGTTGTTGCCGCCGAAGTTGACGCTGGTATTGTCGACCAGCCGTAGAGTACCCTCGCCGCCGATGCTACCCGTCCCGGAAATAATGTCCGTCACATCGTCCTTGCCGCTGGCATCCAAAGCCAGCGTCCCGCCCAAAGCGATGTCGATGTTGCCGTCCGTTCCCGTTCCGAATGTCAAGCTTTTAACCGTTAAAACACCGGCGTTCAGCGTCAAGTTTGTTTTGTTGCTTCCCGTAAAAACCAGCTTGTCCAGCGTGGCGTCGCCCGTCTGGCCTGCGTAATTCAGCATAACTTCCTTGGCCGAACCGTCGATTTGCAAAGTGCCGAAATTGTCGAATTTGCCGTTAAACGTTGACAAAGTCCCCGTTACTTTCAGCGTTCCCTTGCCTTTAAAAGTGGAAGCCGTGGCGGTATTGCCCAAAACTTCCCCGCTGTTCAGAATCAGCGTTCCCTTTTCGGCGATATTGAATTCCGATCCCAGCGCCGCAGAAATTTGACCAACACTCACGGAAACGCCGTCGGCAATATTGACAACCGTTTTTTGGGATTCGTTCGCTTGCCCTATTTGGGCGAAACTGAACGCCGAATCCCCTTTGTTAAAATTCAATGTCGCTTGCGAAGCCGACAATTCATCCAAGGTCACGCCCAGTTCTTGATTGAAATTGACAATTGTTCCTTTTTCGACGATCAAGCTGAGACGGTCGTTTTCAAATTTTTTGGAAACGCCCTGTTTGTCATTGAAATTCAGCGTCCCGCCCGTAAACTGCAAAGTGCCGTAAACGTTTTCGGCAAAAGTGAATGACGCGTCGTTTGTAATTGTCGAATCCGCCGACAAAGTCAGCTTTGAACCGTTTTTGGCAAAATTTATCGTCCCGCTGTCAAAATTCAAGGACGACACAATCAGCTCTTGCGTGATATTGGCAACGGCTTGATTTTCCAACACCAGAGTACCCACGGTCACTTGAGCCTTGATGTCCAATGTTCCCTTGTCTATCGTAATGTTGTCAACGGACGACTGTGCTTCAAAGGTCAAAGTCCCTTCGTGCGCGATAATCGTTCCGAAGTCGCTTAATTTTTTGAACGTGGCGTCTGCGCCATTTTGCAGGTTCAGCGTTCCTTTGCCGCTCAAAGACGAGTTTGACTCCATTATAAAATCGGACGTAACAGTCAGCGTATTGTCCTTCTCAATCGTCAGCGCCCCGCTGTCAAAATCGAACTTTTTAACGGATACGTCGGCTTTTAAATCCATTGATCCGCCGGCCAAACGCAAATTCCCCGTATCCCATGAAATTTTGGATGAAATCGTCGTCGCACCGTCAAATGAAAGCGTTCCCGTCCCGTCCAAAAAAATGGTTTTTCCGCCCGTGCTTTCAAAGGTAATGTTTTGTCCCTGCAAATTCAGCGTGCCGTTAATATAATACCGTCCGCCGGAAACGGACAAATCCTGCAGATATTCCCCTGTTGTCGACCTTGCGCCCGACCCGATTGTTACCAAAACCCTGTCGTTGACAACAAATTCGCCGCCCGTCAAAGAAAAGGAACCCGTCGCGCTTCTTTTCATCAACAGTTCGCTTGTATCCGTAAAATCAAAAGTCCCACCGCTGATTCGGAAATTTCCGGCGGAAATGACATCGGCGTCTTGTTCTTCTTGGGCGTCTTTCGGCAAGAATTTAACCGTATCGACATCCAGCCCTTTATACATTTTGATTGCGCCGCGAAATTTACCGCCCTCAATTTCAAAATCGCTGGTAATGCTCTCGTTCCCCGTAAGAGAAGTGTTGGCATATCCCCCTACCGAAACAGTCGGGGACGACCCTTCGCCGCCCGTGCGGTAACCGGCATAATCCCAAATCACACCGCCGTCGAAAGTCAAATCCGCATTATCATAAATTTGAATACCGCCGGATTCCGCCCCGTTAAACTTATCTATTGTTTCCGCCGCATTAAACTCTCTTGCGCTCGCTTCATACGGAAGCGCTACGGTCAAAGCGGTTGTCAGCAGCAAAAATTTTTTCAAGGCGCGCATCATCATTCTCCGTCGGTAGACGCATTTTTGCCCTATCTTAAACAGGAATGATTAAAAGAATGGAAAAATCAGCCCGAAAATCGCCCCAGTAGCAAAAATTCGGTGTTGCCTTCGGCACCTTTTATCGGACTTTCGACAATGCCCGCAACCGTCCAGCCCGCGCGCGAAGAAAGCCAGTCCCGCATATCGTCGCAAACCTGTTTGTGCAAAGCGGGATCGCGGACGATTCCGCCTTCGCCCACTTGGTATTTTTCGACCTCGAACTGCGGTTTTATCAGCGCAATCAAATACGCGCCGTTCGGATCGGCGAAGCTCAACGGCACGTCCAAAACGGTGCGCAATCCGATAAAGCTCGCGTCGCAGACAATCATCCCGACGGGTTCGTGGATTTGTTCCTTGGTCAAGTATTTCGCGTTGGTGCGTTCCAAAACGACGACGCGCGAATCGACCCGCAGCTTTTGCGCCAGCTGCCCGTAACCGACATCGACGGCGTAGACTTTCTTTGCGCCGTTGTACAGCAAAACGTCCGTAAAGCCGCCCGTTGAACACCCGACGTCCAAACAAACCAATCCCGCCGGGTCGAAACCCGATTCGCTCAATCCCTTAACCAGCTTGAAGCCCCCGCGCGACACCCACGGAATCGCCTTGCTTTTCAGCCGCAGCTGCGTTTCGGGCTTCAGCATTTCGCCCGCCTTTTCAATGCGGCGTTCGGCGGCGCAAACCTGCCCCTCCATAATTAAAGCAGCGGCTTTGGCTTGATTTTCAGCCAATCCTTGGGCAACCAGCAGCACATCGGCGCGCTGTTTTTTCATCGCACCATTTCCAACACGCGGTCGGCAATCGAACGCGCGTCCAATCCCGCCTGTTCGTATTGCCTGTCCATGCTCGCCTGTTCGATAAAGCGGTCGGGAATCGTCAAAAAACGCACTTTCGTTTTTTCCAACAGCCCGTTGTTCGCCAGCCACGTCATCACCAAAGAACCGAATCCGCCCTCGACGCCCTCTTCAACCACGGCCAGGCCTTGATGCCCCTCCGCCAGTTCGCGCAGCAGCTTTTCGTCAAACGGCTTGGCAAAACGCGCGTCGGCAACGGTTGCGGAAACGCCCTCCAGCGCCAGCATATCCGCCGCGGCAAGGCACGCTTCCAACCGCGTCCCAAGGCTTAAAATCGCGACGCGGTTGCCCTCGCGCACGATACGTCCTTTGCCGATTTCCAACGGCTGCGGGTCGTCAAGCAGTTCGAACAGACTGCCCGACCCGCGCGGATAGCGCACGGCGGACGGACGGTCGTTGATCTGTCCCATGGTTATCAGCATCCGTTGCAGTTCGGCTTGGTCGCTGGGCGCCATGACAACCATATTCGGCACGGGGCACAGCATCGCCAAATCGAAAATGCCGTGATGCGTCGCGCCGTCTTCGCCGACAAAGCCCGCGCGGTCTATCGCGAAACGGACGGGCAGGTTTTGCAAAGCGACGTCGTGCAGCACTTGGTCGTACGCGCGCTGCAAAAAGCTGGAATACAAAGCGACGAAAGGCTTAACGCCCTCGCACGCCAATCCCGCCGCGAACGTTACCGCGTGCTGTTCGGCAATGCCCACATCGAAAAACCGTTCGGGGTAATGTTCCGCAAAAGCGTCCAGTCCCGTCCCCGACGGCATCGCCGCCGTAATCGCCGCTATGCTTTTATCCTGTTCCGCCATTTTCAACAAAGTTTGCGAAAACGCTTCGGTATACGTCGGCTTGTTGTTCTTTTTCGGCGCGAATTCCCCCGTTTCAATGTCAAAGCACGACACGCCGTGATACTTGGACGGCGCTTTTTCGGCGGGTGCATAGCCGTGTCCCTTTTTGGTCACAACGTGAACCAGAATCGGGTAATCTTCGGGCGCGTCGCGGATGTTGGTCAAAATCGGAATCAACTGGTCAAAGCTGTGTCCGTCAATCGGTCCGATATAGTACAGCCCCATTTCCTCGAACAGCGTGCCGCCCGTTACAAAACCTTTGGCGTGGTGTTCGACTTTCAGCGCCGCGCGCTTGACAAACTGAGGCAGACGGTCGGAAATGTCCAAAGCGACCTGACGCAGAGTCATATACTGCTTGGACGACAGGATTTGCGACAAATGGTGGCTGAGCGCGCCGACGGGACGCGCAATCGACATGTCGTTGTCGTTTAAAATGACAATCATGCGGCGGTTGGTGTCGCCCGCGTTGTTCAGTGCTTCAAAGACCATGCCCGCGCTCATCGAGCCGTCGCCGATGACGCTGATGACGTTGTTTTTTCGCCCCTGCAAATCGCGTCCCGCCGCCATGCCGACCGCCGCCGAAACGGACGTCGAGCTGTGTCCCGCGCCGAACGGGTCGTACACGCTTTCGGAACGTTTGGTAAAGCCGGACAAGCCGCCCTCACGCCGCAAACCGTCAAAGCGGTCTTTGCGTCCCGTCAGCAGCTTGTGGGCGTAGCATTGATGCCCGACGTCCCAAATCAGTTTGTCGTCGGGGGTATTGAAAACATAATGAAGCGCAATCGCCAGTTCGACAACACCCAAGCTCGCGCCCAGATGTCCGCCGTTTTTGGAAACAACGCGGATGATTTCATCGCGGATTTCCTGCGCCAGTTCGGGCAGCCGTTCCGTCGGTAAAGCGCGCAAATCGACAGGGGACGCGATTTTATCCAAAAGCGACGTTTCGGATTGACCCCCGTCCGCCTTTTTTTTGAAACTCATGCCTTGCGTTCCACGATAAAGCGCGCCAAATCGCGCAAACAATCGGCTTTTTCGTCAAAACATTCCAAAGACGCAATCGCTTGATACGACAGGGCGTTCGCCTGTTCTTTCGCCTGTTCCAATCCCAGCAGGGAAATAAAGGTCGCCTTGTGCGCGTCCAAATCCTTGCGCACCGCCTTGCCCATGGATTCGGCGTCGCCTTCGACGTCCAGAATGTCATCCGCAATTTGGAAAGCCAGCCCGATATCGCGCGCGTACGCTTTCAGCACCTGCCGCTGTTCATAGCCCGCTTTGCCCATAATCGCGCCCGCTTCGCACGCGTAAGCGAACAAACGTCCCGTTTTCATCTGCTGCAAACGGATGATTTCGGGCAAATCCATATCGTCCATGTGTTCCGCCAGAATGTCCAGCATCTGACCGCCGATCATGCCGCTCATCCCCGCGGCTTTGGACAATTCCGCAACCAGCTGGCAGCGAACGGCGGGCTCAAACAGGCAATCGTCGCTGGCAATCACGCCGAACGCGCGGGTCAGCAAAGCGTCGCCCGCCAAAATCGCGGTCGCTTCGTCGAATTTTTTGTGGCAGGTCGGCTGTCCGCGGCGCATGTCGTCGTTGTCCATCGCGGGCAAATCGTCGTGAATCAAAGAATAGCAATGCACCATTTCCAGTGCCACCGCAACGCGCAAAGCTTTCGCCCGTTCAACGCCGAACAGCCCCGCGCTCTGCATCACCAAAAACGGACGCAACGCCTTTCCGCCCGCCAGAACGGAATAGCGCATGGCCTCGACGACGCGTTTTTCGGGCGTCGACGGCACGGGCAGCAGGCGGTCGATTTCGGCGCGGACTTCGGCGGCGGTTTCTTTGATTTCGGCTAATAAATTCGGCATAGTTTTACTCCATAGGCAGAGGGGAAATTCCGGTTGCCTCCCCGTTCGGGGAAGCGGTGATTTTGTCGATTTTCAAACGCGCGTCCGCCAGTTTTTTTTCGCAGTGCTTGCGCAGCATCGTGCCCTGTTCGTAACAAGCAATGGCATCATCCAGCTTGACCTTGCCCGTTTCCATGCGGCGCACGATTTCCTCCAAAGCGGCCAAAGCCTCTTCAAAGCTCATCTGTTCAACGGTCGCGTTATCGTTCATCGGCTATAATCCTTTTGCTTGATTGTAATCCCACCCAAGGGGGGTAGGTCAAAGACTTTTTTAAACAATATCCTTTTTTTGCGACAAAGCGAAAACTTCGGGCGGTTTGATGCCCTTTTTCCACAACTTGCGCTCACGATACAGTTTTATCCACATATCCTTTGAATCCGGCCAGCGTTTATGCACCCACAGCCATTGTTCGGGTTTCAGCCGTATCCAGTTTTCGACGATTTTGTTCGCTTTGGTCATATAGGCTTCAACATCTTTTTCCATGTCGCCCGTTCTTTCAATCGTCAGCAGCGGCTCGGGAGTCAAACGGAAATGCGCGCCTTTCAGCCGTTCGCACCGCATCGGCAAAGCGGGATAATCGTATTTCAGAACCAGCTTTGCCAAAGACGGCGTCGTTTTGACGGGAAAGCCGAAGAAATCCACCCAAATTCCTTCGTTCATCTTTTGGTCGATAAGCAGCGCGAAATGCCCGCCTTTGCGCATTTCGGACACGATTTGGCGGAAACCGCTTGTGCCTTTTTGCACCAAATCGCCCTTGATTTTCAGACGGAAATAGCGAAAAGCCCATTCGACGTAAGGGTTGTTCGCCCCGCGGTAAACGCGGTGCAAAGGCATATTCAGCTTGCATCCCAAAACGGACGCGATTTCCCAGTTGCCGATATGGGCGGAAAACAAAATGCCCGCCTTTCCGTCATCGCGCATTTGAACGCTTTTTTCATAATCGACAAATTCGATTCTGTCGTCGTAATGCGAACACAAACGGCGCAAATGCGGATATTCGGCAAACGTTCTGACCAGATTGTCCCACATCCCCACGACTATCGCGTCGATTTCGGCAACCGTTTTTTCGGGAAACGCTTTCATCAGGTTATAGCGCGCAACCCACGACACTTTCAGCTTCGGGCCGATTTTGCGCCCCAGAAAACCGCCGACGCCCGACGCCCAATCCAGCGGCATCAGCCGGAACACAACGCAGAAAAACACCATTCCGACAAATTCGATCGGATAGCGAACAGTCATATTGAACAAATGTTTTAGCCGCCGCACCAAATCAATCTTTCCTGTTCAAAAAACGGGACAACAATCCGCACAGCACGTCCGGCGTATCCCAAACGGTGTACGCTTCCACAATGCGGATTTCGGGCAGAAAACGTTTGGGGACGCGCACGGCGTCTTTGGCCGTCGTCACCAAAACGGCGTTTTGTTCGCGCGCCATATCCGCCAGCTTTATCAAATCGTCGTCCGTATACGGATAATGATCCGAAAACGCCTGCGTTCCGACAACATCGCATCCGTAGTCTTTAAGCATGTCAAAAAACTTGGCAGGCAATCCTATTCCCGCAAAAGCGAACAGTTTTTTGCCCAACAGCGGCTGAATGATTTTTTGATCCTGCTCGATATGCACGGCGGCAAACGGCAAAGCGGGAAAATCCGCGGCTATTTTTTCCTTGACGCCCGCCAAATCCTTGCCGACGACAATAAAAGCATTCGCGCGCGCCAATCCGTCCGCCAACGGTTCGCGCAGCGGCCCCGCAGGAAACACTTTGCCGTTGCCGCAGCCGTACCGCCCGTCAAACACGGCGAACGACAAATCCTTTTCCAGCTTCGGATTTTGGAATCCGTCATCCATAATAATGACTTCCGCGCCGATTTTTTCAGCAAAAGCAGCGCCTTTCGCACGATCGGCATTAACAACCGTCGGGGCGACGCGCGCCAAAATCATCGCTTCGTCGCCGACGTCCGGCGCCGTATGCTTGTCCAAATCGACCAAGCATTTCTTCAATCCGCCGCCATAGCCGCGCGTCAAGAACACGGGGCGCATGCCGTTCATTTTGAAATATTCGGCAATCGACACCGCCAAAGGCGTTTTGCCCACACCGCCCATTACCAGATTGCCCACGCAAATCACGGGGATTTTCGCACGGTACGGTTTGGCTTTTTTCATGCGGCGTTCGGTCACAAACGCATACAGTTTTCCGAACGGAGCCAACAGTTTGGACGCAACGGAATCGTTTTTTTCCCAAAAAGCCGGAGATTTAATCGGCATTGTTTTTCCTTTCGTCAAAATCCAGATACGGCGTCAAAGCCGCCGTCAAACGGTTCAATACGTCCGCCTGGTTCAGCGCAAAGCGGCGCGCGTTTTCCCGTTTTGAATTCAAAATCCCCTCGTTTTCAAATAAAACATCCAACGTCCGCGCCAGCTCCTCTTTGCTGTCAACAACGGTCAAAGCGTTTGCGGCAACGGCTTTTGCGACGATTTCCTTGAAATTCATCATGTAGCGGCCGCACACGACGGCCTTTCCCAAACGGGCGGGTTCGATGATGTTCTGCCCGCCGAAAGCCACCAAAGACCCGCCGATGAACGCGATTGAAGCCAAGCGGTAGAACAGCCCCATTTCCCCGATGGTGTCCGCCAGATAAACAGCCGTGTCGGGCGTGATGTCCTCATGGCGGGAACGGCGCGCGACACGCAATCCCGCCTGCGTTAAAAGTTTTTCGATTTCATCGCCGCGCTTCGGATGGCGGGGGGCGAGAATCATCAGCGCATTTTTGGTTTTCAGCGCGCCGCACACCCAAGCCAGCCGTTCCTCTTCCCCTTCGTGCGTACTGGCGGCAATCCAGCAGGGGCGGCCGCCGATTTGAGCTTTCAGTTTTTCCAGCTCGTCCGCGTCATACGGCAAATCCCCCGCCGCGAATTTCAAGTTGCCGACACACGCCGCGTCCTTTGCCCCCAATACCGTCAAGCGGCGGGCGTCTTCGTCGGTCTGCCCGAACGATTTTGTGAAAAGCCCCTGCAGTTCGCGGCAGAAAGCGGGAAATTTTTGCCAACGTTTGAACGACCTGTCGGACACGCGTCCGTTGACGAGAATCAGCGGAATTTTATGCGCCGCAATCTCGCTCAGCAGATTCGGCCAAAACTCGGATTCAATCCACAAGGCGGCATCGGGTTTCCAATAATCGACAAAGCGTTTGACCGCCGATGGCGTATCAATCGGCACAAACTGATGAAAAGCGTTTTCGGGCAGGCGTTTCGCCATCAATTCCGCCGATGTCACCGTTCCCGAAGTCACCATAATCCGCATATGCGGATAAAGTTCGGACAGTTTGTTTATCAGCGGCAAAGCGGACAGGGTTTCGCCGACGCTTGCCCCGTGAATCCAGACCAGCCGTCCGTCGGGGCGCGTTTTTCCCGCATAGCCCAGCCGTTCGGGAAAGCGGGTCAAGTCTTCTTTTCCCTTAATCTTGCGAACGGCCAGATACACGGCGATCAACGGATATCCCAGAACCGTCGCGGCTTTGTACAACCCCAACAATTTCATGGCTTCCCCCGCATCAAAGGGGAATTTTTCACCCCTGTTCTTTCGTCGGCAAGCCGCGTCAAATCCAACAGCCTTTTTTCCAGCTTTTCGCGCCATAATTCCGTTTGTTCCGCATCCAAATCCGCCGGAACGTAAATCGGTTCGGAACACAAGATGACGCCCCTGTTGAACGGCATGGGCAGCATAAAGCCGTCCCATGTTTTAAGAATCTTGGCGCGTTTGACGGAAAAAGCGGTAAACACAATCGGACGCCCCGATTCGGACGCCAAAGCGACCAGCCCTTTGGTCATTTTGTACCCCGGTTTTCTGCCGTCGGGAGCCATCGCCATCAAAGAATCCTCTTTCATCAGGCGCATAATCGCCAATCCCGCCGCCGTCCCGCCGCGTTTCGACGACCCGTCGACGGTTCTGATGCCGTAATGGCGCATGGCCGCGGCAACGGCGCGCCCGTCGCGGTGCAGGGAAATCAAAACATACGGATGCAGTTTTTTCGGCTTGAAATAAAATTTGACGAACGTCGCGCCCATCAGCCGCCCATGCCAGAACGACATGAAAAACGATTGCTTTTCGTCGTCGAAAGCGTACGGCCAGCCCTCGGCCGTCCAGCGCGTTGTGTGAAAGACCAATCGGGTGTACAGATAGAACAGGAATCCGATAAGTTCCTGCACAACCGCCATTTTTCCGATTTTTTTCAACATTTGCGCGCGCTCTTTGATGTTCCGGTGTTGATGAAAGATTAAATTATTATAAATCTGTTTTTTCTTCAAGGATTGTTTTGACCTTTATTCAAAACCCTTTTAAACTGGGCGCGCCGGAAAGGAATGAAAAATGAAATTTCGATTGATTTTGACAACCGTGTGTCTGACCGCCGCCCTGTCGGGATGTTTTGAAAAGAAAACGGATGAAACCGCGCCTTTGCCGGAACAGCCGTCCAAAGTGTTGGATTATTTGGCGCTGTCGGCTCATTCTTTGGTTGATTTGCAGCAGCCCGACGGTTTTTTCAAATATGAATACGATTTTATCACGGGCGCGTTTACGCCGTGGGACAATGTTATTCATCAAACGCGCACGGGCTTTGCGCTGATGAGCTATTATTCCTTTCTGGTCAACGCCGGCATTTCGCCGCAAAACGCCGACACGGTTCTTCATTCCGTGCGAAATGCGCTGACGGGATATCAATCGGCGTCCATCCGCCATAACAGCATGCCGGGGATGCTGATTTCCTTTTATTACAACAAAAGCGGCACGGGAAAAAACGGCGCGCAGGACAAAACCCAAAGGCTGGAGGCCGAAATCGCCGCGACGGCGTTTGCGCTGTCCGCCGAAACCCTGTACAGAAGCGCGACCAATTCGGACGAATTCCGCACCATCCGTTCGGAATGGCGCAGCGCGCTGATTTACCATGCAAAGCAGGCGCTGCAAATGCCGCTGACAAAACGGCCGTTTATGGCTCCCCTCTGGCTGGCTTTGGGGCTTTACCACCGTGCTGATCCGAACGATACGGAAATCGAATCCGTGCTGACGGCAACGGACGATTACTTTACAAAAGCTCCGCGCCCGATAACCAAAGCCGAAAGCTATGTTTGGGATATGATGTCCATCCGCACCCACACGCCTGCCGATTTCACGCCTATTACCTACACCGTGCGTCAAACCATGCAAATTTTGGACGATTTGTACGCCCAGCACGATCCGAACGCCAACGGATGCCTGCTGTCGCTGGGATTGGCGGAAGCGTCGCTGATTTTGAACAATATTGAATCGTCCGACATCAAACGCATCCGTCAAACGGCTCTGGGACGCGGGCAGCTGGAATATTACAATTCCTTGAAATTCACAATTCTGCCCAATCAAACTTGGATTTCGCTGGGACCGGGGCGAACGCTTCATTCGCAGGATTTCAAACGTTTCGCCGGCGCGTCGATTTTCGGCACACATTCCCCGCGCACGAACATCGGCTTGACTTCCCTGTGCTTGTTGGCCGGCATGCGTTTTGCCAACGAAGATTTGCACGAAATGCAAAAATTAGAAAAAGTCGAATAAAAGCCTCTTTTCCTTGTAATTATTTTGCCTTTACCGTATAATCTTTCTAAATTTAATTTTAGAAAGGAAATTTGTCATGCAGAAGCTTTTGACAGTTTTGACGGCGGTGCTGGTATCGGCATCATCCGCCGCATTTGCAAATCAATCTTTTTACCTAGATGATTCCGCATCGTTTGTTCTGGCGAAGAGTGCAAAGCTGGGACTGGGAGAGGACGACATCTTTTCCGCGCCGACAATAGGCGGAGCGCACAAGGTCG